>ODAK010004573.1_pt1 | contig 14128 bp, 11 predicted proteins | sample 1539591 | NCBI WGS metagenome assembly ODAK01 (sample SAMEA3539303, study PRJEB22396) | soil metagenome | biome: tundra; feature: field; material: soil | place: USA | collected 2010-05 | depth 0.15 m | reverse complement strand
GTGGACCACAGCGGGAGCATGCGGCCAAAGCTTGCGGATGTGATCGCGGCGGCCCAGACGTTCGTCAAGTCCAGCAGCCCGGAAGACGAGATGTTCGTGGTCAACTTCAACGAGAAGGTGACCGTGGGCCTGCCCGACAACCTCCCTTTCAGCAATCGCTCCGAGGACCTGGGGAGCGCGGTCGCCAACGCGCCTACTACGGGCATGACGGCGCTTTACGACGCCGTCTTCGAGGCGCGAAAGCATCTGCAAGCCGGAAGCCGGGAAAAGAAAGTGCTGATCGTGATTAGCGATGGCGGCGACAACGCCAGCGGGCACAACCAGGCCGAGGTCTTTAAGATGGCCGAACAATCCACCACGCTTGTGTACACCATCGGCATCTTCGATGAATCGGATCCGGACCGGAATCCGGACGTGCTTCGCCGTCTCGCCGGGGTAACTGGCGGCGAAGCCTTCTTCCCCGGCGAGTACAAAGAGGTGGTAGAGATCTGCGAACGAATCGCGCGCGACATTCGCAATCAATACACCATCGGATATCTATCCAGCAGTGCGGCGAAGCCGGGCGCCTTCCTGAGCATTCGCGTGGCCGCCGCGGCGGCTGGACGCGGCAAGCTCTCCGTGCGCGCCCGCTCCGGCTATCGTGCCGGCGGTGAAACACGGACGGTCGCCGGTGGTGAAACACGGACGGTCAAGGACCCCGCCGCTAAATGAGGCTGGTAGTTGCCAGAAAGCCGTTGAGGCGGATTTCGCGGTGGACGCAGCGCGTACTGCTGGCCAGCGGCGTCTTGCTGCTGGCCTATTGCGCGTACGTTCTGGTGGACGCCCGGATATTCCAGCAAGGAGAGCGGCGCGAACTCGAGCGGCTGCTGACCGTCCGCCAGGAGACGAACGGCGGGGTACGTCAAACCGCGCCCTCCGCTGCCGCCGCAAATCCGCCGCCGGCCCTGGGCGGCCTGATTGGCCGCATTGAAATTCCGCGTCTCGGCCTTTCGGCGATCGTCATGGAGGGAATCGGCGCCAAAACCCTGCGGCGCGCGGTCGGCCATATTCCCGGTACGGCGCTGCCGGGACAGCCGGGGAACGTAGGCATTTCCGGGCACCGCGACACGTTCTTCCGGCCATTGCGAAACATCCGCCAGAACGACATCATTACGCTCACCACGTGGCTCGGCGAGTTCCGTTATCGCGTCGTGTCCACCAGGGTCGTGCATCCGGACAATGGCGCGGTGTTGGATCCCGGCAACAGTGAGGTCCTGACGCTGGTCACCTGTTATCCGTTCTACTTCGTCGGTCCCGCCCCCAACAGGTTCATCGTTCGGGCCGAAAGGGTTGCAGCCGCGTCATAGAATGTCGACTGTACAATGCCGGTCTTCTCCTCGGCCGAGATCGGTGGCCCAACGCTTTTTGTCAATTGGCCTGCGGTAGCACGATGATCAGTTCGGCCTGCGGGTTCGGCAGATCGCCGGGGACGTACGCCGCGAAGTTGCGCGCCCGCTGGATGGATTCCCAGGCAGGGCCGGTCTGGGTCAGGGCGAAATATTGGAAGTTGAGTTTGACGGGGATGGCGCCCGGCGGCTGCGGCACGTAGGCCAGCGGCACACCGGGCAGCGCCTGGCGCACCAGGTGCTCGATGTGGCTGGCGGAGCAGATCTTCACGAAGTTGGGCGTCTTGGAGACGATTTCGGCTTGGCTGGTTTCCGCGCTGATGGCCAGATACATCTTGGTATTCACCAGGTATTTGTCGTGGTCGAGCGAGGTGGCGTAGATGGAAGGCTTGAGGAGTTTGAGGGGCAGGGAAACCACGTTGGTGGCCACCACGGTATCGAGCAGCATGCGCAGCTTTTCATCGAGTTCGGAGAAGCAGGCGCCCAGGTTGTCGTGGTCGTAGGCGGGCAGATCGCGGGGGTGCACCTTGGCGGAGAAGGTGGTCAGCGATCCGGCCAGGGAGAGCATGGCGGCGAACAATTCCTCGGGATGCCCGCCGCGGGTTTCGAACAGGTGGCGGAAGAGTGGGAAGGCCGTGTTGACGGTGTACAGCAGCCAGAAATTGGCGATGTCGGCGGCGGTGAAATCGGCCAGACTCTGATTTTTCTGGCGGCGCAAACCGGCGATGGCGCCGGAGCGGGCGGTCAAAATCTCCACCAGTTGACGCGCGATGCCGGCCAGGTAATCGCTGGCGTGGAAATTGAGCAGCGGCGGAACAAACCGCGGATCGGCCTGGAAGGTGCCGGCTTCGGTGCGCCGCACGCGCGCCACGCGCAGGTTGGAGAAGCCGTCGAGCGATTCGCCCTCGGCCAGCAGGCGCAGGTTCTTGCGGGCGATTTGCACGGGCTTTTCGGAGAGGCCGGTGTTTTCATCGCGGAACAATTCCACTTCGGCGCGGTAGCGGGCGCCGCCCTGACGCGCGGCGGTGGCCACGTTCAAGCCGCGCTCGCGGTACTGCGGAACCGACAGGTAGACGTCGAGCGTAGTCTGGTCCGGCTCAAAGCATTCGGCCAGCAATTTGGGAGGAGGGGCGGAATCGGAGTCCGGGATATCGAAGAGCAGGCCGTCCGGGAAAATACCGGAAGCGCTCGAAATGCCGAGCGATCCGGCGGTCAGAGTTTCGCGGCTGACCTGCAGGGAGCGGAAGCCCCAGGGCCGGAATGACAGGCTGTCCAGGTGGAACTGGAGCAGGTCTTCGAGGAAGCGGTCCTGCAGTTGCAAGTGCTGCGGACTGAGGAAAGTGCCTTTGGTCCAGATCACCGGTTGCAATCGCTTCATTTGCAATCACAGTAGCAGAACTGAGTGCGGTGAGCCAAGCGGCGCAAGCAGTGGTATTCTCTCGGTCATGACTCCGGCGCAATCGGTTCCCTATCCGTGGCACCAAAAACTGCCCCGTCTGGGCAGTGAGGAGGAGTTCGCGGCGCTGCGCGCGCTTCTCGAAGTCTGCGGCTATAGCTATGACGGTATCTGCCGGCAAGTGAAGGTGGACGACCTGACGAAATACCGGAGCGCACCGGCCAACGAACTGATCGGCAAGACCCTGGATCAGCCGGTGGAAGCGCTGATCCGGCTGTTCTTCGACTGCGTGTACGTGCGGGAGGACGAACTGGCGCGGCTGCTTCCGGCTGGCGGCTTGGGCACGCTGGAAGCGTTCGGCCTGCTGGCGCGGGATCCGGACGCGCCAGGCCTGCAGTTCGCCACGGCGGCGATTCTGCCGATCGGGCAAGACCTTACGGTTTGCGACCGGGGCAATGCGCCGGACGGCACCAGGTGCACGCTGCCGCCGGACGCAGTCTATCCGGCGATCTTCCAAAACACACGCGAATTTGTCGACCGGCTGCCGCAAACGCCATGCGAAGCCATGCTGGATATCGGCACAGGCACGGGGATCGCGGCGATGCGGGGGGCGCGGCATGCCACCCACGTTTGGGCCACCGATATATCGGCACGGTGCACGTTATTTTCGGAATTCAACCGCCGGCTGACCGGCCTGGAGAACATGACGGTGGTGGAAGGCGACATGTACGCTCCGGTGGAGGGGCTTACTTTCGATCGCATCGTGACCCACCCGCCGTATGTGCCGGCCAAGCAAACCGGGCTGATTTTCCGCGATGGCGGGGAAGACGGGGAACAGATCATCCGGCGGGTAGTGGAGGGTTTGCCGCGTTTTCTACGGCCCGGCGGAACCTTCTATGCGCTGTTGTTGGCGACGGACCGGGAAGGTGAGGAATTCGAGCAGCGCATCCGCAAGTGGTTAGGCGCCGACGAAGCCTGGTTTGACGTCGTACTGGTGTCGGATTGGTTGAACACTCCGGCGGAGTTGCTGGCACAGAAGCCGGTCAAGCCCGGCTCTGAAATGGCCGAGGACCGGCGCCACCGGCAGGCGATCTGGGAGACCACCAAGACGCGGTACATCTTCTACGGGTGGATTCTGATCCGGCGGCACCAGGGTGGGCGGCCGGCGGCGACGGGACGCCAGCAGGCGGGCAAGGATACTACGGGTCGCCAGATAGAATGGCTGTTGGAGTGGGAATCAGCCGTGCGTGCGCCGGACGGAATCGCCATGTTGCTGGCGAGCCGGCCGGAGATTTCCCCGTTTTGCGAATTGCACATCGTGCACCGGGTGCGCGAAGGGCGGTTTGCGGGGGAAGAGTTCACTTTGCAAGCGCCGAAGCCGTTTGACAGCACGATGCAATGTCAGGGATGGCTGGCGCAGATCGTCTCCGAATGCGACGGCGTCAAGAGTTGGCGCGAGCACTTCGCGTGGGCGCGGCAGGCGGGAATCGCCGCAGCGGGGGATACGGCGGAGGATTTTGCGGAAGTGCTGCGGACGTTGGTGTCGGCGGGGATTCTGCGGCTGCCGGACTGGCCGGTGCCATAGTTTGGGGTGAGCGAGGTTCGCTCGAGGAAGGTCACCCGCTTGTTCCGGGGCGTCCACAAAGTTGGACAGGCGCCCACCCGGCGTACAGTACTCATATGACAGTACCCGTATGGATGGTGCTGGCGGCATATTTGGGTTGCAAATCGAATTTTCCCTGTATTGCGTCTAAAACTGAAATACTTTTGGAGTATAATCCGACGAGTAGCGTGCGGGCGGGTGAAGGTCCCGCCGTCAAATTTTGGAACTTGAGGGAACCGTATATGGCAAAAGAGAGCACACAACACAAACTCGATCGGGTGAGACCACCTCGCGTCCAGATTACATACGACGTGGAAGTAGGCGACGCCATTGAAGTTAAGGAATTGCCGTTCGTCATGGGTGTATTGGGCGACTTCACCGGCCAGCCCACCGAACCACTGGCCAGGCTGAAGGACCGCAAGTTCGTGGAGGTGACACCGGACAACTTCGATACGGTGATCGCCAACATGAAGCCACACCTCGCGTTTTCAGTGGAGAACAAACTCTCCCGGGATGAGGAAGCCGGCAAGCTGGCCGTCAATTTGAACTTCACGAGCATGGACGATTTTTCGCCGGAGAACGTGGCCCGGCAAGTCGGTCCACTGCGCGAACTGCTGGATCTGCGAGGCCGGCTGAGCGACCTGCGCGGCAACATGCAAGGCAACGATAAGCTGGAAGAGTTGCTCCGCGACGCGGTGAGCGACGCGGGTAAGCTCGCCAAGCTGCGCGCCGAACTGGGCTTGGAAGGGGAAACCAAATGAGCGAAGCACAAAAGGCTACGGGGGCGCCGCAAGCCGCCGAACAGGTGCAGGAGGCCAGTCTTCTCGACCAGATCGTGTCGGAAGGCCGGTTGGCGACCGACAAAGGCAAGAATCTGGTAAAGGATTTTGTCGAACAAGTTCTCAAAAAAGAGATGACGGTGTCGAAGGATGCCGAAGCCATGATCACCGCGCGGATCGCGGAGATCGACCGCCTGGTTTCCATGCAGTTGAACGAAGTGCTGCACAACGCGAGCTTTCAGAAACTGGAAGGGACCTGGCGCGGGTTGAAGTACCTGATGGACCAGAGCGAAACCAGCGACAAGCTGAAGATCCGGGTGTTCAACGCCACGAAGATGGAATTGCTGCGCGACCTGCAACGCGCGCCGGAATTCGACCAAAGCGCGATGTTCAAGAAAGTCTACGAGGAAGAGTTCGGCGTTTTCGGCGGTGCGCCGTTCTCGGCGTTAGTGGGCGACTACGAATTCGGGCGCGGACCGGAGGACATCGACCTGCTGGAGCGGATTTCCAAGGTAGCCGCGTCGGCGCATGCTCCGTTCCTGACGGCGGCGAATCCGGAGATGTTGAATCTGGAAAGCTTCACGTCGATCGATGCGCCTCGCGATATGGCGAAGATCTTCGACAACACGGAATACGCCAAGTGGAAGAGCTTCCGGGCGAGCGAGGACTCGCGCTACGTGGGACTCGCCATGCCGCATATTCTCATGCGGCTGCCGTACGGCAAGAACGGTGTGACGTGCGACGCGTTCAACTACCAGGAAGGCGTGGATGGCTTGGACCACAAGAAGTACTTGTGGGGTAACGCCGCCTTCGCTCTGGGTGCGCGGCTGACCGGGGCATTCGCCAAGTACGGATGGTGCGCGGCGATACGCGGCGTGGAAGGCGGCGGACTGGTAGAGGGGTTGCCGACCCACAACTTCACCACGGAGTCGGGGGATGTCGCGTTGAAGTGTCCCACGGAAGCGCCGATTACGGACCGTCGCGAGAAGGAATTGGCGGATCTGGGGTTCATTCCGCTGGTGCACTGCAAGGGGACGGATTATGCGGCTTTCTTCTCGGTGCAATCGGCCCAGAAAGCCAAGATGTTCGACAAGGATGCCGCCAACGCGAACGCGCGGCTTTCGACGCAACTGCCGTACATTCTGGCGATCTCGCGTTTCGCGCACTACATGAAATCGATGATGCGCGACAAGATCGGCGGCTTCATGTCGCGGTCGCAGTGCCAGGACTTCCTGAACACGTGGATTCTGCAATACGTGGTGGGGAATGACGATGTTTCGGCGGAAGTGAAGGCCAGGAAACCGCTCCGGGACGCCAAGATCGAAGTAGTCGACATGCCGGGTAAGCCAGGCGCCTACCGGGCCGTAGCGTTTCTGAAACCTCACTTCCAGTTGGATGAACTTACCATTTCATTACGGCTGGTGGCGGACCTGCCGCAAGGGGCGAAGTAAGACCGAATCCCGGATGGCAGGTCCGGGAGCACAATACAATAAAGAGGAAACAAGGAGGAAGTAAATGGCATTTGATGCGTTTTTGAAGATTGAAACTCCCGATATTAAGGGGGAATCGACGGATGAGAAGCATAAGGGGGAGATAGAAATCTTTTCCTTCAGCGTCGGGGCTTCGAACCCGGTGACCATAGGTTCAGCCCACGTCGGCGGCGGTGCCGGGAAGGTCAGCCTTTCCAGCTTCAATTTCATGAAGAAGACGGACAAGACCAGCCCGGTTCTTTTCCAGGCCACCTGTGCCGGAATCCACTATAAAGAGGCCTTGGTGACCCTGCGGAAAGCAGGCGAAACCCAGTTGGAGTACCTGAAGTACACCTTCTCCGAGGTGATGATCGAGTCCATACAGTGGAGCGGTTCGACGGGCGGTGACGACACACCGATGGAATCCTGTTCTTTCGCCTTCGGGAAGATGCAGATCGACTTTCAGCCGCAGGGCGCGGATGGCAAGGCGGAGGGCGGCGCTATCCACGGCGGTTGGTCGGTAACCACGAACGTCAAGGCCTAAGCAGTTGTCATCAGCCGGTGAGCGCCGACGCTCACCGGCATTCTAAATCTCGGGGTCCATACGTGACTGCCAAAGAACTCTATCGAGCCGGCAAGTTGAACGCCGCCGTGCAGGCGTTGGTGGCGGAGTTGCGCGACAACCCGGCCGACACCCAACGTCGCGTATTTCTCTTTGAACTTCTGAGCTTCGCCGGCGAATACGATCGCGCGGAGAAGCATCTGGACGCGCTCGCGCAAGCGGGGCCGGACGCGTTGACCGGGTCGCTGCTCTATCGCGCGGCGCTGGCCGCGGAACGCTCGCGGCACGATCTGTTCGCCAAGAAAGATTATCCGGGCGCTAAAGCGGACGCTCCCGCCATCGGCGGGACGCTCAACGGAAAGCCGTTTGAAGCCATCGAGGATTCCGACCCCAGAATCGGACCGCGCCTGGAGATATTCTCGGCGGGACAGTACATGTGGCTGCCGCTCGGCCAGATGGCGTCGATCGAGGTGGAGGCGCCGAAGCGCCTGCGGGACCTGCTCTGGATTCCCGCGCTGATCCACACAGGACCCGCCTTCAAGGGTTACGAACTGGGCGAAGTGCTGCTCCCCGTGCTCTCACCATTCAGTTCCCACCATGCGGACGACGCCGTGCGGTTAGGGCGCGCGACGGTGTGGGAGGAAGCAGAAGACGGCGGCCCCGTGCCGTTCGGGATGAAGACGCTGCTGGTGGACGGCGAGGATATCCCGATCCTGGAGATCCGGCGTCTGGAGATCACCGCGGCCGATGAGATCCCCGAACCCCATGCCTCTACCGAGTGATCTGCTGAATCCGATTTCCGCCGATAAACCCGCCGGCGAGAACCTCCAATACGCGCCGATCTTCGACAAGATCAAGGAAGCGCGCCGCCAAGACGACGACACGCCGCAGGGCGAGTGGGCGCACGGGCGGAAAGTGGCCGATTGGCCGCTGACCATCAAGCTGATCAACGAGACGCTGGCCACCAAGACCAAAGACCTGCAACTCACGGCGTGGCTGGCCGAGGCCATGCTCCGGCGCGAAGGCATCACAGGCCTGCGTGAAGTGCTGGACCTCAATCGGGCGCTGATCGAGAACTTCTGGGACAGTTTGTATCCGGAGTTGGAGGACGGCGACGCGGAGTTTCGCGCGGGCAAGCTGCAGTGGATCGGCGATACGCTGGAGCGGGCGGTGAAGCTGGTTGGGCTGACCCGCACGGGGCTGAACTGGGAACAGTACAAAGAATCGCGCGCGGTGGGCAGCGAGGAAACCGCCGATACCGACGAAAAGCAGAAGGCCCGGCGGGAGGCGATCGCCGAGGGCAAGATCCCGCTGGAGCAGTTCGACAAGGATTTCGACGCTGCGCCCAAGACGTTCTACGTCAACCTGGAGGCCGCCTTCGACGGGACGCTGGAATCGCTGGCCCTGCTGGAAGAGACGTGCGACACGAAGTTCGGCAGAGCCGCACCCGGCTTCGGGACGTTGCGCGGGGCGCTCGAAGAAGTGCGCCAGACGGTTCATAGCCTGCTTCAGCGGAAGCGGGAGAAGGAACCGGACGCACCCGTTCCGGTAGATGAGCCCGCGGCCGAATTAGCGGATGTGGAAGAAACGGTGGAAGCCGGGCTTCCGGCGGCGGTAACCGTCCGGGTGGCCGCTCCGGCGAGCCGGGGAGCGCTGTCCGCCGAGCCGGTGAACCGCGACGACGCGGTAGCGCGCGTGGTGGCATCGGCGAAATTCCTCCGCCAGGCAGACCCGTACAGTCCGGCCCCTTACTTGTTGATGCGCGGATTGCGCTGGGGCGAACTGCGTGCCGCGGGCGACCGGATCGACGAGACCCTGCTGGCTCCACCGCCCACGGAGGTCCGGCAAAAGTTGAAGAGCCTGGCGCTCGACTCCAATTGGAGCGAGGCGTTGGAGACCGCCGAGACGGCGATGGGGTTGGAATGCGGGCGTGGCTGGCTCGATCTGCAACGCTACGCCGGCCGCGCGTGTCTGGAACTGGGCAGTTATTACGATCCTATCCGGACCGGGATCATCTCCGGGCTGCGGGCCTTGCTGGCGGATTACCCGCAGCTTCCGGACCTGACCATGATGGACGACACGCCCACCGCGAACAGCGAGACGCGGGCGTGGATTCAGGAGCAGGTTGCGGCCCCGCCGGCGGCGGCCGAGCCGGCGGCGGCCGAGCCGGCCCAGGCGGATTGGAACATCGACGTCCGGGACGAGTTCGCGGGACAGCCGGGAGTCCCGCCGCCGCCGGACGCGTACGAGTTGGCGGTGCAGGCGGCGCGGGGGGGGCGGCCGCAGGACGGCATCGAACTGCTGATGCGCGAGTTGGGGCAGGAGCGCAGCGGGCGCGGACGCTTCCACCGCAAGGTGCAGCTTTCGCAACTTTGCGTGAGCACCGGTTACGACAAGATCGCGCTGCCGATACTGCAGGAACTGGCGGCGGAAATCGAGCGCCGCAAGCTGGAAGACTGGGAGGCGCCGGATTTGGTGGCGTCCCCGTTGGCGTTGCTGTATCAGTGCCTCGGCAAGTCGGGCGGCGACGCTGAGCAGCGGGCGAAACTGTACTCCTGGATTTGCCGCCTGGATCCGCTGGCGGCGCTCGGCGTTTCGAGATAACTTATGGCGCGTTGGGAACCGGAACAGACTGTCACACAATCGGTGCTTGAGCGCCTGATCGATCGCGATCCGGAGCACGGCTCGGAAGCTCCGCCGACGCGCGCACAATCCGTGCGCCTGCTGCGGGCTTCGGTTCGCCGCGATCTGGAGTGGCTTCTCAATACGCGGCGCACGCCGGAACCGGCGGACGAAGAGCACCCCGAGGTAGCCAAATCGGTCCACAATTATGGGATCCCCGACCTGAACGCGTTGAACTGGCAATCTTCGCGCGACCGGACCCGTCTGGCGCGGGTGGTCCAGGAGGCTTTGCATATCTTCGAACCGCGCCTGCGCGGCATACAGGTTGTGCCGCTGGAGGCGGTTGACGGAGCTCCGCACGTGATGCGATTTCAGATCGACGGCCTGTTGGAAATGGATCCCGCCCCGGAGCACATCTCCTTCGATACGACGCTCCAGCTTTCGAGCGGCGAGTACCAGGTAAGGGGGGATTCGAGTGCGGGATGATCTCCTGCTCTACTACGAGCGCGAGTTGACCTTCCTGCGCCAGATGGGCGTGGAGTTCGCGGCGAAGTACCCCAAGGTCGCGTCACGACTGGTGCTCGAAGCGGATAAGTGCGAGGATCCGCACGTCGAACGCATTCTGGAGGCATTCGCGTTCTTGACGGCCCGCGTGCACCTCAAGATCGACGACGAGTTTCCGGAGATCACCGAGGCGCTGTTAAGCATTCTGCATCCGCACTACCTGCGGCCGATTCCATCGATGTCGGTGGCTGAGTTCCACGTGGATCCCTCCCAGGCGGCGCCGGACGGCGGCTTGAAACTGGACCGCGGATCGGTGTTGAATTCGCGGCCGGTGAATGGCGTACCCTGCAAGTTCCGCACGTGCCACGACCTGACGTTTTGGCCGCTCGAAGTCACCGAGGCCGAGTGGAAGACGCCGGACCGCCTGCAGCCTCCGGTCAAGTCTTCCGAAGCGGTGGCCGCGGTGCGCATCGCTTTGCGATGTCCGGGCGATCTGAAGTTCGCCAAGCTGGGGCTCTCCTCGTTGAGGTTCTACCTCAACGGCGAGAGCAACCTGGTGCATACGCTGTATGAACTGCTGTGCAATAACTGCAGCCACATCGTCATACGGGACACCTCGCCCAAGTCGCGGGTGCAGCCGGTAATTCTCGGCGCCGATGCGCTGCGGCCGGCCGGATTCGGCGAAGACGACGGCGTGCTGCCCTACACGCGCCGGTCGTTCGTGGGCTACCGGCTGTTGCAGGAGTATTTCTGCTTCCCACAGAAGTTCTTCTTCCTGGATCTCACCGGGCTGGAGCGGATTTGCCAGGCCGGCTTCGGCGGGCAGGCGGAGATCATCCTGATGATTTCGCCTTTTGAGCGGGGCGAGCGCCGGCAGATGTTGGAACTGGGCGTGAGCGCCAAGACCTTCCGGCTGAACTGCGCTCCCATCGTGAACCTCTTTGCGCAAACCGCGGAGCCCATCCTGCTCGATCACACCGCCTACGAGTACCAGGTGGTGCCGGACGTGAGCCGGCGGAGAGCCACCGAAGTATTTGAGATCACGGACGTGCAAAGCGCCAACCCGCAGTCTGGAGAAGTGGTCCAGTTCGAACCGTTCTATTCCTATCGTCACGGGGTGGGCCGCTCCAAGGCGCAGGCATTCTGGCGCGCCTCGCGGCGCGCGTCGGGCTACCGCGACGACGAGGGCACGGATGTGTTTCTTTCGCTGGTGGACCTTTCCTCGCGGCCGGTGCGGCCGAACCTGGACGCCCTGGTCGTGCGCACCGTGTGCACCAACCGGGACCTGCCGGCGCGGCTGCCCTTCGGCAACGAAGCGGGCGATTTCGAGCTGGAAGGCGCGCTGCCCGTGAAGCGCATTGTGGCGCTGATCAAGCCGACCGATGCGCTGCGGCCGCCGGTGGGCAAGGATTCCATGTGGCGGCTGGTGTCGCAACTCTCGCTCAACTATCTCTCGCTGGTGGAAAACGGCAGGGAAGCATTGCAGGAGATTCTGCGGCTCTACAACTTCACGGGGTCCACGTATTCCGAAAAGCAAATTGAAGGGTTGGCCGGGCTGGACAGCCGGCGGCACTTCGCGCGCGTGATTTCCGAAGACGGCGTGGTGTTCGCGCGCGGCACGCAGGTGGAGATGGAGTTCGACGAAGACCAGTTTGTGGGCGGCGGAGTGTATCTGTTCGCCTCCGTACTGGAATATTTCCTGGGACTGTATGTATCGATGAACAGTTTCAGCCAGCTCCGTGTACGCACGCGGCAGAGGAAGGAGATTCTCAGACAGTGGCCACCTCGGGCCGGTCAGAAAATACTGCTCTAGCGCGCTGGCCGATCGCGGATCTGCTCGACCGGGAACCTTACCTGTTCGAGTTCTTCCAGGCGATCCGGTTGATGGCGCGGATGGAGCCGCAACGCAAGGTGGTGGGTGGGTTTCACAACCCGGCCGCCGAGGTGGTGCGCTTTGGCGCGAATCCGGACGTGTCGTTTCCGGCCAGCGCGATCCAGTCGCTGGAATTGCGCGAGGGCAAGCCGTCATTGATGCGGGTGAACTTCATGGGACTGCAGGGCCCCCTGGGCGTGCTCCCCCGCTCCTACTGCGAACTCGTCAATGAGCGGATCCGCGCGCGCGACACCACGCTGCGGGATTTCTTCGACCTGTTCAACCACCGGATCATCTCGCTGTTTTATCAGGCTTGGGAGAAATTCCACTTTCAAATTCCCTACGAACGCGGCGAGCGCGACCGCTTTTCGCACTACGTGCTGGCGCTATTGGGGCTGGATACGCCGGGCTTGCAGAACCGGCAGGACGTGGCGGACGATTCGCTGCTTTTCTACGGCGGGCTGCTCTCCATGCACTCCCGCTCCGCCGCGGGGCTGCGCCAGGTGTTGTGGGACTACTTCAGCGTTCCGGTGGAGATCGAGCAGTTCGTGGGCGCGTGGTATCCGGTAGAAGAGGAATCACAGTGTTCGCTGGGCGAGAACGGCGGCTATTCGGAACAGTTGGGATTTGGCGCGGTGGTGGGCAATGAGACCTGGGACCAGCAGTCCAGAGTGCGCATCCAATTGGGACCGCTGACCCTGGAGAGGTATGTGGACTTCCTGCCCGGTCACGAGGGGCATCGCCAGTTGCGCTCGCTGACGCGCTTCTACACGGGCGGCGAGTTCGATGTGGAAGTCCAGTTGATTCTTCGCAGGCAGGAGGTCCCTGCCTGCGAGTTGAAGCCGAGGGACGGCGATGGCCCGCAACTGGGCTGGACCAGTTGGATGAAGACGGCGGAGTTTACGCACGACGCAGGCGAGACGGTACTGGAGTTATAGACTCGGAGAGGAAACTATATGGCGAATATCTTGAAGTCGGTTGTTGCCAAGCTGAACAACACCATGCGCGCGACGCTGGAGGACGCGGCCGGCCTGTGTTTGGCGCGCACCCATTATGACGTGGAGATCGAGCACTTCCTGACTAAGTTACTGGACTCGAGCGGCACGGATTTCGCCGGCATCGTCCAACACTTCGGCCTGGACAAGGCGCGCCTGGCCGGCGAGTTGGCGCGCAGCCTCGACAAACTCAAGAGCGGCAATGCGCGCTCGCCTGCGTTCAGCCCGTCGCTGTTCCGGATGCTGCGCGAGGCGTGGACGCTCGGCTCGCTGGAATTCGGCGCCGGACAGGTGCGGTCCGGCACCGCCATCCTGGCGCTGGTGTCCGATGACGAGCTATCGCGGTTGGTCCAGGACGCGAGCAAGGAGTTTCGCAAGATCGAGCCCGAGGCGTTGCGCAAGGTACTGCCCGCGATCCTGGCGGATTCGCGCGAGTACGCCGCGGAAGCGGACGAAGCGCCGGGTGCGGGGGCTGGGGCTGGTTCGGGTTCGGCGGGCGGCGCCAAGGCGGGCGGCAAAACGCAGAACCTGGATCAATACACGGTGAATCTTACCGAAAACGCCCGGAAGGGGAAGACCGATACCGTCCTGGGACGCGATTTCGAGATCCGTCAAATGGTGGACATTCTGACGCGGCGGCGGCAGAACAACCCGATCCTCACCGGAGAAGCGGGCGTGGGCAAGACCGCCGTGGTGGAGGGTTTCGCGCAGCGCATCGTGCAGGGCGACGTGCCGCCCAGTCTGCGCAACGTGACGGTCCGGACGCTGGATCTGGCGCTACTGCAAGCGGGCGCCGGCATCAAGGGCGAGTTCGAGAACCGGCTCAAGGGCCTGGTGGAAGAAGTCAAGTCGTCTCCCACACCGATTATTCTCTTCATCGACGAGGCCCACACCATGATCGGGGCGGGCGGCGCCGCCGGCCAAAACGATGCGGCCAACA
>ODAK010004572.1_pt1 | contig 14130 bp, 23 predicted proteins | sample 1539591 | NCBI WGS metagenome assembly ODAK01 (sample SAMEA3539303, study PRJEB22396) | soil metagenome | biome: tundra; feature: field; material: soil | place: USA | collected 2010-05 | depth 0.15 m | reverse complement strand
AATAGAGGTAGTTCTTTGCAGGCCCATCCCACCAGTGGGGGCGTCACGGCTTCGACGGAGATGCTTGCGGCCAGGAGGCATGCCGGGGTGCACACACCCGTAATCGCGTGCAAAATGATAATTGCCAATCAACAAATGGCATACGCAGCCTAATTCGTTAGGCCGCCGTTCTCCGCAGCTTTGCCCGTGGGCTGCGAGCGAACGTCACACAGCGGGCTGCTCTTCTCTGCTACGTCTGGGCAGGGAGGTTAAGATCTCAGGCTAGCGCCGGCCGTTTCTTGTCCGTTCTGAGCAGCCGTCGCGAACGTCCTGGGGTAATGCCCAGGGCATGAACTGGAATAAGCATGTAGTCTCTTGACCAGTAACATTTTCGGACGCGGGTTCAACTCCCGCCGCCTCCACCACGCTAACTACCTTTGCCAGCTATCAGTTAGGACGTGGATTTCCACCGTGTACCTCTGGCATCCCCTTCGTTTCGGCGAGCGCAACCAGGTCCGTGTCCCAAGTGCGGCGCACGTCGCTCTCCAACTGCTCCTGCCTCGCGGCGACCCAAGGCGAATAGTGCTTCTGCGTAATCCGCACACTCTGATGCCCCAGCAAAATCGACACGCGCTCTAAGGGCACGCCTGCGAGTAGGAGCTCAACCGCAAACGTGTCGCGGAACCGGTGCGCGTGTGCGTCTGGAACGCCCGCCAGGCGGAACAGGCGGCGCAGGCTGCGTTGCCAGTCGCCTACACATGATTTCGGATTGCTCTCGCCTGTCCAGAAGAAATATTGCGCGCCAGGCGCCAGCGGGATGGCATTCAAGGCCTCCATTACCGCCCCCGGCAGTGGACACCAGACCGCGGTACCAGTCTTTGCCGTGTAGAGAAAGAGCTTTCCCTTCTGCACGCGATCGCGAGGCAGCGTGACCGCGTCGCGGATCCGCAGACCGCTATAGCGGAGCAAGAGCACCAGCGCGCGCGACCGCACAGCATTCGCCCGATCGGGATAGTCGTTGCAGCCTGCCAGGATCGCCACCACGTTTTCCTTGCTGAGCGGCAAAGTCGGGGATTGCGTGATCTTCGGATTTTTGATCTTGCGAGCATTATTGTCGGCGATCCATCCGCTGTCGTGGGCGAAACGGAGAAACGCGCGCAGGCGCTCCAGTTTTTTCAGCGCGGCCAGGTTGTGATCTTTCCAGCTGTTCCGGAACTCCCGCAGTGCATCGAGATTCAATTCCGCGACAAAGCGCAAGCCCTGGCCGTCGGCAAACTCCTGCAGCCGGCGAAACAGTAGCCGGTACTTGTAGAGAGTCGACTCACGCAATTCTCGGGCTTTAGCATCCGCCTCGAATATGTCGCATGCCTGCTTGATTGTGATGGGCTGATCCCGTTCTTCTTCCCTACTTCCGCGGGCTTCCCAACCTTGAATGGTCTCGTGCGCCTTTTGCCAATTTCGCATCTTCAGCGATTCGCGCACGTCCACGCCACCGATGAAACCGTCGACCCAAATAGGACATTGGCAGCGCCGATAGTTGCGGCCTTCGCCCCGGTGCTCACAACTCTTGAGATGCCGGCGGTAGATGGTCAACATACGGCCTCCTTTTCGCGTGACCATCTAGCTTTGGCAGCTTTCGACGCGATGCGCGATCGCTCCTTAGGCGTAAGTTTCTCCATTCGGGCTTTCGCGGATTTCCGTCCCAGTTTGGAAAAGTAAGCGGCGAGCTTTTTGTCCTTCATAGGTCTAGACTATATGCTCAACGGTTCAGCATCGCAACGGAATTTGTTGAGCGTCTGTGTACACGCATCGCCACCGATTCGGGAATCCGCATCGTGCGATATCGCCTCGCCCTGTTTTTGACGCAGCTCTCGATTACTAAAACGCCCGGTTCTTTCTCGAAGAGACCCCGAATAGTGTCAGCACTTAGTCCCCACACTTCGGCCAGGTCTTGCGGGCTGTAGTGTCGCTCGAAGGCTGGGCCGGTCGCAGCCGGCCGAGTTTCGGTGATCGTGTTGTGCTCAAGCTGCGCCATCATCTCCCACGCAACTACTGTTCATGAACCGAACTGTGATAACTCTCGAAAAGCCTCGATGGGTAAAAACTCTGCCATCTGGCGCAGACACAACTTGCCGTTGCGGTCGCGATTCAGCATCGACCACATCTGTGCGGCTCCCAGTGACTGCCAGTTCTCGCGAACGAACATGTAGGCCATCCACTCCATCACTCGGAAGTGGTACTCACCGGAAGAATCGCGGTCGACAACTCCCGGCGGGATGACGTTGCCGCGCACGAGCTTCGTGCGCGCAAACGGATTTTCTGCCGCTTCCCGACAAACAGGCATTGCGATTACCTCATGCGGCCAGTTGCCGCAACACCGAACTGCGATAACGGTCGTACAACTCCGCCGAGGAGATGCTCACTTCTTTCGACGGATTCGCCGCCGCCACGAAGGGAGCAAACTTTTTGGCGATCGCTTTCGCATTACGGTTCTTGTTCCAATAGGCATAGAGCTGCTGGTAGCTCATGCCGGTTTCGAGCCATTGCTTAAACTGCAAGCCTGCACTGAAGTCGACAGGTGAGTAGTCATCCATGTCGATCTGCGTCTGCCCGGCGAACGAGGAGAAATCCAAACGCTCGAAAGGGTTAAAGTCGAGAGCCCGCATCGAGAAGAGTTTTCCAAAGGAGTCGAGCTCCGGAGGAACCCGCCCCGCGGCCATCTGCCGTTCCACGCGCGTGAGGACCTTCGGCAACTGCGGAACTAGATTCATCTGCTCCGGGTCGTCTTGTCCCGGCAACCGCATCTGCACGACATTCGTCATGGGACCGACGCACTGCGCGGCAAACCACGTATCGAAATCGGGAAAAGGCAAGTAGTAGCGGCCGCTGCACAACAGTTCCTTTCGCCGCATGACCGCGCGATATTCTGCCATTGCACGAGCCGCGAAGGCCTCAGGCGTGTAGCGGCACTCTGGGGCGCCTTCGGTCGCCTTGTCCACCACGATCTGCGAGGCATGCCGTTCGTGTCGCCGCTTCTCTAGATTCCAAACGCGAAGGCGCTCTGCGAGCTTGTCATAGTACCGGAAACAATTCGGACGCTTCCCCATGTACATCGACTGCACTTCTCGCTTCCCCATCTCCGACCAGGCCATCGTGCGACCAGCCTCATCGTGGAGCTCCACCGAGCCAAGCTCTGCCTGCCACTGCGCGCACCGCGCACGCACTGATTGCGCTATCCAAGAAACCTTTGGGCCATCGATGATGTCTACACAGGAATCGACACGTGACACGCCGAGTAGATCAGGATGGCCGTTTACGATTTCGGCGATGGTATCTGCGATCTCCCCCCGACACTTCCGCCCGGCCTCGATGATCTGAATTTTGTGAGTGCCGGTTTTTTTCGCATTCAGATGCAACATGGCGTCGATCTCAGCCACTTGGCGAAGATCAACCACTTGGCGGTAGTAGAGATTCGAGTGAAACGGGATCTCGGATTTCAAAGGGTCCGAGCAGAACTCAACCGCAAGTTTGAACGAGGCAATTCGGTCCGAAAAGGATACTGCCGGCTTCAACGGAATCTCCAGAGTGTCATACATTTTCAAGACGCTAAACTCTCGGGACACACTTCAACCGCAACCCCAACACCAACCACTCATGGCGCCGGGCCTCGTGCCTACACGCAGAGTGCGGGGTATTACAGGCCCCGCACTCTGCTCCTTGAACCTTCTGCCGCAGCCGAGGCACAAACCGCCTCGGCCTTCGGACGACTTTTAGGCTGAGAGATGGAGAGAAGGTAAAGCCTCCGATGTTCGGTCGGATGTTGTGGGCTTGTTGGCCCTACTCAGCCCCGGATCGGAGTCGTCAACCGATAGCCCGGAATTTGAGATTCGGACCGCATCCCGCTCGCCCATTTCGTCTCTCTCAGCCTGAAACTCATCCGATGGATGATCCTCAACTCCACTTCCGCCACAGGTAAGACATTCGAACAGGTACCCTTCCTCGCAAATCAGGCAGCCTTCGAAATGCCAGCCCGAGCCGTTACAACAGCAGCATGGCAAAGACTGATTTGTTCGGCACAGCCTGCTGAGGAGTTGACGAAGATAGACCGGCCCCAGATCGTGAACTTCCGGCGACCCGCGCACCTGGCGAGCCGTCTGAACAATCGAGGTCATAGTCGATCTCGTGAAGTTTGAAGGATTTGCCTCATGCGAGGACAGACTAAAGCTAGACGGGGAAATCAGTACGGGGATAGAAATAAACAATCACGGGGTGGTTAGCGAAGAGACTTTCTATCCCGTGATGGAAATCACGGTCGCCTTTCTATCACGGGTCGCCTGGGCACGAAATTGCTTGTGGTGTCGGGCCACCGTGCTGTAACTCAGTCCCTTTGCTATTGAGACGGAGGCCCGTGCTGCGGTCAATTCTTTCCCTAATTTGAGCTTCTGTTCTACCAACTGGCCGATTTTGAAAAACTGCCTGTTTTCGATGGGCTCTGTCTTACGTCCGATGGTTCGTCGAATTGACTGCGGAGCGACGACCTTCGGCTGAGCTTCAGCCTTCAGTTTGGCTAGGCGCTGCGAGGCCTTCGCGCTCATTTGTTTCAACAGTTCGCGGGGAGTGATCGCAGGCTGCCGGCGATAAACCCGCACCGACATCTGGTGCACATTCCGCAGGTGCTTAGTGAGGCCTGACGCGGCCTTAAATCCGCAGCGTGCGACTCTGCAGATCACATATGTGGCGACGTTTTTGTGTGCTTCGTACTCGGGATCAGCACAGGCATCGGCAAGCTCCGCGGGCGTCACGTAACGATCGGCGACCACAGCCATGTGCTCTCGGACATCAACCCCGCTTTGGTCCGCTATTCTTTGGTGCGTGAAGATCGGAGCTCCAGGGTTGCGCAAGCGATACTTTTCGCGCGTCATGCTGTGCATCGTCCGCAGGTGGCCGCGTTTGCCATCCATCGCGCCGTCGCGCAGCACACTGAAACACTCGCGGCAGATCACGCGATCGGCGACTCCGCCGCGCGCCTCATAGGCCGGATCTTCGTAGCAGGCGGATTGCTGATCCTCAGATAGAAATTCCGCGGGAGTAAGCCGGATCCCGGCCCTGAGAGCCGCTGTCCAGGTGAAGCCCCAACCCTGTGCACGCTGGAAGTAAGCCGAGAAGCTCCAGCTCAGGTCAAACTCTTGATTTAGTATCTTCCTGAGTTCCGGGCCTGGCGTGCCCTGAGCGCACAGCTGCCGCATGCGACGCTTGAGTTTTGTCTCTCCTGCAGGAGTGAGACGGAGCGTAGAGCCATGAAGGTAGGTCAAGGCGTTGCTCTGCACTTGCAATTGCATTCCTTAGCTCCCCTGGCGCAGCTCCCCGCGCGCCCAGTTGATCAGCAGCCGAAGCGCCAATCGCCGGAGATCTCGGCGGAACTTCGCTGCATCCGCCGTCGACAATCTCTTGAGCAGTCCTTCAAGCGTATTTGGCGGCCGGCCGGCGCCGTCGCGGCGTCCACCGCGGGTTGGAGCAGTCTGCGATCCGCCGCTCATGGTGTCGCCCGATCTAGAGGTCTTCACTGCACTCCTTCCACTACAACGGCTGCTTCGTTGACCGCGGCGTGGCGGCGATAGCGAATCTCGATCGTCGTTCCAGGTTCGTGGTGACTGATCTCTTCCGTCAGTTCGCGGATCGTGTACAGGTAGTGATCGTTGACGGCAAGGATGACGTCTCCGACGCTCATTCCTGCCTGCACAGCGGGACCGCCAGGGGCCACCGCAGTGATCGAGATCCCGTTGTGGCGAACGTCCGGATTGCCCTCAAAAAATGCGCCGATCGTAGCATTTGTGAAGCTCTGCCGAGCCGGAATGGAAGTTGCGGCAGGATCATCCTGATGTTTCGCATTGCGATCGACGAGCAACTGAGGTTCAGAGACAGCCGCTGCGCGCGTGTTGGGTGAGGCCGCAGCTTGCACACTGAAGTCGTAGACGTACGCTGCCATGCCCTCGCCGCGTGAGAGGTATAGCGCATACTCGCCCTTATTCAGCTCTCCGGCCGGCATGATCTTGAAGATCTCGGGCTTAACCTCTGAGCGGAACAACTGAATCTGATGAGTTAGGGTGATCCCCGCGCTGCTACGCCAGAGACCTTGAGCGGCGATTTCGAACTGTCGACGCGAAGGCTTCTCTTCGAGACGCATAAGAATCAGATCACCGGCGTTCACGCCAGCTTCCGATTCCTGCTTCGCGGGCGCGAAGTAGAAGACCGGCTGGGGAGAAACAACCGTCTGCGCATGCGCCCCGAGCAGTTGAATGTTGTCCTTCCTGGTTTTGATTCCCCCCGTGACGTGATACACGAACCGGCTACCACTCCGCTTGAATTCGGCGATCTGGCCGATGATCTTTGTGAGTCCTCCAGGCACCTCAACGTACATTCCAGGTTCTGTCGGCAACGGCACCTGTGGCGTTTGCGCAAAAACCGCCACACCTGCCGACAGAATGATCGCGAAGATCTTCATGGTTCTGCCCTTTTCTTCTTTTCCTTCGCTCTGCGCGTGCGCGCGGCGGCCGCGGCCTTCGAGGCCTTCGTTGCGATCGCCTTGCGCCGCTCGGGGGTCAATTTCTTTGCGCGCGCCGCTCCACCGCGCTTGGCGATGGCGGTCAGGTACTTAGAAATCGCCTCTTTGGTCATGTGCAAAATATAGCACTGTCCTTGCCGGGCATGGTACTAGAAAGTTGTGGGGGCAAAGATTTCTCTTGACACCACCTTGCCCGGCATGGTGGAATGTTATTCGGACATTAAAAACGGGCTGACCAGGTGCTTGTAACACCCGATCAGCCCTGACCAGCAATCAGCCTCACAGGAGGAGGCCAACCGTGGTTAACACGAATTTACCAGCTTTTTCCCTTCCCGGATTTCCACAACTAATCGACTCATTGATGGCACCGGAGATGCGTCACATCGAGCGTTCACTCGATGATGCCCAACTTTCCTGCCCGCCAACCCACGATGACTACCTGATGCTCGACTTATTCGGCACCGTTCTCGAAGTGCGCCGCATGAGGCCCAGCGAAGCACGAGACATCAACCTTGAACTCGAAGCGCTCGACCTGCCCTATCACTGGGCGCCACTCGCAGAGATGACCGACTGAACAGCAGTACGGCGCGGCGAAGTGATTCACAAAACATCGGCTTAGGAGGCCACTGATATGGAAGCGATGAAGTCTGAAACTCTCAATGCGGCGGTTGAATTCGAAACCGTCAATCTTTGCGGCTTTGATGTGCCCGTGTTTCACGGCGCACAGCCGATCCCCGCAGAACTCATCGACAAACTGAAAGAGCCACTGCCGAAAGATGCCATCAAGGAAAACGGCGATCCGAAGAAAAAGGGGATGTCCTCGATCAAGAGCATTTACATCACGGAACGACTGAATGAGGTCTTTGGCCTCGGACAATGGTTTCAGGTGGACAAGTTCGTCGAGAAAGTTCCGAAGCCGGAAGGCTCGGGCAAAGGCGATTCGATTGTCCTGAAGTCCATCCTGGTCGTGCCAAAGTATGGCATCTACTTCGAGGCCTACGGCGGCAACGACAATTACGATCCGGGCGATGCCTACAAAGGCGCCTGCACCGATGCCCTCACCAAGATGGCAGCTTTCCTCTATGTGGGTATGGACGTATTCAAAGGCCATCCCGAAACCAGTAAGGAAGTCAGTAAGGCAGCTCCGAAGGCAGCCGCCCTGACTCCCAAAGCAGCCGCACCAGTTGCCGCGAAGCCCACAGACGCAAGCAGCTTCGCAGCCATGCCTGCACACAGCGACCAGGCCCCGGCGAAGAGCACAGGACGCCTGATCAATGCCACCGAAAAACGCGCCTTCTGGTCCGCTGTAAAAATCAGCGAGAAGACTGACCAGGCCGTTCGCGATTATTTCGCTAGCGTCGGCATCACCAGCACTGCCGAGATGAACAAGACCAACTTCGACGCGGCCATGAAGTGGGCGGTGACGCGATGAAACTTTACGACATTCCACTCGAAGCGAACGCCATCGAGGAGCAGCTCTTCGAGAACATCGGAGAACTGACTCCAGAGTTAGAGCAGCGAATCAAGGACTTCCTGGCGCAAGGAAAAGACAAAATCGAGTCGGCCGCCGTCGTAATCGGCTCGCTCGAAGAGGACGCCACGATCTGCCAAGCGGAAGCGAAGCGGCTAATCGAACGCGCCGCACAACTCAACCAATCGGCAGATCGGCTACGGGGCATGGTTCTCTGTGCCGTTGATCTGGGTTTCGGCGGGAAAGTAAAGACGCCAAAGTTCACGATCTGGGGCCAGACCTCGGCCTCAGTTACACAATTCGAGTTAAAGTCTGGCGTCGATATCTATCAGCTCATGGCTGCGCATCCCGATCTCGTCCGAGCGAGCGAGCCTGAACTCAACAAGTCTGCGCTCAAGGAAACAGTGAAAGTCGGCGGCGCGGTCCCGGATGAAATCGCGGTGGTCACTCTCGAAGGAAGGAGGTTCTTGCGAATCAAATGATTAAGCCGAAAGCCAACACTCAAACCGTGCGCGGTGGCGATGCCGTACTCACGGCGCACATCGATCGCGAGCTACTGGAGTCTCTCGAAGAGCTTCTAGATGTGAGCGACTTCGCCACCGACTCCTGCACCGCAGAAATTCACCTTCGCGCAACGACTGCGATTCGAAGAAAGAAAGAGACCGATGCCGGCTAACAATGCGCAGTTGATCACCGATTTCCTCACCTACCTGCAGATCGAACGCGGTGCCAAGGAAAACACGATGCTCCTCAGCCCGCCTGCAGTCGCAGCGCTGAAGCTTTATTTCGAGACCAGGCCCCCTTTCGCTGTCCGCAGCACCTCCCACGTATTTCTCAACCGGTTCGGACGCGGACCGGTCTCGCGCACGGGAATCTACAACCGGGTGCGAGCGATCGCTGAGGTGGCATTGGGCAGACGCATCTCTCCTCACGTTTTGAGGCACAGCTTTGCGACGTCGCTCATTGAAGGCGGCGCGGATATCCGCGACGTCCAGGTCCTCATGCGGCACTCTTCCGTGGACACAACCTGCATCTACGTTCACACCGATCTGACCCAACTAAGGAAAACCTATGCCAGCCATCCCAGAGCCCGCCTCCCTGAAGCTCGTTGAAAACTTCCTAAGCTATTGCAGCGCGCGGAATCTCAGCCCGCACACGCTCAGCGCTTACCGCGCCGATCTAAACCAGTTCATCGCATTCTCGGGCGAGGACGCGACTGTCGATCGCAAGCTGGTGCGTCGGTTTCTAGTGCATCTCCACAATGCCGGATTGAAGCCGGCGTCTGTGAGACGCAAACTCGCAGCGGTGAAAAGCTTCTGTCGCTGGTCGGAAGCGGAGGGCTATTTCGAAGTCGGCTTGATCGACTTCATCGCCAGCCGGTACCGGCGCGACGAGTTGCCCGATGTGCCAAGCGAGGGTGAGGTCACACGGTTGCTCGATGGTGATCTTTCACTGCGAGATCGACTCATTCTCGAACTGCTCTATGGCTGCGGCATCCGCAACTCGGAGCTGGTCGGCATCAACCTTGATGATTTTCGGGACCCAGACGTTTTGCTCGTGCGTGGCAAAGGGAAGAAAGAGCGCTTCGTGATCGTGGGCGAATGCGCGCGAGCTGCCCTGACGGCCTGGCTGCAGGTTCGTCAGAAACTACTCCGGAAGACTCGCCTCAAAACGCCAGCACTATTTTTCAGCGTCGGGCCGCGGCGATCGGCGGAGCGCCTCGATGCGCGTTCGGTGCGACGAATAATAAAAACCGCAGCGGAACACTGCGGGCTCGATCCCGAAAAGTGGCACCCGCATCTTTTGAGGCACGCGTGTGCAACCCACCTCTGTGACAGAGGCGCGGGGCTGCAGGCCGTCTCGACGCTCCTGGGACACGCGAAGCTATCTACGACGCAGATCTACACGCGTGTTTCAACGGGGCGCCTCAGGCGATCGTATGATGCGGCGCACCCACATGCGCAGAAGTGAGGCCCGCACTCCGAGCGAGTCGTTACACAGAAGCCCCTGCAAGGCCTACGAATAGATCCCAGGCGCCTCATGTCCAAGCTTGCGCCCCTTCGGGCAAGCTTAGAGCCTTTCGCGGAAAAACGCTAAGGAACGGGGCCTTGAATGCCGCCGTTAAGAACGAATAGGTCGGAGATCGTGTTCAAAAAAGCTTATCCATTCGACACATAAATATAAGCTGCAAGATGTTTTCAAGGCTGCAGCGGCGACAAGTTATCCCGAATGATTTGAATTAGCCGATCGTATCGTTGTTGTGTGAATGCAAAATCTCGCGCAGTGTAAAGAGCATTCCGTGTTTCCGCAGATTGGCCTGTGGGTTCCCAATCCAACTCGTAGCCAGCGGACGAAGCAATATCCGCGGAAAACTTACGCAAAGTCCGACTATTTCCCTCTCGAAATGGATGGGTCGAATCCAACTCACCATAGAAGTACGAAAGTCTTCCCGAAAATTTATCCTCATCCAATCCATGAAGATAATCCTCAGCCGCCAATTCCGAGAAGATTCGTTTCATTTCATCAGGAACAAACTCCGAACCACCATAGGTTACCTGGTAGCCTACTGCTCGTCCCTTAGTCATCGTGCCAATGTTTTTTCGATAGCTTCCTGCCCAATCGTATAGTTCCTCGAAAATGGCCCTGTGCGTCGTCTTAAGGCGAGTTTCATCCATAGGTCCGCGCAGAGGTTCACCTTCCAAAGCGAAAAGAGCAACCGCTGCCACTCGGGCCTCAGTTGCTCTAAGTTCTACTTCATCGGTGATATTCAGTTTGTTTCGAAGGACATTTGTACCTGGATAACAGTATGGATCGTGACTCATCCAGCAAAGCTGCCGACGGCCTGCGAAGCGGATTTCCGGGTACTCTCTTTTACGACGTAAGTTAAAGCTTCCTTAGGAGTCATCAAACCCTTTAACACATTAAGCTTCGCGGCGCGATAAATCGGATCGCGGTGAGGATCCATGCCCTCAATTCGAAAACTTGCTTCGATGGTGGAGAACCGCTTGTAGAACCTCTTTTTCTGAATGGGATTCAGCATCCGCAGCCTCCTTGTTTACTAACTTATTCTAACTAAAAAGCCACCTCACAGCAAGGAAAAAACAACATTTACATGCGTCTACCACAGTCATCTAACATCATGATTAATATAGGCTTAAACCCAAACTTTTGACGCCAAATTCCAACGATTCTCGAATATCGAGCGCCCCGGACCACAGAACCTCTTAAAACGCCTAAAGGCCCAATCAATTGTCTCCACAAATCGGGCTTCGGCCCTTGGGGGTTCGCCCACTCCCGGCGCCAACGATAATACCCAAAGAATGAGCCGCTGGCTGGTGCTAGCTCCCCGCGCGAGATTGGCTCAATACCCGCCCGGCGAGTCGTCGCACAAAAGCCCTGCAAGGCCTACGAATAGATCCCAGGCGCCTCATGTCCAAGCTTCTGCACGTACTCAACGTATGACCCAGGATAAACAGTGGGATTGCGGTCCGTGCCGCTCTCACCGCCCAGTTCCAGCACACGTGAGCCGAGACCGCGAAGGAACATGCGGTCATGCGATACGAAGATCATGGTGCCTTCAAAATCCTTCAGGGCGTCCACCAGCATTTCCTTGGTCGCAAGATCCAGGTGATTGGTAGGTTCGTCGAGCACCAGGAAGTTCGGCGGGTTGTAGAGCATGCGTGCGATTGCCAGCCGCGACTTTTCTCCGCCGGAGAGTGCGCGGATTTTCTTATCCACATCTTCGCCGGAGAACTGGAATGCTCCCGCCAGGGCACCCGCATCTTTTGAGGCACGCGTGTGCAACCCACCTCTGTGACAGAGGCGCGGGGCTGCAGGCCGTCTCGACGCTCCTGGGACACGCGAAGCTATCTACGACGCAGATCTACACGCGTGTTTCAACGGGGCGCCTCAGGCGATCGTATGATGCGGCGCACCCACATGCGCAGAAGTGAGGCCCGCACTCCGAGAAGGGCCGAAACGCCGCGCCTATATAGGGGCGTTTCAATTCACAGGAGTTGCGCGCCCAGGTTTGCGCACTCTGATTGCAAAAGGCCCGGTGCAAAGCGTGATGAGCAACAGGACGAAACATTGTGGCAAGTGCGGAGCAGAACGGCATGGAAAAATCTGCACGATCTGCGGCCACGAAGAAAAGCGCGGCGGCGCACGCGGCGGCGGCAAGAAAAAGAAAACGCAACCTCCGGAGCAAATCGATGCGCGCAGCACAGAGGGCCAGAAGCGCGCCGCTGCGATCATTGACGCACTGAACAAACCGGTGAGCGAAGGCGACCCCTACGAGATCCAGAAGTTCAGGCGGATCGACGACGCTGGCGTGCGCGACTCTCTCGACCTACGCAAATGGCTTTATGACAAAGCGACGGGACGGCCGATGCAGGAAATCAGGCTCGCCAACCGACCGACAGAGAAATTCGAAGTCGATATCACCAGCGCCAGAGATAAGCTCATGGCCGCGCTCTGCTCCCAATGAAGGTCGCTCTCTACGCCCGCGTCAGCAAGCTCCACACGCACCAGGATCCCGAGGTGCAACTGCGAGATCTCCGCGCCTGGTGCCCCGGCCAGAAACACATCATCGTCGCCGAGTATGTCGATCGTGGAGTGTCCGGTGCCAAAGAGAAGCGGCCGAAACTCGATGAAATGATGCGACATGCGGAACAAGGCAGGTTCGAAGCCGTAGTCGTGTGGAAGCTCGATCGCTTTGCGCGCTCGGTCCGCCACTTACACAACGCGGTGCATGAGCTGCAGGGCTGGGACGTTGCGCTGATCTCATTCAAAGACAACTTCGATCTCAGCACTCCCATGGGCAAAGCGATGTTCACGGTGATCGCGATGGTCGCGGAGCTGGAGCGCGACATCATCGCCGAACGCATCAAGGCCGGCCTTCGGCACGCGCGCGCGAAAGGGCACATCCCAGGCCGCAAAATCGATCCGAAGAAAGGCCCGAGCCGCACAACGCTCTGGCGCCGTCGCTCCAAATCCACCTAACCCCGTTACCGTCGTTACTCGCCGATCGCCGCGGCTTCATGTTCCGCTTACCCAATGAAGTCAAGGACCCGACTAGCCCTGCAGCAAGCCGCGATGCGCTCGCGGCCGAAGCGCCGCAACCAATCGCGACCTCCGATCGATCTCAAGGGGCGGTGCGCCGCAACTGTGCTGGCCTACGAACGCGGCTACTCGTCGGCGGATATCGCGCACCTGTTCAACTGGAAGCTCGAAGACGTGTCGCGCTGGTTCGAAGCCGGGCGCCCTCTACTCTGAAAAGCAGGCAAGCCTCTGCTCTGACGGGGCTTAGACGATTCGCGTTTCTTCCACGAGAATTCCCGGCTACGGTTGCACCAGCACGCACCAGGAGAAGAAAACGATGAAATCGCTCGAAATCCAGCTCGCCGAAAAAGAAGCCGAGCTCGTGACACTAAGGAAAGCAGTGGGCAAGACCGGGCTAGTTCAACAGCTCTCAGAGTCCGGACTGCCGGCAGCCGCACAAACGCACCTTCGGAAGCGCTTCGAATCCGCGCATAACCTCGATGGTATCAAAGCCGCAATCACCGAGGAGCATGAGTACATCCGTCAGGTGCGGAAAGCCAGCGCCAGGAATCAGGGCGGCAGAACGACCGAGACGCAGGAAAGCGACGCAGGAAAGCGCAGCCTGTTCGATGGCTATCGCGCCTTCGGCTTGTCCGAAAAAGAAGCGCGGCTTGCGGCTGGCATTGAGAACGCAGTTGACGAGATCAATGAGTCTCAACAAAAGCTCTACGACGCTGCGAAGGCAATGGGACTTTCGGACGCCGAAGCGAAGGCGTTCGCTGAGCCCCAGCGCAGCTCGTCCTGGTAGGTTTCTAGAGAGTGCGAGGGGATCGCTGAAGGGCCTTCTCTCTCGCGCTAGGCCCGGGGGATCCTGCCTGGGAGACCCCCGGTCTCTTAGCTTATTCGAAGGGAAGACACAATGCCGACGTTACAAGAGAGCCAGCAGATCGAACAACTCCGCGGTCTAATCGTAGCTGAGGAACATTTTCTGACCACTCTAGTCGGGGGTTTGCCTGACCTTGGAATCAGGGAAAAGCGAGCCACGCAACTAGCGGACCTGGCAAAGGATGACCCCCAG
>ODAK010004571.1_pt1 | contig 14131 bp, 13 predicted proteins | sample 1539591 | NCBI WGS metagenome assembly ODAK01 (sample SAMEA3539303, study PRJEB22396) | soil metagenome | biome: tundra; feature: field; material: soil | place: USA | collected 2010-05 | depth 0.15 m | reverse complement strand
GACCAACGAGGAGCAGATCAAGGCGACGGTGAAAGAGATCTTGGCCAAGCACGGGCGTGTCGATGTGTTGGTGAACAACGCGGGCGTCACCAAGGATCAGCTCTTCATGCGCATGAAGCGGGCGGATTGGGACACGGTGATCCACACCAACTTGACCAGCGCGTTCCTGCTTTCCCAGGCGGTGATCAGTTCGATGATGAAGCAGCGTTGGGGGCGGATCGTGAACATCACCAGCGTGGTCGGACAGACTGGCCAGGCAGGACAGGTGAATTATGCGGCGTCGAAGGCCGGACTGATTGGATTGACAATGGCGATGGCGCGCGAGGTGGCTTCGCGGAACATCACCTGTAATGCAGTGGCGCCAGGGTTCATCGAGACAGCGATGACGTCGGTATTATCCGACGAATTGAAGGCGAAGATGAACGAGCAGATTCCACTGGGACGGCAGGGAACCGACGTCGAGATCGCAAACGCGGTGAAGTTTTTGGCATCGGAAGAGGCGAGCTATATCACAGGGCATGTGCTGAATGTCAATGGCGGGATGTTGATGGGCTAGCTCTGCCATCGTCGCTGCCCGTTGCGGGCTACGTGATCGAAGACACCTGGATTTCGTGGGGGACTCATGAGAGTGGCAGAGCCCACCCTGTGGCTGAAGCCACGAGGGTGGGGCACCCACATCAAGGGGCGGCACCCACATTTCTTTGGGATCTTACTTGTTTCCGGTTGGCGGCACTTCGGGACTCGTGATGGTCGCGGGGCGCAGGATTTCGTAGTGCACCACTCCGGATTGATCCAAGTAGAAAAAGCGTTTCCCGTGTTTTCCTGGTTGCTTCGGCGCCGCGACGGCCTCATACGCATCGGGTGAGAGTTGGCGGTAATCGTAGCGATAAGAGTCTTCGGGGTTGGGAAGAACTTTCAGCTCTTCAAGGCTGGAAGAAAAGCGGTTAATGGACTTGCGGTACTCGTTCTCAGCGAGGGCGATTGCTTGCAGCTTCTGGATGGCGTCCGTTTCGGCGTGGGCGTTGCGGGCGATTCGTAATTCGATGGTCCCGATAGTGAGTGGGGCCACAAAAGCCAGGCAGATGATGAATGTGGCTGGCCAGATCGAGTACTTCTTGTCTTTGGGCATGAGGGGTGAAGGAGTCTCTCCGGATATCATATCCGCACGAGCAATGACTACGCAGCCAAGTTCTGATCAGGTATTGATTCGCGATGCACGGGAAGATGAAATGGACCTCGTGCGGGAACTCTTCCGGGAGTACGCCGGGTCCCTCAATTTCAATCTCTCGTTCCAGAACTTCGAAGAGGAATTGGCGACGCTGCCGGGCAATTATCGACCTCCCTCCGGACGGCTCCTCGTAGCTTTTTGTGGCACGATGCCGGCAGGCTGCGTCGGATTGAGACAGTTTGATCAGCACCGGTGTGAGATGAAGAGACTCTACGTGCGACCCAGCTACCGAGGCAGGCGGATCGGGGAGTTACTGGTGGATCGACGTATGGAAGGGGCGCGGAGCATCGGCGGGTACCAAAGTGTACTTTTAGACACCATTCAACCCTTGATGTCGCGGGCGATAACCCTGTACAAGAAGATGGGCTTCCGTGAGATTCCTGCATACCGGGCGAATCCGATGCGGGGCGCAGTTTACATGGAATGCAAGCTTTAGACGGGGATCAGCACTGGATTTTGGCGAATTTGGACGATTTTCACAGCAGGAATCAAGTTACTCTCGTATCCAAAGTATAAAAAAATCCTCTTGCCAGACGGTTGTACTCTGATTACTATGCAACTTCCCCTAAACCGCGCAGTTAAGGGCCAAACCGGATGAATATCGGCGAAACGATTAGGAATTTCAGGCTGCAAAAGGGGATGTCGCAAGGCGACATCGAGAAGCGCACGGGTTTACTCCGCTGCTATCTGTCGCGGGTTGAAAACGGGCATACGATTCCGTCACTGGACACGCTGGCAAAGATCGCGTCGGCGATGGACGTGGCACTGGCAACGTTCTTTTCGGACGCGCCAGCAGAAAATGGCTCCAAGAGTGGACCGCAGGTGAGCGACGATGTGTTGCGCTTCCTGAACCAAATTCGGCGTTATTCGCCCGGGTTGAATGACAGCGACCGGCGACTGGTGCTGACCATGGTGAAGAAGATGGCAGCCAGCGCGGGAGTGGGCGCCAGCAAGTAAAGTTCAGTTCCTGGAGATCAAGGCTCGGCGGGACCGAGCTGGAAGCAGGCGAATCCGCCTGCTTTTCTTGTTTCATTTGTTCCATTACCAGCTTTCCGTCGGATCCTCGGCAGAAGGTGAGACGTAGCCCTGTGTCGCTGATGACGGCGAGGACCAGGAGAGCTCGGATCGCGATGTACGGGGCGCCCGGGATGGACTCCCGAACTAGCTGATGGGCAAAGACCTCTATTGTCGGGGAATGCGCCGGACGAGAGAACGAGCCAAAATGCCATCAGCGCCAGCCGCATGGCCGGAGATTGTACAACGGCGGTGGAAGTTCCTTCTCTGTTGAAGCAAGAAGGATAGAACGGGCTAAAAAAAGACCCCCGCCTCTCTGGGACGGGGATTGGTATGGCTTGGATCGAGACGCTTATGCGGCCTTCGTACTGATCTCGTTCAGCGCCAACACCGCGAGTTCGAGACGATCGCGCGCGCCTGTCTTGGAGAAGATGCTTTGCAGGTGACGCTTCACCGTGTTTTCGCTGATTGTGAGTTCGCCCGCAATGTCCTTGTTCTTGTATCCACGAGCCACCAGGAAAGAAATCTGGCGTTCGCGTTCGCTGAGCCGAGAAAGGTTCGTAGGCGCAGGTTGCGGTTCGGCGGCCATCGCATTGAGTACGCCGCGAGCGACTTCATCGGAGAAGGCGAGTTCACCATCCGCGACAGTGCGAATGGCGGCGAAAAGCTTAACCGGGTCATCGCCCTTCAGGACGAGCCCGCGGGCGCCCAATCGCACGACTTGTACATAATCCTGCTGGCTTTCAGATCCGGTAAGGATGACCGATGCGACACGAGTGCCAGCGCGATCAAGAGTGCGAAGCACTTCGAAGCCATCACCTGATGGCATGGCAAGGTCGAGCACAAGCACGTCGGGGTGAACACGCTGGACGATCTCGAGAGCCTGTGTGCCATTGCTGGCGCTGCCCATCACTTCGATATCGGGTTGCGAGTTAAGGAGGGCGACGAGGGACTCTCGAAGCACGGCATGATCATCGGCGATAACGACACGGATCGATTCGGTCATAAGACCTCTCTACTATAGATGCCAGCGGAGAAGATTGCATCTTGGGGGACTCTCGCCAGAGACTCACAATTGGGGTTTGATGCAGGAACATGGCCTGACGTTTTGCGGATGGGTCGGTTTAAATCGATGCCGCTGTGCTATATTCCGGGAAATCCGCCCGGTTCTGGCCTTTCCGGCTCGTCAGACCGCTCTCGAGGTGTGCAGTTGACGATTGATGAGGAGCTCGACCTGCTCGACAGCAGCCTGCGGCGGCTAAAGATTGAGTACGACATTTATTTTGGCGGGGGTTCGAAAAAGCCGCCCACGGACACGATTTGGCGGGTCACAAACCTGATTAAGAAGTATGGCGACAGCCAGAAACTCAACTTCTCCCAGCGATATAAGCTCAATAGTTTGACCCAGCGGTATGCGATCTTCAGCGATCTCTGGCGACAAAAGCTCAAAATCAAGGAAGAGGGATATCGCCGTCCCCAGGACGCGGTGTTGGGAATCGCCGGCCTGCGCACCGAGGTCGAACGCGCGGCGCAAGCGGCGCTGGGCGCGGTTCCGGAGAGTGAATCCTCAAAGATCGCATGCAGCGACGTGGGTAAGGAGATGGATACGGTGCGGGCTTTCTATGAGCGCATGCTCGCGGAAAAACAGAAAGTTGGCGAAACAGCAGGCTCATCGTTCGAGTCGTTTGCTTCCTTCCTCAGGAAGAAAACCGAACAAATCCGCAAGGATTTCAAGTGCGAAGCGGTGGAGTATTCGCTCGAAGTGCAGAACAAACAAGTGAAGTTGAAGGCCAAACCGAAGACGGTATAGCCGCTTCTGCTCTGTCAAAATTACTCATCGATTACCGTTCCTACTCAGCTGGCCGGGAACTCTCGCAAAAATCCCTATGAAAATAAAGGGCTTAATGAGGCAGAAGTTTGGCATTCCAGTTGATTAAGAGATAGGTGTTCGCGCCATTGTGCGCAGCTCGGATCGATCGCTCGAATCGGGCTAACCCAAGTTTGAAGATCTACCCGGAGGATCAAGTAATGAAAAGCCGCTTCCTGCTCGCGCTACCGTTGGCTGTAACCCTGGCAATGCCGGCCCTGGCGCAGAACACCGCTACTACACCCAGTGACACCAATCAACCTGCCGCCACTCAGGGCGTGACGCCCGATCAAGAGAAAGGCATGGGCGCGCATCAGCCTCTGCAGCCGGACATCCGCGAGGGATTCTGGGGCAAGATGAATCCGTTTGCGCGGAAAAAGTATGTGCAGCGCCAGATGGCGCCGATTCGCGATCGCGTGAATGAGCTCGATGAACTGACGGCCGCAAACGGCAAGGCCATTAAAGACGTTGATGCGCGCGCTCAGGAAGGCATTCGCGTAGCGTCGGCGAAAGCGACGGAAGCCGATCAGCACGCCTTGGATGCCGGTAATCGCGCACAGCAGGCGAACAGCACCGCGACGCAAGCCAGCCAGCGGTTGCAGACGGTCCAGACCACGGTCGAAAACATTGACCAGTACAAAGAGGCCTCGCAGGTTGAGATCCGCTTCCGTCCTGGGCAGAGCGTGTTGAGCGCGAAGGCGAAAGAATCGCTCGACGATATGGCGAAGGGTCTTTCCGATCAGAAGGGCTACATCGTCGAAGTGCAAGGCTTCGCTCCTGGAAAAGGCCGCGTGGCACTCGACAACTCGCAGCGCATCGCCGACGAAGTGGTCCGCTACCTCGTGATCAACGCTAACGTTCCGGTCTATCGCGTCTACACGATGGGCATGGGCAACGCCAAGGTGCAGGCCGCTTCCGCAACCTCGGACGAGAAGCCGAAATACACCAAGGGCGGACGCGTGGAGATCAGCCTGTTGAAGAACAGCCTGGGCGAAATGGCTTCCGCGAACGGTGCGATGCCGCAATCGGATAACGCTGCTCCGGTTCAGCCGCAGACCCCGAAACAGTAAGCTCGATTACACCTAACACCCCTCCCGCTCCGGTCATCCGGGCGGGAGTTTTTCTTTGGGGCGAACGGCCGAGAATTGCCGCCGTAAGGGGATAGAATCCCGGTGCGGGGCCGGTCCCACGTATGGAAACCCTTTACTACTCGCAAATGAAATCCGCCATTGGGCCGCTATGGATCGCGGTTTCGGACAAGGGCGTGGTGTTTATTGACTGGGGGAGCCGGGATTTTCCTCCAATCAGCTTCGATAAGGATGTCAACTGGGTGATTTCAGAAGAGCAAACCGCAGAGGTGCGGAAGCAGCTAACAGAATACTTCGCCGGTGAACGCACGGAGTTCACCGTTGGGATCGATCTTCGGAGCGGAACGGAGTTCCAGCGAAAGTGTTGGGAGATCCTAACGAAGATCCCCTACGGACAGACGCGATCCTACCTCGAAGTGGCCGAGGCAGCAGGCAGGCCTGCGGCATCGCGGGCGGTGGGGCAGGCAAATCATCACAATCCAATACCCATTGTTATTCCGTGCCACAGGGTCATTAATTCCGACGGGAGACTTGCGGGATACGGAGGCGGTATCGGTCTCAAAGAACGGCTGTTGAGGCTGGAAGGCGTAATTCCGGGAAATGGCGAGCTCTTTCCCGATGACGATCTCACGAAAGTAACAAAGGTGCAGATGACCAAAGAGTAGTTAGAGCGCGTTTCTCGGATTGCGGAACTCTGGATTTTAGATTGAAGTAGAGAGGCTCGAATCCGGAGATGGCGCGCCATGATGAGTTGCGAAAATTGCCAGGAACTCAAAGCCTCCTACCAGGCAGCCGTTACCGCGCTGCGGATTGCGAATGAACATTTTCGACGGGCAAAACCGGGATCTGTTGTCGCTGCGGTTGCACGCCGCAAAGTGCATAGCTGCCTCAAGAAACTGATTGCGGCAGAGGCGACAAAGAAATCGCATCAAGCGTGGCACATGGAATCATTCCGACCGGTCCGTACGGCTGGCGGAACCAGTGCAGCACACGTAGCCTAGTCAGAATCATTTTCGCTCTGTTGCGTGCCGCCGTGGCTTGCGAGAGACTGTCCGAAGCAAAGGCGGTCTCATGTACACCCCTTCCTCATTTAGACAAGAAGATGTTGCCGTTCTGCGCGAGATGATGACGCGGATCGGATTTGTGTCGCTGGTGACGAACACCGCAACTGGACTGCTCGCCACCCATGCGCCTGTACTATTCGACACCAACAACGGAGAGCAGGGGACGTTGAGGGGACATATCGCGCGGGCGAACCCACAGTGGCAGACTGCAACTGAAGATGAGAGCCTGGCGATTTTTGTGGGACCGAATGGATACGTCTCTCCCCAATGGTATGCCGCAAAGCAAGAGCATGGGCGCGTAGTGCCGACCTGGAACTATGTCGCGGTGCATGCCTACGGCAAAGTGAGATTCAGCGATGACCGCGACTTGTTGTTAGAAATCGTGACGCGATTAACGGAAAAGAACGAGGCCGGCTTCGATCAGCCCTGGAAAGTGAGCGATGCGCCGTCCGACTATGTGGAAGGAATGCTGAAGGCGATCGTGGCCTTCGAGATGCCGATCACGCGCATTGAAGCCTCCTGGAAGTTAAGTCAAAACCGGTCGGAAGCGGATCGGACGGGGACCCTGGAAGGCTTGAGGTCACAAGGGAGCGCAGTGGCGGAGGAAATGTGCAAGGTCATGCATTCTCCCAAGCAGGAAGAGGAGTAATCGTCAGGAACGCCAGAAGAAATGGGCGTCCGGATCGACTAGATTCCGATCGTTTGCTGAATGGCTTCCGAAATTGCCGCGGCGTGGTGGCTCATCTTCTCTTCGGATTCGGCTTCGATCATGACGCGGGCCAGTCTTTCAGTTCCCGAATAGCGCACGACGACGCGGCCACTTTCGCCGAGATCTTTTTCGGCGGCGTGAATCGCCGTCATCACGGCCGGCAGATCTTTCAGTGGAGTCTTCTCCCGCACCTTGATGTTGCGGATAACTTGCGGGAAGACCTTCAAATCCGCCACGAGTTCAGCAAGCGATTTCCCAGCGCGTGCCAGGACCTCAAGGACGCGCAGCGCGGTCAGTATGCCGTCGCCGGTGGTCGCATCGCTATCCATGAACAAAATGTGTCCAGACTGTTCCCCGCCGAGAGTGGCGCCCGTCTTCTGCATCTCTTCCAATACGTATTTATCGCCGACGGCAGCGCGTAGCATGTGAATGCCAGAACGCTTGAGAGCCGCTTCCAGCCCCATGTTCGACATGGTGGTGGCCACGACAGTGTCTTTGTCTAACTTCCCGTGAGATTGCATGTCACGCGCAGCGAGTAGAAGGACGGCATCGCCGTTCACGATGTTCCCTTGCGCATCGCTGAAGAGTGCGCGATCGGCATCGCCATCGAAGGTAATGCCAAGGTCGAAGCGTGCACCGGGCTGAGCTACCTTTTGCGCGACTTCCCCGGGATGCAGTGCGCCGCAATTGGCGTTAATGTTCCGGCCTGTCGGACTGATGTGGGTGAAGACGGTTGCGACGTTAAGCGGCGGGAAGACGAGGTGCACGATGGAAGATGCCGCACCGTTGGCGCAGTCGAGCAACACGCGGAAGCGACTGAAGTCGATACCCTCGACTTGAGAACGCAACCACGCAGCGTAGTCGTCGCGAAGGTTCTCTTCGCCGGGAAGCATCGCCGGACCTTCGCCTTCGCTCTCGGCACGTTCGAGCTCTTCGAGGTGATAGAAGATTTGGGCTTCGATCTGGTGTTCAATTTCGTCGGACAGCTTGAATCCATCGGCGCCAAAAACTTTAATGCCGTTATCCATCCACGGATTGTGCGAAGCAGAGATCACGATGCCGGCGGAGAAGCCATGGGTTCGTGTGAGGTAGGCCACGCCAGGAGTAGTTACGACGCCGGCGCTAGCGACTTCAGCGCCTGCGCTCAACAAGCCGCGAGCCAGGGCACGGCTGATCCATTCGCTGGACTCACGAGTGTCTTGCCCGATGAGAACGCGCGTGGGCGAATGAGTTTCGGAGAGACGAGACCCGAGGGCACGACCGATCGCAAACACAGTGTGCGCGTCGAGAGGGTATTCTCCGGCAACACCGCGGATCCCGTCGGTGCCAAAAAGTTGTCGTACTTGGCTGGGGGTGTTTTTAGAGGACAACGCGGTCACTTTTCTCCTGGCTTGGTTTTCACCGTCGAGACGGTCACATGAATGGTTTCGGGATTCGAGAGCTGTACGAGCGGATCGCCGACATAGGCTTGTGTCGGGAAGGATGCGCTGCCGACTAATCCAGTAGCGTCAACCGGATCCGTCACGGCGGATTCGATATTCTTTAACCGCGACTCCGGCCCAAAGATCTGGATCTTCGACGGGTTGACCTCAACGTCTCCAAGCCGATAGCCCGGGGCGAAGCTACCGATTACGCGCGGAGTGACACTGACGGTCTTCGATGCGCTTCGATCAAGTTCGAGTCGGACCTGGGAGGGCACGACTTGCAGGATTTCGACGTTATGAGGCAGATGACGTATCTGCTTTGGAGTGAGATCAAAGGTGTGTTCGCCGACGCGAGCGCCTGCGAGATCGATGACGGCATCAATGTCTGCGTTAGTCATCTCGCGGAGGATGCGTGCTGGCCCCTGGACGCGGATTTCAGCACGCTGAATGCGTTCGGAACTGATCTCAAGATGTTCGGGAGTGTTGTAGAACTCAATCGGCACACTGAGGGCGATTTCCGCGGGCTGATCGTGGGCCACGGCGTACCAAAGAGCCAAGGCGATAAGCAGCGAAAGAATCTTCAGGCGGAGGTGACCGAAGACGTGAGTGCGCAGCCAGAAAATCATGGTTCGATCTCCGTCGAATCGTTCTGCGAATCACGAAAATCAGCGTGGATCTTGCCGTTCTCGGGATCGTGATCCTGCGGGGTCGGCAAAGTAGTTGCGGGAACGTGGCGGTGCAGCAGGATGCTCAGCCGTTCGCGTAACTCTTCAGGAGTAATGTCGCGTTCGATTTGTCCGCCGACAGCAACCGAGATGGCTCCGGTTTCTTCGGAGACGATTACGGAGATTGCGTCGCTCTCTTCGGTGATGCCGATCCCCGCGCGATGGCGCGTGCCGAGCTGGGTGGAGAGCACCGGGTTGATCGAAAGCGGAAGGAAGCAGGCAGCCGCGGCGACACGATCTTTCTGGATAATGACCGCGCCATCATGCAACGGAGCGCTGGGACGGAAAATGGTTGCGAGCAGGTCGTAAGAGATGTGCGCGTCAAGAACGACGCCACTTTCGATATAGGTACGAAGACCGATTTCGCGTTCGATCACGATCAGCGCGCCGGTCTGATTCTGCGAAAACAGATTGGAAGCGAGGACGACGTCGTCGTAAGACTCTGCATTGGCAGCATTGGAGCGGGAACTCGTCAGCTTGCGTCCGAGGCGCGCGAGGGCGTGGCGAATTTCGCCGGCGAAGACGACGATAAGCGCAAAAATGCCGTAGGGCAACAGCGTAGTCATCAACCAGTCGAGGGTGCGGAGTTCGGCGAAGCGCGCAGCGATGAAAGCAACTGCCAGGACGAAGACGCCGAGGAGCATGGGCGTGGCGCGGGTGCCGCGGATGAGCTTAAGGAACTCATAAATGAGCAGCGCGACCAACAGGATGTCGATCACGGCCGTAGCCAGGTCGGTTGCCTGGGGTACGCGTCCACGTGCCAACCACTGGCCCATCCGGATCCTCTCTGGGTCGAAGGTGCGTGCCCACCGCAACTCTATTTTAATGCACAGAGCTCATTCCGGCTTCTTAACCGTCGCGGTGACCTGGCCGAGGGCGAGTTGGGCGGTTATGGTGTCACCTTCGCGCACATGTCGGGCATCCTTGAGCAGCTTGCCGCCGGCATCGAAGACCAAGGCATAGCCGCGCTCCAGGATCGAGATTGGCGAGAGGCCCTGCAACTGACCGCCCAGGCGTTCGAGACGGGAATGGCGCTTCATGAGATAGCTGCGCAAGGTTGCGGCGAGCTTTGCGATGTTGGCATTGATTTCGCGGTGTTCGGAGGCGAAGCGGCTGCGGAGATCGTGGTGACGAACCCGGGTGGCGGCAACGTCGAGCCGGCGATGGAGTTGCCGAAAGATGTTTCGTTGCGCGGCGGAGAGGCGGAACACGAGATCGTCAACTTTTTGTTGGCGGCGAGCGATCGTGGTCTGCATCCCTCCGAAGGCGCCATGCCGTGCGAGCCGGTCGAGACGTTTTTCGTATTCCAAGAGGCGAACGCGCAGAGCGCGTGCCAAGTGGGTACGCAGCGCAGTCAGATGATCGTCAATCTCCTGCTTCGAGCGGATCACCAACTCAGCGGCGGCGGAAGGGGTCGGAGCGCGCAGGTCGGCAACGAAATCGCAGATCGTGAAATCAGTTTCGTGGCCGACGGCGGAAATGACGGGGATGGTCGATGCGGCAATCGTGCGTGCTAAAGCCTCGTCGTTGAAAGCCGCCAGGTCTTCAATGGAGCCTCCACCGCGGGCGACGATGATGACTTCGACATTGGCGGCCTTGTTGAACCAACGGACACCGCTGGAAACCTCGGCAGCGGCGGTTTCGCCCTGCACCTGCGCGGGGAAGATCAGAATGGAGACGCTCTTGTGGCGACGGCGCAGGATGTTCAGGATGTCTTGAATGACCGCGCCCCGCGCGGAGGTAACAATGCCAATTTTCTTCGGCATCGCGGGTAAAGGCTTTTTGCGTTCGCGAGCAAAGAGGCCTTCCGCCTGTAGCTTGGCCTTCAGCTGTTCAAATGCGAGTTGCAGCGCGCCGGCGCCTTGCGGCTCCAGGTACTCCGCCATCAGCTGCAATTCTCCTCGCCCCTCGTAGAGGGTGACCCGGCCTCGGGCGATCACCTTCAGTCCATTTTCAGGGCGGAATTTCAGCAAGCGCGCCTGCGATCGAAACATGACGATCCGCAGTTGGGCAGCTTCATCTTTCAACGAGAAATACATATGGCCCGAATCAGCGGGCCGGAAGTTCGAAATTTCGCCTTCAACCCAGACATCCGCGTACTCGCGTTCGAGGGCGGTGCGCACTGAGCCAACGATGTCGCGCACTTGCCATACACGGCGCTGGGGCGCGGTGAAGGCGAAGCCGAGCTGGTCGTTGAAGGACATGGAGGGCAGTGTACCAAGAAGGCGTCCGGGGATCACAAGGCGAGCGGGCACTTCTCCGCTATAATCCAGCGCGATCATGGCTACACAGCGCGGTACCGGGCCTTTGCGCGAGGCGGAAGAGACGATCGAGAGTTTCGATAGCCTGATGCCATTCCGTGTGCAGGACATCCTGCTCGTCTCCAGCCTCTACGATTCCTTCATCCTGCGCGAAGACGGTCGGCTCAACGAACTGCTGATCGGCGAATCGCGCGAGCTTGATCTACAGCATATTCCTGGCATCACTCATGTTTCCAATTGTGCGCAGGCGCTGGAACTTGTGCGCTCACAGCCGCGCTTCAACCTGATCGTTACAAACCTTGCAGTTGGAGAAATGAATGCGGCGCAGCTTGCGAATGAGATCCGCAAAGCCGGTCTTGATGTGCCGGTGCTGGTGTTGGCTTATGACTATCGCGAAGTGAAGAACTTCGTATCGCGGAACCCGGTCACGAGCATCGATCGCATTTTTCTCTGGCAGGGCAACGCCCGCGTGCTGATCGCGATGGTCAAATACATCGAAGATAAGCGCAACGCACTGCATGACACGAAGGCTGTGGGCGTGCCAGTGCTTTTGGTAGTAGAAGATAACATCCGCTATTACTCGTCGGTGCTGCCGGTGATCTACACCGAGCTGATCTCGCAGTCGAAGCGCGTGATTCGCGAAGGCATCAACGTGACCCATAAGCTGGTGCGGCAGCGGGCGCGGCCGAAGATATTGCTCTGTTCGGATTATGAAGAAGCGGAGCAGTATGCGCGGCTCTATCGCGATAACCTGCTGGCGGTGGTGTCAGACGTGCAATTCCCCCGTGCGGGCGTAGCGGCGGCAGACGCGGGGTTCCAGTTGGCGGCCTTTATTCGCGAGCTCGTGCCCGATGTGCCGGTCGTGCTGCATTCGAGTCACACGGAATATAAAGCGCGCGCCAACGCCGCGGGCTGTGCATTCTTACAAAAACGTTCGCCTACATTTCTGCGAGATTTCCGAAAGCTCCTGATCCAGCAGTGTGCATTCGGCGATTTCGTGTTTCGCATGCCGAATGGTGAAGAGGTTGCACGCGCGAGCGATATGAACGCCTTGGAAGCTCAGCTTCATCGCGTGCCGGCCGATAGCATTGCGTTTCACAGTCAGCGTAATCACTTCTCGCGCTGGCTCACGGCACGCACAGAGTTTGCATTGGCGCAGAAATTGCGGCCCCGCAAGGTCACGGATTTTACGACGCTCGAAGATCTCCGTTTTGACCTGATCGACTCCATCAATGACTATCGGCGCGAACAGACGGAAGTCTCGATTGGCGATTTTGACGCGACCACCTTCAAATCCGGCGATGCTTTTTTCCTGCGCATGGGAGCCGGCTCGTTAGGCGGCAAGGCACGCGGACTGGCATTCATGCGTCATCTTCTCTACAAGCAGCGTTTCTCGCGACGTTTTCCTGGAATCAAGGTTTCTGTACCTCCCGCAGCCGTGGTGAGCACGGAGTATTTCGATCGTTTCCTTGGAGAAAACAATTTATTGGAGTTCGCTATCCGCTGCAACGATGACGCGGAGATACGGCAGCGCTTTCTCGCTGCGGCTTTGCCCGCATCGTTACTTGTGGACCTCAATGCATTTCTTAACGAAGCGACGTATCCGCTGGCAGTCCGCTCTTCAAGTTTGCTTGAGGATTCCCATTACCAGCCGTTTACCGGCGTGTATGACACCTTCATGCTGGGCAACCAGCATGCAACTGCTCCTGAGCGGCTGGAAATGCTTGGAAGAGCAATCAGGCTGATCTACGCGTCCACGTTCAGCCAGCATGCGAAGGCTTACGTCCGGGCGACTCCCTACCGCTTGGAAGAAGAGAAGATGGCGGTGATTCTGCAGGAGGTGGTCGGGGCGCAGCATGGGACGCGGTTCTATCCAGATTTTTCCGGAGTTGTGCGGTCGCATAATTTCTACCCGACCGCGCCAATGTCATCGAGTGATGGGATTGCGGCGGTTGCATTGGGGATGGGTCGCGCGGTGGTTGAGGGCGGCCGCTGCCTTTCGTTCTGCCCGCGCTATCCGCGGCATCCGATCCAGTTTTCTGAAGTGAAAGACATCCTCAACAACTCGCAATCGGAGTTCTGGGCGATGGACTTGGATCATGCCCAGGGCGAGGGGGTGGCGTCGGGTCTCCGAGAAGTTCGGTTCGGGCTGGATGTTGCTGAGACGGATGGAACGCTCGCACCGGTCGCGTCGACTTATAACCGCGACAACGACGCCGTATACGACGGCATTGGGCGTGCAGGGGCGCGGGTCGTAAGCTTTGCGCCAATCTTGAAGCAGGAGATATTCCCGCTCGCAGCGATTCTCGATCAGCTTTCGAAACTAGGAGAAGCGGCTCTGGGGCAAGCCGTGGAAATTGAATTTGCGGTGCGGTTGCCGAGAGCGGAAGGCGAGTCGGCAAACTTTGGATTTTTACAGGTTCGGCCACTCGTGCTTTCAGGGCACGGAGAGAACCTGCGAATGGCAGACGTCGATCCTGCAGCGCTGATCTGTAAAAGCACGAGTATGCTTGGGAACGGGCGCATTGAGAACCTGCACGATATCGTCGTGGTCGACTTCCATCGTTTTGAGCGGGGTCGGAGCCAAGAGGTTGCGGAGTCGGTTGCGTACTTCAACGCGAAGCTGGTGGATCGCGAACGGCCGTATTTGTTGGTGGGCGTGGGGCGATGGGGATCAAATGATCCGTGGCTGGGGATTCCGATCGAGATCGGAAGAGCACACGTCTGAACTCCAGTCACTGACCAATCTCG
>ODAK010004570.1_pt1 | contig 14135 bp, 9 predicted proteins | sample 1539591 | NCBI WGS metagenome assembly ODAK01 (sample SAMEA3539303, study PRJEB22396) | soil metagenome | biome: tundra; feature: field; material: soil | place: USA | collected 2010-05 | depth 0.15 m | reverse complement strand
CACGCACCCAGAGGTCGGCGCGCTCACCGTCGACTGGGTGATCCATCAGATGGCGGGACACGACCTCAATCACGTGCAGCAGCTCGAGACGATTGCCGCATCGCCGTCTCCCGTATAGCCTCGAAAAACACTTGCGCCGCCTCCGGAATCGCGTCGAGCCTGACGTGCTCGGCGTCGCCGTGCATCGACGCGACCTCGTCGGCGGACACGGGGGCGGGGAAGATGCCGTAGCTCGTGACGCCGCGCGGCCGGAAGGCGTTCGAATCGGTGCCGTACGGCACCAGGATCGGCGTGATCACGGCATCGGGGTGGCGCCGGCGAATCGCCGCCTCGAGATTCCGAAAGAGCGGCGTGTCCTGCGGCGACACGATGGGGTCGTCCGACTCGTTGATCACGTCGATCTCGAGCCCGGGATCGCCGAGCCCGCGGCGGATGTCGGCGAGCCACTGGTCGCGCGTGGTGCCCGGCAGCACGCGGCAGTCGAGCGTCGCCTCGGCGACCGACGGGATCACGTTCGCCTTCGGCGGATCGCCGACGCCCGATCGGATCGTCGTCACCGCGATGGTCGAGTGCAGGATCGCGTTGGTGAACTTGTTGATCGCGAAGGCGCCGACCCGCTCGTGCATCGTGCTCATCAGCCCGGATGCGACGGAAGAGGCTGACGGACCGGGCAGGGGTTCGGCGAGGAGGCGCGCGAGCGCGCGCACCAGCCGATCATTCGGGTTCTGATCGTTTGGCTGGCTGCCATGTCCGGCGACGCCCGTCGCGCGCACCTTGAGCCAGAGGAGTTTCTTTTCGGCGACCGAGATGCCGTACACCAGCTTGCCGGCCGTGAAGAGATCCGGGCTGCCGAAGCCGCCTTCGTCCAGCACGAACTCGGGATCGAGCTCGGCGTAATGATTCGCGATCATCCAGCGCGCGCCCATCGCGCCGCCGACTTCCTCGTCCGGCTCGGCCAGGAGAATCACGTCGCGCGCGAGCGGCACGTGCTGCCGCTTGAGCATGAGGAACGCCATGAGGTGCGCGACGCCGAGGCCTTTCATGTCGAGTGCGCCGCGCGCGCGCATCTCGCCGCCGACGATCGTGGCGGCGAACGGGTCGACCTTCCATTGCGAGCGGTCGGCCGGCACCACGTCCATGTGATGAAGCAGCAGGATCGCCTTGCCCGCCGCCGGCGTCATCGTCGCCTTGAGGCGCGCGTAGATGATCGCCTTGCCAGGCGCCGATTCGTACCGCGTCACCGGGATGCCCTCGCGCTCGAACACCGACGCGAGGAAGTCGGCCGTCTTGCGCGTGTCGCCCGGAGGATTCGAGGTGTCGATGCGGACGTACTGTTGGAGAAGTTGCGTAGCCTCGGCGCCCGCGGACTTCCAGTCGGGCGCCTGTACACCTGTCGCGCGCTGAGCCGCCACTAAGGACACCACGGACACACAGGCAAAGGCCGACCAGGTCTTCCAATGGCCCTTCATATCGACTCAAACACTCCCGTTTCGCGATTCTTGCGGACCCGGTCCCATGGAAAGTAGCGGCCGTTCATCGCGACATACACGCCGAACGGCAGCACCTGCACGAAAGACAGCGCGCTCCCCAGATTGAAAAGTCCGTCAGAGCTCCCGAACGCGTACGGAATCATCGCGCCCGTCAGCACGATGGTTCGGCCGGCGGCGTCAGGAAACGCGGCGGCGAGTGCCCGCGCCGTCTCGACCATCGTATCGGTGCCGTGGGTGATGAGCACGCGCGGCTCGGCCGCCTGCCTGCACCGCTCGACGATCAGCGCGCGGTCGGCGTCGGTCATGTCGAGGCTGTCGATCATCATCAGCGTGGTGACCGCCACGTCGAGCCGGCAGCGTCCAAGCCGCAGCATTTCAGACAGATGGGTCTCGTTGAACGCCAGCGAGCCGGTCAGCTCGTTGTATTCCTTGTCGAACGTCCCGCCGGTCACGAAGATGCGAATCACGGCTGGGTCGTCGACAGATACAGTGCGTTGAAGAGCAGTGGAAACGTCGCGTGCGTCTGCGCGCGGTGCTGTGGGCGCAGGCCGAACAGGACGACGCGGCCGGGGCTCATGTCGATCGAGACCACCGCCGCGCGCCCCGCCATCAATTCTTCGCCCTTCAGCCAGCCCGACGCGAGCACATTCGTGTTCGGGTATCTCGCGACGACGGTCGTCTTCTGCGAGGAGAAGCCTTCGACGAGCGTGAAGAACGGGCTGTTGATGTAGAAGCCGTAGGTCTCCGGCGCGACGCCGTAGCCGAACGGGCTCGCCGTGTCGACTTCGAGCCGCAGAATCGCGCCCGGTGCGAAATGCTGATCGCGCGACAGGCCGCGCTTGAGATCGCGCACGGGAATGGGCAGCCGGTCGATCGCCAGATCGCACGCGTTCCCCATCGTGATGAGCGTGCCGCCGTCGGCGACGAACTGCTTCAGGCTGTCCACGCCGGCCTCGCCGATGCCGCCGCGATATTCCGGCCGGATGGCGGGAGCGTCGAAGCCGTCCACGATGTCGCGCGGGTTCTGATCGGCCAGGATGATCGCGTCGAACTTCTGGCGCAGCTTGCCGCCCCGGATGTCGTCGTTGTGAATGGAGGTGAGGTTGAACTCGTATTGTTCGAGCACCCAGCGCGTCCATCCCTCGTCCATGTTCCCGCCGGTCCACGGCTGATACATCGCGACGCGCGGCGCACGAAGGTTCAGGGTTCGGGGTTCAGGGTCCAGGGTTCGCGGTTCGGCGGCCGCCTTCACCGAGAGTCCGAGGTCTTTCGCGATCTGGTCGATCGTCGACCGCGGCACACCGGCCACGGCCACGCGCGAGGGCGCCTCGAACGAGACGTGCGCGCCGTCCTTCAGCAGCCTGTTGATCGCGATCGCGGTGTCCGGCCCCTTGTCGTCGAACGTGAACCGCGTGCCGTCGCCGTCGACGCCGCCCGGCACCGCCGGAAAGCTGGCCACGGGCGTCAGCTTCAGCGACACGGGCAGCGCATCCTTCACGAACACCGTGTCGACGCCGAGCAGCATGCCGAGCGACCAGGCGGTGACGTCATAGGGCGCTTCGGGCGGCGCGGAGGGTGCGCGCCGGACCTCCGGATACGTCTGCTTCTCGAGCATGTCCTTCGCGTAGCGCGCGAACACCTGCGTCATCGGAATGACGAACGTGCCTGCGCCATATTTCTTGCCGTCGGCTTCGAATGCGGCGCCGGCGCGATACACGTCCACGCCGCCCATGTGCAGCCGATCGACCAGGTGCACCGCTTCGCGCGCGTCGTGCTGCGCCTCGATCGGCACGAGAATCGCCGACGGGTCGCTCTTCTTGCCGTCCTCGATCGTCGCGCGATTCACCTCGTAGATCTGCCGCACGATGGTTTCCCGTCGATCCGCCGCCGTCTCGAGCAGCGCCATCGTCGCAATCAGTTCGTAGTCGACGATGTCGCGGAGGGTCCAGTGGCCGCCCATCCAGGGTCTGGGATATTCGGTGCGCGGGTTGATGTCGGTTGGAGGAGGCAGCGGATTCAGGTTGAAGCGGCCGCCGCCCTCGGCGCGTCCGCCGCCGGCCTCAGCAGGGGTGCCGCGCCCGCCGCCGCCGGCCGGCGCGCCGCGACCCGAGCCGGCACGCTGCTGATCGATCGGCGCCGCGATGCGCGCGCTCGCGACTTCCGTGAGGAGGCCAATCTGGTTGTGCCACCAGCCGCTCCACGCCATCGCGCCTTCCCAGAAGTTCGTGTACGTCGCGTTGTAGATGATCCCTTCCTTGCCGGCCGCCTCGAGCGCGGCCGCCTGCGATTGTCCGAGGATGCCGTTCCAGCGATAGATCAGCGGGTGCACGTTCACGTTGATCGGGTCGGTCGCCGGCATGACGAAAATCCGCGCGCCGTTGCTGCCCTGCTGGTGCTCATCGAGCCAGACGGAAGGGAACCAGTCGTGCCACAGCAACTGCGCCGTGTACTCGCTCTCTTTCTGCGTGAACATGTACATGTCGCGGTTGTTGTCGTGGCCGACGTAGGGGTGGTAGAGGTACGGGATCGGGCTCGCTTCGTACGGCGTGCCGACGTTCTTGTTGAACCAGTCGGTCACCAGGATCTCGCCGTCGGGATTGAGGCTCGGCACGAGCACGAAGATCACGTTGTCCAGGATCTTCTTCACTTCCGGCGAATCCTCGGTCGCGAGCCGGTGCACGAGCTCCACCGACATCTGCGTCGCGCCGATCTCGGTGGCGTGGATGCTGCAGGTGATGAGCAGCACGACCTTGCCCTGCCTGAAGATCTCGTCGCGTTCGCTGTCGGACGGCGCGCCGCCCTGGAAGTACAGCTTGCGCTCCATCTGCTTGTAGCGGTCGAGGTTCTTCAGCGTGTCGGGCGCGCTGATTTCGAGCGCGATGAACGGATTGCCGCTCGACGTCTTGCCAAGCTCGCGGTAGCGCACGCGATCGGATCCGGCCGCCGCCAGCTTCATGTACTCGACGACTTTGTCCCAGCGAACGAGCTTGTTGTCGGCGCCGACCTTGAAGCCGAGGAACTGCTCGGGCGATTGGAGCGAGCCCGAGGCCCCGGACACGATCGCGCCTGCGATGAGCAAGGTGGCCGAGAGGAGACCAGCGTGGCGGAGGTGGCGTTTCATGGCTGGTAGTATAGGACCTTGAGATCGCGCACGCGCATGGACGCCGTCCAGGCGCCCATTATTCCCGTCATCGGCGAGATCATCCGGCGGACGCCCGGCACGATCTCCCTCGGCCAGGGCATGGTCCGCTATGGCCCGCCGCTGGCGGCGCTCGAGGCCGCGCGCGCGGCCATGGACGATCCCGCGACGCACCAGTACCAGGCGGACGCCGGGCTGCCGGCGCTGATCGATCGAATCGGCGCGAAACTCGGCCGGGAAAACGGGATCGACGTCGCGCATGGGCGTCGCGTCATGGTGACGGCCGGCTCGAACATGGCGTTCATGCACGCCGTGCTCGCCGTCACCGAGCCGGGCGACGAGATCGTGCTGCCGGTGCCGTTCTATTTCAATCATGAGATGGCCATCGAGATGGCCGGCTGCCGCGTGGTGCGCGTGCCGACCGACGAGGCGTATCAACTGCGGCTCGATGCCATCCGCGCCGCGGTCACCGATCGCACGCGCGCGATCGTGACCGTCTCGCCGAACAATCCGACCGGCGCCGTCTTCTCTGAACGCTCGCTGCGCGAGGTGAACGCGCTCTGCGGCGAGCGCGGCCTGTACCATCTCGCCGACGAGGTCTACGAGTACTTCACCTACGGAACGGCGCGGCACGTGTCGGCGGGGTCGCTCGCGGGCGCGGCGCCGCACACGATCTCGTTGTACTCGCTGTCGAAGGCGTATGGATTCGCGGGCTGGCGCATCGGCTATGTGGTCTATCCCGAACATCTCGAGGAGGCCATGCTGAAGAGTCAAGACACGATCGTCGTGTGCGCGCCGATCGTCTCGCAGATCGCCGCCTGTGCCGCGCTCGATGTGGGGCGCGCGCACTGCGAGCCCTACGTCCGCGATCTCGCCGAGATTCGCCGTCTTGTCGTGGACCAGTTGTCGGCGCTCGCGCCGCTCGCGGACGTGCCGGCGGCCGACGGCGCGTTCTATTGTCTGCTGCACGTCCACACGCGGCTGGATCCGATGGCGCTCTGCGAGCGGCTGATCCGCGAGCACCGCGTCGCCGTCATCCCCGGGGCGGCGTTCGGCATGACCGACGGCTGCTACTTCCGTGTCGCGTACGGTGCGCTGCAGAGCGAGACCGTCGCCGAAGGCGTCGGACGTCTCGTCAACGGTCTGCGCGTGGAGCTCGGGGACGGCGGAATACGTCAGGATGCCTGAGGTCCCGCCGCCACCGCGCTTCGACCGTGCGACCTGGCTCGCGCTGCTCGTCGTCTCGGTCGCCGCTTTCTTCACCTACCTCTACTACTTCGACTATCCGGCCGTTCCGTTCTGGGACGAGCGCTACTACATCGTCGACGCGCAGAAGTATATTCACGGAGTCTATTTCGTCGATCTGCATCCGCCGCTCGGCAAACTGCTCGTCGCGCTCGGCGAGCGGCTGTTCGGCGGCAACGTGGACACGACGCAATTCCTGAACGTCACCTACTGGGCCACGACCGTTCCGGAAGGGTTTTCGTTCGCCGGTTTTCGCTTCTTTCCCGTGCTGCTCGCGTGGCTGACGGCGCCGCTGCTGTTCCTGCTGTTCTTCACGATCACGCGCAGCCGCGTGCTCGCGATGCTGCTCTGCGGGCTCTACATCTTCGACAACGCGCTCGTCGTGCATCTGCGCGGGGCGATGCTCGAGGGGCCGCTGCTGTTCTTCACGGTGCTGCTGCTGCTCGCCGCCGTCTGGCTGCTCGGCACGCCGCCGGCCGCGCGACGGCGCCAACGCACGCTGGCGCTCGTGATGGGCATCGCGCTCGGCTGCGTGCTCACCACGAAATCGATCGGCGTCGTGATGGTGTGGGTGCCGATCGCCGCCGCGTGGGGTCTGCGGCGCGAGCGGCGCCGCGCGCTCGAGTGTCTGACGATCGCGGCGATCGTCAGCGCCGTCGTCGTCCTGGCCGTCTGGGAGGTTCACTTCACGCTCGCGCGGCATCTGAATCCCGCGCTGCAAGAGCAGGGCTTCTACCAGACGCCATCGCCCGCCGCGCGCGCCTTTCTCCAGAGCGGCCAGCGCGTGCCGATCGCCGCGTTTCCGGCGATGCTTGGCGAAGCGCTTCGCTACGCGCGGTGGTACGACTCGGCGCGGCCGGCGATCGATTTCTGCCGGACCGACGAAAAGGCGAGCCCGTTCTGGATGTGGCCGATCGGCGCCCGATCGGTCGCGTACTGGTGGGACACCGACGACGGAGGCAAGTCGTTTCGCTATCTCTATCTTCAAGTGAATCCCGTCGTCTGGTGGACCGCGCTCGCGGGGCTCATCGCCGCCGTCTCGCTGCTCGTGGGATCAGCGATCGCGCCGCCGGCGAGACCGCTGAAGCACAGATTCCTGCTGACGATGTTCACGGGGCTGTACGTCGCGTATTTCGTGCCGTTTCGGTGGATCCACGGCGTGATGTACCTCTATCACTACTTCATCCCGTTGATTCTCAGCTTCGTGCTCCTCGCCCTCGTCATCGACGAGATCACGCAGCTCGGGAGCCGCACGATCACGATGGGGCACAAGCAGACGGCGCTGGCGTTCTGGCTCGCCGCCGCGGTCGCGTGCTTCTGGTTCTACAAGCCCATGACGTATTACGAGCGGCCGCTCACGCCCGAAGCGCTGCAGCGCCGCGCCATCGTGGCGCTGTGGGATCTGCGGTGCATCACCTGCCCGCATGCCGACGGGCTCTGCACGTCAGCCCAGAAATGAGCGCGGCGATGGTCGGCTGGCTCGATCGGCACACGCGCGCGTGCGTGTGGACGCTCGCGATGGTCGCCGTCGCGCTGCGGGCGCTCCTGGCCGCGTACAGCCCGTGGTCGTTCGGCTACGTGTGGGACCTCTATCACGAAGCGATTCAGCGGCTGTATGCGACGGGGCACCTGCCTGTGTCCACCGACTGCTGGGAGTGCTGGCAGCCGCCGCTGCTGTTCCTCGCGTCGTGGCCGTTGTACGCGATCGGCCGCATCGTGTATCCGACGTCGCCGTGGCCCGACGACTACGCGCTGCGGTTTGTCGGCGCGATTCCGCTGGCGGCCGGCCTCGCCTGTGTGTATTACACCTGTCAGCTCCTGCGGCTGACGCGGCAGCGAGGGGCGTGGCTCGTGCTCGGCTTCGGCGTCGCCGCCGCATGTCCGTTGCTCTTTTTCAGCAGCTACAGCATCGAGCCGGACATCCTGCTCGCGGGGCTGCTCGCGGCGTTCATCTATTACCTGATGCGCTGGCATCTGCATCCGCACGGCTCGCGCGCCGACATCGTCCGCCTCGGCGTCCTCGCGGGGCTGGCGGCTGCAACGAAATATAACGGCCTGAGCGCCGTGGTGGCCGGCACGCTGGTGCTTCTATCGCACATCTCGTGGCGTGGCGCGACGCGGCGCGGTCTTGGCGCCCTCGTCTCGTTCCTGGTGGTGGCGATGCTGGTCGGTGGGTGGAAATACGTGGACAACGAGCGCCGCTACGGCACGCCGTTGTTCGCCAACGGCGATGCGGGCGCCGGCTTCAGCCTCTCGCAGCGCATGCTGCACACGCGGTACGAGTTCACGACGTTCCGCTTGCCGTCGCTGCTGGCGTTGACCAGGCCCGATGCGCCAGACGGCATGCTCACGGACCTGCCGGTCTACCGCAGCTTCTGGACGACGTTCCATGGACTGGTCTGGGGCGACATGGGATTTTTCACGAATCCGACGCGCCACGGCACGCGATATCCCTTCTACCACGATCGCCACATTCCGCCGTGGCTCGCGTCCGCCGTGCTCGTCCTCGGCATCGTGCCGAGCCTGCTGGCGATCGGCGGGCTGCTGATCACGGTGCGGCGTCGCGCCTATCTGCCGATCACGATCATGTCCGGGATCGGATGGGCGATCTATCTGCAGTACGTCCTGTCGCAGGAGATCTGGGCGATCAAGGCCAAGTATCTGATGTTCCTGCTGCCGGCGTACGTCCTCTATGCGGTGATCGGTCTGCGGTGGGTGCGCGCGAAGCTGCCCGACGCGATCACCGCGGCCGTCGTTTCGGCGCTGGCCGCGCTGATTGTGGCGGCGCATCTGTATCTACTGCGATTCGCGCTCGGCTGATCGCGGTCCCTTTGTCCTGATACATGCGCTCGTCGGCTTCGCGCACGAGCGGGTTGATGTCGGTGGTGCCGTGCGGCACGTCGGTCCAGCCGACGCTCAGCCCGATGCCCGGCGGCAGCTCCACGGCTTCCGGCGCGGCGTCGAACGCGGACTTGAGCACCGCCGCTTTGTGCTGCGCCTCGTCGCCGGCGCAGGTGATCAGCACCAGGAATTCGTCGCCACCCCAGCGGAAGATGTAGTCGGCTTCGCGGATGTGGCGCTTGAGAAACCGCGCGACGTATTGCAGCACGCGGTCGCCGGCGTCGTGCCCGAGCGCGTCGTTGACCGCCTTGAAGCGATTGACGTCGATGAAGAGCAGCGACAGCGGCAGATTGAAACGCAAGTGGCGCTGCAGCTCGCGGTCCATCACCTGTTCGAGGAACCGGCGATTGTGGCAGCCGGTCAGCGGATCGGTGATCGCCGCCTGCATCAACTCCTGTCGCGCCACCTCGAGCCGGCGGTTGGCCGTCCGCAGCTCGTAGGTCATGTCTTCGAAGACCAGCAGGTGAATGCCGAGCGCCCCGAAGGTGTACAGCACGGCGTTCAGCACGAGAATCTCGAAGGGGAGCTGGGCGGTCGCGCGCGACATCGTGACGGCGCTCGTCACATTCGCCATGGCGAGGCCGAGGAGCACGAAGGCGACCAGGCCGGCGCCGATCATCCGCCGCTCGAGCAGCACCGCCACATACATCGATCCGGCGAGCGCCAGGAGCGCCGCCGCGATGAGATGCCCCGGGATGAACACCGCCGCCCGCCCCAATACGAGAGGCGCCACCGCGAACCAGGCGGCGACGACGATCAGCAGCTTGAGCCGCGCCGGCTGCACGTAGTGCGTCTCCCTGAAGACGTCCGCGCTCGAGAGATACAGCGTGGCGGTACAAATCGCGAGGAACTCCGAGAAGCCGGACGCGGCCTCTGCCATCCACGCCGTCGAATAGTGGTGCGCCTGGAGCAGCATCGCCGGCGCGATCAGCAGCCACCCCGCCGCCCACAAGAGAATAAAAGACCGGCGACGATGCGCATACTGCAGCAGCAGCAGCGCGCAGACGATGGCGGCGCCAAAGGCCGCCGCATGCATGGGGTTGATGAGGATCGGATTCAGACGTCCAGCTCTTCGGCTTCGTCCGCCCGCTCCATGATGAATCGGAAGCGGGCCGACGCATCCTTGCCCATCAGCTCGTTGATCACACGGTCGGTCATGATCTGGTCGGTGACCTCGACGCGCAGCAGCCGCCGCGTGCGCGGGTTGAGTGTCGTTTCCCACAACACTTTCGGCATCATCTCCCCGAGCCCCTTGAAGCGCGTGATCTCGGGCGTGCCGCGCCCGGACATTTTGCCCTGGGCGTGCTGCTTCAAAATCGCGTCCCGCTGCGCATCGTCGAGCGCCCAGAACGTCTCCTTGCCGATGTCGATCCGGTAGAGCGGCGGCTGCGCGAGGTACACCTTGCCGTTGGCCATGAGCTGCGGCAGGTGGCGGTAGATGAACGTGAGCAGCAGCGTCGCGATGTGATTGCCGTCGGAATCGGCGTCGGCGAGGATGATGATCTTCCCGTACCGGAGCTTCGCCATCTCGAAGTTCTTGCCGAGGCCGCACCCGAGCGCGGTGACCAGGTCCGAGAGCTCCTTGTTCTCGAGCACTTTCGCGAGCGACGCGCTCTCGGTGTTCAACACCTTGCCGCGCAGCGGCAGGATCGCCTGGCGGGCGCGATCGCGCCCCTGCTTCGCCGACCCTCCCGCCGAGTCGCCCTCCACGATGAAGATCTCGCTGCCGTCGCTGCTCGAGTTGGTGCAGTCGCTCAGCTTGCCGGGGAGGTTGAGGCGCGTCGACGTGGCGCTCTTGCGCGACACCTCGGCCTGTGCCGCGCGGCTCGCCTCGCGCGCCCGCGCCGCGAGAATGATGCGCGCGACGATGGCCTCCGCCACGCTGTTGTTGTGATTGAGCCAGTGCTCGAGCGCCGGCCGCACGACCCCGTCGACGCCCGACACGAGCTCGGGGTTGTTCAGCCGATCCTTGGTCTGCCCCTGAAACTGCGGCTCCTGAATGAAGAGGCTCAAGACACCGGTGAGACCTTCGCGGATGTCCTCGGCCGTCAGCGTCACGCCTTTGGGCGCCAGGGTGTGCGTCTCGATGAAGTTGCGCACGGCCTTGCTCAGCCCGGCGCGCAAGCCGGTCTCGTGCGTGCCGCCGGATCCGGTCGGGATGCCATTGACGTACGACCGGATGTGCTCGTCGGTCGCCTCCGTCCATTGCAGAACGAGATCGAGCCTGAGACCATCCTCTTTGTTCAGCGTGAACGGTACGTCGTGCACCGGCTTGGCGCCGCGCTCGGCGACAATCTTCTTGAGGTAGTCGGCGAGCCCTTCGGTGTGCTCGAACGTGAACTTCTCCTTCGACGTCTCATCGTCGAAGACGACCTTCACGCCTTTGTGCAGGTAGCTGACGACTTCCAGCCGGTCTTTAATCACAACCGGATCGAATTCGATCTTCGGGAAGATCGCGGCGTCTGGATGAAAGTAGACGGTGGTCCCGCTGCCGCGGGCAGGCCCCAGCTTCTTCAATGCGCCGACAGGCTTGCCCTGCTTGAAGCGCATTTCCCACTGCGCGCCGTCGCGCTTGACCGTCGCGACGAGCTCCTTCGACAGCGCGTTGACGACGCTCGCGCCGACGCCGTGAAGGCCGCCGGCCGTCTTGTAGCTGCCGTGCTCGAATTTGCCGCCGGCGTGGAGGACGGTGAAGATCACTTCTAGCGCGCTCTTCTTGGTTGCCGGATGCTTGTCGATCGGAATCCCGCGGCCGTCGTCTTCGATCGTGATCGACGACCCGTCCGCATGGAGCGTCACCCAAATATTTGATGCGTGGCCGTTCATCGCCTCGTCGACGGCGTTGTCGAGCGTCTCCCAGACGAGGTGGTGCAGTCCGGCCGATCCAACGCCCCCGATGTACATGCCCGGACGCTTGCGCACGGGATCGAGACCTTCGAGAACCGTGATGTCTTTCGCCGTGTAGGTCGTGGATGCCATGTCTATGATGTGCGCCCCTTGAACGATCTGACGCTGGCGCGGCTCGTCTTCTTGACCACGATTGTAGCGGCATTTCCGGTCGGGATCGCGCGGCTGCGGCGCTCTGGAAAGCCGCATTGAAGCAGCCGGCGGATCAGCCGGCTGCGATTCATTCAGAAGCTGCGGGAGGAGGATCGCGGTGTCTACTCGGTCGTGTCGTTGGCGGCGGCGGGGCCGTTCTTCTTCGACCGGGCGGTGCGGCGCGGTGCGGCGGCTTTGCGCGCGGACGGTTTCCGCGCGGCGCGCCCGGACGAGGTCGCCGCCGCCGGGGCCGCCGGCGCCTCCGGGGCGCGAGCGCCGAGACGCGACCGCGGCCGCCTCGCCTTCGCACGTCCCAGCAGTTCCGCCGTCGTGTCGATCGGAATCGGCCCGACCTCCGATTCCGCATCCATGTCGGGCGCGGCGACGATGTGACGGGGCTGCGCGTCGGCGGCCTCGGTCTGCTCCACGTCGAGGATGGGCTCAGACGCCGCGGTGCGCTGGATGGCCGCTCCCTGAAAGACACGCAGGCCGCCGCGCCGGTCGCGCTCGAGGCGGACGAGCCCTTCGCGCTGGCAGGCCTTCAGCAGATCCATGAGGCCCACGAACCCGTAGCGCCGTTCGTCGAATGCGGCGTCGGCACTGCGGAGGATCTGCTTCACGTTGCGCAGGTACATCGGCCAGCGCGCGCCCGTCGCGTTGCGGAGGATTTGTCCGACCACGCGCACGCCGTCGCCGGCCGATTCGGTCGCTTCGATGGGCGGCCGCTGTTCGTGAGGCGGCCGCTGCTCCTGCGGAGACCGCTGCTCCTGCGGAGACCGCTGGTCCTGCGGTGGCCTGGAAATGCCCATGGCGGCGGCGAGTGCCGCCGACGTGTCGCCCGTCGCTTCGTCCGTCGGTGTGTGCGGCTTCGGGGCCGCGGCGTCCGCGTCCTCGAATCCGCTGTTCAATTCGACCATCACGCTGCGTCCCGAGTGCTTCAGCGCGACGACGCCGGTGTGGGCCAGCTTCTCGACGAAATCAAGAAAAGACGACGCCCCGTAGTTGCGTTCCGAGAACGTGGAGTCGAGCTGCAGCAGCGTGCTCTTGAGGAGGCCGGTCTGCGGCGTCACTTCGCGGTCCGCGAGGATTTTGAGGGCGCGGCGCACGATGGGAAACGCCTGCGCGATGGGCGATGCGGCGACGGCCGGCATCGGCCGCTCGCCTTTGGCGGGTTGTTTCCTGACGCCGGCGAGATTCTCGTACGCGATGAACTCGTGGCAGTTGCGCTGCAGGATCACGCTCGTGAACGCGCGGCCGCCGACGACGAAGACTTTCTTGTCGTACTGCTTGAGCTTCTCGACGAGCGAGAGGAAGTCGCTGTCGCCGCCGACGATGACGTAGGCGTTGATGTGCGGGTGCGTGAACGCCATTTCGAGCGCGTCGAGCGCGAGGTTGATGTCGGCGCCGTTCTTGTCGCCGCCCGGCGTCATGTTGCGCTGGACGAGGCGGATGGCGTGCTGGGTGAGCGTGCGGCTGTACTCGCCGGAGCGCGTCCAGTCGGCGTACGCGATTTTGGTGACGACCTCGCCGCGTTCCTTGATGGCGTCGAGCACGGTGCCGACGTCGAAATGCTGGCCGAGGGTGGTCTTCACGCCGATTTCGATGTTGTCGAAATCAATGAAGACCGCAATGTTGAGACGATCCTGATGAGCCAAAACGAATCCTTGAAATGAGGGTCAAAACGCTCGAGCGTCAGCGGCCGGATGTGTCCAGCCTTGTTGCGCAGCGATCGAGCTACACGGCCTCAGGGTGAGACCGGCGACACCATTGTACTGCTATTCGGGTTCAACTGCCCGTGAAAGGAGGGGGGACCTCGGGAACAGGCCACAAAACACGCGTGAACTGGCCGCGTTGCAGCAGTTCGCGCCCTTTGCCGCCTCGCCCGGTCACCTCGTATTTGCCGGTGCTGATGGTCTGTTCGGCGCCGCGCGTCGTCTCCACGGTCAGCAGGTCGCGATCGCCGTCTGACGCGATGAAGCCGATCACGCGGTCCTCGCCGCCGAGCTTGATGAGGATGACGCCTCTGCCTGGGCCGGACAGGTAGTTCACGTCGTCCACGCTGCAGAGCAGCCCACGCGCTTGCGCCGTCGCCGCGATGAGGATCTCTTTGCCCGTGACGCGCGCGACACCGACGACTTCCGCGCCTTCAGCCGGCCGCGCGTAGCGGCGCCCCGTGCGGGTGCTCGGTTCGACGAACGGTTCGAGCCCGAACCGCAGCGCGTATCCGTCGCTCGTGGCAGCGACAGCGTGCACCGGCGGTACAGGGGGGTCGGGAGCCATTTGCAGCTTCTGCGACCCCTTGGTGGCAGAAACTGCAAAAG
>ODAK010004568.1_pt1 | contig 14136 bp, 13 predicted proteins | sample 1539591 | NCBI WGS metagenome assembly ODAK01 (sample SAMEA3539303, study PRJEB22396) | soil metagenome | biome: tundra; feature: field; material: soil | place: USA | collected 2010-05 | depth 0.15 m | reverse complement strand
AACGCAGGATAACAAGATGCTAGCATCTGCTCCGATGAGCGACAGAAAATCATACAAGGGTTACTATGGCAAATACTGTTCGAAGTATTCCCCGGCGGCGAAGTCGTGAGGCGTGACAAACGGAATTTGGGGACCATGAGTGATGGGGCGTCAGCAATATCTGACAATCCCCGTATCACGGACCGCCAATTGGCGATTGAAGGAACCCACCCAAGAGTCTTCCTAGGTGGGTATCCGCTTCACTCACCAAACCACTATAGGTTGTGGTTTTCGTTTGATTGCGCGTGCTGCTCGGAGGCATTCGCCATTGATCTACCCCCCCCTGAATTGTTCATCGAAACCAACGTGGCTTTGCGATAATTGCGGGAGGAGCAAAATCCTATGGGTAGCAGACCTACACCGCAACCGCAGCAGCCGCCGCGCGCCGAACCGCCTCAACCACGACCATTCCGAGAAAGCGACCCTGCTCCACCGCCACCACCGCCGCCAGACCGACAGCCGGGCGAACCGTTTAGAAGATCGTCTTGACGGAGAGGACAACGGTAAGAAGGTTTATAACCACAGCCGTTCCAGTGAACCAAAACGAGCATTCAAGTAGCGTTGATTTGCGGCGGTTCTTTTTCTGGTTATCGGCAATGCGGTTAGCGGCCCATTGCATCTCGTCGCGTAACAATGCGTTCATCACATTCGTTTCGAGGTTAGGATACCCGATGTAGTGGCTGGTCAATTGGTCAATTCGCTGGGAGATGATGGGCGACTCCGGCTCCGGCAGGACATACACTCGCGGCCAAAGCTCAAAGAGAGCGAAGAGCGCGGCCAGCACGAGGCAGACAATCGAAACAAATTGTACGTGAACTCCAAGGCGCGGAAGTCCCTTGTCTAAGAGATATGCCGATTGTGTGGCGAGGAAGAGAATTATTGCTAGACCGATGCTGGCTTTCACGTCCAGCGCGTCTCCCAGCCTGAGAGATAAATCCTCTTTGGCATTGATCTCTTCCAGTCGAATCTCTCCAATGGCGGCCATTTGGTTCATTCCCCCTTTTTGCGCTCAGTTGTCATGAGCTAATCTTAGCAGCAGGATGCTAGCAAACCACAACCTATAGTGGTCTGGTGAGTGAAGCGGATACCCACCTCTTCCTATTATAAGTTTGGGTTTTATGAGTGAGTCAACATAATATGACACCTACAGTTGCAGTCATCGGATGCGGATATTGGGGCAGGAACCTTGTCCGCAATTTTCGTCAACTCGGCGCGCTTCAGCTCGTATGCGATACGACCGAGGAAAGCCGCACCGCGGCCGCTGCACTCGCACCGGGCTGTGAAGTCGTCTCCGACCCAGAAGCGGCCCTGGTTTCGCCCGTCCCCGCGGTTGTCATCGCCACTCCAGCGGAGACGCACTTCTCGCTGACGCGGCGGGCTCTCGAAGCAGGTAAGGACGTTTTCGTTGAGAAGCCCCTCGCGCTTACTTATGAGGAAGGCCGCCAACTGGTCGATCTCGCACGTGCACGCGGCCGTATCCTCATGGTCGGCCATGTCCTTGAGTACCACCCCGGCATACTGAAGCTGCGCGAGTTGGTCGCATCCGGCGAGCTCGGAAAGGTTCGCTATATCTACTCCAATCGCCTCAGCCTCGGCAAGATCCGTCGCGAGGAGAACATCCTCTGGAGCTTCGCCCCGCACGACATCGCAATCATCCTTCGCCTTGTGGGCGATACGCCCTTCGAGGTGGTTGCCTGCGGAGGAACCTACGTCAGCCCGAATATTGCTGACGTCACGGTCACGAATCTGCTCTTTGACAATGGCGTGCGCGCCCACATCTTCGTTTCGTGGTTGCACCCATTCAAGGAGCAAAGACTGGTAGTCGTCGGCTCCAAGAAGATGGCCAGTTTCGACGACGTGGGTAAGAAGCTGGTCGTCTACGACCAGCATGTCGATTGGAGCAACGGCGCACCGGTGCCGATTAAGAACGGCGGCACGGAGATTCCATTCTTGCCGGAAGAGCCCCTTCGCAACGAGTGCCTGGCCTTCCTGAGTTCCGTGGAAACGCGGCAGCAGCCTCTCACTGATGGCGAGTCTGGTGTGGCTGTGCTCAAGGTTCTTCAAGCCGCGCAGCGCTCGCTAACAACCAACGGACAGAACGTCGCTATTCGCATGGAGGCTTACGCATGAGCGAGGCACCCGCCGTCTATGTCCACCCGACCGCGATCGTCCACGAGTCGGCGATCCTCGGTGACGGAACCAAAGTCTGGCATTTCTCCCACATCATGAAAGGCGCTCGCATCGGCGAGCGCTGTATCTTTGGCCAGAACTGCCACGTTGCCAACGATGTCATCATCGGGAACAATGTCAAAATTCAGAATAACGTCTCTATCTACACGGGCACGATCATTCAGGACGAGGTGTTTCTCGGGCCATCCTGCGTTTTAACCAATGTGACGAACCCCCGCTCCCAGATTAACCGCCACTCGTTGTACGAAAAGACGCTCCTTCGCCGTGGCGCTACGGTCGGCGCGAATGCCACCATTGTCTGCGGAATCGAACTGGGTAGGTATTGTTTCATCGGCGCCGGTGCAGTGGTGGCAAAGAACGTACCTGATTACGCGCTCATAATCGGTAATCCCGGCCGTCAGGTCGGCTGGATGAGCCGCCACGGCCACCGCCTCAAGAGCTCGGACTCCACGGGCATCATGCGCTGCCCCGAATCTGGCTTTCGCTACCAGGAAATCGAACCCGGCGTCCTCCGCTGCCTCGACCTCGATGAGGAAGCCCCTCTGCCTGTAGAGCTGAGCACCGGATCGAGAACCTACGACGAATTCAAGGCTCAGCCGGCCTTGCAAGAGACGGTATGAATGAAAGTCCCAATTCTTGATTTGAAAGCACAATACGCCTCCATCCGTGAGGAGGTCGTCGCGGCCGTAACGGAAGTGCTCGATTCCCAGGTCTGCATCGGAGGCCCGAAGGTGGCCGAACTAGAGCAGAAGATAGCTGCGCTCAGCGATTGCAAGTACGCGGTCGGTGTCTCGAGCGGCACTGATGCCCTCCTGTGCAGCTTGATGGCGCTTGGCATCGGCCCCGGCGACGAGGTGATCACCACGCCGTTCACCTTCTTTGCCACAGCCGGATCCATCGCGCGCACCGGAGCGACCCCGGTCTTCGTGGACATCGACCGCCGCACGTACAACATCAACCCGGAGTTGATAGAGACAGCCGTCACCAGCCGCACCAGGGCTATCATGCCAGTTTACCTTTTCGGCCAAATGGCGGACATGGACCCAATCACGGAGATCGCTGCAAAACACGGCCTCGCCGTGATCGAAGATGCCGCCCAATCCATTTCCGCGACGTACAAGGGCAGGAAGGCCGGTAGCATAGGGACCGTCGGCTGCTTCAGCTTCTTCCCCAGCAAGAACCTAGGTGGTGCCGGCGATGGCGGCATGATCGTGACCAATGACGAGACGCTCTACGAACGCCTCGCCATTATGAGGAATCACGGTGCCAAGCCGAAGTACTACCACAAGTACATCGGCGGCAACTTTCGTCTGGACCCCATTCAGGCCGCGATTCTTCTCGTCAAGCTGCGTTATTTGGACTCCTGGTCCGCCGCTAGGCGACGCAACGCGAATCACTACGATGGTCAGCTGTTAGGCACTCCTATTGTGACGCCGTACATTCGCCCAGACTGCGTTAGCATCTTTAACCAGTATGTCGTCCGGGTCCAGGATAGGGACGTTGCCATGCGAACGCTAAAGGCCGCCGACGTATCGACGGAAATCTACTACCCGCGCCCGCTGCACCTGCAGGAATGCTTCTCCTCAGTGGTGGCAAAAGGCCTGGAGCTGCCACAATCAGAGGAGGCCGCAAAACACGTCCTGGCGCTCCCGATCTATCCGGAGCTCACCCCGGAAATGTTGGACCACGTCGCGGGAACCCTGATTCTAGCCTGCTCTCAGATGGAGTGCGCGCGCGAAGGCTAGAGCGAACCAAGCCAAAGGCTCAGCAAGCGTCTAGCGCTCGTCTCGCTCCAGATATTCCTTAGCCTGGGATAAGCACCGCCGCGCTGACAAGCCGGTGGGGCGAAGCATCATAAGTAAACAACGTAATGAGTGTCGACATAATCGCTATTGCAGATCCGACAAGAAAGACCGACGACCATACCTCCTACAAGACGTTCCTTTGGAACACCTTGAGATTGGGGTTCGGAACCGGAGCGGGCCAACTTCTTATGTTGGCGTCAACCCCGATCATTGCTCGTATGTATCGTCCCGACATTGTTGGCGAAGCTCAAATAGTAATGAGCGTCGCTGGGACGCTGGCCGTCGTCGCCTCGTTACGACTTGAGCTTGCGCTGCCGCTTCCGAAAGACGATGCTACAGCCGCCCGGCTATTCCGGGTTATTGCAGCTCTGGCCCTGGCTTCCTCCCTTCTCATCGCTTTCGTAGTGCTTGTCGCCGACTCCAGTCTCGCTCGGTGGCTCGGACTGCGTACAGCAACATTGCTGTGGGCGCTTGTGCCCATCGTTCTGCTCACCTCTCTCACACAGGTCCATAGTCTCTGGCTCACCAGAACTGGACGATTCGGCACGCTCGCCGCGGCGCGCTTCGCAGGGGTAGGCTCCCTCGCAGCGGTCCAGGTCGCGCTGGGCCTCTGGCGGAACGCCGCCGCGTCCAGTCTCCTGATCGGCGTGATCGCAGGAGGCGCCGTGTCCCTGGCTATTCAAATGGCAGAGCGACGACAGCAACTGCTCGCGCTGTCCGCGTCTGTCCGGGCCGTGCCGCTCATGACGTTGCTTAAGGGCTACAAGAACTTTGCGATCTATTCTCTACCCTACAGCTTCCTCTGCCAACTGAGCCGCACCGCCGTGATCGTCCTCCTTGGCGTCTTTGGCCACAAAGAAGCCGTTGGCCTGTATGCGTTTGCGTTTAGAGTCACCTGCGCCCCGGTGTCTTTGGTGATGGCAGCGTTGAATCAGGTGTTCTATAAAAGTGCAGCCGAGGATGATCCCCACCGACTCACAACACTGATTGCCCATACGCAGGAGCTCATCGTTAAGCTGGCGGTCCCGGTGCTTGCGATCGTCTGGGCGCACGATAGCCTCATTATTAGTATTGCCTTTGGTCCACGCTGGTCCGCCGCGACACGATACATGGACGTCTTGGCGTTGATGTCATTCGCATACCTGCTTACTTCATGGCTGGACCGCATATATGACGCTCGACAACGCCAGCGCCTTGCGCTGGCTCTGGAGGCCGGCTTCGACCTGATCTCCCTCGGGTTGTTCCTTCTCGTTCTCGCCCGGACGGGTGATCCACTGCTGGCTGTGATGGCGCTCACCGCGGTCACTGTCGTCTATTGCGCAGTCTGGTTCGTGATCACGATTCACATAGGGCGACTCGATGGGGCGAGGCTGGCGAACACTCTAGCCCCCCTCATTATTATGACGATCGTAGGGAGCGGCATAGCTACTTGGATTATCAGAGCGCTTCTGCCGCTTTCGGCTTCGTTACTAGTCTGCGCCGTGTTGTTGCCGCCGTATTACTACTGTGTGGTTAGTAAGTATCGCTCTTTGGTGTAATACGATAACGCTTATGTTCGGACACCTTATCCGAGACGCGGTAAATTCTTGGACGCCTGGTTTAGGGCGTGCGTATCGGCGAGTGCGCGATGAGCGTGCCGTTTCCACGCCTCCCGCTCCGACGCCCTATGGGTTCAAATTCGCTGGGTTTGGGCGGGCGGCACCGGCAGGCATGAAAGACGAGATCGACGTCTTCCTTCAGTATCTTCATCGGTCCTCCGCTTGCATCGACATCGGAGCTAACGTGGGACTATATTCCTGTTTGGCGGCTAGTCGTGGCAAGAGCGTTATCGCTGTTGAACCGCTTGCGGTTAATCTGGCTCGTCTTTATAAGAACCTTGTTTGCAATGAGTTTCTCGATGTAGAAGTCTATCCCATTGGACTCGCAAGTAGACCCGGATTGAAACGTATCTATGGGACTGGTCTCAACGCTTGATTCGTGCCTGGGTGGGCGAAGGCGACAGAGACCCAATACTCTGTGGTACCTGTTAGTACGTTGGACATCATTGCAGGTGCGCGATTTGATGGCATGCCGCTGACTGTAAAAATGGATGTTGAAGGATTTGAGCTTCAGGTTTTGGAGGGAGCTCACCGGATTTTGACGCGGCATCCGAAGCCGTTCTGGATGGTTGAGGTGGTCCTGACTGAGCAGGTACCCGGAGGCATCAATGAGAGAATGTACACGACATTCGAGACCTTTTGGCGGCATGGATATCAATCAAGGACAGCAGACCGGGACCAGAAACCCGTCCGACCGCAGGATGTCGAGCGCTGGGTAGCGACCGGTTCTCGTGATTTCGGTTCGTACAACTATTTGTTCGTGGAGAGTTAGCCTCAGACTAGCTCCTTCGCTCGGATTTCAGTAGAACGCTACCATATCATGTCACAGAAAGCTAAGTTTCTGATTATATAGATCGTCCTTGCTACCCAGAAGGGAGGCTTGTCGACGCTCTCAGGAAGACGAGGCGTGCTTAGAAACATCGGTCTGTATAGCCAGCGTTCGCAGGCAAAGGAAGCTCCTACGCCCTCGCGGCAGAGTACTACCCTGACGCGATGCGCCATGAGGGTAATCAGCGTCCAGATAGAGAGAGCGTCAAGAGCGCTACGCCGCCACGGCATATTCACTCTTCTGAAGTATTTCATGCGCACCACGCTGCACCGCTGTGTTCGCGCCGTAACGAGGAAATACGTGGACTGGCGGTTCGATCGTTCACACGGGATCGACACCGGCGGCATTGTGCCGGTTCGTGAAATGGGGCTTGACGCGAGGCGCGACGCGGCCGAGCAATATGAGGCGACGCGGCCGAGCCTGTTTCGCGAGATGATTGGGTCTTTGGCGCTGGATTGTAGTAAGTTCTGCTTCGTTGATCTCGGTTGTGGGAAGGGAAGAGCGCTTCTGTTGGCCGCGGAGGCTGGTTTTAAGGAGATCATCGGCGTCGAGCTCTCGCCTGTGTTGAGCGGGATTGCGCAGCAGAACGTAGACAGGTGCCATGGCGTAGGAAAAGGGAAGCCGCAGTATCGAGTGGTGTGTGTGGACGCTGCAGAGTATCAGCTTCCTGCCGGACCATGCGTGCTTTATCTATACAACCCGTTCAAGGGTGAAGTGCTTCAAAGGGTGGTAAGGACTCTCGGTACGACATATGAGAAGCAGGGTCACGAAATCATTGTCCTATACTACAACCCGATCTGGGAGCGCGTTCTGGAGGAAGCGAACTGCCTTCAGCGGGTCAAAGAAGCTCGGGCCGGGACGTGTCGATATGTGGTATATCGGACGCCTGCCCGCGCCACAACAGGGGTGAGATCGAAGGTGCGGGACTAGGATGATCCGCGTAGAGGCCCAGCGGGAAGAGATTGCGGTCAGTAACGTGGACAGTAGTCCGCTTAGTCACGAAGCATGGTTGGAGTTCAATCGGTGGAAGTGGGGAGTCCAGCCATTGCGAGTCAGGTACCGGGAGGGCGGGGAGAAACCTTGCCTCGAAGCTGTCCTGTATATCGGGCGGCGCGGCTCGATCGTGCATCCGCGCCTGAATCCATACATACCAATCGTTTTCGCGTCGAGTGAAGGCGCAGCGCCGTTGAGAGCGTCCCGGCAATGGCTGGAGTTGGGCTCATGTTTGGCCAGGGATATGGAAGAGCGTGGCGTCCAGGGGCAGGTAGCGTTGGCCCCGACTGCGAGCGATATGCGGGTGTGGCAGTGGCAGGGGTTTGACGTTCGCCCACGGTACACATACGTTATCGAGTTTCCTTGGGAGCCGCACAGCGCGGATTATGCCGTCCGGAAGAACTTCCACAAAGCGGTCCGCGCTGGGTACAAGTGCGTCAGGGTGATGTCGATGAAGGACGTGTGGGCGTGTCTCGTCGAGACTGAAGAGCGCCAGGTATTTAGGTATGGGTTGGATCCCAACGATCTGGAGTGTGCGCTGAACATGCTGGGTGAGGAATATCTGAGGGCGTATGTTTGCTACTCTTCCACCGGCGCCCCTGCGTCCGCCCGGGTGGTGTTGCACCGAGCTGGCGGCCGGGCGGTGGATTGGGTGGCGGGGACGTGTTTGGCCCACCGGACGTCCGGCGCAACTCAATTGCTCATTGCGCATGTGATCGAGGATCTCGGTCGCGCGGGGGCGACTGGTTTCGATTTTGCCGGAGCAAACATCGCGAATGTCGCCGCGTCCAAGATGGTCTGGGGCGGACCTTTGGTTCCATATTACACCGTGCAGTCATGCTCGATCCGGAGCGTGGTCGAGCATGGCGTCCGCTGGCTGAGGTCGAACGCCGCTTGGGCGAGTCGAAGAAGCGCTGACGAGAAGCAAGACGCTCGTCACGTCGTAAAGCCGACATCGCGCACGCCTGATATCGCCACGCCAAGGGCTCCTCAAAGCTTCGATGATCTGCGCACGCGCCAGGGCCCGAAACAAAATTTTCGCTTGCCGCGTGACCCTGAGTGTGGATAAGTCGAACATTGGTTACCGATGGCGCATTGCCAATGCCGTGCTCGGCGGACGGGTATCGATTATGCCAAGGCCTTGCCATTTCTCTAGAAACACGATTTACCTACTGACCGGAAGACTTCCCGGTGGCATTTGAACGCGTCTCGAAAGAACCTGACAAGAAAGACTGAAGCATTTTCTAGAAAGTTTTCTCATATCACTGCCATGCTGCTCGATCTCTAGTGCCACAATGAAAGCACAAATGGTGTGGCCCTCCTTGCTGACCGCAGTCGCGGTCTGTTTCCAGTTGCCTGATGCCAGGTTCTCGGTATGGCTGGTCGGGGGATATCTTGTGTTCGCGGCGGCCACCATTGGAATTTTGCCAATTTTGACCTTGGTTTTGCTTTTTGGTGTTGGTTTTCTCGCGCTTATCGCGCAGACCACTCACTGGTCGGTCACTATAATGGCCCTTGCGATCAGCGTCGTCTGTATTGGCGATGTGATCATCAGTCCCCATAGCCGAACGAAGGCGGCCCTGGTGCGACTACGAGCCCCTCTCATTTGGCTGACGCTCTTGGCAGTGTTGGCGACCGTGAGCTACTGCGTATCCGAAAGAACGGACTATGGGGAGCACAAATTGCTCTACTTCTTAGCGTGGGGATACATTTATTTCCTTTGCGCTGTTCTCGTACTAATTCAGGACGTAGTTATGAGGACGTATTGGTTGTGCGTTGCTCTCGTTTTGCTCAGTGCTCATTACGCTGTGCTCAACGGCACGCCCATAACAGTAGGTAGAACGTACATAGCGATAGCTGGCGGTTTGCGGAATCTGGACGGTTTCGACGCCATCGGCGAAGCGCGTCTCTTTGGTTGTGTCCTCGTTGTGGCGGTGTGTTGGCTTATGCTCGACCGCCTAAACCTCTCCCGTGCTCTTCTTGTCATTGGCGCGGCTGGAGTTGCGGCGCCTATTGTCGCCGCGAGCCAAACGCGTCAAGTTCTGCTTGCTCTCGGCTTCGTCTTGGTGGTGTGGCTTCCCATCGTAGCTGTGCGTCAGTCCAGACGGGCGCAGAGAATGAGAGGAACGAGGGAAGGAAAGACTTCCAAATGGATAGTGCTGGCGTGTGTACTTTTTGCTTCTGGACTGGCTATCGCCGCGGGCCGGCAGATGTGGAACGACGGAAGCCTCAAGTTGCGCCTTGAAGGCGAGCATAACGTTGGAGCCGATCTGGATTCGTTGGGCGGGGACAGGCTGGAAATGTGGGCCTTTGCGGTGCAAGAACTGGAGGCGCATCCGATGACAGGTTGGGGATGGGGTGATTACAGGTTTCTTGCACCAGATGACTGGCCGCACAATCTGATGCTTGAGGCCTGGGGGGAGATGGGGTTGCTCGGCCTCGGTCTATGCCTTTATGGAGTCTACAAAATGCTCTTGGGTATTTGCAAGACCGTGTCCTACCAAGGGATGATGTGGAGCGCCGGGGCAATCGTAATGCTGTTCGTCGTGCAGGTCAGTGGCGACTTTGCAGGAAATTCGCTCCTCGTGTTCTATATCGTGTTGTATTGGGCGGGTAGCGGCGTAATTCCTCGGCCACACTCAACTGCAGTTTCGGGCCGGTATCCTCGTCTGCTCAAGCAACCTCTGCGTGACGATCGCCCTGGTGAATGCGATGATGCCAAAGCCTTGTAGAGTACGATGAGAGCCTCCGGAGTACAGTAATCTCCTCACAAGCTTTATGAGGTGCAGCTGTGTTTCTTGGCCCCGTTGACCACGGCACCGTTGCCGACTAGACAACCATCATTCTGGGCAAGCGCGCCAACGTGACGTGACTGCCTCATGAACTCCGTGCCCGGTGCTGCGGCGGTCTACTAAACGATGTCCCAAAATATTCAATTCCAGGGATTCGAATACGAATGGCAGAAAGGCGCCTTCTTGTCCAGGAGCGAAGCGGAGTACGGCCTCCAGGAGTTATGGCGGCTTACCGCGGGCACCAGCGACTGGGATGGTGAGCCGGTAATGCGGTTTGAGGCCATTACGCGGGAGGCCATTCTCCGGATGTTTGCCCTTCCCACTGGCCGTCTACCGTGGCTCGCCGTGGCTGGGTTGTTTGATGACGGCGGCCTGGCACGCGCGTTGCCGGACCGGTTGCCAGCTGTCTGTCAGACGTGCCCTGAGCATTCGTTACGGGGAGCCGAGATGCGGTTTCCACTGGACCTAGTCGCCGCTGTCTTCTTATGGCTGACACGATGGGAGGAGGCTGTCCTCGGTCCGGAGCTGGACATCCATGGACGTGTGCTCGGAGCTACCTGCTTCAGTCAAGAACAAGGTTTTCTGGATCGCCCGATCCTCGATGAGTGGGCAAGTGTCTTGCGCTCGCTCCTGCGGGGCCGAAGGCCGGGGTGGAACATCATCACATCGCGGGCCAGCATCCGCCTGAGCCACGATGTTGACGTTATCCGGCGTTATCCCAACCTCTACCGGCTTATTCGCGGAATTATCGGCCAGTCCCTCAGAGCTGAGTGGCGGGTGGCTGAAGCTAGCCGTGCCGCAATTACCGCGGTGCGCGGATATCTAAGTCTTGCCGAAGATCCGTTTTTCCGTGGCCTTCTGGATCTTTGTCGCCTTGACGCGGCACTCGACCCCCAACCGGTAACATACTTGATGTCCTCTTTGCGGAGCGACCAAGACAACGGATACTCGCTGGATTCTCGCAGTTTCACGACCGCTGTTGCCGCTCTGCGGAGTTGCAGGCACGCTCTGGGTTGGCATCCGGGCTACTATGCAGCAACGGATCGTGACCGTCTCCGCCTGGAGAAGAGCCGCCTGGAAGACGCTCTTGGCGAACAGGTCGTGCGGTCCCGATTCCACCTCTTGCGGTGGAGCGCAAAATACTCGTGGGATGACCTTGAGGCAGTCGGCATCCGTGAGGACAGCAGTGTGGGATATGCCGATTTGCCTGGGTTCCGATGTGGCACGTGCCATCCTTTTCAGACGTTTTCACTCACACAGCAGTGCCGTCTGGAGCTTGTCGAAGTCCCGCTGATCATAATGGATGCCACGCTCCGCGGAATGCGCCGGCTGGGCACGTACGACAGACAGCTTTTGGGCAAGCTGTCTTCCCGGGTTGCGAGGGCCGGAGGTACGCTCGCCGTTTTGATCCACAACAGCTTTGGCGACTTTGGCGACGAAAAGGTCTTGTGCGATCTGATCGGCGAACTCCTGCGTTTCCGGTGCGATCCGGATTGTACCTCACCGCTCTTCGACCTCTCGCTTCCGGGTGCCGGTGTTATTGCGAAGTGCTACCGGCAAGCGGTGGCGGAACTCTGGCATCCATGGGAGCCTACAGGCGCGCAATGAAGATCCTAATCCTATCTTTCCACTTTCCACCTCATAACTCCATCGCATCAATGCGCGTTGCCAAGACCGCGCAGTTCTTATCTACGTTCGGCCATACGGTGCATGTTGTCGCAGCTCGCCGCGTCCGTATGCCGGACGACGTTAGAGTGTCGCTCGACGCTATCAGCGTCAGTTATACACCCTGGCTACATCACTCTTTGCTGAAACTTCCAGTTCCCCGCAGCAGCGGGGGTGCGGTGAGTGGAGCGGCACTCCCGCTCCTGCAACGCCTATATCGCACTGCAAGCCGCCTCTGTTATGTCCCAGACTGGTCCGTCGGCTGGCTCCCGTTCGCACTAGTCGCGGCGGTCAGGGCTATTCGCCGCCATCAGCCGGACGTCGTGTACGTAAGCACGGGGCCCTACTCGATCCTGCTTGTAGCTAACGTCTTGTCACGGCTTTACGGCATTCCGTGGGTCGCCGAATTTCGCGACTTATGGACGCAAGGCCAGACCTACTCCTACAGCGGAATCCGCCACATGATCGACCGAGCGGTGGAGCATTGGGCTCTTGGAACTGCGGCTGCCCTTGTCACCGTGTCATACCCCTTGGCACGCAAGCTGCAAACCGTGTGCGACAAACCCGTTCTGGTGGTTGAAAATGGCTACGACCCATCTGACTACCCTGATGATGTCAAACCATTCCAGGGACCCAATCATATACTCTCCATCGTTTACACCGGCGGAATCGTCTATGGTCCGCAAAATCCCCAACCTTTCCTGGACGCCCTCCGGGCATTAGGACCCCAGCCACCTGTCCGGGTTAGGTTTATCGGAGATGCATCGGAGTGCATCGCCCCTATTGCTCGTCAGATGCGCGTTGACCACATAGTTGAGTGCAAACCGCCAGTTCCTTACCCTGAGAGCCTCGGTTTACAAAAAGGCGCTGATGCGCTCCTCCTGCTTCTCTGGGATGAATCAGAAAGCGGGGTCTACACGGGGAAGATATTTGACTATCTTGGTTCTGGGCGGCCGATCCTGGCCGTGGGAAAAGGAACCTGCGTAGCGGCGGACCTGATCAGGAGAACAGGTGCAGGCGTCGTGTGCTCGACAGCCGCTGAGATCGAGGAGCTGCTGCGGCGCTGGATCGTTGAAAAGGAGCGGCTTGGGCGAATTGAAGGACCACCGGAGGATGCGCGCCGGGGCTTCACGAGAGAAGAGCAGACCCGGAAGATCGAGCGACTGCTGACCGAGGTTGCCAGCAGGTGCCCCCGGAGGGAGTAGATGGTAAAAATGCTCGGCCGCGAAAGTGATGTTCGGCGACTGGTTTGTGTTACGAACATTCCGACACCTTATCGATTTCATCTGTTCAGTTCTCTAGCCGAACAGTTAAGGGACGAAGGCATTGAGTTGGAAGTGAAATTCATGGCGGGGACTGAACCTGGTCGCCTCTGGCGCGTAGACATGCAGTCATTGAAGTTCAACCATGAGATTGCCGCAGGTATACATCCCAGCGTCGGCGGGTCGCTATTCCATTTTAACCTGGGACTGGTCTTCTCTTTGCTGCGGAACCCGCCGACGTGGTTAATGGTTGGCGGGTGGCACCTGCCAACGGCCTTTTGTCTTGTGTTCATGTTCTCTATTTTCCGTAGAGACACCTGCACGATTCTGTGGACCGAGGCTAATTATCGTAGCCAGCAGTCTACTTCCCGGCTGGTGTCCCGCTTCCGGCGGTTCGTCGGGGGGAGAGTGTCTGCGTACGCCGTGCCTGGTGAGGTGGCCGAGGAAACTATCGTTCGCCACTGGAAGATGAGGGGCCGCACTGTGCTGCGGTTGGCAAACGTCGTCGATGAGCATGCCTTCAGGGATGGGGTCGATGCTCTGAAGCTCCGGAAGCTGGAGCTACGTGCGATAGCCGGGATCATGGCGGAAGATATAGTGCTGCTGTGGCCGGCGCGCCTTGAAGATACGACAAAGGGCTTCATCAACTTCTTGCAAAGTGTCGCGCCGGTTATGCCAAACCACCTCAAGGTGTTGGTCGCCGGTGAAGGCGCGGATCGGCAAAGTATCGAAACTCTGCTGAAGAGGTTTCAGCTCACGAACGTTCGCTTGCTGGGCCATTGTTCGCAGGAGAGGATGCTGGAGCTGTTAGCGTTAGCTGATGCGATGATACTGCCCTCGCTTATGGACCGAAATCCTCTTAGCGTCATCGAGAGCCTGTGGGCGGGTCTTCCAATCTTGATCGCGGAGCGCTGCGGTAACTGGCCCGAGGCCGTGCGGGTCGGAGAGAACGGGTGGGTTGTT
>ODAK010004567.1_pt1 | contig 14137 bp, 12 predicted proteins | sample 1539591 | NCBI WGS metagenome assembly ODAK01 (sample SAMEA3539303, study PRJEB22396) | soil metagenome | biome: tundra; feature: field; material: soil | place: USA | collected 2010-05 | depth 0.15 m | reverse complement strand
CGGGCCTCAACAGCTACCGTCGCTTGGTTCCTGGTTTCGAGGCGCCGGTCAACCTGGCCTACTCGTCGCGTAATCGCTCGGCATCGGTCCGCATTCCCGTCGCTAGCTCGCCCAAGGCCAAGCGCATCGAATTCCGCTGTCCCGATCCGACCGCAAACCCCTACCTGGCCTTCGCCGCCATGCTGCTGGCCGGCATCGACGGCATCCAGAACAAGATCAAGCCCGGCGATCCCATGGACAAGGACATCTACGAGCTTCCGCCCGAGGAGCTCAAGGGGATTCCCAAGGCGCCCGGATCGCTCGAAGAGGCGCTGGAAAGCCTCAAGAGGGACCATGCCTTCTTGCTCAAGGGCGACGTCTTCGCCCAAGAAGTTATCGACACCTGGATTTGGTGGAAAGAAGAGAACGAGCTCAAACCATCTCGCCTGCGCCCGACCGCGTTCGAGTTCATGCAGTACTACGACGCCTAATTTCTGAACTCTATCGAATCAGGTACGCTTCCAAAGCCCGCCTTCCAGGCGGGCTCTGATATCTTCAGGAATGCCCTGCCTGGCTAAGCGGTTGCTGCTGCCACTAAATCCATTGCGAAGGAACGACTGCCTGCCCTAGAGTTGCCTGGCAGTCGGAAGCGCCTGATGTCCAACCTTTCTCTTGGCGAGCGAGTCGCTCAAAACACGTGGCGTTTAGCGCCAAAGCGCTTCTTTTCCAGCGTGATCGGCTGGGGTGCTCGGCGGCAACTTCCGGGCGCTCTGGGGCGCTCGCTGGTTGGCGTCTACGCTCGAACGTACGGGCTAAACACCGCCGAAGCCGAGCATCCGCTGGCACAATACTTGACCCTGCAAGCGCTTTTCACGCGGCGGCTGGCGCACGGCGCACGCAGCATGCCCGACGATGAAGGCGCGGTCGTCGCTCCGTCGGACGGGACCATTTGCGAGGCTGGCATCGCCCGCGCGGGCACGCTTTTAGAAGCCAAGGGATCCGCCTTTACACTGTCGCAGCTTCTCGCCGACGAGGATTTAGCAGCTCGCTTGACGGGTGGACCCTACGTGGTGATCTACCTTTCGCCGCGGGATTACCACCGAGTCCACTTTCCACTAGGCGGAAAAGTTGTCGCGTGGAGCCACATTCCCGGGAAACTATTTCCCGTAGGCCCCCGCAGCGTTCGGCGCGAGCGCGGCCTTTTCGCCCGCAACGAACGTTTCGTGACCGTCGTGGACAGTCCGTGGGGCCGCTACGCCGTCGTCATGGTCGCCGCGGTTGGGGTCGGCCACGTCACGGCAACCTACGATCCCGAGGTCGCAACCCACGAAGGCGGTTTCGCCGGGAAAGGCGTGCGTCACAAGTTTTTCGAGTCGCCCATTCCTATCGAACGTGGCCAGGAGCTGGGAATCTTCAACCTCGGGTCGACAACGGTTACAATCTTCGAACCCGGTCGCATCCAGTTGGCAAGCTTGTCCTCAGATAGCCCAGTTGCCATGGGAAGCCCCCTCGGGCGTATTGTGACCTAGAGATGCAAGCGTTGCCTTCATGAGTCGAAGTCACGACAAGCCGCAAGCCCCTGCGCCTAGGGGCGAAGAACCTACGGGAGCTTTTCCCGAGGGGTCCGACGATGAGGCCATCGTCGAACACGATCCGACGCTGCGCTGGATTCTCTCGGACTACGACGCGCCGATGAACATCACGCCGCCGCCGGTTACGCCCAACGCGGACGGTCGCGCCACGCCGCCTCTTCAGCCCGTGCCGCAAGAGTGGACCGCGCCTGCGTCGCCCCTACCGACCATCCCGATTCCGCCAGCGTTTGCCGCGCCACTGACTCCGATGCCGCCTGGGCCCACCTCGGCTGACATCGCGCTTTCGCGTCCTGAATTCGCGTCGCAGTCGGCCGATCTGGTGGCCCACGTACCGACGCCTCCCTCGATCCGAACGACACCAGCATCGCCGTCGACATCGACATCGACATCGACATCCGACCCCGTCGAGCAGAGTCCTTCTTCCAGACCGCTAGCTGGAGCGACCCCCGCCGAGTTCTTCGCAGCCGAACCAACCCCGCCCTCCCCGACGGAAATCATCGCGGGTATCATCGCCGACGCCGGCGCCGCACCCGACGCTGAAGTGCCGGCACCGCCAAGCGATTCGGATCTCTCGGCCGACGCGGTCGAGGAAACACCTGCCACCGACGACGGTGCGGGACCACCCATTGTTGCCGAGCAGTCGACCGGCTCGACGCTGCCGAACGATGTGCTTGAGGACGACGCGCCCGAAGAAGCCGCAATGCCATCGGCACCCACCGTCGTGGCGCCGGTAGCGATCGAGACACCGACCGAGCCCCGCGAGGTCCTGCCCGAGGCGCTCGAAATGCTCGAGTCCGCCGAGTACCAGATGGCGCAAGAACCGCCGCCGCCCGCTGAGCCACCTCCGGCGCCACCGCCCGTCCACCTCGAAACAGCTGCCCCTACGCTGCCGACGCCACCGCCTGTCCAGGTGGAAACCACTGCACCGATCTTGGCGCCGCCTCCGACCTCCGCTATTGCGGCGACCCTGTTCGACGAGCTCCAGACGCCAACCAGTAGCGAGGCGATTCCCGAGGCGTTGGCGCGCCGATCGCTCAAGAGGAGAACCAAGCCGTGGTACGAAGAGGTCTTCGACGAAGATTTTCTTCGCACGCTTCCCTTCACGACGCCGGAGCAGACCTCGCGCGAAATCGCGTTCATCCGACACTCGCTCGCGCCACCGAAAGGCGCCGAGCTTCTGGACATCGGGTGCGGCTACGGTCGGCACGCGCTTGAGTTGGCTCAGCTCGGCTTCCGGCTCACCGGGCTCGATCTCTCGTTGCCTATGCTCATCCGTGCCGCGGACCATGCTCAACGACGGGGACTTACGGTCAATTTCGTCCACGCAGACATGCGGGAAATGAGCTTCGATAGCCAATTTGACGGCGCCTATTGCATGCTGTCTTCGTTCGGCTATTTCGACGAGGAAACAAATCTCCGCGTCGCTACCGCCATCTGCAAGGCGCTCAAGCCGGGCGGCAAGCTCCTTCTCGACATCATCAACCGCGACTATATTGTCGGCGATCTGCCGAGCCGCGCTTGGTGGGAAGGCGACGGTTGCGTCGTGCTCGAGGAGGTCGACTTCAACTACCACACGAGCCGTGTCCTCATCCGCCGATCCGTCGTGTTCGGGAACGGCAGGCAGTCCGAACAGGAAATCTCGATGCGCGCCTACAGCCTCCACGAAGTGGGCAAGCTGCTTCGCCAGGCGGGTCTTCGCGTCCTCGACGTTTCAGGGTCTTTAGCAACGAAGTCGCGCTTCTTCGGCGCGGCCTCACGCAACATTGTCGCGTTGTGCGAGCGTCCGGCCCCCTAGCGGCCGACGCGACGTGACGTGTCCCGGGTCGCAAATATCGCGCCCGAGTGGCTAAACAAGCCGCTGCCAGGGTACCAACCCTTCAAGGGCAGTAAGTCGCGCCCCCGATACAACCGATAGCAAGGCAAAGCATCTAACTTGAAGCGAAAGAGAAGAAACGCAAGCAGAAGATGGGAATACCGATTCTCCCACATCGGTTCCTGAGGTAGGATACCGAGCAGTGCGAACGCGGAAATGGAATGCGATATGCATCGAATTGCGGCAAAAATGAAGACGAACAGAAAAAACCGCCCGCCTAGAGTAACAGCCGGGCGCAGGCAAAAAGCGGAGCACAAAGCGGCCAAGCCGACCGTGGCGCCATTCGTTCGTCCTGCCAATGATACAGGCGTCGATATGGTCGACATGGATTTGCACGATCCGGTAGCGGCCGAACTGACGACCAGTGCCACGCCCGATCTGGATGCCGTGGTGGAAAGCTTGGCGGTTGAACCGGAAATCGCGGATGACTCGATTCCCCAAGAGCTGGTCGCCGCCGGTGCAGGAATGGTCGAGGCCGAGCCAGCCGAGGAATTGCCGGAAGGCCTCGACGAGGAACAGGATGGCGAAGAAGAGGTGAGTGCCGAGGCGGAACCGGAGGCGGAGAGCGACGGGGACGAGGAAGGCACCCCGGCGAGCAGTGGAAAGTCGGAGGAGCCGCAAAGCTTCCTGGCGATGTACTTCCGCGACATGGCAGAGCTCTCCGTGCTCAAGCCGGAGCAAGAGTTCGAGACTGCACGCCAGATCGAGGAGATGGAGCTGGATCTGTGGCAGTCGTTGCTCGGCTATGCACCGTGGGCAGGGCGTCTTGTCCGAGTGGTCGAAACGGCGATGGGGAACAGCCTGCCCGATTTCAAGACCTACCAAGCGCTTTCCGAAAAAATTGCGCGAAAAAGCGCGCCTTCGGACAAGCGCAAGCTAAGCAAGGCCTTTGCCTCGCTCGCCAGCCAGATCAAGGAACAGGACATCGACCGCGTCTTCGTCGACGCCGCTCTGACGGAATTGCAACGTCTTGCCGGGGCCGCAGCCGTGCGCCGTCCCATCGAAGGCATCGGCTTCAACACCGAAAGCAAGGCTTTTCAGGAATTCGCCTCGGCGATCGCGCGAAAGTCTGGCGTGGTCAAGCGGGCCAAGAACGAGTTCGTCAAGGCGAACCTGCGCTTGGTGGTCTCCATCGCTCGCCGGTTCAACCACGGCCGTCTGCCTCTGCCGGACCTCATCCAAGAGGGCAATATCGGGCTGATGAAAGCTGTCGAGCGATATGACTACCGTCGCGGCTTCCGCTTCTCGACCTATGCTAGCTGGTGGATTCGTCACGCCATCAGCCGCGCACTGGCGGACAAGGGACGCGCGGTTCGGCTGCCCGTGCACATGATCGATGCGTACCATCGCATCGCGAAGTCCGAGCGCGAGCTCCAGTCGAAGCTCGAACGTCCGGCCACGACCGAGGAGATTGCGTCGGTGACCGGCATCGAGGCCGAAAAGCTCGAGAAGATGCGCACCTTCGTAGCCGACAATCCGGTGTCGCTGGATCGATCGCTTTCCGAGGACGACGGGCGTCGTCTGATTGATGTGTTGGTGGATCCCAACGAGGCGCCAAGTCCGCCCGAGCAGATGGTCAGCAGCGAAACGCAGCAGGAGATGCTCAAGCTATTGAGCGTGCTCAAGCCCATCGAGGCAGACATCCTTCGCAAGCGCTTTGGCCTTATCAACGACCACGAGCGAACGCTCAAGGAGATTGGCGACGAATATCGCCTGTCTCGCGAGCGCGTGCGCCAACTGCAAGAGCAGGCGCTGGGCAAGATGCGCAAGGCGATGGCCAAGCGCGAAATTCTGTAGCTACGCGCTCGACGTGCCGACTACGGTTCCTGGCGGGATGGGATGTCCTGCCAGGAGTGCCTTGGCGGGCATGCGCTTGCGACCGGGCAGTTGAATTTCAGCGAAAGCTATGACTCCACCGCCACAGGCTATAGCCAGACCTTCTGAACGAGGTCCCAGGACTTCGCCCGGCTGGCCTGTTCCTTCGACAACCGTTGGGCCGAAAACCTTGGCGACTTCGCCTTGCAAGAGCAACGTAGCGCCCGGCCAGGGATCCACGCCGCGCGCCCGCGCCGACACGACCTCCGCCGGCTCTGTGAAGGCGAGCTGGCCGTCTGCCTTGCTGAGCGGTGGCGCAAAAGTGGCCTGCGCGTCGTCTTGCTTGTGAAGGATCACGGTTCCCTGTTCAATCGCTGGCAATGTGTCCACGACCAGTTGTGATCCCAGCGTCGACAGCCGCGCTGACAGCGAGCCCGCCGTGTCGTCGGGGCGAATGGGCTCGCGGAGTACCGCCGCAACGTCGCCCGTGTCCAGGCCCTCTTCCATGCGCATGACGGCGACGCCGGTCTCTCTTTCGCCGCGGATGATCGACCATTGGATCGGAGCGGCACCGCGGAACTTCGGCAAGAGCGAAGCATGGACGTTCCACGGCCCCAGGCGCGGCACCGCCAGCAAATCCGGCGGCAAAATGCGGCCGTAGGCAACCACTACGAACAGGTCGGGGGCGAGCGCCGCCAGCTCGCGTGCTAGCGCGCCGTCGCGCAACTTAGTCGGCTGAAGCGTGCGAAGGCCGAGGACGCCCGCCAGCACTTTGACCGGTGGCGGCTGAAATTTGCCACCTCGGCCGGCAGGACGGTCAGGCTGGCTCACTACCGCGACCACGTCATGGCGCTCGGCGATGACCCGCAGAGAAGGAGCCGCAAACTCCGGCGAGCCGAAAAAGACAACCCGCATATCTAGCCTCGCACCACCGCCGTAGGCGAAGGCGTCGCCTGCATGCTATCCGGTTCGCGGTCCGCGTCGGGCCCGTGAGCGACATTGAACTCGTACGCCGAACGCAGCGTCTGCGTCGTAAGAACCCGCAGCCCTTCATCTAGGACTCCTTTGATGGTTTCGATCTGCTCTTTGAGCTCGTGCCACATTTCCGGTCCCACGGTTTCCGGCGCTACCTCTTTGCAAAGTCGTGCGTGGGCGCGACGAACTTCGGCCGCGTCGGCATGACGGCCAACGCCGAGGAGACGAAAGTAGTCGCTCTCGAGCGCAAGAGCGTGGCGCGCGCCTACGCGTTCGCGGATGACTCCGAGATCGCGTAAGCCAGAAGAACTTCCTCTGCCTGACCGGCCTTCCGCCTCGACGGGACGAAGCACGCCAAAACAGGTCAGCGTCAGGGCGATTTTCTGCACGGTCATCTCGGGCAATCCCGTTGCCTGCGCGACCGCTTCTATCGAACGAACGCCGTCGAAGCGCATGGGCACGCGTGCCTCGAAGCGATCCTCCAGAGCTTGCGCCGTCACGTCGACGGAAGTGGGCGAGCTATCAAGAACAAAGCAGCCGCGGTCGCTCGGAAGCCGCGCGGCGAATCTTTCCGCAGGGTATCCCCTGTCCAGGCCTTCACGCACCAAGGCCGCGGGATGCCGCAAAAGTCGCGTTCGGTCAGGACCGGCCGTGATGTCCGGATCGATCCGCCATCGGCCGAGTCGCCATGAAAACAGCGATAGGATGATGCTCTCGTAGTGACGACGAACGGCCGGCAAGAGCTCGTCGCTGCGCAGAAACCCAAGATCGACGAGTACGGCGCCGACTTTCCTTCCCGTCGCATTGACCACGCGGAACGTCTCCTCGTGCTGGCGGGCGTCGATGACGCCTTCGCGCACGAGCATCGCCAACATTCGATCGCCTGCGTCGCTCGACACCGCCATCACCGGCAAGCCAGCCTCGAAATAGACTGCCTTCTCGCAGACGTCATTCGCCACGCGAAGACGACCGGTCATACCGTCGCTGAATGCCCGCGCCAAGAGCAGGGGCATGTCGCGGTCTGCGATATCGCCAGTCGCAGCCGAGCTACTGTCGACGAGATTCTGCAGAGCACTCGACATTTCTGCATCGAGGACACCGTCGATACCGGCAGCCAGCCGCCCCAACAACCTCGTCGGATCTTCACTGCTCTGCTTCATCAAAGGACACTCTGCGGATCTACATCTACCTCAAGACGCACGCCTCGGGGAAGCGACACGCGCTTCACATCCCGCGTGACGGAAAGAAGACGCGCCCGCTGCTGTCCTGCTAACCACACTTGAAAACGCGCCTTTCCTCGCAAGCGGGGGATCGGAGCTTCGGATGGGCCAAGTACACGAAGAGCGCCCGCGGCAGACGAACGTGCCGCCAGAGCAATGGACGTGGCGGCAGTCTGCACCGCCGCTACATCCTTTCCGTCGAGGCGGAGCACCACCATGCGTGCGTACGGCGGATACGCCGCCTCTTCCCGCAGAGCTAGCTCGTCACGGACGAACCCTTCGTAGTCATGAGCTTGCATAAAGCGAATAGCCGGATGCTCGGGACTGTAGGTCTGCACGACCACGCGGCCTGGACTTTCGCCGCGACCTGCCCTGCCGGCCACCTGCTCCATGACCTGAAATGCGCGCTCGGCGGCCCGAAAATCGGGAAGATGGATTGCCTGATCGGGCTGCAGAATGCCGACCAAGGTCACGCCGCCGAAATCGTGCCCTTTGGCTACCATCTGCGTTCCCACCAGAATATCGATTTCCCGTCGGTGCACGCGATCGAGAAGGGCCGCGAGACGCTCTCCGCTATCAGCGCTGTCGCGATCGAGACGCGCCACACGGGCGTGGGGAAAACACTGCCGAAGGATGGATTCTACGCGCTCGGTGCCGGTGCCCATCCCCTCGATCGCCTTGGCCTTGCACACGGGACAAATCTCATGAACGCGCTCGGCACGCCCACAGTAATGACAAAGCAGTGTCTCGCGCGCTCGATGGAGCGTCAAAGACACCGCGCAGTCCGGGCAACGCAAAACGTGGCCGCAGGCTCGACAATGGAGGAAGGTCGAGAAACCCCGACGATTGAGAAACAGAATCGTCTGCTCGCCCGCAGCTAGCGCCTGCTCCACGGCGATCGCCAGCGGAGGGGAAAGCAAGCCGTCAGGCCGCAAGGCGTGGCGCCGCAAATCCACGACCTCGACGGGGGGCAAAGCGCGTTTCGCCGCCATCGGATTCGCCCGAACCGGCAGCAGCAGTCGACGAAATCGGCCGAGAACAACGTTGCGGTAGGACTCGAGACAGGGCGTGGCCGAGCCCAAAATGGCAAGCGCTCGACTCTGGCTCGCGCGCATGACCGCGAGATCGCGCGCGTTATAGCGAAAGCCTTCCTCCTGCTTGAACGAACCGTCATGTTCTTCGTCGACGACAACCACCGCGAGATCGCGCACGGGCGCAAACACCGCCGACCGTGCACCAAGGGCAATTCCCACCTCGCCTGCACGCAGCCGCCGCCACGCCGCCGCACGCTCACCCGGCGGCAGTCCACTGTGCAAGACTGCGACGTCGTCGCCAAAACGAGCCCGAAAGCGCGACGCAAGCTGCGGAGTCAGCGCAATTTCGGGCACCAGCACGAGCGCGCCCAATTTCCGCTGCCGAGCCTCGGCGATAATGCGCAGGTAGACCTCGGTCTTGCCCGAGCCGGTGATCCCCTGCAGAACGAACGTCGCGTAGCCGTTGCCGAGCGCGACCAACAAAGCAGTCAGTGCGTCTGCTTGGTGCGTGTTCAAGCTGGGCGGATTCTCGCGGGGGCCGTCGCCGACAGAGTCGAAAGCGAGGGCCGCACGTTTGCGCCGCGTACCACGAATAGCATCCGCGATCTCCACGAAGCCGCGCTCGACAAGGAAGTTCACCCGCGCCAACTGAGCGGCCGAGCCGCGCGCGATTGCAGCGAAGCTGAGCGTCCGCGACTTTTTCAAACGGGCAAGCAAGGCACGGTCGGCGTCATCCAGCGCGAGCTCTGCCAGACCCGACGGTGCCACGCCGGCGATCGCCTGCTGGCCCGCGGGAGTCAGTTTGATCCGACGTGTCGCCGAAGCGCGCTCGCCGGTTGGCAGTGCGGCCGCCAAGACTTCGCCAAGAGGAACCAAGTAGTAGCCGGCGGCCCAGCGACAGAGCTCGACGACGGCGCCATCGAGCAACGGATCGCTGCCGACGACATCGATGACGCTGCGGTAGTTGGCCGGCTTCTCCGTGGCACCCACCGTGCGATGCCCGACTATGAACCCGGCGAGCATTCGTTGGCCGAAGGGAACGATCACCTGAAAGCCTACGGCTGGCGGTTCGGCGCGTACCCCACATCGGTACGTAAAGACCTCGTCGAGGGGCAAGGCAACGGCTACGTCCACAAGCACCTCGCCTGGCTGGGCAGGTGAGAAATCTGAATCCCGACGAGAACCAGTCGCCATCGACTACCGATCGGACGAAACGGAAACACCTGCGCGGGACGCGGCTCCACGGTCGACAGCGGCAATGCCGGCATCTACGAATACCTCGGCCAGTGCGTCGTACAAGTGGGCCGGTACGTCGCTACCCGCATTCACGGCAGACAGAGCGAGCGCAACATCGGAGCGTTCCACGACAGGTACCGACGCCGCCCGTGCCGCCAGAAGAAAAGGATAGATTCGCTGCCCCTGCGCTTTGGCCACAATTCGCGGAGCGTGCTCTCCGTCGTGGTGGATCGCGACGGCCAGCGCGTGACCTGAGACGACAAGACTGGCGCCAGCAATCTCTGCCAACTCCGCTAGCGTCTCCTCGTGAATGCGCCGACGTTCTGCCTTGGCCAGCGGTTCGCCTTCTGTTTCTTTGTGTTCACGCTTCAACTCGTCGAGGCTCATGCGCAGCGCTTTCCCATGAGCATGGCGCTTCCAAAGGTAGTCTGCCACGCCCAGCGTGAGCACGGCGACGCCCAGCCGCAACCAAACGTGCCGCCCCAAAACTCCGACTGAAGAAAGAACGCGCGCGGCGGATGCGCCGGACAAAGCAAACAGCGACGGCAACACGGCGACAGTCGACGCCTGGACCACGCCAGCCAGAACCGCGAGAGCCACGAATGCCTTGCCAGCATCGAGCGCACGCTCGCGATGGAACACGGATGACCAGGAAATGAAAGGGCGCGTCCTCGGCGTTGGCCACCAGCGTCCTCGGCTTTGAAGAATCCCGATAAGACCAGCGACAGTTGCAAGTACGGCAAGTGGCAAGCCAAGCATGGACAAACCAGTCTTGGCTGCATCGAGGAACGCTGCATGAAACGGCGCGGTTTGTGTGGCCCTGTCGAGTGCTCGGCGGAAACACAGAATCCACATGCCAAGCGCAGCCTGGCCATACTGAATCAGCACCGTCAAACCGACGAGCAGCGCCACGCCTGTGACAAGCGCGCGGCTCGCCGGAAACTGCCCTATCCTGCGAGCGTCTGCAACTCGTCGTGCGGTCGGAGCGTGCATCTTGTCCCCGGAATCAGCCATCACAGCTCCGTCAGCGGATCCAACCTGTGCGCAGAATTCCGAGGAAGGTCTGCAACATACCCCGCAGGCCGTTCTGCATTCCGCCGAGCCCAAGCAATAGAACCGCAACCACCACGACGGATTTAAGCGGAGCGCCCGCGGATGCGACGGGAATTTCAGGAACGGTACGAGCAACCAGTCCGAACGCGAGATCAGCGAGCAAGGCGGCAACGAGAATCGGAGCAGAAAGACTTATCGCGCTTTCTATGAGCTTGGCCGATGCCGTGATGGCTGCCGTGGCTGCTGCTTGTGTATCGAGCATCGGCCGATCCCACTCCAGAGGAATGGCTTCGTAACTGCGCTGAAGCGCCCAGCCGAGGTGGCCAGGGCCGCCGATTTGAAAGAAAGCAACGGCCGCCAGCAACAGCATGAGCAACGCCAAAGGAGACTGCTGCCCGTGCGATGTCGGGGACTGAAAGCTCGACAGACTTCCACCGCGGACCATGTCGATGAGCTGCCCGGCCGACTCGGCCGCGCGGAACATGCACGAGCACACGAACGCCAGCGTGATGCCTACGAGTATCTCCCTGGCAAGAAGCACCGCCCAAACGATCGCATCGCCAACGGGTGGCTGGGCCACGGTGGTCGGCAGACAAAGGACCGCAAGCCCAAGACCCATGGCCAACCGAATGACCGCCGGCAGGCTGACGCCACCAAAAGCGGGAATGGCCCAGGCCACAGGCACGGCGCGCGCCGACGCCAACAACCAGGCAACAGCCAACTCTTTGACGTCGATAGCAAACACCGAGAGTGCCTAGCGAATGCTCGGAATGGCCATGAGCAGCGCCTGCGCAAATCGGACGATTTGAGAGCTGAGCATGGGCGCCGAGACGAGAAGGACAATGGCACACGCAACAAGCTTGGGTACGAAGCTGACACTTGGATCTTGAATCTGAGTTGCCGATTGAAGGGCACCCACGACAATCCCGACAACGAAGGTCGCAAGCAGAGGCGGCGCCGAAAGAAGAAGCACGAGAAGTAGCCCTTCGCGAAGTGCGCGCACTACCACGTCCGCGGTCATCGCACTAACCATAGCTTTGCACCAAGCCGCGCAAAAGAAGCTGCCAACCATCGGCCAGAACGAACAGCAAGAGCTTGAAGGGAAGAGCTACGCTGGTGGGTGAAAGACCGTTCATTCCCAGTGCGACCAGGAAATTCGAAACCACGAGGTCAATCAGCAGAAACGGAACGAATAGCAGGACTCCGATCTGGAAGGCCCGCCGCAGCTCCGACGCGACGAAAGCCGGCACCAGCACCAGAAAGTCGCGATCGCTTATACTCGCCTGCTCGTCCGACGCGCGCCTGTGCAGCGCCAGAGCAAAGAACGTCGCTCGCTCGCCCTGGCCCGCATGGCGGAGCAAGAAGTCGCGCAGCGGCTCGCGCGCTCTTGCCGCCGCTCCAACCAAGACCGAAAGACTCTGGCCGCTTACCACGCTGCCGCCATGAGGAGCGACCTTGAGATCCGGCTCAATGGCGCGAAACATCCGCTCACCGGTTGGCGCCATCACGAAAAGCGTGAGGACCAGCGCCAGGCCGGTGATGATGGATGACGGCGGGATTTGCGCGGCACCAAGCGCACTCTTGAGGATGGAAAGCACCACAGCGATCTTCACGAAACTGGTCATCAGCAGGAGAACGAACGGCGCCAGTGACAAAGCCGCCATCACCACGAGCACGAACGCAGGCGTCGACGACCACTCGGCCGCTTTTTCGGCGCTGCCCGTCGCTTCGAGCATCGCGTTAATCACGACCGCCTCCGAAGGACCTTGCCGAGCGCTTCGGCGAAACTGCCGCCGCCTGGCCCTGCCGAAACACTGGCCGAGCTTAGCGAGGACGGATCGATCTCCGCAAGCAGGCTGATGGGCCCGTCGCCCACGCCAATGAGAAAGCACCGACCCGCCGTCTCGACGACATAGAGAGACCGTCTCGGCTCAAGGTGACAGCGCCCTCGGATGCGCAGCGAAGGATCCGACTGGCCCAAGCCACGTCGCCCTAGCCAGCGTAGAACGACAAACGCGAAGGCGCAAACGACGACCAGCGAAAGCAATGACAACACAAACGAGCCTCCAAGCGCTGGAGGCTCAGTCCCTGGCGCACCCATGCCAGGGACTTACCGCTATTGCGGAATCGGTGTCAACCGCAGGTCGACAAATTAGGAATTGTCGACCTGCAATCGGCCAGGCGAACGCGCGCTACTCGCCGCCGCCGCGACCGCGGTTCGAACGCTTCATCGTGGCGGCCGACTTTGCCGGCCCCTGCGCGCCGCCTGACTTCTTCGTCTTGGGCGACGCTACGGACTTCGACTTCGGCTTAGGCTCGCCGCCTTCCTTCGCCTTGGCTTTGCCCTCGGAGGGGTCCTTCGCGGCCTTTGCGTCTTTCTCGCCCTTCTCGCCTTTGCCGGCCTTGTCGCCTTTGGGAGCAGGCTTAGTCTCCTTGGCGGCATTCTCGTCGGGAATAAGCTCGAGAATCGACATCGGCGCGGCATCGCCAGGCCGCTGACCGACCTTCATGATGCGGGTGTAGCCACCGTGACGCGCGAGAAAGCGCGGTGCGATCTCCTCGAACAGCTTGAGCACGGCATCGCGATCCCGAACAGCTCGCAGGGCCATGCGCATAGCATGGACCACGCGAGCTTTTTCTTCGTCCGTTCGCTTCTCAGCCTTCTTGGTGAGGATCGGTCCAAGCCTGCGCGCCCAGGTGATCGCTCGCTCAGCTAGCCGGCGAATCTCCTTCGCCTTGACCGTGGTGGTGCGGATGCGCTCGTAGGTCAGCAGCGCAGCTACCATGTTGGAGAACAGCGCCTTGCGGTGTGCCGCCGTCCGCGAAAGATGAAGTCCAGCTCTCTTGTGTCGCATGTTGGCCTAGATACTCGTTCGGTCTACGTGGTGAAATTCTGCCCCTGCTTCGTTTACGGACCCAGTCCTACGGCTTCTTGGGCGGGCCGTCTCCCGGCCAACCTTCCAGCTTCATGCCCAAAGAGAGCCCCATGCCGGCCAGGATCTCTTTGATTTCCTTGAGCGACTTGCGGCCAAAGTTCTTGGTCTTGAGCATGTCGGACTCGGTCTTCTGCACGAGCTCGCCGATGTAGCGAATGTTCGCGTTCTGCAGACAGTTCGCCGAACGCACTGAAAGCTCGAGATCGTCGACCGACTTCCACAGATTCTCGTTGAGCTTCTGCTGCTCTTCCGAAACCGTGGCCTCGGGCGCGGGCTCGGCTCCCTCTTGGAAGTTGATGAAGATGGACAGCTGATCCTTGAAGATCTTGGCTGCGTAGGCCACGGCGTCCTCGGGCTTCACCGTGCCGTTGGTCCACACTTCAAGCGTCAAGCGATCGTAGTCGGTCTGCTGCCCGACGCGCGC
>ODAK010004566.1_pt1 | contig 14138 bp, 16 predicted proteins | sample 1539591 | NCBI WGS metagenome assembly ODAK01 (sample SAMEA3539303, study PRJEB22396) | soil metagenome | biome: tundra; feature: field; material: soil | place: USA | collected 2010-05 | depth 0.15 m | reverse complement strand
AGCAGGTTGGTCGGGATCCCCGGCACGCTCGCAGGTCCCGGCCCGGTCGGCGAGCCGCCACACGCTGCGGATGCCGACGGGTCGAGCAGCAGCAGGATCGCGAGCGGCACTCCGAGCACCATCAGCGCGGCGATCGCCGCGCTGAGCGCTCCCACCGCCCGCAGCTGCTGGTTCATCGGCTATGCCGGATCGTGTGCTCACGCGGCCGCCCAGCGTTCCGAGCTGGTGCCTGTGCGCTCGCGCGTCCGTTCGGCACGGATGCGTCGGTGAGCTCGTCGGGTTCGAACATGCCGTCGGGTGGCGGGTCGTGCGGCAGCTCGTCGACGGGACGGTCGGAGTGGCGGCCGTCGCAACCTTTGAACGGGCCGTCGGCGTCGAGCAGCACAGTCATGTGGTGGTCGGCGTGGTCGCGAAACCAGACCGACAGGCCGACCGCGGCGTCCTGGCGCAGGTGCTCCCACGCCCGCCACAGCGACTCCAGGCGGGCGACGGCCTCGGCGTGACGCCACCACTGCGGGCACCACACACGATCGTGCCCGAGCACCGAGCGGCGATACACCGGGAACAGCCACTCCTGCACCCACTCCTCCAAGGTCAGGTAGTAGAGGCCGGGCGGGTCGGCGAGCTCGGCGAGCTGCCGCTCCGCCGCCTCGACGGCGAGCTGCTCGATCCGCTCTGAGTCAATCAGCCCATTCTCGGCGCGGCAGTCGAGGGCTTTGCGCACGGCGGACGCGATGTGCTGCTCGAGCACGCTGCGAACGGTCTGCTCCACGAGCGGCCCGACGCCGGCGAGCGGATCCGGATCGGCCACCGGCCCGCCGTTGCTCACGCCGGTGTCGTCCACGGGGTCTCCTGCAGCGGTTGCGGGGCGTGCCGGCGCGCGAGGACGGCGGGCGGGTCGTGGGTCGCGATCGACTCGCGGATCTCGGCGGCCTGCCGGGTGTTCCACCAGTAGACGGGCTCGGCGAGCACCGGGGGTGCGCCGGAGGGCATCACGATGATCCGGTCGCGCGGCAAGGCTGCGAGGTCCGCGACGGTCAGGATCGGCGTCGGGGTCAGCTGCCAGCTGGTGCTGCTGCTGCCGCCGCCCGGGGAGCGTTGGCTGCTCGGGCTCGCGACGAGGCGGTTGTACTCGCCGATCAGCTTCTCCAGGTCGGAGAGGAACTCCTGCTCGGCCGCGCCGCCGCCGTAGACGCGGACGTTCGAGGCGCCCCACAGCTTGCGCATCCCGGTCTGCCCCCACACCTGCGCGCCCTGGGACCACGATTGCAGGAGGGTCAGCAGCGGGATCCCCCGCGACCCGTAGTGCGAGTACAGGTCGGGCAGCTGGCGCCAGCGACAGATGTTCGCCGCCTCATCCAGCACCCCGACCAGCGGCACCGGCAGCCGGCCACCCGGTGAGCGCTTCGCGAGCTGCTCGGCCGCGTCGCAGAGCGCCATCGCGATCGCGGTCACCAGCCCGGCGGAGCTGCCCTGCCCTTCCTTGCTGTGCAGGTACAGCGTGTCGCTGGACTCCACGAACGCGGCGAGGTCGAGCTGCCGGCGCCGGTCGGCGGTGCCGCTGCTGGTGACCCAGCTGGCGATGTCGGGGTCGCGCAGGAACGACAGGATCTGCCGGGCGGTTCCGTAGACGCCGCCGCGCTGCTCAAACGGCGCGTGGACGTGGTCGAGCACCGACGCGGCCGCCAGCTCGAGCCCGTGGTCTTGGAGGATGCGGGCGGGCTCGTCGTCGTTCGGGCGGGTGGACCACAGGAACGCCTGGGTCACGGGCCGCCCGTCGATCGCTGCCGCCCGCAGGAGATGCGAGACGAGCTCCTGCCCGGCTGGGTCGAAGAACGGGTCAGGGCGCGCGTCGGGGTCGCGGTAGGCGCCAACGAACGCGTCGGTCAGCTCCAGCGCACGGCGGTCAGACGTCACGTAGCTGAGCGGGTTCCACCACCAGTCAGCCTCCCCGGCGGCGATCGCCTCCGGATCGAAGTTCCACACCCGCCCCCCCTGTTCGCGAATTGACCGGGTCGCGGCGTACAGGTCGGGCTTGTTGGAGGTCGCGAACGCGGCGCCGGGCGCGGCCAGCAGCGTCGGGATCGCGCGGCTGGAGCTCTTCCCTTTGCGGGGACCCCAGATGTCGCACTGCATGTCCTCCCACGTCGCGTACAGCGTCTGGCCGCCAGCGATGGCCCGTGCGATCGGCAGACCGGGCTGCTCGACGCCGAACCGCCGGGCGGTCGCCTGCGCGTTGCGCCGCGAGATCGGATGCACGCTGCGGCCGGTACCGAGCAGCCGCGCCGCCCGATCCGCGCCGGTCGGCGAGCGCCGGACGCGAGCGATCACGAAGCCGATCACGATGACGGCGCACGCGCCCGCGGCGGCGATCAGGATTGGCGTGCCCGCGGGCGGCCAGCGGGTGCGGCCGTCGGCGAGCTCGAGCACCAGGGCGAGCGGATCGACCGGCGGCCGGTGGCGCCAATGGTCGATCGCTGCGCCTGCCTGCGCGGCGGCCTCCCCGGCTACGGCGGCGAGCGTGACGAGCGCGAGCGTGCCCGTCAGCAACGGCGACAGCGCCTTATTAGGGCCAGTCGCGTGCCTGTCTGCGTGCCCCGGCATCCTCCGCTCAGCTCTCCGGGGTCCCGCGGGTCGCGGCGTGTGGCGTGGCTGAAAACTCGCCGCGGCGGCTCTGCTCGTGCCAGAGCTTGTTGGTGTCGTGCAGCCGCTGCTCGGCTTTGGTGAGCGTGACCCGGAACGGGATCGCGGGTCGCCCGCCGATCTTGATCATGAAGTTCCCGCGCCCGGGCGGCGCGTCGTTGGAAGCGGCTGCGTTCCACGCGGGCGGGTCCTGCCAGGAGATCAGCTGCCGCTGCTCGGCGACGCTGAGGTCCTTCGCCAAGGCGAGGCGTGGCATCTCCTCCGGGGGAAGCGCGCCGCAGATCAACATGCCCGAGCGCTCGATCAGCCCGAGCGCTTTCATCCGTTCGTGCTCGTCCGGGAGCGACAGGAGGTCCTTGATCGTGTGCGAGCACATCACGACCCCTACCCCCCACTGACGGTTCAGCCGGGTCAGGCTGTTGGTTCTGTCGACCATTCCGCGGCCGGCGATCAGCGCCCGCCACAGCTCGTCGAGGATGATCAGGTAGTGGCGCATCGGCGCGAGCCCGGCCTCGGCCAGCGCGTGGGTCACGTTCACCGCCCCGAACCCGACGCCCCAGCACGCCGACAAGGCGGCGCCGACGAGCTCCGTCTCGTCCTCGGGGATCGAGGAGACGTCGAACACCGCCGGGCGATCGAGGTCGAGCCTGACGGTGCTTTGGCGGGAGAACATCTCCCCCACCCGTCCCTCGCCGAGCAGCGCTTGCAGCGTGACTTGGAGCGGCTCGACGAGCTCGCGGTAGCGCTCGATCGAGCCGCGGTCAAACGCGGCGACCCGCACCCGCTCCGGGGCGCTCTCGATGCTCTCCAGCAGGTCGGACAGCACCGGCGTTCCCGCGTGGCGCTCGTCGAGGACTCGCAGCGCGGCGGCGAGCATCGAGTCCTCACGGTCGTTCGGGGGGTGGCCGCGCTGGATGCTGATCAGCGCGGAGACCATCGTGTGCCTGCGTCCGACGGCGTCGGCGAGCACCTCGCGCCCCAGCTTGGAGTGCTCACCGTCGCCCAGCTGCTTGGCGGCGTCTTTGGCGAGGGTGATGTCGAGCACGTTCAGGTAGCCGCGACCGCGGCCCAACGTGATCACCTGACCGTCCAGGGCGGCGATCAGGTCGACGTAGTCGGGCTTCAGGTCACCGAGCACCAACGGGAGCACCCCGAACCCGGCGAGGCTGAGTGCCATCCGCCGGATGCAGGAGCTCTTCCCGAACCCCTGCAAGCCCATCACGAACGCGGTCGGGGCGGTCAGCAGACCCGCTTGCTGAAACCAGCTGATCGGATCCCCGCACACCGTCGCGCCGGTCAGCAGATGCTTGCCCAAAGGCGCGCCGATCAACGGGGCGCCGGCGCCGACCGAGAACGGCCACAGGCCACACGCCTGCACGCTGGTGGCGCGCCACTCCGCGGCCGGCTGCAGGTACACGCTGTGCCCGGCGGCCGGTCCGTGCCAGCCGCGCGGACCGGGCAGCACCGGCCCTGACAGGCCCTGCTGGTTCTTGCGGCGCCAGGCTCTCATAGTGCTTGGCGGACCTGCTCGGGGATCTTCAGATGCGCGGGCAGGAACAGCCCCACCGGCAGGCCGGCGGCGAACGCCGAGTCCTGTGAGCCCCACACCGGCCGCAGGTTGATCCGCGCGGTCGGCGCGAGATTCGCGATCGCCGCCCTCGCGCCGGGCAACTGCTCGGGCTCGAGGACGGTCGTCGTGACCAGCATCCCGAAGTTCACCAGCGCCGCCCCCCTGGCTTCTTCCTGGGCGGTCGCACGCGCGGCTTGCTGCTCGACCACAGCCCGTGCGGTCGGCCGCGTCGCCGAGTTGACGCGGAAGTCCGCGTTGTGGAGATCCCGCTCGACGACCCTCGCGGCCTCGCCCGGATCGATCACCCGGTAAAGCAGCGTGACCCGCTTGCGGGCGATATCGCCGTGCGGGGCGATCAACCTGGCGAGCACGTTCTCGCGAACCTCGCCGCGCGGCGCCTGACTCATCGCCCAGGTGACCGAGATCGCACCGTCGTGCCAGTAGCTCTCCGCTCGGGCGTCCGCCGCGGCGGGGCCGACGTCGTCCCAGCTCAACTTTGCCGGGTCGCCGGACGCGCGAGCTTCCTCGAGCAGCTCGGCCGCACGAGGGTTGTAAGCGGCGTGAACGATCTCGCACAACCGTTGCGCGTCGACCGGCGCAGCGACCCCTGCCCCGGTCGCGTGCAACCGTTGCGTGACACCGCCGAGCCGGGTCGCGAGGTCGTGCGCGGTCTCGGTCGCGGTCCGTCGCTGCCCGGCCACGATCATGTTGAACGTCAGCGCGACCCTCGCTTTCAGATCGGCCGCGCCGGCCGGGTAGCAGCGGACGATCTCCGCGAGCGTCTCGCGGGCGAGCTCGGGCGCGTTCGGGTCTTGGCGGCCGTGGATCGCGTGACGCAGCCGGGTGCCCGGGTCAGGCGCGGTCTCGACCGATACCTGGCAGGCGACCAGGCCGGGCTCCTGCGAGAGGGCGGCGAGCCAGTGCCCGTAGTGCGCGACCCACTGATCGACCTGCGGCTGGTCAACGAGCGCGGCGCCGTCCGGCTCGGTCTCCAGCACAACGGTCAGCTGCTGACACCACGGGTGGCACAGCACCGCGAACGGCCGGTCATACGTATCCCGCGCCTCGGAGAGCTGGCTTGAGGCCAATAGCCCGGGGAGCTGGAAGGTGCCGTATGGCGTTCGGCCGAGCGGCCCTGAGCGGTACAGGTGCGAGCGGCTCGCGCGGGCGCGACGCCACCCGAGCCGCATCCCCGCACGCTGCATCGGCGTCTGCCCGTGCGGATCGGGGCGCAGCGTGACCAGGAACAGCGGCAGCATCAACGCCAGCAGCACCAGCCCCGGGATCAGCCCGACCAAGGCGATCACCATGATCGCGGCGATCAGCCCCACGATCAAAAGCACGCTCGAGATCAGCCCGAGATGCCACAGGCCCGGCGGTCGCGGCCGCCGCCAGTTCCCATACGTGCGCTCCACCTGAGCCTCTGCTGCCGCCATCACGCTCCTCCCTCTAGCCAGGGTTTCCCGACGCGCCGGACGGCCCGCCGTCGTCACCGTTGTTGGACTCCACCGCGCCGCTCGCCGCGCTCTTCCCAGCCCCGTACGCCTGAACGACCGCGCCAGCGGCACCCCCCGCGGCACCGCCCGCGGCGCCACCGCCCGCCGCGCCGCCGGCTGCTCCCGCACCGCCGCTCGCCGCGCCGCCTGCGGCCATGCCAGTGCCGCCCGCAGCGCCAGCGCCACCGGCTGGGGCTGCCGCACCGGTGCTGCCCGACGCGCCGGACTGCCCGTTCTGGCCGGACGCGCCCGACTGGCCGCCGCCGCCGTTCATCCCGGCTGCGGGGCCGCCGCCCGCGAGCGCGGCACCCGACGGGCCACCGGACCGTCCTTGCCCATACGCGCTCGCGGGGGTTGATGCGACCGAAGCGGCCCCGGTCGGCATCCGCATCGCGATCGCGCCACCGGCCGCCCCGGCGAGCATCCCGCCAGCCCCGCCGCCGCCCGCGAGTGCGCTCGTGGCGGGCACCACGAACCGCAGCAGCGCCGGCAGCGCGAGGATCGCGAGCACGAGCATCATCACCCCATCCAGCAGCGCCAGCGCGCCCGGCTGGCCGGCGAGATCAAACGCGACCGCGTACACGATCGCCGCCGCCGGCTTATACAACGCGAACGCGACCAGCCACGCGCCGGCTTTGCGGAACCACTGCATGCCCATCTCGGTGTTCGAGAACGCCGCGACCAACGGCAGCGTCCCCACCAACAGCACCAGCATCCCGCCGCGGACCAGCATCAGCATGATCTGGATGACCGTCGCGAGGAACGCGATGATCCCCAGCACGATCGCGATAAACGCCGTCGTGACCGTCCCCGCTAGCCCGACCGTGAACCCGACCGGAGCTCCGGCCGCGTGACTCGTTCCTACGGTCGCGAGCCCGAGCAGGTTCGCGAGATGATCAGCGAAGCTGCTGCTCGCGCTCGCCCGGGCAATGAACCAGGACGCCATCTGATCAGAGCCGCCGATCAGCACGCTCGCCGCGCCCGCTGCCGCGCCTGAGACCAGCACGTAGGTCACCAGGTAGCGGCCGAGCTCGCGCAGCTGCGCCGCCTTGTGCTCGTGGTAGACGATCCGCCCAGCGCCGAGCAGTGTGCACAGCACCGCCAGCCCGGTCGTGAACACCAGCAGGTTCTGCTGCAGAAACGCGACCGTCCCCGTCGGCTGCCCCGCGCCGTTCGCGACCGGCGGCGTCCCGATCCCGACCCACAGCGTCGAGCACCACTCAACCGCGTGGCCCAGCGCGCCGAGCACCGCCTTCGCCAACGCGGTGATCGCGTCGCCGGCCACCGAGGACACGGCTCCGCCTACGCCCTTGCCGATGATGCACAGCGGATCGATCCCGCATCCGAACAGCGCCCCGGCCGGAGCGGCCGTCAGGAGCAGCAGGCCGATGGCCAGCGGAGGCGCGCACAGCGCGCAGCGGCGGGTCGCGCTTCTCATCAGAAGCTGCTCCACTGCACGTAGCCCGTGAGATCGGGGATCACCTGCATCGCGGGAGTCCCGTTAGTCGGGAACAGGTACTTCCAGTCGCCGTCCCGCCAGGCCATTGAGGTGACGACGGCGAGGAGCTTCCCCTCGGGCCCCTGAAAGACAATCGCGACCTGAGCGTCAGACGGCGTGTAGGAGTCGTAGCGGTAGCCGGCGAACTGAACCGGCCCGCTGCTGTCGAGCTGAGCGTTGCTACCGAGATTCTTCGGCGCGCCGATCGCGAGTCGCGCGAACAGCTCGCTTGGTGGGACGGCCGTTCCCTCGGCCCACAAGTTCATCGCGGCCAGCAGCGCCCCGGACGGACTATGCGCGAAGCACGTCTCCCATGGCCCGTCCGAGCGCGCCGGCCCGTAAACGGCCGGGCTCTGCGGCACCTGCATCGACCCGACAGTCCCCCACTGCGCGGGCGGCGGGCTGGTCGACGGGACCATCTGGCTGCCGGGCGGCAAGGTGCAGCCGCCCGCGCTCACCGGCGCTGAAGGCGCGGCCGGGCGAGTGGCCGCCGCCGCCGTGTTCGCTGGGCGGCCGGCACCGCCGCTGCCGATGACGGAGACGACGATCCCGAGCAGCACGAGCGTGAGCAGGAGCGCGCCGGAGAGCAGCACGCTCGGCCGGCTCCACGGCGAGCGATCCTCTGAGGCTGAGGTCTCCTTGCTGGGCGATTGAGCGCTCATCACGGAGCCTGTCAGCTGAGCGCGCCGACGATCGCCGCTGAGGACCCGGCGATCACGCACGCGACGAGCGTCCAGACGAGGCTGGTGGTGTGCTGGCTCGCGCCGCCGTGCCCCTGGTTGTGGGAGTGCGCGAGCTTCGCCGCGCTGATCAGCACGCCCCCGACGCATAGGGCGAACACGCCCCAGGCGGTCCACTGCAGGATCGTCGTGAGCTTCGCTGCGCCGGGCGGTGCGACACCCTGCCCCGGGTTGATGATGGCAAGGGTCAGCAGCTGAGTCATCTCTAGTCCTCTCGATTGACGTTTGTGTGCGACATCACCGGTCGCCCGTTCTCGCCGAGGCCTTCGGCCTCGGTCATCGCCCGGAGGTCCTCCAGCAGCCGGCGGACCACCTTCGGCGCGTTATGAGGCGCGGGCGGCTCGCCGACCCTCCAAGCCTCGATCCACGGAAGTGACCACACGGCCGGGACACCACCCGCGATCAGGTCCGCGAGCTGCCGCAGGCTGTGGGGCAGCCGCCCGGGCGCGTCGGCGATCAGCACCAGGCCAAGCAGCAGCACTTGCGCGTCTCCGGCCGCCCATTCCCGGATCGCTGACTGCGCGGCCCTGAGCCCATGCGCGTGCGTGCGCGCCACCAGCACCACTCGGGCGGGCGGACGATCAGCGTCGGTCAGTGGCCAGCAGTGATCAGCCGCCCGCGAGCCGGTGAACAGCTCCTCAAGCGTGGTCTCCCCCGCGCCGCCGTGAGCGCCGAGCCACCACACCGCGGCCCGCTCGTCGTCCGCCAGCAGCCGGCGTCGCAGCCGATCCAGCGGCTCTGGGAGAACAACTCCGCCCTGTCCCCCAGCCTCGGCCAGCCGCATCCGGCCAGCCGCCCCAACCTCCTCCGTACCGCCGTTATTGACGTAAACCAATGTCATTGACGAATCAGCGTTATCATACACGCATGTCTGTCGTTAGCGCACAGCTCGGGCGTTGCACCGGCCGACCTGTGATGGAGAGGCGGCTGATCGGTCGATCTCACCCCACCCCCTGTGGGATCAAGGCGGTTGCCCACGCCGCGATCGTGCGCCCGCAACGGCCCCCCGCTTCAAGGTCGCTGCGCTCCCTTCCCCTTGCCCCTACGGGCCGCGGTTCCGCTCGGCCGTCACGCGGGCGCTACCCGGCTTTTGTCAACCACCCCGATCCCCTCAGAAGGAGGAATCGAACATGCAGCGCCTCACCATCACAGGACGACTGACCCGCGACCCGGAGCTCCGCGAGCTACCCAACGGCGGGTCCGTGTGCAAGCTGCGCCTCGCCGTCGATGACATGGCGCCCGGACGTGAGACCGGCTACATCAACGTCTCAACGTTCGGCAAGCCCGGCGAAGCCGCCGCGAAGGTCCTCTCAACCGGCTGGCTGGTCGCGGTCGACGGCCGCCTCGAGTACCACGAGTGGGAGCAGGACGGCAAGACCCGCCACGACTACGAGGTGATCGGCAGCGTCGAGTTCCTCGCCGCGCCGCGCAACGCCGACCGCGAGGAGGAGCCGGTCGAGGCCGCCTTCTAACCCCGCCAACGGGCGGGACGCCACCACGGCCCGGCGTCCCGCCCACGTCCCTCCACCAGCCCCATGCACGCCATGCACAGCCAGCAGCCCCACACGACCAGCAGCAGCTATCGGGTGCTCGTCACCGACCACATCACGCCCGGACTGGCCAACGGCGACGGGCGCCACTACGAAAGCCCGCCTCAGACCGAGCAGCAAGCCCGGTCGCTCGTCGAGGTGCTCGTCGGCGTCGAGCACCTCGATCACTGTGGCCCGTGGCGCCAGGCGATCGCCGGTGGGCAGCGGGTCATCGAACTGCGAGCCGAACGATGACCGGCCACGCCAGCGACCTTCACGACTATCTGCAGATCCTTGCCGGCGACCAGCCCGCCGGGCGGCTGATCGAGATCCGCTCTGCGACCGCGCACGGCGGGATGCGGCAGACGTTCACGCCAGCCACCCGCACCGACCTCGCCGCGCGAACGATCACCACGCTCGCGACCAGCACCGACGTGTACGTCGGCGTGCTGCTCCGCCACCGTCGTGCCGGCGGCCGCCACGCGTGCGACCGCTCGCACCTCGCGTTCATCGAGATCGACCGGCCCGACAGCCTCGACCAGCTCCAGCGGTACCGCTGCCCGCCGAGCATCGTGATCGCCTCCGGAGGGTCGCCAGGTCACGCCCACGCCTACTGGCAGCTGCAGCAGCCCGTCGACCTCGACGAGCTCGAGCAAACGAACCGCCGCCTCGCGATCCGCCTCGGCGGCGACCTCGCCTCCGTCGACGCCGCCAGGATCCTCAGGCCACCGACCTCCTGGAATAGAAAACGCACCCCGCCAACGCGCGTCGAGCTGCTCGCCCTGCAGCCCGACCGTCGCTACCACCTCGCCGAGCTCACCGCCGGCCTCCCGGCTCCTCCCCACCGCAGCCAGCCCGGCGCCGGGCCCAGGCGCGCCGCGACCGGCGTGCTCGACCAGCAGCTGCTCGTGATTCCCGCCGCCGCCTACGTGGAAGCGCTCACCGGCCTTCGCCCGAACCGCGCCGGCAAGGTCTGCTGCCCGTTCCACGATTTATCCGTAGGGCGACCGATCACGAGCGGCGTTTCGCCTGCTCGTTCGTTTGCGGACGCGTCCGTAACAGGCGCGGAGGCTGGCGATGAGTGAGCGGAGCGTCGATCGCGCCGCCGCCTTCGGATATGTGGGCGCCCTGTTCGGACGGGCGCAGCGTGGGGCGCTGGTTGAGGTGCGTTTCCGCGTGCCGTCGGGTATGGGTCAGCTCTTCCACGGCACGTCGCGGCTCGATCGCCTGGTGGACTCGATCGTCGCGCTGTCCGCGCGCACGGACGTGTACGTCGGCGTGCTTCCTCGGTGTCGCCGCGGCGGCGGCCGCGCGGACGTGATCGAGCGGGCCGGTGTGGTGTGGGTCGATTGCGACAGCAGCGAGTCGGTCGCCGCGGTGCACGCGTTCCGACCGTCGCCCGCGATGGTCGTCGCGTCGAGCTCCGAGAATCGTCACGCCTACTGGTTCTTGACCGAGCCAGTTGGGCTCGACGTGATCGAACGGACGAATCGGCGAATCGCGCTGGCGCTCGGTGCGGACGTTCGCTGCAGCGACCGGGCGAGGATCCTTCGCCCTGCCGGGTCGGTGAACAGAAAGCGCACCGCTCCGGAAGCGGTGCGGTTGCTGCACTTGGCAGCGGCGGAGCGCGTCTCGGTCGCTGACCTCGATCGGGTCCTGCCGCCAGAGCCCGCACCGCAGGAGCCGGTCAGGCGTCTGCGCCGGCCTCGGCCGATCGGGCCCGGCGATCGTTTGGAGGCGATCCCGCCGCCTGTGTATTTCGAGCGGCTGACGGGTCTGCGGGTGGGGCGCTCAGGCAAGGTGTGCTGCCCGTTTCACGACGAGGATCGGACGCCGAGTCTGCATGTGTATGACGATCCGGGGCGGGGCTGGTACTGCTTCGGGTGCGGGCGGGGTGGGTCGATTTATGACCTGGCGTCGCTCGTTTGGCAACGGGAGACTCGCGGCCGGGATTTCATCGAGTTGCGCCGCGAGCTGGAGGCGCTGGTGTTGCTCACGCCAGTTTCCAAAATGAGACGCAGTTTCGAGTCGTAGTTTCCACTTGGCGCCGTAGTTTCCGAGGAGCTCGCCGCGGCGTGGTCTCGGATTTGGCGACTTGCAGGTTCCTGCGCCGGACACCCAAACCGCAGTCCGAGGGAACGCTGCGCGAGGGATTTCGTCCTCCTGGACGATGTAGGGGTATGGAATCCAACTCAACTGACGCCGAGTTGCTTGCGCGGTCGGTCGACGAGCCCGCGCTGTTCGCCGGGCTGTACGAGCGGCACGGGCTGGCGGTGAGGCGCTACGTGGTGCGACGGATCGGAGACGGGGCCGGGGACGACGTGGCGTCCGAGGTGTTCGTCCGGGCGTTGCACGCGCGCGGCCGCTACCGCGCCGAGCATGACGCCGCCCTGCCGTGGCTGCTTGGTATCGCCAACAACGTGATCGCCGATCATCGGCGACTCGAGCGCCGTCGTCTGGCAGGGCTCGAACGTTTGACCCGCGAGGCGCCCGGCCTGATCGAGCACCACGACACGGGGCTGGCGCCGGAGCTGGTTGCAGCACTACGCGGGCTCCCGGTCGTCGAGCGGGACACGCTGCTGCTCGTCGTCTGGGGTGAGCTGACTCAGGACGAGGCTGCCGCCGCGCTCGGCGTGCCAGTCGGCACCGTTAGCTCGCGTATTACACGAGCCCGCAAGCGGCTATCGGCCGCGCTCGCGACGACGCGACCGGCGCTTGCAGCGGAACTTCGACTGAATGGAGAAGCGAATGTCTGACACGACCGACCTGCTCATTGCCCTTCGGGACGTCGGCGTGGACGCCCCCGCCGTTGGAGACGCCGGGGACGGGCGTGTTCGATCCGCGCTTCAGCGCGAGATCGGCGGACGCAGGCGAGCCCGCCGGCGCCTCCGGCTGCCGTTCGGCACCAGGAGCATCACGCTGATGCCGGCCGCGCTCCTCGTGACCGTTGCGACGGCCGCGGCGGCTGCGACCGTCGCGCTGGTCAACGCCGATCCGACAACCTTGTTCGTGAGCAACCCGCAAGGCAATCCAAGCGGGGAATGGCACCAGACGGTTATCCCCGCAACCATCCGGAAGCTCGCCACAGTCGACGTCCCCGGCGTCGGCTCCGTTCAGTACTGGGTCGCGGACACCGAACAGCACGGCCGATGCTGGGGCCTGCGCGGTCCCAGTGGTTCCTGGCTCACACTCGCGATGAACAACCGCAGCGGCGGTGCGGTCCCCGGTTGTGGTCCCACGCACGAGCATCAGGTTCTCGCCCAGGGGAACAGCCCAGTTGGCCTGCTCCCCACGTCGGTTGACTACCTCAGCAATTCGGTCAGGGCCCCCAGCGGCCAATTGTGGGACATCTACTACGGGAGCGTCACGGCGGACGGTGCTGCCGCGGTCCGAGATCAGAGCACCGGAAAGACGGCACCGCTGATCGCCGGCCGGTACTTCATCCTCGTCGAGCGTCACACCGGCAACTTCATGGGCGGCAACGATATTCGCGCGATCAACGCGGCCGGCAGCGTCCTCCCCGCCAATTACGGGCCGGAGCAATACCGGAACCATTGAAGGCTGAAGCGGCGGCCTCGCCTGCGCGCGGGGCCGCCAGCGATTCTCGCTCAAGTGCTTCGGCGACCGAGTCGGCGTCGTAGCTCGAGGTTCTCACCTTGGGCGGCAGCGAGCGCCGCTTCGAGCCGCCCGAGCTCGGCGCGATGGTGTCGCTTGAGCTCGCCGAGCTGCCCGGTGAGCGTACGCACGACGTTGCTCTGCGACGGCGGATGTACGTGCTCCGGCTGTTCGTGGGTGGGCGGCGTTTGCTGCTGGTCGGCGCGGAGCTGCTCGACCCGGCCACGGAGCGGTGAGCGGTATAGGAAGTCGATCGAAACACCGCCCGCTTTCGCAAGCCCGCGGAACGTGATCGCTTCGCCGCTAGCGATCAGCGCTTCGAGCGCAGTCTCGGCGCGCTGCGTTGCGGCCTGGCGTTTGCGCTGCGCGGCCGCGCGCAGGTTGTCCGGATTCCCGCGCGCCATCAGTCCCGGGAAGGGTCGCTGCAGGTGCTGGTGCTCGCCGCGAGCACTGCCCGGGCAAGATCCTCAGGGATGGCTGTCTGCTCACCGGTGGCGACGTCGAAGCCGCAGAGGACTGCGGGGCCTGCGATCCGGAAGCCGAGCAGCAGGGTTGCTCGCGTGTTTCGGGGCAGCCCAGCGACAAGCCCAGCCTCGTTCACGTAGGCGTTGGCGTCTTCGCGGTCCCGCATGGGTAGCGCCTCGATGTGGCCCTCGGCCAGTCGCCGCAGGTCGTCCAGGCCGTTTTGCTCAACTTCCTCGACCGGACCGAACGCGGGGATCAGCAGCGCCCTCACGCGGCTGGTCCATCGGGTAGCTGGTTGGCCGTGCGGGCGCCGGTGCCGGGGCCGCGCACGGCCTGGTCAGGGGTGCCGGAGAGCTCGGGCTCGGAGAGCACGGCGATGATCTTCTGGAGCGCGCGCTGCTCGGTCAGACGCTGCTCGAGCCAGACGTTCGAGGCAGACATCTCCTCGCCGGTCCTCGCGCGGAAGGCCTCCTGTCGCTGCGCGATCAGCTCGCTGAGCTTTCCGAGCTGCGCTTCGTGTTCGGGCCGGTAGCTGGCGTCGGTGGTGAACTTGTCGCAGGTCAGGCACGCGTTGCCGCGGTC
>ODAK010004564.1_pt1 | contig 14143 bp, 10 predicted proteins | sample 1539591 | NCBI WGS metagenome assembly ODAK01 (sample SAMEA3539303, study PRJEB22396) | soil metagenome | biome: tundra; feature: field; material: soil | place: USA | collected 2010-05 | depth 0.15 m | reverse complement strand
ATCATGAGCAAAGGACACTGTTCCGCGGCTCTGTATGCAACTCTTGTCGCGGCCGGGATGCTCGACGAATCGGCTCTTGCGACGTTCATGGATCCGATGTCGAAGCTGAATGGGCATCCTGACAGAAACAAGGTTGCGGGAGTGGAGGCGAATACGGGTCCGCTGGGGCATGGGCTGCCAATTGCTACGGGGTGTGCGCTCGCGGCCAGGATGCAGGGTTCCGCTTGGCGGACTTTTGTGCTCACCGGGGACGGCGAGTTGCAAGAGGGAAGTAACTGGGAGGCGGCGATGTGTGCCGCGCAGTACGAACTCGACAACCTTGTCCTGATCGTGGACCGGAACCGGATTCAGCAGGGCGATTTTACCGAGAACACGATCAACATGAATCCGCTGGGCGACAAATGGCGCGCGTTCGGCTGGAGTGTGGTGGAAGTTAACGGGCATGACCATGGTGAGTTGCTGAGCGTGCTTGGTTCTGTGCCGGTAACGCGCGGTAAACCGACTTGCGTGATTGCCAACACGATCAAGGGTCATGGCGTGTCGTTTATGGAGAACAAGCCGGAATGGCATCATGGAGTGCCCTCGGATGCCCAACTGGCGGCCGCAATTGATGAGTTGATGAAGGACGGCGTATGAGTGTTGAGGTAGCGAAGACGGCAGATACATTCGATTGCCGCGATGCGTTTACATCTACGTTGGACGCGATGGCAATGGAAGATGAGCGTGTGTGCGCTGTTGTGAACGATTCGGTAAGTTCAACCAAGCTGAAGGGGTTTCGAAGCCGTTATCCGCGGCGGTTCGTGAATGTGGGGATTGCGGAACAAAACATGGTTGGTGTCAGTGCCGGACTTGCGAATGGCGGAATGATTCCGTTCTGCTGTGGTGCTTCGTGCTTTCTGACTGCGCGATCGATGGAGCAGGTGAAGGTTGATCTCGGCTATGCGAAGAACAATGTGAAGTTGTGCGGCATGTCGAGTGGCATGGCTTATGGGGAACTCGGCCCGACCCATCATTCGATTGAAGACCTGGCCTGGACGCGGGTTATTCCAAACCTGATGGTGGTCGTGCCGGCCGATCCTGCAGAGACGCGCGCGGCCATGCTGTGGGCCAAGGATTACGTTGGTCCTGTATTCCTTCGCATGAGCCGCATGCCGGTGCCGAAGATATTTCCGGACAGCTTTGTCTTTGAACCAGGTAAGGCGATCATGTTGCGAGAAGGGAACGATGTTGCCTTGCTGGCGAACGGGATTCTAGTGTCGCGTGCTCTGAAGGCTGCGGAATTGCTGCACCAGCGCGGGATCGAGGCGCGAGTATTGAACATGTCCAGCATGGCCCCCATGGATCGCAAAGCTGTGATTGCCGCCGCGAAGGAGACACGCGGCATCGTGACCATCGAAGAGGCCTCGGTCTATGGCGGACTAGGCGGCGCCGTCGCGGAGATTGTGGCGGACGAATATCCCGTGCGAGTGAAGCGGATGGGTGTCCCGGGCGTGTTCGCTCCAACTGGCAGCGCGGAGTTTCTGCTTGAACATTTTGGATTGACCGCGAAGGGCATCGAGACGGCCGCGGTCGAGTTGCTGCAAAAGGTGGCGGCCGGGTGAGCGCGGACTACATACTGGCCATCGACCAAGGCACAACGAACACGAAGGGCCTGCTCGTGGGGCGTCGAGGGCAGCCTGTTTTCAGGACGTCGGTTCCCGTCAAAGTAAGCAGCCCGCGCGCAGGTTGGGTGGAGCAAGACGCCGTCGAACTTTGGAAGAGTGTTGTCGCGGTGGTAAGGGAATGCCTCGCGTGGACCGCGCAGAGCCATGGCAGTGTCGACGGGGTTGCGATCTCGAACCAGCGGGAGACGGTGGTGGCTTGGCAGCGGACAACGAGCACTCCGGTTGCACCTGCAATTCTTTGGCAGTGCCGCCGGTCGGCTGCAATCTGTGAGCAACTGGCTGCGGATCATCGTGAACCGATGTTGCGGGAACGCACGGGGCTTGGGGTTGATCCGCTCTTTTCTGCGAGCAAAATACAGTGGCTGCTTGAAAATGTGTCTGGATTGCGGGAGCAGGCGTCGGCGGGAGATGTTTGTTTCGGCACGATCGATAGTTGGCTCATCTGGATGCTGACGGAGGGCAAGGAGCATGCCTGTGATGTGTCCAATGCTTCGCGCACCCAACTGCTCAATCTGGAGTCCGCAGACTGGGATGAAGAGCTTCTCGCGTTGTTTGAAGTGCCGCGGGCTGTACTGCCCGCGGTGAAGATGTCGAGTGGAGTATTTGGCGAGTGCTCTGGCATCGAGGGCCTACGTGGAGTTCCGATCGTCAGCGCGATGGGCGATTCGCATGCAGCCATGGCGGGGCATGCGTGTTTTAGTCCGGGAAGCGTTAAGGCAACCTATGGGACTGGCTCTTCTCTGATGACATTGCTGCCAAGGCTGCCGAGGTTAAGGGAGAAGTCGAAACTTGCCACAACCATAGCGTGGGGCTTACCGATAGCTGACGTGCAGTATGCGCTCGAAGGGAATGTCTCAATGACTGGGTCGGCCGTGCAATGGGTAGGCGAGTTTCTGGGGTTGGGGGATCCGGTCAACGATGCCGTTGCGCTCGCCGGTACGGTGAAAGACAGCGGCGGAGTCTACTTTGTGCCGGCCATGCTCGGTCTTGGCGCGCCTTATTGGGACAGTGTTGCGCGCGGCACTGTGACAGGGTTGGGTCGCACGAGTCGCGCTGGACATCTTGCGCTTGCTGCGCTCGAGGCGATTGCGTTTCAGGTAAGAGATGTCCTTACGGCAATGGTGGAGGAGTCCGGCTGCAATCTGCCGGCGCTGCATGTGGATGGCGGAGCCACACGGAATGATGCGTTGATGCAATTCCAGGCGGACATCATTGGGCGGCCTGTTGTGCGATCCGGCCATGAAGATCTGTCCGCACTGGGAACTGCGTGGTTTGGCGGCTTGACGCTGGGCTGGTGGAGCACGCTCGCAGATCTCGTGGAGTTGCAGCCTGAAGCGGATACGTTTTATCCGCGGATGCAGACGGCGGAAGCTGAAGCTCGCTATGCGGAGTGGAAGCTTGCGGTACAACGTGCACGACTTCGGGAGGTGCAAGCGTGACAGAAGATCTTCAAGACAGCTTGCATCCGGTTGTACTCGAAGCTCTGGGTATGACCAAACAATACGGAGCCCAGCTTGCGCTGAATGACGTGACGTTCCGTGTGCGGCGCGGGGCTGTGAATGTTCTCATTGGCGAGAATGGCGCGGGCAAGTCAACGCTCATGAAGCTGATTGCGGGCGTCGAAGAAGCAACTGCGGGCGAGATATGGATGGAGGGGAAGGCGCTGCGACTTCGCTCGCCCAGAGATGCCACGGCGGCAGGGATAGCAATTGTGCATCAGGAGCTTGCGGTGCTGGACAATCTCAATGTCGCGGAGAACATCTTCGCTGGCCGCGAACTTGTTCGGGCGGGAGTTTTAGTCGACCAACGAAATGAGGAGCAGCAGAGCGGTGTCGCTCTAAAACACATCGGCATGCCAATGGATATCAAGGCGATGCGGATAGCGTCGGGTGACCTCTCCCTTGGTTGCAGGCAATTGGTGGAACTGGCGCGCTCGTTGGCGCATGGTGCAAAGGTGCTCATTCTGGACGAGCCAACCTCCGCGCTGAGTTCCGCTGAGGCTGAGATGCTCTGCCGAGTCATCGAAGACTTGAAGTCGCGAGGTGTTGCAATCGTGTACATCTCACACCGCTTGAGTGAACTGCTGTATTTAGGCGACTACTTTGCCGTTCTCCGTGACGGAAAGATTGTTGGCGAGGGTGTGCGCGGAGGTGTGGATCGCGCCTGGATTGTGGAGCGCATGAGTGGTCGAAGTGGATCCGAAGCCGGTTCGCGTAACGTGCCGTTGCCGTCGGCGGAACTTGCATTGGAAGTTGAAGAACTATGTGTGCGGCAGTCCGGACGTCCATCTGTGGACGGAGTGAGTTTTTCGGTGCGCAAGGGTGAGGTGGTCGGTATCTACGGGTTGCTGGGAAGCGGGCGCACCGAATTGATGGAAGCGCTGGCGGGATTGCAACGGCCCGATGCGGGATTGGTCAAGGTGTGTGGGAAGCCAGTAGCATTGAACAACGTTGCGGCAGCCATCCGCGCGGGCATCACCCTTGCTCCGGAAGACAGACAGAGGGACAGCCTCGTCCCAGGGCTCTCCATCCGTGAAAATATTAGTCTCGCTTCACTTGCGGATTTCTCTCGCCACGGCTTCCTGGCGCGAGTCGATGAGAGTAAGAGGGTGAAAGAGGTTGCGGCTCAAGTGCAGATATCCGCAGTGGACCTGGAACTCCCCGTGACTACGCTAAGTGGGGGTAACCAGCAGAAAGTGGTGCTGGCTCGGTGCCTTATGAGGCGGCCGTCCGTCCTGCTGCTGGATGAGCCGACGCGGGGTGTTGATGTTCGAGCGAAGGCGGATATTTATCTTGCGCTGCGTGAACTGGCCGCGCAGGGGCTAAGCGTTCTGTTTACGACGTCGGAGATGGAAGAGACGCGGTTGCTTGCAGATCGTGTGCTGGTGATGGCGCGTGGACGTATCGCCGCCGAGTTTCGTGCCGCCGAACTTAGGGATGAAGGATTGTTTGCGGCGGCCAGCCCTGCCGTGGGAGTGTCTGCATGACCAAGATGGGATGGGCAGACGGTGTCGTTCTTCTGCTTAAGTTGCGGGCGGTGCTCGTGCTTGTTGCACTGCTGATCCTGTTTTCGGCACTGACACCGAGCTTTTTGACAGCGAATAATTTATCCATTCTCGCCAAGCACGTGGCCATCAGTGCATTACTCGCCGTCGGCATGACCTTCGTGGTGCTCGCTGGCGGAATTGATTTGTCCGTCGGGTCGGTTGCGGGCCTTTCAGGGATGGTGGCAGGTGGTCTGCTGACGGTTGGGCTCTTTGGCCACTCCACGGGCACACTGGCAGCGGTTGTGATCGCGCTGGTGGTTAGTAGCCTGGTTGGCTTGATGAATGGTGTGATGGTGACGCAACTCGGGGTAGCGCCGTTTATTGCTACGCTGGGCACGCTCTATATCGCGCGAGGATCTGCGCTTCTGCTATCTCATGGCGCGACGTTCCCGAACCTCGCGGGAAGCGCGGCGAAACAGACTGGCTTTACCTGGATTGGGCAGAGCTTTCTCTTCGGCGTTCCGTCGCCGGTGTGGATGATGGCCGTGATCGGTGCGATTGCTGCCGTCGTAGCGCTTCGTACGCCCTTTGGGCGTCATGTGTACGCGGTCGGCGGAAATGAACGTGCAGCACGGCTGTCTGGCATCCGGGTTGAGCGGGTCAAGATTGTCACCTATGTGTTCTCCAGTATCTGCGCGGGGCTGGTGGGGATCGTAATTGCGTCCCAGTTGGAGTCGGCACACCCCGCCACCGGCGAAAGTTTTGAACTAAACGCCATCGCCGCCGTGGTGCTGGGTGGAACGTCATTGATGGGTGGACGCGGATCAGTCGGCGGATCGTTGATTGGCGCATTCGTTATCGGGGTGCTCGCCGATGGTCTAGTGATGATGGGCGTTTCGGAGTTCTGGCAGATCGTGATCAAGGGCGTTGTGATCGTACTTGCTGTGACGGTGGATCAATTGCAGTTGCGGGTGCAGGCGCGGTTGATGCCGGCTTTGTTGCGTAGCCGGGCAAGTCTGGGGAAGGTGACAGTGTGAGATTTGCCCGGATATTGATGCTTGGCTGCTCCCTTGTTCTGCTGGCAGGCTGCCGTGCACCGGACAAGCGCCTTCTCGTTGTCATTCTTGTTCCTTCGCAGGATAACCCCTTTTTTAAAGCCGAGGCTGACGCTGCGTCTGCGCGTGCCTCTGAGTTGGGATATCGCGTCCGTGTCGATGCACATGACGATGATGCGTATCGGCAGGACAACCTGATTGACGCTGCAATCGCCAGCAATGCGGCAATATTGATTCTGGACAATGCTGGGACGGACGCGTCGGTCTCGGCAGTTCGTCGTGCAGCCAAGGCGGGTATCAAGTGCTTCTTGATAGACCGGGCCATCAATACGATGGGGCTGGCCAAGGCTCAGATTCAAAGTGACAACGATCAGGGAGCGCAGTTGGTGGCTGCTGAATTTGCCCGAGTGCTTGGCAAGAAGGGCGAGTACGTGGAATTGCTCGGGCGGGAGAGTGACACGAACGCAAGGGTGCGGACGAATGGCTTCCATGCTGTGCTTGACGCGATTCCCGGGATGAAAATGGTGTCCGCACAGAGTGCTAACTGGAGCCAGGCAGAGGCATTTTCAAAGACCGAGACAATGTTGCAGGCGCACGCACAGATTGCGGGCATTATCGCAGGGAACGACACAATGGCTCTGGGAGCCACTGCGGCCGTGAAGGGAGCCGGGCTGAAGGGGATTAAGATCGTGGGCTTTGACGGGAGTCCCGATGCGATAGCGGCCATCAAAGCGGGGGAGTTGCAGGCAACCGCGCTTCAGCCGGCGGTCCTGATAGCTCGCCTAGCGATGGACGAAGCTGATCAGATGATTAAGACGGGTGCGACAAACAAGCCAGAGATCCAGGTGATTCCTTGCGAACTGGTGACGAAAGCAAATGCTGACCGGTATCAGAAGTTTGAAAACGTAGACACGAGCAGGTGAGAAAGATGGAGCCGCCTAACTTAGAGAGAGTGATTTCGTAGGTCAATTAGCTCTGCTCGGCGGGGCTCTATTGTGAGTGCAGTGAAGGAGAGTTGCTATGGTTGGTGCGAAACCGATGACCCTGGGCGTAATTGTTGGAAATCGAGACTTCTTTCCGGACGGACTAGTCTCTGAAGCTCGCCGCGATGTGACGCAGGTGCTGGCAGAGTTAGGCATTGAAATGGTTGCGCTGACGCCAGAGCAGACCAAGCTGGGCGCGGTGGAGACCTGGCGGGATGCTGTGCTTTGCGGTCAGGTCCTGCGTGAGCAGAAGCATCGTATCGACGGGATTCTGGTCTGCCTACCTAACTTTGGCGATGAGAAGGGCATTGCCGACGCATTGCGACTCAGTGAGTTGAGTTGCCCAATCCTTGTCCATGCTTGTCCCGATGACCTTGACAAGTTTGGGCTTGAACGAAGGCGGGACGCATTCTGCGGAAAGATATCAGTGTGCAATAACCTGCGCCAGTACGGAATGAAGTTCTCACTTACGCGGGATCATACCGTTGCGATTCGATCGGAGCGCTTCAAGGAAGATCTTGTCGAGTTTCTTGCAGTATGCCGCGTTGTGAAGGGGTTGCGGCGTGTTCGGATAGGCGCAGTGGGAGCAAGGCCAAATGCGTTCAACACTACGCGGTATAGCGAGAAGCTATTGGAGGCCGCGGGGATCAGTGTAAATACGATCGATTTATCGGAGGTTTTTGGCAAAGCGGCGGAGGTTGAAAACTCTGACAGGCGAGTGCAGGAACGGATCGAATTGATTCGCGCGTATGCCGACAGTTCGGCTGCACCGGACGAAAGTCTGCTGCGCATGGCAAAGTTTGCCGTCGTGCTCGATGGGTGGATGGACGAACTGGGCCTTACGGCCACCGCGATCCAGTGCTGGAGCAGCATGCAGAAGAACTACCACGTGAATGTCTGCACCATTATGAGCATGATGAGCGAACAGATGATGCCGAGCGCGTGCGAGGTGGACATCGCGGGAGTCGTTAGCATGTACGCGCTACAGCTTGCCAGCGATCGTCCCTCGGCACTCGTGGACTGGAACAATAACTATGGGGACCAGGATGATAAATGTGTCTTCTTCCATTGCGGCAACTGGGCAAAGGATTTTCTCCCTGACATCCGGATCGGAACCGCACCCATCCTGGGTACTGTTTTGGGTGAGGCGAATACTGTAGGTGCTCTGGCAGGACGCACACCCGCTGGGCCGGTGACGTTTGGCCGCGTTGGTACGGACGATATTACCGGGAAGATTCGCGCGTATGTTGGAGAGGGACGCTTCACCGATGATCCGCTTGATACGTTCGGAACCAAGGCGGTGGTTCAGGTGCCACGTCTTCCCGAATTGATGCGGTATATCTGCCGCAATGGTTTCGAGCACCACGCGGCGATGACGGGGGCGCATTGCTCAGGCGCATTGGCGGAGGGGTTGGAAAACTATCTGGGGTGGGACATTCTCCGCCACTCGTAACTCACGTGGCTGGTGAGACAATTCCTGGTGTTTCATCCGCACCGCGAGACGCGGAGTTGGGGATTATTGCTGCGTGAATTGATAGAAATGTGTTTGTGCTGATAAGCCCTCCCAGATAAGTCGTTGGACTACAGAGCCAGGATGCGGGATAATGTTTCACGTCTAGAATGGACGTGTTTTGCCGAGCTGAGCATTGACTCTCACGGCTGCGCGGACTTCAGTAAACCTAAGTGGCAACGAGGGTTGCGCGCGTATCTATCCTCATATTGCGATTTGGTGAAGTTTTGCGCGGACCTGTGTCTGCGATGCACAACGGTCTGCGCGGAGGGGCGTTCCGACACTCGATCTGCCCAGCCGCGAAGTCTTCGCGCGTGGCCAGAAGCAGATTGCAGTCGCGGGACCTCACCTCGAAGAGGAGGCGGGCAAGGTGCATGAGGGCTTTTGGACAAGCTAGGTCGGGATGCCGAGCAGTACAGGGATGTGGAACCAGTTATGCCGACCAAATGGTGGGGACGAAGTCGTCAGATGCACGGGCGGCGAGTGAAACTGGTTTGGACGTGGTGGTGGAATAGCGTTCGGATTGGGAGCGCAGTTCGCGGGGAAGAAGCTTCTGGGCTTCAGGATCGCGGGCGACGACCGTCCACGCGTCCCGGACGTTGCGCAGGCACGAGATGACTTCGGCAAACTGCTTGCTTGAGGCGACGTGAGAGGCTTCGAGCGTCATGGTGAACATGGCTGTGTAGAAATCGGCGAGCGCCGCAGCGGGCTTACCCCCGATGTCGGTGCGCAGGCGCGCCTGCAGGTACATGATGATATCGACGGCGCGCTTGACCGCTGCGCGGCGACCGATCTCGTCGTCTTCTTCGACGCACTGGATAGCGCGGTAGAGAAACCGGATGGCGCCGTCGTAGAGGGCGATCACGAGTTCGATGCCATTCGCGCTGAGGAGTGCCTGCTGCTGATATGCCGTTTCCATGATGATCCTAGTGAGATGAACTGGTGTTGTAGCCGGTCATGGCGCTGTAGAGCTGGTTGACTTCGTCTAGTTGCTGGGGGATCGCCTGGAGGATCTCATTGGCGAGGTTGAGTTGCTGGGTGAGGCTTGCCTGCTTGATCGCGATCAGGGCATCCTCGGCCGTAACGTTGCTGTTGAACGTGGTTTCCTGGGTTGAGTTGGCGCGGAGGGCGAGTGTGATGGCGCCTACGGGACTCTGGTTGCCGAGCTGGTCCAGCGAATTTTGAAATTTGAGACCGAAGCTCTCGGCGTTCTGAAGGTAGCCCACGACGTCCTGGTAGTTGGAATTGAGCGCTGAGTCGAGAGTTGTGGAATTGAGAGCGAGTGTCCCATCCTGGTTGACTGAGATCCCCATCTGATACAAGCTTTTGACAGTGCCGCTTGCGGTTCCCGACGTGAGCGCAAGTGAGAGTGAACTTTGCAACTGCGAGATGACCGTGTTTCCGTAGAGTGGCTCTGGATTGCCTGAGGGATCGAGCCCCTCCTGCGTTTTGATGTCCTTGACAACCGCGTTGTATGCACCGACGAAGGTGGAGAATGCGGTCGCCACGGTGATGTTGTTGTTGGCAATCTGCACCTGGATATTGGTGGAGTTATCGGCGGAAAGAAGTTGGAAGGTGACTCCAGGGATTGCGGTGCTGACAGTGTTCGAGGCGCTGTTCACGGAGAGGCCGTCGACCGTGAGCTGTGCGTTTTGGCCCGTCAATCCTGTGTTCATGACTACGGCTGTTCCTGTCGTGCCGACGCTGGTGTCGGTGAGGGCGCTATAGGTGGCGACTGGAGTTGTAGTGGTGAGCGAACTTCCGCTGGTGTCGATGGTGGGTACTCCGGTGGAGCCGGTGATGACAAGCTTGGCTCCGCTGGTGCTGGCAATGAGCCCTGCACCGGAGAAGCCGGTGTCGCTGTTCAACGCCGCTACAGTCGCGGTGAGCGACAAAGGGGTGGCTCCGAGATCGACCGTGTTCGCGCTTCCGCCGCCGACGGAGTAGCTGAATGTACCTGAAAGCTCGGCTGTCGACGCAGGTAGCGTGAATGTACTTGTTGCAGCGACCGATGAGGTGGAGGCGACGCTTGCCCCGGCGGCTGTCGTCACGGAGGTCTCAGGGGTGGTGCCGCCGCTGGTCACCGTGAGCTGGCCGGCCAGGCCGCTGGTGTTACTGACGAGCGAAAGGCGCGAGCCGGCGGTATCGGAGATGATGCTGGCGGTGACGCCGATGTCCGCGAGATTGATCGCGGCCGCGTAGCTAGTGAGAGTATCGCTGGTGCCGCTGACAACAGGGATGGTGGTGGGAGTACCGATGCCGACTTGAATGGTGAGGGCACCGCTGAGGACGTCCGAGGCAGGAACGGTGGCGGAGTATTGCGAGGAGGTCTGTGCAAGCTTGGTCACGACTATGGTATGGCTGCCCGCAACTGCGGTGGGGCCGGCGGATGTCAGCGCGAGCAGGTTGGTATCGGAGCTGGAACCCTGTTTGGCCGCCATCACTCCCTGAAAGTCGGTGAGCGCGAGAAGGCTTGTGCTGAGGGTGGCGAGGTCGGTGCCCATTGAGGTGAAGGCCGTGTCCTGGGCCTTCAAGGTAGTGAGTTGCGTGGTCCAGGGAGTCTCGACCGCCTTGAGGTTGGCGACCATGCTGGCAACCGTGGTGGTGACGTCGAAGCCACCGCCGCTGGTGGCCGCACCGAAGTTGATTCCCACTGTTCCCATGGATTGCCTTTGGCCGCGGTGCGGCGCTTTCCGTCTGGTCTGGATGGGAGCATGTGTGTTGCCATCTGACCAAGCCAGGGATTAGAAGATTCTATTGAGAGCCTGCAAAGCCGGAGCAAGAAAGACGGGCGGCCCTGGTTGGGGCCGCCCGATTCTCTAATCGCCTCAGTGATTATTGGAGAAGCTTGAGGACTTCCTGCTGGACGCTGTTGGCCTGGGCCAGAGCGCTGATGCCGGTCTGCGAGAGAATCTGGTATTTGGACAGGTCGGAGGCGGCCTGGCCGTAGTTGGTCGCGCGGATGGATTGTTCCGCGGAGGTGAGGTTGACGCCTTCGGAACTGGCTACGTTTGAGGCGGAGGTGAGCTGGTTGATGTCGGCGCCGATCGTACCGCGCTGGTAGGCGACGTCGGCAACGGCGGCGGTAACGGTGGTGAGAACGGTGGCCGCAGTCGCTGCGGTGAGTTGAGATACCGTGCCCGCAGTGAAGTCGGCTCCCGCTCCGGGAACGCTGGCGGTGGAATCGGTAACCGTGCCGGTGACCGTAAGCGCTTTGGAGGCGCCGGTGGGACCGGTGAGGGTAACGGTGTTGGCTGAGGAACTGTAGGCTGCCGAGATGCCAGCCGCCACGAAGCTGGCGTTCTGGGTGATCTGGGTGGCCAGGGCCGCTCCGCTTGTGCCGGCTTTGATCGCCATCGTCCCGGTCTTACCGCCGGTGACGGCAACGGTGAGGCTTCCGGACAGCGTATCAGTGGAGTTACCCAGGGTGATGACGCTGGTTCCGGCGGCGATCGCAGCGTTACCTGCTGGCGCCTTGGTTTGGACCAGTGCGGTTGGGTCAAGGGAAGCGGGCGTCGAACTGCTAACGTCGGTTATCCCGGATGGGACGGCGGTGAAAGTCGTTCCATCGGATTTTCCCGTGACGGTGAGTTTCTTGCTGGTTGTGTCGAACGCGGCCGTGATGCCTAACCCGCTCAACACCGTGTCAGCCGTGATGGCAGCTGCTGCGTCGGTGCCGCTGAGACCGTCCAGCGTGACTGCCTCGCCCGCGATGGTGAGGGTTGAGCCGGTACCGAAGGTATCGGTCGAAGAACCCATCGCCGAGAGGACGTATGTGCCTGCCTTCGGGGCCGTGCCTGCCGTGCCCGCGTTGTCGGTTACGGTCCCGCTCGTACTGGCGGTAGTGTCGGCAAAGCTGCCGGTGATGGTGATGGGTGTGGTGTTGTTGTCTCCAGTGAATTTGAGGATGGGGTTGTCGGAAGTGCCGCCTTCCGTCGCTACGGCGAAGTGAGTGGTGCTCGGTTGCGCCGCGATCGCTGCAGCGATCTGGCCCTGGACAGTCGTCGGATCCGACGCCGCGCCGAGGAGCGAGCCAGTTCCGATGGTGATGTCCAGGGATTCTGACCCTTGTGTCAGGATGATGTGGCCGGCGAATGTATCGGCGCTGGCTGCGCTGGCGACGGTCAATTGTCCCTTGGCAGCTGTTCCAGCGCTGGCCGCTACACCCGCTGCGCCCGTGATGGTGGGAACGGCGACCGAGTCGGTGAGAGCGGTGCCGGTGAACACGACGGTGTTTGCCGCGACATTCGCGCCGGAGGTTGGGCCAGTAATGACCAGCGCTCCCGTGCTCGCGGTGACGCTGGCGGTGAGGCCGGCTCCGGTGAAGGTGCTGTCCGCCATCAACTGCGTCTTCACAGCGGTAGTGTTGCCGGAGTTGACGGCAATGTCGATCTCGGATCCGCTGCCGACCGCGAACGAGAGTTGGCCGGAGAGGGTATCCGTCTTGACGGTCGGCGTGAGCGTGTATTGGCCTGCGACCTTCGTGACCGCGGCGGTGGGCTGCGTGGTGACGGGGGTAAGCGTCGAGGTGGCGATGGCCGTACCCGCAGAGGTGCCGACACTGCTTGTGGACAATGCGCCGACGGTGTCTGCATAGGTGTTCAGGCCGCTTGATGTTCCGTCTGTGACCACGATGTTGGTGGCGCTGTTGCTGAAGACGCTAGAACTGTTGAAGTTTGTGGTAGTACCGATGTTGCCGATCTGCGACAGGATGTTCTGGTACTCCTGGTTTGCGGAGCTGACCTGGCCGCTGGTGAGTGTGCCGTTCGCCGACTCCGTTGCCAGGGTTACTGCGCGGTCGAGCAGGTTGGTTACCTGGGAGAGAGCGCCGTCCGCAGTCTGCAACAGGCCAATACCGGAGGTTGCGTTCTGGGAAGACTGGGCAAGTGCTGCTTCGTTAGCGTGCAGACCATCTGACACAGCCAGGCCGGCAGCGTCATCGGCGCCGGAGTTGATGCGCGAACCCGAAGAGAGCTGCTGAAGGGTGTTCTGGAGACTCCCCTGAGTTGAGTTGAGGTTGGTCTGCGCGTAGAGGGCGGCAATGTTGTTAAGGATCTGTAAAGACACTTGGTGACGCTCCTGTTGGTACGAATTTAGCTGCAAGCGCACTGCCCGCCCCGGTACCAGATCCATCGTTCCGGATACAGTGAGCGGGAGGCTCCGCGTTCCCACACCTCATCGGCGTCGGCCTACCGGCACTTTAGTATGTGCGGCGAAATATCCTGACTACCTATGGAGATCAACACTCGCTCCTTTCTGCCGATAACCAATTGGAAGGAAGCGACCAATCATGATCGAACTCACCCGGCTCAACGGGCAAAAGCTATTCGTGAACTGTGATCTGTTGAAGTTCGCTGAGGCCTCTCCAGACACCGTTTTGACTCTTCTTACAGGCGACAAGATTGTAGTTCGCGAGTCCTGTGATGAGGTGATCGCGCTCGCCCTGTGCTTTCGTGCGCGCATTCTTGGTGTGGCGTGGCCGGACGCCGCGGTCGCACTCGGCGCGTTGCTCTCGCATTTCGCGCCGAACGTACCCCGTCAGGGCAGTCAACTCTAACCGCTCGTGAGGGCCGGAGACTATTTCATGGACATCGCCAGCGTCGGAGGCATCCTGATTGCGATCATCGGGATTCTCGGAGGCTTGATGATCGAGGGCGGCAGCATTGCCCAGATCACGCAGCCGACCGCGATGATGATCGTCCTCGGGGGCACGATGGGCGCGGTGATGCTGCAGTTTCCGCTGGATATCTTTCTGGCTGCACTTAAGCAGTTTATGCGTGTGTTTCTTTCGAAGGGCACGAACAATGAAGCAGTCGTCGCCCAACTTGTGGCCTTCGCGGTCAAGGCCCGCAGGGGCGGTATCCTCTCACTGGACTCGGATCTGCCTACTGTCGAGGACCCATTCCTGAAACAAACGCTGATGCTGGCAGTTGATGGCACTGAAC
>ODAK010004563.1_pt1 | contig 14144 bp, 11 predicted proteins | sample 1539591 | NCBI WGS metagenome assembly ODAK01 (sample SAMEA3539303, study PRJEB22396) | soil metagenome | biome: tundra; feature: field; material: soil | place: USA | collected 2010-05 | depth 0.15 m | reverse complement strand
TCGTTCAGTTGCGCGAAGAAGTCATCGACGCTTGACCGCTTGGGCATCGGCATGACTTCAGCGTACCCCCTGCAGATCGCGCTGCTGGCGTTCTTCGTCCTCGGCCCAATCCTCTCGCCGGTCTACCTGGCACGTCGCGCACGCGGTCGCCCGGCCTTGCTCGACGCCCCAGGGACCTAGTCACCCGGCACCTCCTTTGTCGCCAAGGCAGGCGCGAGGACGCAGCTTCTGCTTCCGCCGTGCAATGGGCTGAAGCGGGAGCGGCGCGCCCCGGCGCTCGGACGGATGACCAGCTCGGCGCGCGAGCACTCGTCAGCCGCGTGATCAGCGAACACATGGCTGAGAGTGCGGTGTCGCTATGCACGGCTCGTCGCGAGGCACACGGGCCCCGGTCTCCCACCGTCCGACCGATGGTCGGCCCCCTTTGCGACGACCCGCTACATGCGGCGGTCGCGTGGCTCAGCCACTGAGGCTCATGGCGTGGAACTCAATTCGATCGACGAGCGTGTCCTCGTCGATCGGTCCGGCGTGCGCGGCGCGCTGACGCAGCGTCTCGCGGTCGAGCTCACCGGCTCGTCGGACGTCGTCCCCGGAGACTGCAGCGAACGGGACAAGCTCGATGGCGTCGACCTCGATCTCACCGGGGCCGACTCGCTAACGGCCGCCCTGCTTTACCCGTGGCCGCTTCCACAGTCGCACCGAGAGCGTAATGTCTCCGGCCAGGACGTCGTTGCTCAACTCGCGGCTGAACTCCACACCCGGGACCCTAGCTGGTGATCCAGAACGAGACGCCGCGTTGGTCGGTGCATCAGCCGAATTCCACCGCCTGCTTGGTCGCCGCTGCGGTGACGAGACGCGGGCCGCCGCATCGGTCAGCCGCCAGGCCGAAGGAGAAGCCGAGGCCAGAGCCTGCGGCGGCGTCGAGAGACACCTGCGTCAACTCCGAGGCTCAAAGCGGTCACGGCGTCCTGTCTCGCCGAGCTCTCGGGGCGTGAGAGAATCAGCGGATGGTTCCGACCGGCCACCTCGCGGCGTTCCTGGTCACGGTCTACGTGCTGATCCTCGTCCCGGGACCGAGCGTCGTATTCACCGTCAGCCGCGGGGTGTCGCTCGGGCGTCGCGCGGCGCTCGCGACGGTCGCCGGCAACACCGCCGGCTTGGCGTTGCAGCTGGTGCTGGTCGTGCTCGGGCTCGGTGCGGTGCTGGCCCGCTCGGATGTGATCTATAGGACGCTTGAGCTGATCGGGGCCGCATATCTGATGTTCCTCGGGTTCCGCACGATCCGCGAGCGCGGGCGCCCGTCAGCGGAGATCGTCTCGGCGGCAGCCGAGCCTCGGAGCCTCGCCACGACCGTGCGCGAGGGGATGACGGTCGGCTTCACCAACCCCAAGGGCCTGATCATCTTCACCGCGATCGTCCCCGACTTCATCGACCGCTCGCAGGGACACACGAGCCTGCAGCTGCTGTCGCTCGGGCTGATTGTCGTGCTCGTCGCGCTCGTGTCTGACTCGAGCTGGGCGATCGCCTCAGGCAGCGCACGCAAGTGGTTTGGCCGCTCCCCCCGGCGCCTTGAGCGCATGGGCACGGCCGGGGGCGTGAGCATGATCGGCCTCGGCGTTTTCCTGGCGCTAACCGGTCGCCGCAGCTGAGGGCTGCGCACGCAAACCGTCGCGACACTGACGGCAGGTGACGGCCGGTGCTTGAGGATGCGTGTCTCGTGGCCGAGGCCAGCGGCGACGCGATCGCCGTGAACGTAACGGCTCTGGAGCTCCCCTGCTGCAGTGACAACACGAGCTCCTCTCCACGGCCGTTGAGACCACAGCCAGCACTGACATCCCCTTTGTCGCCGCTCGGGCAGTCTCCGCAAGACGGCTGCTTTCGGCCGAAGGCGGCCATATAACGGACGCCGCGTCTGACACGGGATCCACCGGCGCACACCCCCCGGGGTTGGTGCCTGCCCCGGCGGACGGCGTCCGTAAGGGAAGGACGATCGGACGCCGTACGCGCCGTCATTCTGGCGCTGCGACCGACCGCACGGCAGAAACCGCCGTGCTGACGCCGGCGCTCGCTATCGAGAGCGCTTCGCTTAGGATCGGCGAAGGACCGGGGGCCCCGGGTATCGTTGCGGCTGATGATGTCTCGAGCATTGTCGGTGCAGCGAGGATGACGGGCGCGTCGGATTCAGAGGCACGCGAGTTCGCGGCCGCGTTTCGGGGGTTCTTGGATTGGGTTCATACGGACTCTGAGGATCGGAACGAGGTCGCAGCTCTGGTCGAGGACTTCCTCGGCGAGGAGCGATCGGGACGCTCGGTCGTGACGCGTTCGCTGCCAGCGTTTGAACATGTGAACCTCCAGACCGCGTTGGATGCCTGGTCAGGTGAGCCGGGCCGTGAGGTGGTGGTTCAAGGCCTGATGCTTCCGCCGCACTTCGGAAGTGTGACGCTTCAGCAGCTGGTCAGCGGAGATGGGCATCTGCCTTTGCGTCTGTCGGCGCCAGCGCTCGTGGACCTGCCCAACGGGCCGGACTCGACGCTTGCCTGCCTCCGGCTTGCGTTGCTTTTGATCACCGACGATCGCGGGCGGTATGTGCTCATGGTTAACGGTCCGAACGAGCATGAGCATGATCCGGGCCTTGAGGTAGAGATTGCAGGGCTGGAGGTCGAAGTGGCACAGGCGGTGCAGGCCCGGCTGGGAGAGCTTCGCGGCCAGCTCAACGTCTATCGCGGCCACGTGCTGGACGTCACGGTCAATCCGATGGGCGGCGTCGTACTCGAGTTCGGCGCGGTCCCGGGCACCGCTAGAGAGGATGTCGTGCTCCCCGAATCCGTGCTTGGACGCGTGGAGCGACATGCTCTGGGGGTCGCGGCTCACCGCGACGCGTTGCTTGCCGCCGGTCAGCACCTCAAGCGCGGCCTGCTGCTGTACGGGCCGCCCGGTACCGGCAAGACGCACACGATGCGTTACCTGGTCGGGCGGATGACCGGGTATACGAGGCTGGTCCTGACCGGACGGGCGCTGCATGCGATCGGGTCCGCGGCCGAACTTGCACGGGAGCTTCAACCGGCCGTGATCGTGCTCGAGGACGTCGATCTCGTCGCGGAGGACCGAAGCTTTGGGCCCGGTTCCAGCCCCGTCCTGTTTGACCTGCTTGACGCAATGGACGGAGCGGCGCCCGACGCCGACCTCTTGTTCGTGCTGACCACCAACCGAGCCGACCTGCTTGAGCCGGCGCTTGCCGCGCGGCCCGGGCGCGTCGATGTCGCAGTCGAGATCGACCTCCCGGACGCTGAGGCTCGCGACCGACTGCTCGCGCTCTACAGCCGTTCGCTTCCTCTGCAGCTGGCAGAGGCCGAGACACGCGACGTTGTGGAGCGCACCGAAGGCGTGACCGCTTCGTTTCTCAAGGAGCTGCTGCGCCGCGCGATGCTCGAGTCGCTACACGACGAGCCGCACGAGCCGACCGTCACCGCCGCGCACGTGTCACGCGCGCTTGACGACCTGCTAGACAGCACGCAACAGCTCACTCGAAGCCTGCTCGGCGTCGGCAACGACCCCGAGACACTGCCTGCTGGCGGCGGGCTAGGTGCGCTCCCGCCACGCGGCGGCCGCGGGTGGATGGTCGCTCAGGCTCGGGCTCGGTCGCGCCGGATCGGGACGTAGCCACGCGAAATCTGCCGAGCGAACAGCGTCGCACCTAGCCGATCGACAAGCGCACGCCGGCCGGCATTCCGGGCGGCGTGATCGACGTCGGCACCGACTCGCACGCCGTCTCGCTGACCAACGCTTACTGCGACACGCGCGAAGGCTCGTTGCATCAGCGTTTTGTCCTCCCCTGGCGACGTCATAGCGCTGTGGTTTGCCGAGGAGCGCGGCGGATGCCTTCGCCGTAGACGAGAGCCATGCCGATCAGGGCGCCCGGGATCGCCTCCAGCGCGGTGCTCACGTCGGTCGCGTGGCGCCCGGGGATCACGAAGCCGTTGACGATGAATCCGAACGCGGCGGCGCCGACCAGGGCGCCGATGAACGCGCCGACGATCCCGCCCCAGGAGCGGTCCGGCAGCCAGATCGTGAAATGCCACAGGGCTAGGCCCATCATCACCCACGCGAGCATTCCCATCAGCGAGGCCTCCCGTGGCGCTTGTTACGGCCCTTCTTGGGGGGCCGATTGGGCTTTGGCGCCTGTGGGGTCATGCCGTCGTTCTCGGCCTCGTCGGGGGCGCGCTGAAAACCGTTGCCGGCTCCGTCTCCGGCCGGCGCAGCCGGTTCGGGCTTGGCCGGCGGCGGCGTCGGCTTGGCGGCGGGGGCTGGGCCGCGGGAGCCCGCCTGGCCGCGCGACGGTGCCTGGCCGCGCGGGGCGGTCGACGGGCGGCGGGTCAAGGTCGATGTGCCGCGGCCGGCGCGGTCCTCCTCGAGGGCGAGGTCACGCTTCATCTGCTCAAACTCGGCCGCCGACACGTTCTCGGCCTCAGGGGTGGTGAGACGGCCGGTGCGCCGGCGCGTGCGATCCCGGGCGGGATCGATGTCCGAGCCAACCGACGCGTAGGCGGCAACGCTGCCGTGCTCGGCCACGATCCGGTCGTGGCGATGGCGGTAGACCGACTCGCGCTCCTTCCAGTGCGTGAGCACCGGCGAGGCGATGAAGATCGACGAGTACGCGCCCGAGGCGACACCGATCATCAACGCGAAGGCGAAGTCCTGCAGCGTCGCGCCGCCGAACAGCAGCAGGGCGATGATCGGCATCAGCGTGCAGGCGGTGGTCGCGATCGACCGCGTCAGCACCTCGCTCATCGAGCGGTTCACGATCTGTGAGAAGGCGGCGCGTGGCATCCGCGGGATGTTCTCGCGCACACGGTCGAACACGATGATCGTGTCGTACAGCGAGTAACCCAAGATGGTCAAGAGCGCCGCGACCGTCGACGTCGTCACCTCCCGGCCGGTGAGCGAGTACACGCCCGCCGTGATCAGCAGATCGTGCATCAGGGCGATCAGCACCGGCACCGCGAACTTCCACTGGAAGCGCAGCGCCACGTAGGCCGAGATGACCAGCAGCGACGCGATGATCGCGATCACCGCACTGTTGGCGACTTGTCGGCCGAACGTCGGGCCGACGGACGTGACGCTCACCGAGCCGGTGCGGATCCCGTAGCGGCTCTGTAAGGCGTCGCGGACGTGTGCGCCGACGGCCGGACCGCTTGTGAAGGAGATCTGAAAGGTGTCACCCGTTCGGCCGACCTGCTGAACGGTCGTATTTCTCGCTCCAGCTGCTGTAGCGACGCCAACAATCTGGGACTGTGTGGCGGCCCGGTCCAGGCTCGTGGTGATCCGGGTGCCGGAGGTGAAGTCGATGCCGAGGTTCAGCCCCCGTCCGCCGATGGCCAGCGCGCCGATCAGCAGGATCACGCCCGACATCGAGAAGAAGTACCTCGACGCGCCCATGAAGTCAAAGCGCCACACCCGCGGCGTGTCACCGACCCCGAGCGCCGACCGGCGCCCGATCGTGCGCGAGTCGCCCATCGACATCAGGATCGCCTGGGTCGCCAGGACCGCCGTGAACAGCGACACGATCGTGCCGATCCCAAGCACGAAGGCAAAGCCCTGAACCTCGGCGGTGGCCAGCACGAACAGGATGAACGCGGTCATGATCGTGACCACGTTGGCGTCGATGATCGCCGTCAGCCCCTTCCTGTAACCGGTCGCGATACCGCTGCGGATCGAGCGCCCGGCGCGGATCTCCTCCTTGACACGTTCGAAGATCACGATGTTCGCGTCCGCGGCCACGCCGATCGTCAGGATCAGGCCCGCGATCCCCGGCAGCGTCAGCGTGATCGGGATCAGCTTGATCAGCGCGTAGAAGTACAGCGAATAGGTGATCAGTGCCGCGACGGCGATCAGGCCCAGCACGCGGTAGTAGAGGACCAGGAAGATCGCTACCACGAGCAGACCGATCGCCCCCGCGACCAGGCCCTGGTGCAGGGACTGCTTGCCGAGCGTCGCCGACACCTGGGACTCGGAGATCAGCTTGAGGTTGATCGGCAGCGCCCCCAGCCGCAGCTGGGTAGCGAGATCCTGCGCGGACTGAGTCGTGAAGCCGCCGGTGATCTCGCTGCTGCTGCTGCTGTTCAGCCCGTCGGGGTACTGGTTAAAGTCGATCTGCGGGACGGTCAGCAGCTGGTTATCCAGCGTGGTGGCGAAATGCTGGTAGAGCTTTGTCGCGCCGACGCTGACGCGCGCGCCGCGGTGAGCGATCGTTGCGGTCACCTTCCCGAACTGTTGGGTGCCGCGTGCGTCGAGGCCGAACTGCACGTCGGGCTGGCCGCTGGCGTCGGTCGACGCCTGCGGATTGATCACGTCAGCCCCGCTGAGCGCAACACGATCGCGCAGCACGAAATACTGCGAACCACGGCTACCGAACGGTCCTTGTCGCGGCGCGGTCGGATCAGCGGCCCGGATCACGACCCATCCCTGCGGCACTCGGAACTCCTCGTTGCCGCTGAGCGACACGCCGGCCGGGAGCGCTGACTGCAGGGCTCGCTGTGAGCCGACTTTGCGACCGCCGGCCAGGTAGCAGTGCTCACCCGAGGAAGACGTGGTGTGCTCATCAGCCGCGATCGCCGTGCACGCTGGACTGCCTGGCGCCCCGAACAAGTAGTACTCAGGCCCCAGCCGCGACAGCGTTCGGGCATACGGTGCTGGGGACTGACGGGCAGCGAGCCGCACAGCGTCAAACAGGGGAAGGCTTCCCGCGCCCGGTGCCCCGGGTCCGCTGCCGGCGCCCTGGCTGAGTGTCAGCGCCGTGGCGTCTTGGGCTAGCAGCTGGGATGCGGTGGCCTGTCCGTTCGGGGTCAGGGCGTTGGCTTCCCAGTCATAGAAGTACAACCGGGCGGTGCTGCCGACCTGCCGTTCGGCTTGGGTCACGTTGCGTACGTTGGGCAGGCCGACGGAGATCTCGTTGCCGGCCTGGGTTTGGATCTCGGGCTGGGATACCCCGAGCTGGTCGACGCGGGACCGCATGATCTGCACGGCGAGATCAAGCGCAGCCGGGGTCACCCGCGGAGTCTGGGGACTGGGCTGACCCTCATAGATGAGTTGCACGCCTCCCCTGAGATCGAGGCCGAGCACCGTCGGCCGGATGGCGATCACCGCCAGCGACGACGCGATCAGACCGATGACGAGGGCGAGCACAAATCGATGACGACTGCGATCACTCATGTGCGCGCCCTCGCGGGTCAATGCTGCACGGCGTGGGAGGACCGCCCGGCCGACGGCCCGGTGCAAAGACGCTCATCTGAAACCGTGGTCAGCCGGTCGCGCCAGCGAAGGCAGGAGCGCCCCGCGCCCCGCGAACACAAACGGGAGCTGGAATCAGCGCATCCAACTCGCCACCGTCAGGCAGGGCGGTCGCCCCTAGCAATCGCCGCGGCAAAGTGACGCCAGCGGGCGGCAGCTGGCGGCGATCAATCCGGTCACGCCGCGCAGCCACCCGGGGGCCGCGCAAATGAACCCCTCTCGTCCCGACAGGCGGCAGCTTGGTCTGGACGGGACCCGCCGAAGCAAGACAGTCGGTGCTGACCTCAGAGACGCCCGCGACTCCAAGCAACGCCAATGGGCCGCCGATCCCGTTCGAGGTCGTGCTCATCCGGATCGTGACCAGCCGTCCCTTCCCCCTCATGGCTGGGGCATCGGGTGCGGCCGTGCTCGCGCCCAACGACACGACGAGCGCGGCGATCAGACCACCGAACGTTCCCACCCCGAATCCTCCGAGCCGGTCGGCGCCACCTGAGCGCCACCCACCAGCTCGACGCCGCCCGTCATGCCACCGGTCGGGTTGGATGCTGGCGGCCGAGCGAACACCCGATCTCCCAACGTCGTCGGCAGGCGCTCGCGATGACCCGTCCGCCGCTGCGGGATACAGGGCCGCCGCCTGCTTGACCAGCTGACGTTCGATGCGCTCAAAGTAATCGCTCATCTTTGCGTCGCCCCGAGTTGACGACGAAGCCGAGACAACCCTCGGCTCACGTGCTGGCGGACAACCATTTCCGAACACCGCAGCTCAGCCGCGATCTCCGAGTAATCGCGCTCCTCGACGATCCGTGCCCGCACAGCCATACGCTGGCGCTCGGGCAGACCGTCGAGCAAAACAAGAACCTCCGTATCGGCTCCCAATTCCTCGACGCGCTGGAGATCCTCATCATCCAGAACCTCGGGCTCGAAACTCAGGCGGCGTCGCGCGCGATCCTCCACCTGGCCACGCCGCCGGCTCTCACGCAACTTATTCTGCGCGATCCCACACACCCACGGCCACGCCGAATCAGCCTCCGCGCCCTCAAAGCGACCGGCCGACAGCAACACCGCCGCGAACACCTCAGTCGTGAGATCCGCAGCGACCTCCGGATCACGCGTCATCCGCATCAGCAACCCCGCGACCCTCGGCAGATAGCGCTGGTAGAAGACCGCGAACGCATCGCTCTCCCCAGCCACAGTCCCGCTGAGCAGATCCCCGTCAGAGCGTTGTTCCGGATTGCGCGTCACTAGACAGATATTTGCGCCAGCCGCGTCGCTTGTGACAGCAGAGCGCAAATGCTGCCTCAAACCGGACGTTACAGGGCCCGGAGAACTTCCATCAGAGCGTCACACACCGACAGCGCGCGCTGGCGTCCGCGCGAGCGCGAGCAACGCGCGGCGCGAGAACGCCATGCGAATGGCCGCCGTGTCAATTAGTGGATAGCGGTGCTTCGCTTTCGAGTACATCGAAGGACCACAGCTCGCTCGCGGTCCCGACCGGCCCGTCCGTTCGATGCTGCGCGTGGCCGGCGGCAAAGTCCGGGCTTGAAACCCACAACCGAAAATCCTCCTCCGAGCGCCAGCGAGTAAGCACAAGACAGGTCTCGCGGTCGTCATTTGGTCGCAGCAGCTCAAAGCCCTCAAAGCCGGGCGCAGCAGAAACTCGACCGGCTCGCGAAGCGAAGCGCCGTTCAAAGTCATCGAAGCGCTCCCGCGGAACCGTGATTGCGTTGATCTTGACGACGCTCACACCCCGATCCTACGCCAGGCCGGCACATCCAAGCCCGCGCAGTGAGCGTCTCACCAGCCTAGGATCACCGAACAGGCACGGGGGGCGGACTCGTGGCTGGATCCCGCCGAGAGGAGCGGCCGCCCGTGGTCGCCTCGGATGGCTCCCTCAGGGGCGAAGCGGTCACGAGACGGTTACACGGGAGCCGACGGCTGGTGCGACGCTGTGCGACGCGTTGGACCCGACAAGCTGTCATGACAAGGAAACGCCGTGAAGATCATTAATGGCGCTCGTCCGGCAGCCGTTGTGGCGCTTCTGATCGTTGCAGCGGCGCTCGGCGTCGCGGCCTGTGGAGGCTCGTCTTCCGGCGCAGGCGCCCCCGGCAGCCGCGTCGCGTATTACCGCAGCTGCCTGGAGAAGTACGGCGTGACCTTTCGCGCAGGTGACACCCTGGCATCCCGCATCTCGCAGGAGGCGACGTCCGCGCCGGTGATGAAGGACTGCCTCGACGCGACTTTGCGACAACCGTTGTCACAGACAACGATCAAGCTCCTCACCGCGTATGTCTCCTGCGTATCGAAGCACGGCTACAACCTGCCGACACCGAACACTTCCGGCAACGGGCCGGTGTTCCCGCCCGGTACAGGCCGGATCCGCAAGTACCGGGCGGCTGCGACGAACTGCGTCCCGATCGAACGCGCAGAGCTCCGCAGCATGTACGGCACGGCCTGAGGCGACGGCCTAGTGGGGCCTGGCGTACCCGGCGCGGCCGACTCTGCGTCGCACATCGGATCCACCACCGCACGCAGCGGGCGGTCAACAGCGAGAGCCAATCCTCAGCGGCGACCGTGAGGGCCGCCGTCGCATATGAGGTGTTCGCACCTTTCTCGCAGTCACGGGGGCTATACGAACAACGCAATCATGCAGATCCGCCGCACCCGCGCCAACACGAAGGCAGGGCGAAGTTTCGACTGCGGCACGAGACCCGCAACTCGCAAATCTCGGGTCTGTACAACCTCGAATAGCGAGAACCTCTCGGACGTGGCATTCTGGCTACCGAACGTGCTGGATCGACTCCGAGAGCAAAAAGAGAGTCAGCGGGGCCGCACACCTTGCGGTCCTCCCGCCCAGTAGTTGGGCGGGAGGATGTGTGCGTGAACGGAACCGAGAGGACTGTCAGCCGGCCTCGACCTCCAACTCGTCGCCGAGGTTCAGCTCGTCGAGGTCTGAAGGGGCCCTATGGCCGTGGAGGTCGACGGTGGTCTCCAGGCCCTCATCGACGACGAATGCATCCCTGTTGAGCGCCACGAGCGCGGGCGAGAGCATCGGTCGCATGAGCTCCCATACGGCGGCGCGCAGCGCGCCTTCGCCGCCGGGCAGGGCGTCGCGGAGCTTGCGCGCCATGCTCTCTGTGCCGAGCGCTTTGGTGCGAGTCACGCCGGCCGGGTCGAGGACAAAGGCGGCTGCCCAACGGGCGATGAGCTGGGCAATGCCTCGGAGCGGGTCGGGATCGGCGAGCGCGCGCTCGAGCTCGGCGTCGACAATTGTGTCGAGCTGGCGCGGTTCGTGGCGGCCGGTGTCGCCTACGGGCTGCTGGCGTTCGGGGTCGGTCCAGCCCGCGCCGTAGGCGATCAGCTCGCGGTACTGGCGGACGAGGAGTCGGCACACGATCTCGGTGAGTGCTCGGAGCTGGGCGTCCGTGGGGTCGATCAGGCCGGCGCGGATGTCGTGCCCGAGTCCGAGGTTGCTCCGCGTCGCCTCGGCGTGCCGGGCCCGGGCCTGCGCCCGGCGCTGCTCGTCCTCTGCTGCCGCGTCGCGGAGCTCGTCGTCGTCGATGCGGGCGCCGGCGAAGTACGCCTCCTCGCGCGCTGGTGCGGTCTCGACTTCGCGGAGTTGCTCGTGTACGAGGTCGAGCATGAAGGCGGGGTCGACGACCCAGATCCCGGCGGCAAAGTCGCGTCCGCGCTCGTGCACGAACGCGTACCGGCCGTTGCGGGCGCGGTCGCGCACATCGCCGGTGATGCGGAGCTTGAGCGCCCTGCTCTTGGCGCGGGCGGCGAGCGTGTCGAGCTCGGCGTCGAGGCGCTCGAGCTCGCAGCCCAGGATCGCGGCGAGCTGGCGTTGCCCGTCGGCGGTGAGGTGGGCGCGGGCGTGATCGATCTGCTCTGCGGAGTCGAGCATCGCTCCGTCGTCGATCCGCACGGCGTAGGTGTGCTCGTCTTCGACGACGGTGCGGTGGACAAACGCCCCGAGGTCCTGCAGAGCCTTGTCGTGCAGGTCGGTGCTGGTGATCCGCTTTGCGACCGCCTCGGTGAGCTGCGGGGCGATGTCGTGCATGTCGGCGAGCCGGTTGGCCATCGTCACCGAGACCTGCCCGCCGGTCGGGCGCTCGGCGACGCGGGTGCGGATCGGATCGGGGAGCGCGAGCTGGCGGCGGAGGTTGTGGGCGCGCTTGGACGAGATGCCGAGGTCGGCGCAGACGGCGGCGATTCGGTCGGGCTCGGGGAGTCCGGCGCGGGCTTCCCAGCAGTCGCGCAGCTGCTCCTGCTGGTCGACCAGGGACAGGCTCTCGCGCTGGTTGGCCTGCGCTTGGATGCGGCGGATCTCGTCTGCGCCCGGCTCATGATCGAGCAGCAGGACGATCAGGCTCTGCACCGGCGCCAGGCCCTCGTAGCCCTCGGCGCCCGCGAGCTCGCCGCTCGCCCGGGCCGCGAGCAGCCGGCGCTGGCCGTCGTAGATCACGGTCCTGGGGTGGCCCACGTCGGGTCGGTGGCCGATGCACGGCACGAGCTGGCCGGTGCGCATCAGCATCCCGGCGAGTCGCTCGATGCCCTCACGGGAGATCTCTCGCCGCGCGTTGCGAGCGAGTTCGAGCGAGTCGAGCTCGACGCGCTCGATGCTGCCCTCGACCGGAGCCTTCGCGACGGTGGTGACGTCGAACAGGGCGGGGCAGGGCAGCAGAGCAGGGTTCGGTGTCTGCATCAGATTGCTTCCTTTCGGGAGAGGGTTGGGTCAGCGGCCGCGCGGGCGGCGTTGGCGGGCCGTCAGGGCGGCCACCGTGTCGGCCGCGATGTGGTCGAGCGCCTGCGCTGGGTCGGTGATCACGACGATCCGGTCGCACTCGACCGACAGCGGCGCCATCCCGATGCTGAGATGGATCGTCGGGACCCCGAGCCCGGCGAGCTCGCGGATCCGCTCGACGCCTGCGCGGGTGTCCGCCCAGCCGCCGTCTGAGAGGACGTAGACGAATCGTGGGCGACGCGGGTTGGTCATCTCGAGCTCGTCGGACACGAGCTCGATCGCGTCGCCGGCGAACGCGGTGCCGCCGCCGGTGCGGATCCCGGGAACGAGCGCTAGCGGTCGGGTGCCGTCGGCGAGCAGCGCGGCGCTGTTGCCGAATAGAGCGGTCGCGCACCGGCCGCCGATCTGGCGTAGCCCGTCGGTGAGGATCCACGCGATCGGCCCGAGCGCGTACTCGTAGCCGGCCATCGACCCGGAGGTGTCGATGATCAGCCCGACGTGCGGCTCCTGAATCGGCGCGGCGACCTGTCGGGTGACACGCCACGGATGCGTGGTCACCGGCCGCCCGGCGGCCTGCTCGCCACGACCGCGAGCGTACGCGCGTCCGTCGAACCGCCCGCCCGGGGTGCGCTTGTCGATCTGCCGCGTCCCCTGCGTGATCGCCCGGCGCAGGCGGGTGGCGTACCGGCGGGCGTGCTGCACCTCGTCTGGGTACGGCGGGCGGTCGACGCCACGGTCGGGCAGCCGGCCGGTCGGCAGCCCGGTCCCGCGCCCGCGGCCAAGCTCGCTCGAACGTTCGCCGCCGGCGGCGTTCTCGAGTACCTGCCCGAGGTCGATGTCCTCGTCGAGCTGTTTCAGCTGTCCGGCGCGGGCGGTCGCGATCGCCTGCTCGAGCGCGTCGGCGAGCGACCCCGCGGCTGCTCCGCCGCCGGCCTGGTCGCCGGCGTCCTCGCCGGGACCGCCGTCGCCCGCCGGGTCCGCGCGTCCTCCGGCTTCGCCGGCGCCGCCGGCAGTCGGGGGCGGGTCGGGTGCTCCGACGATCTGCCGGTAGGCGCGGGCGGCTTCGTCGAGGCGGTCGAGCTCCCCATCGGGGATCCAGACGACCCTGGCGTACAGATCGTCGAGCGCCGCGAGGTCTTCCTCGCCAAGCACCGCGCTCCACACCGCGAGGAGCGGGTCGAGCGTGGCGGGCTCGACGATCCCGTAGTGGGTGCGGGCCTGCAGGTAGACGGTCGCACGGGCGGCGAGGTCGCGCGTCAGCGGCTGGCCCGCAACTGCCCCGGTCATCACCTGCTCGGCGAAGGCGGGCAGGATCACGTCGGTGACAGCCGCCTGCAGCGCGCGACGGACGAACCGGCCGCGCAGCGAGTCGGGCGGGAACTCACGGACGCCGTGGGCTTCCATGCGCGGCTCTTCGAGCAGCCGCCGGTCGACCGCGAGCTGCCGGTCGGCCGGGTCGTCTGACTCGGAGAGCTCGATGTCGTGCTCGATCGCCCAGCGCTTGGTGTGCTTGGCGTGCAGCGTCTCGTGCAGTGCGACACCGAAACAGCGCAGGATCGCCCGCTGTTCGAGCTGGCCCGCGGCGATCGCGGCGCGCGATCCGAGCAGCGCATCGGAGTCGAGGTAGACGGTGCGGGAGTGGATCTCGATGTGACCGGGGTCTGACAGGCCCGGACCGATCAGCGCCCACACCGGGTACAGGCGCTGAAGCACCTGGGTCCAGTGGTCGGAGAGGTCTTGGAAGACCGGGTCGAGGCGGCCACGCTGCGCGGCCGCGCGGTGTAGCTGCTGTACGAACACCGCCGGGCGGACGCGGGGTGTGGTGGCGGGCTTCAGGAGGTCACCGCCCGCGGGTACCCGTTCAGGTTCGGCAGTCCGCTGGTTGCCGAGACCCGGAGGCGGCCGTAGCCGGCCTGGTCGAGCATCCGGCAAGCGGCGGCGGCCTCGGCGTCCTGGATCTTGCCGGCCTGCGCCTGCTCGTGCAGGTTGGAGGCGAAGAACGCGAGCGCTGCGCGTTCGCCGACGCGCTCGGTCATCCGCCACAGCGCTTCGATGTCGCGGAACTGCGGCGTCCAGCACAGCCCGTCCTCGCCGGCGATCCGCTGGCGATCAA
>ODAK010004562.1_pt1 | contig 14145 bp, 13 predicted proteins | sample 1539591 | NCBI WGS metagenome assembly ODAK01 (sample SAMEA3539303, study PRJEB22396) | soil metagenome | biome: tundra; feature: field; material: soil | place: USA | collected 2010-05 | depth 0.15 m | reverse complement strand
CGGGTAAGCGCGGGCGGCGCCTCGGGCAGGCGCCTAGCCGGGGAGGTCGCCAGGCGCGGCCGCTGACCGCCGAGTCAGAACGCCGGCCCTCCGGTGGCACACTGTCAGGCGCGCGGCGTAGGTTCTGATGCATGTGCCGCAGTATCAAGACCTTGCGCGAGCCCTACACAGAGAACGTGACCGAGGCCGATGTCCGCGCGGCTGCCCTGCAGTACGTCCGGAAGGTCAGCGGCTTCCGTCAGCCCGCGCGCCACAACGCCGATGCGTTCGACCGCGCGGTGAACTCCGTGGCGGACGCCACCCTGGAACTGCTCGATCAGCTGACGGTGCGGGGTCCCCGGAGCTGACGCAGTGAGCGGGACCTGGATTCAACTGGTCCGGCTCAGGTAGTGTGGCGCCCGCCAGCAGCTCACGTCCCGGGGAGGTGAGACCCATTACCGCCACATCAGGCCGGGTGCTCTCATCTCATGCCCGTACGGTCCGCCTGGCATAGGTGACCGGGAGAGCGCCCCTCAGCATCCCGGGAGGCTCTCTTGTCGATTTCCCAGTCACCTCTTCCTCAGTCTGTCATCGTGACCAGGCTGCGGACCGCCGGCTGTGTCTTCGCCGAGGACGAGGCGCGGTTGCTCATCGCCACCGCCCGGACGCCGGCTGACCTTGCCGCCATGGTGAACCGGCGGGCCGCCGGCCACCCCCTCGAACACGTCCTGGGCTGGGCGGAGTTCTGCGGGCTGCGGATATCCGTGGACCCCGGGGTCTTCGTGCCCCGCCGTCGTACCGAGTTCCTCGCGCACCATGCCATTGGCCTGGCCCGTCAGGCTGCCGCTCGCGCTCGCCAGGCCGCCAGGCCCCCCGGCCAGGACCTCGCCGGGCCAGCACCGGTGGTCCTCGACCTGTGCTGCGGGTCGGGCGCAGTGGGCGCCGCGCTGGCTGCCGCACTGGACCCGGTTGAGTTGCATGCCGCTGACCTGGACCCTGCCGCGGTGCGATGTGCCCGTCGTAACCTCGCCGCCTCGGGTGGCCAGGTGTACGAAGGCGATCTCTATGACCCGCTGCCCGCTGCCCTGCGGGGCCGGGTTGACGTCCTCGTCGCCAACGTGCCCTACGTACCTACCGAGGAGGTCGCGCTGCTGCCTCTGGAGGCACGCATATATGAGGCCCGGGTAGCGCTGGACGGCGGCGGGGACGGGCTTGATATCCTGCGGCAGGTGAGCGCCGCCGCGCCACGCTGGCTGGCACCGGGCGGCTACTTGCTGGTCGAGACGAGCGAGCGCCAGGCACCGCAGGCCATCGAGATAGTCGCCCGCAGCGGGCTGATCGCGCGGGTGGCCAGCTCCGGCGAGCTGAACGCCACCGTCGTCATCGGGGCCGCGGAGGAAGGGCCTAGCTGCCGAAGCTGACTGCCGTGGTGTTAGCGCCGCTGACTACGACGGCGACATGCTCGGCCGGCTCAGGCGCGTACCGGCCCGAGATGAGCGCGGCGAGCGCCGTGCATCCCCCTGGTTCCCCGACGACCCGGAGCTTTTCCCACAGCAGCTGCTGAGCCTGCAGGATCGCCTCGTCGCTGCACAGCACCACCTGCTCCGCGAAGCGCGAGATCATCGCGTAAGTCAGGCCGCCGACCCGCCGCGGTGCTAGCGAGTCCACCGCCACGCTGCCGGTTGGCGCGTCAGCGGGACCGCCTGCCTTCATCGCCTCGGTCATCGTCGGGGCGCCCGCCGGCTCCGCGCCGATGACGCGGACATCGCCGGCGTACGCCCCGGCGATGCCGGACAGCAGGCCGCCGCCGCCGATCGCGGCCAGCACGGTGGTGACGTCCGGCGCCTGCCTTCGGAGTTCCAGCGCCAGCGTGCCCGCGCCGAGCATGGTCTCCACCTGATCGAAGGCGTGCACGGGCATCGCGCCGGAGGTGGCCGCCCACCGCTCGCTGAGAGCCAGCGCGTCGGAGTATGTCGCTCCCTCGACGATCAGGTCCGCGCCGTAGCCGCGGATCCGGCTGACCTTGGCCGCTGACGAGACTGTCGGGACGAAGATCCGCGCGGGCACGCCCACCGCTCCCGCCGCATAGGCGACAGCCGCGCCATGGTTGCCTCCGGATGCGGCGACGACGCCCGCGGAAGGCACCTTGCGGAGCAGCAAATTGGCGAACGCCCCGCGGACCTTGAACGATCCACTGTGCTGCAACTGCTCCAGCTTGAGCGTCAGCGGCCCGGGCGGCAGCCCCAGCTCGGACCGGTCGACCTCGATCACCGGAGTGACGCGCACGAACGGGCGGATCAGCGGTTCGACCGCCTCGATAGCAGCCCTGGTGACAGTCTCAGTGACCTGCTCCGCGGTCATGCGGCCCGTTGCGCTGCACTCATAGCACGCAAGCCTAACCAGCTGGCGAGCAAGCTCCCCAACGGAGGCCGGGGCCGCCGCCCGCGCTCGGTCACGGCGCGCCAGCGTCCGCGTGCAGCACACTGTCGAGCAATTGTGTGGCGACCTCCCGGTACCGGGACGGGTACTGGTGCGCCATGCCAAGGCTCCAGACCGCGCCCTCCAGTTCCCGCGCGGCATGGAAGGGGGCGAGCTCAGCCGCCGCCGGGACCCGCGTGCCGCTCACCGCCGCGTACGCGGCGAGCGCCACCGTAGCGTCTGCTGCCTGCCCGCCAGCGAGCACCGCGAGGTCCCACTGACGCGGCCCGCGGCAGGTCTCCTCCAGGTCGAACCAGTGCCAGCGGCCGCCCGAGCGCATGAGATTTCCTGCATGCGCGTCGCCATGCAGCACGGCCGCCGGGCTCTCGAGGCTGTCTAGCCAGGCCAGCACGGCGCGGTGCCGGGCCCGCAGCCTTGCCACGGTGGCCGGGTCAAGCACCCGCTCCCGCTCCAGGGCGGCGAGCCCCTCGGTGATCTGATCCCGGGCCGGCGACATGACCGGCAGGTCCCCGGCGTAGCCAGCGAGCGCGATGTGCAGCCGGGCCAGTTCGGTGCCGGCCTCCGCAGCTGCGGCCCGGTCCGGCGAGGCAGGCCGATAGGTCCACAGGCTGAGCGCCAGTCCGTCGTGGCGGTGCGGGCCAGGGTCGGCGAGGTCAGTGGGCGGTATAACGGGGCCGCCCTGCAGTGCTGCGTAGCCCGCCACGGCGACCTCCCGGGCAAGCCAGCAAAACGGATTGCTGCGCGTCCATGCCGTCAGCGTCGCGACTCTCGCCACCACGGGCGCCGGCGCGAGGTGAACGATGAGATTACCGCGGCTGGAGAGCACCCGGGGATCGTCGGCGGGCAGCCCCTGCTGCCGCGCGACGCTCACCGCGGCGGCAAGCCCGGCACGAGCCAGCGCCTTAGTCCGGTTGCCGCTCCTGTCCGCACTGTCAGGTGTGTGCACGAGGCCAGCTTGTCAGCCAGCCCGGAGTCAGATCTCGTCGAGGATCCGCTGCCGCTGAGCCTCGAAGTCCGGGTTGCTCAGCAGGCCCTGGTCCCGCAGCGCCTGCAAGCTGGCGATCCGCTCAGCCTGATCGGTCCGGCCAGCGGCGCTGAATGAGCTGAATGAGCCGACCGGGCTGTTCAGGCCCGGATTGGCCGGGCCAGGCGTGCTGGCGGGACTATTGAAGGTATTGATCGGGCTAATAGCGTCAAAAGTGCTCGGGGTCGGGGCGCTCACCGGCCCGGCCGGGCCCGCTGGTGCGGGCTGACTGGCAGGCCCAGATGCGGCCATGCCCCTGCTGGCCTTGAGCTGCTTGAGCGTCTCGATGGCGGCCGCGCGCTGACTCCGGTCGCCGGACAGCAGCCCCTGTACCATCTGCGCCGCTTCCGGGCCGGCCACGACGCGCATGTCGGGTGCGCCGCTCTGGAATGCGGCGCGCAACGCCCGCTGCATGGGACCGTCCGCAGCGTCGGCCTCGCCGGACCCCCCGCTGACTGCCGGCTCGCCGGAGCCGGCCGGCTCGGCCTGTGACGCCTGCGACGGCCCCGCCCAGTACATGCATCTCGCCCCCGCCGGGCAGCGCCGGGCCACCGGCACCGGAGGCGTCCGGCCGTATGCCGGCGATGTTCCAGGCCGCCTGGGCCGCGCCTTCGGCCATGCCGGCCCTGAACTGTTCAGCCAGCTTCAGCGCGGCGCCCGCTGATGGCATGCTGAACCTCGTGTAATGGGGATCGAAGCGGGCCTCGCCGGTCTTGGCCTCGAACTCCACGCGGCCGGCGGCGCCGGCGGCCGGCGGCGCTATTGCGCCGGTGCCGTTAATGGTGGCCCGCAGTACCCCGCCGGATTGCCCGCGGACGTCTACGACCCGAACACGCCAGGTCCTCCCCGGGCCGATCCGACTGTGAGGTAACTATGGCCTGGCACCGTATGGTCTGGGTGCTATCCGTCTGGCCATGCCATGAGTACCCGGCTCAGGCCATGAGTACCTGGCTCGGGCCATAGGTGACCACTTCGGGCCGCCAGTGCCCGGCGGGAGTGTACCGGCCGGGCGGCCGGGTTACGGCTGGCCCATTGTGTCCGCGTGGGTGATCAGCAGCGAGTCCGGCGGCACGAGGTCGACGCCGTCAGGGTCGTTGAGGTAGCCGGGCCGGGCGCCGGTGACGCCGGTGTGCCCGTACTGCCAGACGATGCGGCCGGTGACCGGGTTGATCACGATGACCCGGTCGTTGAAGTCGTCATTGGCCAGGATGTCGCCGTTAGGAAGTGGCAGTGCCAGCGACGGGTGATTCAGCCCGCCGCGCCGCCAGAGCAGATGGCCCGCGGAGTTGAACTCCACGGCCTGCCCCGCGCTTGAGTAGTCGACCGTCAGGTAACGGCCCGGATAGACCTCATTGGTGTCGGACGGGTAAGCGACGCCCGGCGGGTGAGCGGACCACGTCACGTGCCCGGTCAGGCTCATCTCGTCCGTCCAGTCGCCATTGATCTCGGTGATCATGTACTGGCCGTCCGTGAGCGGGAACGCCCCGTTCGGGCTACCGAACCGGTGCGGCGGGTCGTGCAGGCAGACATTCGTGCTCTCACCGATGATCTTCAGCGGCCGGTGCGCGGGCGGATGGATGATCAAGACACGGCAGTTCTTGATGTCGGCGGACACCAGGTAGCCAGCGGGCGTCAGCATGGCGTCATCGGGGTTGTCCACCCTGTCGGGACCCATCCCGGGCGCCCCCGCCTTCCCGTACCTATAGACGATCTTGTGCGCGGCGACGTCGATAACGCTGATGAGCTGGTCGTCTTCCTGCGTGGCGATGATGTACCTGCCGTCCGGGGAGAAGAACGCGTCGTCGGGCACCCGGAAACTCTGGCCTGGCGCCAGGTCGCCGCGGCGCGGGAACTCCCACCGGATGCGGCCCTGCGGGTCGACGATTACCAGCCGGTCGTTCAGATGGTCGGCGATTAGCACGTCGGCAGGCAGTGCGGCGGCCGTCGAGCCCGGTGCCAGCTGGCCGGGGCCGCGCGGGGGCGATAGCCAGGGATCTCCCGCTGGCAGCGGGGCGCGGACAAGCCGGAGCGTGGTGACCGAGGGAAGCAGCATGTTCCCGTCTGCGCCGCCGATCAGGTAGGCCGTTCCGCCGATGACAGCCGCGGCGGCGTCCGCGACAGGGACGGGGAGCTGTGCCGCCGTGGTGACACTGCCGTCGCCGGGGTCGTAACGGAGCACAGCACCGCTCGTCGGCCCGGGGATCGCTGACGTAGTGCCGGGCCGGTCCGACGGCGCAATCCCTGACTCGCCGGCTGGCGCGGTGCGGCCGCCCGCCAGATAGATGGTCCCGTCGAGTTCGAACGTGGCCTCGCCGGCCAGCCGGTACGGCAGGTGACCAATTACCCGTGCGGTACCGGCGCCCGGATCTACCTGCTGGATGACGTCGGTCATCCCGGCCGGGGTCTGCCCGCCGAAGACCAGGATCCGCCCACCGAGCACGGCGGCGCCGGAGTAGCAAACAGGGACCTGAAGCCGCGCGACGGTGCGGAACTGCCGGCCGGCCCTGGTGGCCAGCACCGCGTCCGGGAAACCGCCTGCCCCGCATCCGCCCAGCAGATACGCCGTGTCCCCGACGTTGACCGCGCCGAGCCCGGCTCGCGCCGACGGCAGCGCGCCGAGCATCGTGGCAGGTCCCGCCGCCCGGACCGCCTGGACGGCTGCTGACCCTGCCGCTGTGCCGCCACCGAATAGCACAGCCCGCCCGCCCAGCAGCAGGCCCGCTGAGTCGCGGGCTGGCCTGGACAGCTGGCTGGCCTGCCAGGTCCGTCCCGTGCCCGGGTCGAGGACCGTCACCGAGCGGGTCGCGGGCTGGCCCAGCGTGCTGCCTCCGGCGATCATCAGGTCGGTGCCGTCAGGCAGGCCGACCGCGCCAGAGATGCCGGCAGGCAGCTGGAACGGCGCGGGTATCGCCTGCAGCGCCATCGTCCTAGCGGGGGCCGGCCGGCTGCCGGGCACTGCGGACTGCCGCTGCGCGGACTTCTCGTGTGCTGCCCGCTGTGCGCCGCCCGGGTCGCCGCCCGCCGAACAGGCGGCGGCCAGCAGCACCAGCGACAGGCAGGTCACCAGCGACAGGCAGGTCACCAGCGTGCCGGGCGGTGCCGCCAGCGCGGACCGGCGGGCCATGACCTCGTCCGAGCGCCAACGTGGCACGGCGCTGTCCTCCCGCTGAGCTGTGTCGGATCGTGCTGCCAGCCCGCGACGCGCCAGATGCGGCCTGGTCAAACGGCGCTGCGCTGCCTGATCAACGGCGCTCTGGGCGGGCCGGGTGCCCGGCTCCCGGGCCGATCAGGCATGTCATGCCCCGGGATCCGCGAGATAACCAGAACTGATCCAGGCAGGTGCCTAGCGTCCCTCAGCAGGCAGAGGTCGTCGGCAACGACAACGCGCACGGGATCTCCATGTTCACCACGGTGGGACCGCCCGGCGGGCTGCTGCCGTCCCGCCTGAGCTGCCGTCCCGCCTGACCTGCCGCGCTGGCCGGCGCGGCAGGTCAGGCGGTCGGCGTCTGGTTGGCGGACTCCAGCCCCAGCTCGACAACCGAGACCTCACGCATCTTGAACTTCTGTATCTTGCCGGTGATGGTCATCGGGAACTCGGTGGTGAACCGGACATACCGCGGGACCTTGTAGCGCGCGATCTTGCCCACGCAGTACGCCGTGACCTCCTCGCCGGTCAGTTCGGCATCAGCGCGCACCTTCACCCACGCGCACAGTTCCTCGCCGAACCTCTCATCGGGAACCCCGATGACCTGGACATCCTCGATCAGCGGGTGAGTGTAGAGAAACTCCTCGACCTCACGCGGATAGATGTTCTCGCCGCCGCGGATGACCATGTCCTTGATCCGCCCGACGATGTTGAGATAGCCCGCCTCATCCATTACCGCCAGATCGCCGGTGTGCATCCACCGTGCGGCGTCGATCGCCTCGGCGGTCATCTCCGGCTCGTTCCAGTACCCGAGCATCACCGAGTACCCGCGGGTGCACATCTCGCCTGGCATCCCGCGCGGCAGCACCAGCCCGGTCTCCGGGTCGATCACCTTGACCTCGAGGTGCGGGTGCACGCGCCCGACCGTCGACACCCGGCGGTCGGTGTCATCGTCGGCCCTGGTCTGGCAGGAGACTGGCGAGGTCTCGGTCATCCCGTAGCAGATCGTGACCTCGGACATGTGCATCTCGGTGACGACCCGCTTCATCACCTCAACAGGACAGGGCGATCCCGCCATGATGCCGGTCCGCAGCGTGGCGAGGTCATAGCTGCCGAAATCGGGCAGCGCGAGCTCGGCGATGAACATCGTGGGGACCCCGTAGAGCGAGGTACACCGCTCCTCCTGGACCGCGCGCAGGGTGGCCTGCGGGTCGAAGCCCGGGGCCGGGATCACGATGCAGGCCCCGTGCGTGGTAACGGCGAGGTTTCCCAGCACCATCCCGAAGCAGTGGTAGAAGGGCACCGGGATGCAGACCCGGTCGTCGCTGGTGTACCGGCACCCCTCTCCGATGAAGAACCCGTTGTTGAGGATGTTGTGGTGGGAGAGGGTCGCGCCCTTAGGGAAACCTGTCGTCCCGCTGGTGTACTGGATGTTGATCGGATCGTCGAAGGACAGGCTCGCCGCTCGTTCCTCCAGGGCACCGGGCCCGGAGCCGTCCGCGGCGGCTGACGCGCCCGCGGCCAGCAGCTCCTGCCACTGCGGCGTGCCCAGGTAGATCACCTGCTCGAGCTGCTCAAGACCGCCGCTCACCTCGTTGATCATGGCGCGGTAGTCGCTGTTCTTGAAGCTCTCCGCGCTGACGAGGAGCCGGACCCCGGACTGGGCCAGCACGTAGCCAAGCTCGTGACCGCGGTAGGCGGGATTGATGTTGACCAGGATCACGCCGATCCGCGCGGTGGCATATTGCAGCAGCACCCACTCGGCGCAGTTCGGCGCCCAGATGCCGACCCGGTCGCCGGCCTGGAATCCTGCCGCGGCCAGGCCGAGTCCGAGGGCATCGCAGTCGGCATCCAGCTGCGCGTATGTCCAGCGGCGTCCGGTGGCCGCATCCACCACGGCCTCGTTGTCTGGATGGGCGGCCGCAACGCGGCGCAGGTTCTCCCCGATGGTCTCGCCGAGCAGCTCGGTGGTCGAGGTTCCGTTACTGTAGGACAGCTGAGTGGCACCGGGCATGACGCATCCTTTGGGATCGGCTTATCCCATCGTCCTCCGTTAAGGGTGCTGGCGGGAAGGCAGGGGCGGCCACTTCCGATGCTGCGGCAATCCGGGTTCGGGGCTACTGTCGAGGTAAGTGACGAGAAGCTGCCCACGGAGCGGCATGGGGACCTGGATTGTCTGGCTCATCGTGGCCGCGGTGCTCGGCGCCGCCGAGATTATGACGGCGACGCTGGCCTTCGGCTTAGTCGCCATCTCCGCGTTCGTGGCGGCCGGCGTCGGTTTCGCCGGCGGTGACGGCGCGCTCCAGTTCGGCGCGTTCGCGGTCGCGTCGGCCGCCGGTCTCGGAATTGCGCGGCCGTTCGCGATGCGGCACATCCGGCAGCCGCCGATGCTGCGGACCGGGACAGCCGCACTGGTCGGCCGGACCGCGATCGTCCTCGATGAAGTCACTGACCGCAGCGGGCGGATCCGGATCGGCGGCGAGGAGTGGTCCGCGCGGTCCTACGACGAGACCCTCACCATTCCGGCGGGCTCCACCGTCGACGTCATGCAGATCGAGGGCGCCACCGCCCTCGTGTACCCCCGGGAGTAGCCGTGGATTACGCAGTTCTGGCCGTCGCCGCAGTATTTGTCGTGCTCATCGCCCTCCTGGCGGTCAAGACGGTGCGCATAATCCCGCAGGCTCGCGCCCGCAACATCGAGCGCCTCGGCCGCTACCGCAAGACCCTCGAGCCGGGGATGAACGTCATCATCCCGTTCATCGACCGCGTCAAGCCGCTGATCGATCTGCGCGAGCAGGTCGTGTCATTCCTCGGCCAGCCGGTGATCACCGAGGACAACCTGGTCGTCAAGATCGACACGGTGCTGTTCTTCCAGGTGACAGACCCGCGGGCGGCCGATTACGAGATCGTCAACTACATCCAGGCGATCGAGCAGCTGACCGCGACCATGTTGCGCAGCGTGATCGGGTCGATGGACCTGGAGGTGACCCTGACCTCACGGGACAAGATCAACACGATGCTGCGCGGCGTGCTCGACGACGCATCGGGCAAGTGGGGGATCCGGGTGACCCGGGTGGAGATCAAGGCGATCGACCCGCCGAAGAGCGTCATTGACGCGATGGAGAAGCAGATGCGGGCCGAGCGGGAGAAACGCGCGGCGATCCTCACCGCCGAAGGCGTCCGCCAGTCGCAGATCCTCACGGCGGAAGGCGACAAGCAGGGCACAATTTTGCGCGCGGAAGGCGACAAGCAGAGCGCGATCCTGCGGGCCGAGGGCCAGGCCCAGGCGGTCGGCACGGTCTTCCAGGCGATCCACGACGGCGACCCCGACCCCAAGCTGCTCGCCTACCAGTACGTCCAGGCCCTGCCGCAGATTGCGCAGGGGCCAGGCAGCAGCGTCTGGATGATCCCCAACGAGGTCACCACCGCGCTGAAGACGTTGAGCTCGGCCTTTGACCCCACTGGAGGCGGCGCCGCGGGCGGCGCTGCCGAGGGCGCGGCCGGCCGCCGGGAATCCGCCGCCGGGGAAGGCCAGCGCCGGGCCGGCCGCCAGGCCGCGACCCCGCTGGGCCAGGCGCCGACAGCACCCCGCCCGGAGGTTCCCGGCCAGGCGCCGCCCGCTGAGCTCGAGAACTAACCGTCGCTCGCAATGCCTGGCGCTCCTGGCCAGCCCCAGTCAGGGCCGGATGGCCAGGCCTATGGTGAGCAGCGCGCCGAAGATCAATTGGAGGCGTCCGGTCTGGCCGAGTGCGGTGATCAGCTGCGGTCCTGACGCGCCCTTAGTGACTAGCTGGCTGGGTGCCACCGCGAACGGCAACGCCACGAGGACGAGCAGGGTCAAGGGTGCCGTGACTGCGATAGCAACCGCAGCGCAGAACGGGAGCACCACGCAGGACACATACAGCATGCGGGTGCGGTGGTCGCCCAGCACCACGGCGAGCGTCCGCTTGCCGGTCATCGCATCGGAAGGGATATCGCGCAGGTTGTTGATCACCAGCAGGGCGCAGGCGAGCAGGCCGACCGGCACGGCCGCCGCGAGCGCCAGCCACGCCACCGCGCCCATCTGGACGTAGGCAGTCCCGGCTACCGCAGCTAGGCCGAAGAACAGGAAGACAGCCACCTCGCCCAGGGCCCGGTACCCGTACGGCTGGCTGCCGCCGGTATAGAACCAAGCGGCGGCGATCGCCAGCGCGCCGAGTACCAGCAGCCACCAGGAGGTCACGGCCGCCAGCACGAGGCCGGCCGCTCCTGCAACCGCAAAGCAGCCCAAGGCGGCGACGAGAACGTGCCTGGGCTTTGCCAGCCCGGAACCGACCAGCCGGACAGGTCCGACGCGCCGCTCGTCGGTGCCGCGGATCCCGTCGCTGTAGTCGTTGGCATAGTTGACGCCGACCTGCAACGCGAGCGCGACAAGCAGCGCCAGGACAGCACGCCACAGCCAGAACCGGCCGTAACCGAAGGCCACGCCTGAGCCGACAGCGACCGGGACGATGGCCGCTGGCAGTGTCCGCGGCCGCGCGCCCGCTACCCAGTCTCGTGCTGCGGCCACTGCCCGCCCTTCGTTGCTGATCAAGGGGTCAAAGACTATTCGGCACCGGGCCGCGGCCGGCACGCCGGGTAGCCGGGCCCTGATCAGCTGCAGGCGAAACGCAGGCACGCGACAGCTCCGGCGCTGCGGCGGGGTGCCGAATGCGCCAGCGGCCCGGCGCGCCGGGCCGCTGGCGCGGCCGTTACCGTGCTGGCGGCAGCGCCCTGGCAGCCGCCGCATGGATCAGGCTGATCTGGCCGGCGTCCAGCCTTGGCACGTCGCGTTCCCTCGCCTTGCGCCTGAAATACCTGCGAAGCCGGCGCCCCGCGAACACATCGACGCCGCGCAGGGTGGCTACTGTCCACGGGATCGTAGGCCCGTAGATCGCCATCGCGGGACGGACCCTGACCCTATCCCCGAGCGCGGCACTGAGCAGGATCGTGGCCTGCCCGGCCTCCCACTGAGCATGATCAAGCCGCTGCTCCTGGCTGAATGGGCCGTGGTAGAGCCGTCCGGCCGTGGCGGCGTGGACCGGCAGCCTGCGATCCCAGCGTTCGGAATCCACCGCGAAGACGCCAGGCGGCCCGATCACCAGGTGATCAATGACAGAGTCGCTGCCCGGGATGGCTCGGGCGTTCAGTGCGACGTAGCCAGCGCCCTTGAGCAGTGCCAGGCGACGGCGGGTGCGCCGCTGCGCGGAGGTGGCCCGGACCGCCGCAGGTACGACTGATGTGGTTCTCGACCGGTAGATGATGTCGACGATGACGACCAGGGCTGCGGCCGTCAGCCCGAGCCGCCAGTCCTGCCAGATGGTGGCCGCGGCGGCCGCGGCGATGGCCATCAGCCCGCGGGTGATCCAGATCGGCAGGCGCGGATCCGCCGCAATGCCCTGAAATGGAAGGGCAGGGAGCCGAAACGCCGGGATAAAGCTGCGCGGGGTCTGCTCCGCGCGGCCAGCCGGGTCCTGCGTGCCTGGCTCAGCCGGAGTTCGCCGGAAGCTATTGGCGGGGCTCTTCGGCGGCAGTTCGGCCAGTGCCCGCCCCTCGGCGTCGGCCGGGGCCGGTGGCTCCAGTTCGGCCAGGGCCAGCTCCAGGGTGTCAGCCGGGCTCCATTCGGGCCTGTCGGCCGCAGCACGCTGCTGTCCGTCGGCCGCAGCCTGCTCAGCCAGTTCGGCCGGCGCCGCGGATCCGGCGTCGCGCGGCTCAGGGCCGGTGTCCCGGTTCGCCTTTCCGCCGGTCTCCCGGTTCATATCCCTGAGAGTAACCGAATGACTGCGCTGAGGGCACGAGAGTTCACTTCATCGCCCAGTGCCAGGCCCACGTCGCGCCGCCCCTTCAGGCTCGCGTCCAGTGCCCCTTGCTGGACCCCGCAGCCCCGCCGGTCTACCGTTCGGTAACGTGACTCAGATACACGAGCTGACGGTGACCGAGCTCGCCGCCGCCATCCGCGAACAGCAACTTTCCCCGGTCGAGGTCACCGATCACTACCTGGACCGCATCGATCGGCTGAATGAGCAGGTCGGGGCGTTCTACACGGTGACCGCCGACTTGGCCAGGGAGGAAGCCGCCCGCGCGGAGAAGGCGGTCGCTGACAGCCTGCGCGGCCCGGGCGATGCAGCGGCCTTGCCGCCGCTGCTGGGCGTGCCGATCCCGATCAAGGACCTGAATATGGTCGCGGGCGTTCGCTTCACGTTCGGCTCCGCCGCCTTCGCAGACAACGTCGCCGACCAGGACGACTACGTGGTCGCCGCGCTCCGGGCAGCCGGCACGGTGCTCACCGGCAAGACTGCGACTCCAGAGTTCGGCCTCCCGTGCTACACCGAGACCAGCATCGGGCCGCCGGCCCGCACGCCCTGGGATCTGACCCGGTCGGCCGGCGGTTCAAGCGGCGGCGCTGCGGCGGCCGTTGCTGCCGGGCTGGCGCCTGCCGCGCAAGGAAGCGACGGCGGGGGATCAATCCGGATACCGTCCAGCGTCTGCGGGCTGTTCGGCATCAAGCCGTCCCGCGGCCGGATCTCCGGTGGCCCGCTGATGCCTGATCTGTCCGGGCTGTCCACCAATGGTCCGCTTGCCCGCACGGTGGCCGACGCCGCGCTGCTGCTCGACGCGATGACCGTGCACCACGCGGGCGACATGTACACGCAGCCGGCGCTGCCGCCCGGGGAAACCTTCCTGGGCCACGCGTCCAGGGCGCCCGGCCGGCTGCGGATCGGACGCTCGCTGCAGAATGCCGTCGAGGGAGCGACCGTGCATGCGGACTGTGCCGCAGCGTATGAGGAGGCCAGCAGCCTGCTGGCGGAACTCGGGCACGAGGTCGAGGAGATAACGCTGCCATTCGGCCCCGAGATTGTCCCGATGTTCGAGATTCTCTGGTACTCAATGGCCACCCTCGCGCCGGTCGACCCGGCCAGGGAAGACCTGCTGCTCCCGCTCACCCGTTACCTCCGCAGCCGGGGGCAGCAGCTCAAGGCGCAAGATCTGCTCTTCGCGCAGGCCTACCTGCAGGCCGTTATGCGTCCCGCGCTGGAGCTGCTCAACGGATACGACGCGATCCTCACCCCCACGCTTGCCTCACCGCCGGTCCCGGTCGGCTATTTCGACGAGGTCGAACCTGCGGAGAACTTCGAGCGGCAGAAGCAGTTCACGCCCTACACCGCCATGTACAACCTGTCCGGGCAGCCGGCGGTGAACGTGCCGCTGCACTGGAACGGCGACGGGCTGCCTATCGGCGTGATGCTCGCTGGCCGGATCGGGGATGAGGCCACGCTGATCTCGCTGTCGGCCCAGCTGGAGGCCGCACGGCCGTGGCGGGACAGGCACCCGCCGATCTGGTGACGGCCGCCAGCCGCACATCCGCTGACTGGCCGCGCCAGCCAGCCTGCTGGCCGGCCGGCCGCGCGCGCGGATGTCGACTGTTCCCGGGCAAGTAGCGGGGGCCGGACTTGCCGGTCCGGCCCCCGCCACCTGGCTACCGATTTACAGCAGGGTGGTGACGGCCTTGAGCTCGGTGTAGGCATTGAGCGCTTCGTGG
>ODAK010004561.1_pt1 | contig 14146 bp, 12 predicted proteins | sample 1539591 | NCBI WGS metagenome assembly ODAK01 (sample SAMEA3539303, study PRJEB22396) | soil metagenome | biome: tundra; feature: field; material: soil | place: USA | collected 2010-05 | depth 0.15 m | reverse complement strand
GTCTCCTTTGAAGGGTCAGGCGAGGGTGGCAGCACGGGCGTCGTCGTCAAGGCACACGCACGGAAAGGTTGTGACAACCTTGATAGCGTCCTATATCTTCTGTCTTCTTGACCCGCGAGAATCTCGATGCTGAGCCGTAACATGAGGAAAGTTGGCCGTGATCGGAAACGTGGTCGCCGATACGATCGCCGAGACCAGAGAACCGCCAACCCCGGAGACGACTCTCCGGCGATTACGGGATTGGCAGTCACGCGTGCATGACCTGTACAGCCAGATCGAGCGCGCTCTGGGCCCAGGCTATTCCTATGATCGGACTGGTAAACAGCAATCCGGTGAGGAACGGGTCCAACAATCCGGGCTGCGCCCGGAGGATGTCCCCCCGATTGACATTCTCCGGATCGAACGGTCGGGTCATCCAGTTGCCATGATCCTTCCCCGCGGGCTCTGGATCATCGGCGCGAACGGGCGATTGGACCTGCATCTCTTTCCTAAAGCAGGTGGACGTCGTCTGTTCATGCTGATGGATCTTTCCTCTCCATTGGAGGAACATAGCGACTGGCGCATCGTGAGGCCCGCTGATCGCCTGCATCAGCCTGTCTTCATACCGGAGCGGCTGGCTGAACTTTTGGAATGAGTGCCAGCATTTCTCTGGGCGAATTACGGGCCGCATACAGAAGGACATCCAGTCGAATCTATCGAATTCTCGAAGATGGGTACGACTTCTCGGCGGAAGACGCCATTATCGTGGCCCTGGACCGTGACGCTCTTATCATCGATGCCGCTTTTTTCGTTCTGATCTTCGGGCAAATCGAAAATCGCATCAATGAACTGGCGGCGATTAAGATGGAAACGGAAACGCGGAGGCGCGCGTTGCGTGAACAGAAATTTGAGAAGCGGATGGAGCTGGCGTTGCCGGGAGTCGGGAACAAATCAGTCCGCGGCGAAATAGCGGGCTGGTACAGCTTAAGAAACGACGCCGCGCATGGTGAACGCCTTTCGGAGTACAATATCGATACGGTTTTCGAGCGAGCGGAGTGGCTCGAGGCGATATTAGGAGACAGCCGAACCGCCGTGGTGTAACTACCTGCGATTTCATGGGAGACGATGCATGCTGGCGGGTGAAGCAGTGGTGGCGATCTGGAACGGCATCGAACCAGACGCGCGTGAGCAATTTTACGACTGGCATGTCAACGAACACATGCCGGAACGCGTTGGCATCCCCGGCTTCCGCCGCGGCCGGCGCTACATCGCCGCCGGCACCGCGACGCATCCGGAGTTCTTCACGCTGTACGAAGCCGATACGATGCAGGTGCTGCAAGGCTCCGGTTACGCCGACCGATTGAACGACCCAACGGCCGCTACCAAGGCCACGACCGCGAAGTTCACCAATACGTTCCGGGCGTTATCGCGCGTTCTGGTCAGCCATGGGCCCGGCATGGGCGGCGCCATGCTGACGATTCGTTTCGATTGCGACGCCCAGCATCTGATCGCCGTCCGCGCCATGGTGCGCGCGGCGGCGCAGGCGCGGAGGGTCACCGGCGCGCACCTGTGTCAGGGCGATACCGCGGCCTCGCTGATCCGCACCACCGAGACCAAGGACCGCACCGACATCCAGCCGCCGCCGTCGTGTTTCATCATGGTCGAGGCGACCGATCCCGAGGCATTGACCGACATTCTGCTCGAGCGCGCGCTTCTGGGCGCCGGTGCGACCGCCCCGTTCGTTCGCGGCACGTACCGGCTGGAATATGTCCGGGTGAAGACCGCGTTCGCGCCCTGACTTCCCAGCGCGGGGACTATCCCGGCGCCGCCCCCTGCACACCGACGCGCAGCATATACAGCGATTGCGAGGCCGTCATGAACAGATGGTCGTGCTTGGGTCCGCCAAAGGCCAGATTGGCGCAAACTTCCGGCAACCGGATGCGCCCAATCAACTTGCCGTCGGGCGCGAATACCAGCACCCCCGCGTATCCCAACGGCGCGTTCGAACTGCACCACATGTTGCCGAAGGCGTCGGCGCGCATCCCATCGGGCCCGCATTGCACGCCATCGACTTTCATGTCGGTGAACACGCGTTTGCCAGCGAGCGTCGTGCCATTCACATCAAACGCGTAGATCGAGCGGTTGCCGCCGGGTCCGCTGTCGCCCGGCCCCTTGCCGGTGCTGATCACGTACAGCGTCTTATAATCGGGTGCGAAACAAATCCCGTTCGGATCGGCGAGGTCGGCTTCGGGGATCGCCACTTCTAGTTTCCCTGATGGATCCCAGCGATAGACCGCGTTCGGCAGCTCGCGTTTCACCGCGGTGACGACGTTTTCGGCACCGGTTCGCGGGTTGAATTTCCCCGCCGCGTTGGCTGGGCCGCCGGCATCGTCCGGCCGGCCCTCGGAGAGCCGGTCGCCGTACGGAGGGTCGGTGAACCAGATCGATCCATCCGGATGCGCGACCAGATCGTTGGGCGAATTGAGCGGTTTGCCATCGAACTGATCGGCGATCACCGTCATCGATCCGTCATGTTCCCAGCGCACCACGCGGCGATGGTAATCCTGCGCCGTGAGTTGCCGTCCCTGGAAATCGAACGCATTGCCGTTGCTGTTCCACGACGGTTTTCGAAATGCGGTGATCCGCTGATCGTCCCAGTTGAAACGATATTGGGTGTCTCCGGTCACGTCGCTGAACACCAGATAGTGGCCCTGGCTCGACCATGCCGGACCTTCGGCCCACTGAAAGCCGGTCGCCACGCGATGCAGGCCGGCGTTGCCGACGCGGTACGCGGCGAACGCCGGATCGACAACGATGACGTCCGGATCGGGGTAGATCGCCGGCGGCGCATGGTGTCCCCACTCTCGCGGCGGTGTCGTGACCGTACTGGGTGGTATCCCCGCCGGTTGCTGCGCCGCGGCGGAGCGGCCGAGTGCCGCGACACCGACGGTCATTTGCACGAAACGGCGACGAGACGATGCGATCATGGTCGTATCCTCCGTGTTATTTTGGCCCAATCTTATGCGGGCGTTGGTCTTATGCGGGTGTTGGCGCGTCCTGGCGGATCAGTCCCGCGGTTTTCAGGTCGCTCCATAATGCACCCGGGATGGGATGGGTGAACAGTGGCACGTTCGTGTTGAACTCGGCCGCGTCGCGCGGACCCGGAATGATCGCGCAAACCGCGGGATGCGCCAGCGGGAACTGGAACGCCGCCGCCGCCAGCGGCACATGGTGCGCGTCGCACACCGCCTGGATCCGTTTCACCCGGTCCACGATCTCCGCCGGCGCGGGCGCGTAATTCCAGGTATCGCGGCCGGCCAGGATGCCGGAGTTCAACGGACCGCCGACCACGATCGAGGCGCCGCGTCTCTCGCACAACGGCAACAGGTCATCCAACGGCCCTTGTTCCAGCAGCGTGTAGCGGCCGGCCAGCAGGAACACGTCCCAGTCGCCGAATTCCATCACGTCGAGGATGACTTCCTTCTCGTTCACGCCGAGGCCAAAGGCGCTGCAAACGCCGGTGCGCTTCAGTTCATCGAGCGCCTTATAGCCGCTGTCGCGCAGGATTTTCATGTGATGCGCGTTGCCCTCGACACCGTGCGTCACGACACCGATGTCGTGCACGAACAAAATGTCGACTTTCGCAAGGCCCAGTCGATGGTAGCTGTCTTCGACGGAGCGCATGATGCCGTCATACGAATAATCGTACACCACATCGAACGGGAAGATCGACAAGCCGCCGTCCGCGCTGCGTCCCGGACCGGTGTGCGGCTTCAGCAGGCGGCCGACCTTGGTGGACAACACCCAGGATTCTCGAGATTCCGCGCGCAGGGCATCGCCAACCCGGTGTTCGGCGGCGCCGACGCCGTAAAACGGTGCCGTATCGACATAACGAATCCCGGCGTCCCAGGCGGCGCGCACGATGGACTGGCCGGTGGCCTGATCGATGGTGAACCGCCGTCCGGCCATCGTCGCGGTGCCGAGACCGATTTCCGTCACTCGCAACGCGGTGCGGCCGACCTGACGCGTATTCCAGTTGGGCATTGCGGTTTCTCCTTATGAACCTGAGGCGACGCCTCGCAGGGACAACTCGGCGGCGCGGAGGCAACTGACCGCGTGACCGGGTTCGATTTCGGTCAGAGCGGGGACCTCGGTCCGGCATTGCTCTGTCGCATATTTGCAGCGCGGGTGAAAATGACAGCCTGGTGGCGGGTTGGATGGGTCGGCGACATCGCCCTCCAGCACGATCCGGTGCGCGCGGCGCCGCGGATCGGGCACCGGAACAGCGGACAGCAGAGCCTCCGTATACGGATGCTTTGGGGATGTAAACAACTGCTTCGTGGGCGCGGTTTCGACGATGCGGCCGGCGTACATCACCGCGACCCGGTGGCTGACATGTTTCACCACCGAAAGGTCATGCGCGACGAACAGATAGGTCAGGCCAAGCTGATCCTGCAGATCCAGCATCAAATTAACGATCTGCGCCTGCACCGAAACATCCAGCGCGGAGACCGGCTCGTCGGCGACGATCAGCGACGGGTTCAGCGCCAGCGCGCGAGCGATCCCGATCCGCTGCCGCTGCCCGCCGGAAAACGCATGCGGAAACCGGTTCAGATACGCCGCCGGCAGACGCACGAGCCGCAGCAGATCGGCAACCCGTGTCTCGCGTTCCCGCGTGTCGCGCATGCCCTGCACCAGCAGCGGCTCGCCGATGATTTCCGCGATCGTCATGCGCGGGTTGAGCGAGGAGAACGGATCCTGGAAGATCATCTGCATGCGCCGGCGTAACGGGCGCAAACCCTTGCGATCCAGGCCGGCGACATCGATCGCGTCACCGTGTTCATCGCGGAACAGGATCTTTCCCGATGTCGGCGCGATTGCCCGCAGGATGCAGCGTGAGGTCGTGGTCTTGCCGCACCCGGACTCGCCAACCAACGACAGAGTTTCCCCATGCGCGATGCTGAACGATACATCATCGACCGCGCGGATCTGGCCGGTCACGCGCCCCAGCAACCCCTGGCGAATGGGAAAATGCTTGCGCAGGCCCCGGACTTCCAAGACGGGGACTTCCAGGACCGGCGTGGTCATGCCACGGGCTCGGTGTACAGATGGCACGCGGTCACGTGATTGTCGGCGAAGGAGACCTCGACCGGCACATCGGCATCGCAACGTCCTGGCATCGCGTCGGGGCAGCGCGGGTGGAACGGGCAGCCGGCGGGACGCGCCAATGGATGCGGGATCGAACCGGAAATCGTCGCCAGCCGGGCGCGCGGCTCGGCCAGCACGCTGGGGATCGAGCGCAACAGCGATTGCGTGTAGGGATGCCGCGGCGCGTGGAAGATCGCGTCGACCGGACCTTTCTCCACCTCGCGGCCGAGATACATCACCACGACGTCGTCGGCCATTTCGGCGATCACGCCCATGTCGTGCGTGATCAGAATCACCGCGAGGTCGCGCTCGCGTTGCAGCCGCGCGATCAGTTCCAGGATTTGCGCCTGTGTGGTCACGTCCAGCGCCGTCGTTGGTTCATCCGCGATCAGCACATGCGGCTCGGCGGCGAGCGCCAGGGCAACCATCACGCGCTGGCGCAACCCGCCCGACAGCTCGAACGAATAGGCATCGATACGATGCGCCGGCCGTGGAATTCCAACCAGCGCCAGCAGTTCAATCGCACGTGCCCGGGCGGCTTTCTTTGACAGCGGCGAGTGGAGCCGGATCGCTTCGATCAACTGGACACCGACGGTGTGGAACGCCGACAGCGAGCTCATGGGTTCCTGGAACACGAGGCCGATCTCGCCGCCGCGGATTTGCCGCATGGCGGAACCGTCGGATGGCAGGGTGACAAGGTCCACGACCTGACCACTGTGCCGGCGCAGCAATATCTCGCCGCCAACGATCCGGCCGGGACGTTCGACGATCCGTAAGATCGAGCGGGCGGTGACGCTTTTGCCGCACCCGGACTCGCCGACGATACCGAGGGTGCGGCCCGGATACAGATCGAAGGAGGCGCCATCGACGGCGCGGACGACGCCCTCGTCGGCGAAGAAGTATGTGCTCAGGCCGCGGACCTGAAGGATCGGCTCAGCCATAGGGGTCGGCCGCGTCGCGCAATCCGTCGCCGAGGAAATTGAACGCCAGGATGACAACGATCACCGGCAGCGCGACAACCAACAGCCACGGTGCCAGGCCCAGGGTTTGCAGGTTCTGCGCATCCTGCAGCAGCACGCCCCAGGAAATCGCCGGCGGGCGCAGGCCAAGACCAAGGAACGACAAGGTCGTTTCGCTGATGATCATCGCCGGCAACGCGAGGCTGACCGCGGCGATGATGTGCGACAGGAACGACGGCACCATGTGTTTGAAGATGATACGCATGTGCGACGCGCCGGCGAGCACCGCGGCGGTGATGAAATCCTCCTCCCGCAACGCCAGGAAACGGCCGCGCACCACCCGTGCCAGCTCGGTCCAACCGATCAGCGAAATGATGATGGTGATCGCGAAATACACCTGTTGCGGCGACCAGGAGGCGGGCACCGCGGCGGCGAGGCCCATCCACAGCGGGATCGTCGGGATCGAGCGCAGGATTTCGATCACGCGCTGGATGATCAGGTCGGCCGCTCCACCATACAAACCGGAGATGCCGCCAAGCAGAACACCCAGCGCCAGGCTGAGACTGACGCCGACCAGCCCGATGGTCAGCGAGGTCCGCGTCGCCAGCACCAGGCGCGAGAACACGTCGCGTCCCGTTTGATCGGTACCAAGCAGGAACAAAGAATTCTCCGGTTTGCGGTCGCTGACACCGAGCAAATGAATGTCGGTCGGAATCAGCCCGAACAGCCGGTACGCATAGCCATGTCCGAACAACATGAGATCGCGCGGCTCGCCGGGATCAGGGAGATAGGACAATTTGAAGGTGCGTGGATCGCGCTTGCCGTTCAGCGCGAACACCTGAGGGTGGAAATGGCCCTCGGCATCGAACCAGTGGATCGGCTGCGGCGGCACGTAGCCTCGTGCCGCCTGAGTATCGAACGGCTCGGTGCTGGCGATCGTGTCGGCGAACAGCGCGACAAAGTAGAACAGCCCGACGACGATCGCGCTGACCACCGCCAGCTTGTGCTTGCGAAAGCGCCACCAGATGAGTTGCCGCTGAGTCGCGACCGCGACCCGGCTCTCGGCCAGCGTATCGCTCATTTCAACTGGCCGAGCCGGATGCGCGGATCGATCCACATCAGCAGCAAATCCGACAGCAGAGTGCCGATCACGGTCAGTACGCCCAACATCAGGATGATGGTGGACGCGAGCAGCATGTCCTGGGACAGCAACGATCGCAGCAGTACTGGCCCCACGGTGGGCAGGCTCAGCACGACCGAGATGATCACGCTGCCGGAGACAGTGAACGGCAGCAGGTAGCCGATGGTGGAGGCGAACGGGTTCAGCGCCGCGCGCACCGGGTAGCGAAAGATGACCTTGCGCTCCGGCAGGCCGCGGGCGCGGGCGGTCATCACGTAGGGCCGGCGCAGCTCATCCAGCAGATTGGCGCGCATGATGCGCACCAGTTGCGCGGTGCCCGCCAGCGACAGGATCAGCATCGGCACCGGCAAATGGCAGATCAGGTCATAGACTTTTTCCCACGACCAGGGCGCGAGTTGCTGATCGGCGGAAAACAGACCGCCCACGCTCAGATTGAACCAGCGCAGGCCGAAATACATCACGATCAGCGCCAGCAGAAAGTTCGGCACCGCCAGACCGATGAACCCCAGCAGCGTGAACACATAATCGCCGATCGAGTATTGCCGTACGGCGGAATAAATCCCGATCGGCAATGCCAGTCCCCAGGTCACGACGATGGAGCCCAGAGACAGCAACACCGTCAACCATAAGCGGTCGCCGATGACCTCGGTCACGGGTCTGCCGTATTCGAAGGACCGGCCGAAATTTCCGGTCGCGACCATGCCAAGCCATTTGAAGTACTGAACATACAGCGGCTGATTCAGACCGTACGCCAGTCGCAGCGCGTCGGCCTCCGCGGCGGAAATCGCGGTGCCGGACAGTGCCGCCTGCGCGGCATAGGCATCGACGAAATCTCCCGGCGGCAGTTGCAGGATGGTGAACGTCACCAGCGTGATGGCGACGACCGTGATCGCCGCCAGCCCGAGCCGCCGCAACAGATAAGCCAGCATCGATCAGCTCTTGAAATACCAGGTTTCCGGGTGCGAATTGCCGGGGGTCCGGCAATGTTGCGCGTTGCAGACTCGCGCGGCGATATTGCCAAGACGGTCGGACACGAGACGCACGCCAAGCCCAGCTGGCGACTGCCCCACCGTCCCAATCCCATACTGCCCGTCAACCAATATCTTCCAGATCTCCTGGGCATTCTTATTACGGCCCTCGGCTTTCAGGCCGGCCGCCTCGTCATACAGTTCCCAGATTTTCAGGATGTTTGGATCGTCCGGTTTGACACCCTGCGTGCCGCCCGACGCGAAGTATTTGCCGAAGACCGGGCCCATGGCGATGCTGTCGGCGGTGACCGGTATGGCCCAGGTTGGGAACAGGTACAATAGTTCGGTGCCACCGTTGTTCCAGACGAACATGTGATAGTCGTTGTTGTTCGCCTTGGTGAAACCAAGCCCACGCTCCATTTCCTTCACGTCGCCCTGAATGCCGATTTTGCGCCACTGGTCGGCGACCATTTCGGACAGTTTCGGGTACGGCAGGAAGGCCTGGATGGCGATGATCTGAATCCGTAACCGTTCGGCGTTATCGGTGCGGACCCGGAACCCGTCGGAATCCTTTTTGGCCAATCCGATGCCGTCCAGCATCTTGTTGGCCTGGGCGACATCCAATGTCGACCATTTCGTGCGCCATTCCTTACCCGGACTTTGCGGCATACTCTCCCCCGGCGAGGGCGAGCCGGGAGTGCCAACGCCCAGCCAGAAGGTTTCGTTCAATTGGTCGCGATCGATGCCAAGCGACAAGGCACGGCGGAAATCGGCGTTGGTCAGCCATTTGCGCATTTCCGGATCGGTGACGCTTTGATTGACATGAAACATGAAGTCGGAGCCAGCGAATCCCAGATCGAGATGTACTTTGTATTTGCCCTTGGTCTGGTTTTCCAGCAGCACCGGCAGCTTACCCAGATCGATATGGCGTTCCTGCTCATCATATTCGCCGGCCATCGCGCGCAGGTTCACGACTTCAAGGTTTTCCGCGAGGGTGAACTGGACCTTGTCGAAATAGGGCAGCTGATTGCCCGCGGTATCCACGGCATAATAATAAGGGTTGCGTTCCAGCAACCAAATCGGATTGTTGATCGGCCGCACCGTGCGCCAGGGCCCGAGGACCGGCACATCGGGGTTGAGTTCCCAGTCTTTCTTGAAGTGCAGCATCTGCACCCAGTTCTCGAAACCTTCCTGTTTGGCACGGGCGTTCACCGCCTCGAGCGACGAGTATTTCGGCAGGAACTGCTTCAGGTAATGCGCGGGAGAATAGCCGCCGAAACTGATCTTCGCGGCCTGCCGCACCGCCTGACCGCCGCCCATCGCGGTGTCGCCGGCCATGATGTCCTCAAACAGGAAATACGGAACTTCCCATTCCCACCGCACGGTCGTTTCATCGACCTTGACCATTTTGCCCGGCTTTCCCTTGGGCCGCATTTCGGGGGTGGGAGTCGGAACGACCTCGGGATTGCCGTAGATGTCTTCGAACCAGAAGATCCAGTCGTCGGCGGTGAACGGTGCGCCATCGGACCATTTCATGCCCTTGCGCAGAAACAACGTATAGGTCTTGCCGTCATCGCTGAGTTCGTACCCCTTGGCGGCGCACGGCACGATCTTGTTTCCGTCGGCGCTCCAGAACAGCGGCTTGTCCTGCGACTGGATGCGATTGCCGTTCTCGCCATCGCCGGGTCCGGTGAAGGCGCGCCGCCAGGTGCCGCCGTATTTGCCGATCTCGTTCAACGGCTTCCAGACCATGGGCTCGGCCGGAATGCGCTGCTCCACGGGCGGCAGTTTGCCGGCCTTCACCAGCTCGGCCAGCATCGGCGCCTCGTTGAACTGCTTCGGCCATTGCGCGGGGTCGGTGATCATGGTCGGGCCCTGAAGCTCCCCGACCAGGCCCGAGGCCGCCAGATCAGCCGCGTGCGCCAGCGTGCTGGCGATCAGCTCCATCGCGGCCGGGCTCGCGGCCAGAGCGGAAAACAGAGTGCGGCGCGTGAACTCAGGCATTGGTGTTTCCCCAAAACAGGTGGTTGAACGCAGACTATCGGCTCACCTGGGCCGCCGCCAGGGGGTCACGAGTCCGGGGTCACGAGTCCGGGGTCGCGAGTTCGGGGCCGATGGCTTCCGCCGCGCGGCCATGGCGGACTTGCGTTCGCGCGCCATTTCAGCACTGTGCGGACGAATGATCCGGCGGGCGCCGGTCGCGACAATCACGGGAGGAAACCATGCCTTACGAAACCATTCTGCTCGACCGTGAGGACGGGGTCGGGATCGTCACCCTCAACCGTCCTGAAAAGCTCAACGCGATGAACCGCGAACTCGGCGCCGAACTGAGCGATGCGATGGAGCAACTTAACGCGGACGATGCGATCGGCTGCATCATCGTGACCGGGGCTGGCGAAAAGGCGTTCTCGGCGGGTGGCGATATCCAGGAACAGGTGGACGACGACAAGCGCTACACGCGGGAAGAGCTGGACAAGATGGCGACGCCGCGGCGCAGCTATGAGATCGCCGCGTCCACCAAGCCGACGATCGGGATGATGAACGGTCTCGCGTATGGCGGTGCCGCCGTGCTGGCGTCGTCACTGGACATGCGGATCGGCTGCGAGGGGACGAAATTTCGTTTCCTCGCCGCCGCGTACGGGCGCATCAACTCCACGTGGTCGTTGGGCTGTCAGATCGGCTGGCCGATGGCGAAGGAGCTGTTGTTCTCCGCGCGTATCGTGGAGGCCGAGGAAGCGTATCGCATCGGCCTGCTGAATCACCTCGTTCTCCGCGCGCAATTACGGAGCAAGACGATGGAACTGGCGAAAACGATCGCCGGCAATCATCGCGGCGCGGTGATGGGGGTGAAGGCACTGTTGCTGAAGCAGAAAGGTGAGAGTCAGGAAGCGCAATGGGCGGCCGAGTACGAATACACCACGAAGGTGATGCGCGGGGCCAAGGCGAGGGACGCGTTTCCGGAGTTCATGAAGCGGAAGGGCATCAAAGCGGATTAGGTCCGGTCATGACCTGACCGGACCATCGCGGAAACGTCGTCACACCGTCTGCAGGATCTGCTCCGGGCGCATGGTCGGCGTCAGTTCCTGGCGCCAGTCGGCGTCACGCGGCAGCACGCCTTCACCCGCCCGCAGATGGTAGTACGTGGTGCCGAGCCCCTCGGGCGTGCCGCCGGCCTCCACGGCGCGGACCGCGTCGCGGAGTTTCTTGCGGCACTGGATGATCGCCTTGTCCGCCGGTCCCAGATGCTCGCGCGACCGGTCGACGATCGGGCCCATGCTTTCCTGGATCGCGCGATCCTGCGCGTTGATGCCCTCGATGCCGGTGAAGGTTTCGTTCCGCTGCACGTCGCGGTCAATGAGATAGTTGTTGGACTTATTGGCGTAAGATCGGAACGTTGTTTGATCGACATGCAGCGGCCCGTTGCCGAGGCTGCGTTCCAGGCGGTCTTCCTCGGTGAGGGCACCGCCATCCTTCAGGAAGATCCAATTAAACACCATCGTGTTATGGTCATCCATCGGCACCCAGATATGACCGGCGTCCAGCGCCGCGCCGGTTTCCGACTTCGATGGCCGGATCTGATGGAACGGCAAGATGAAGTGATAGGCGCGAATGTGCATCTCCGACTCGCCGAGCGCGCGCACGCCAGCATACTGATAGCCATAATCCGTCAGGTCGACGACCAGATTCGGCGCCTTGCCGGCCACGAACGGATTGGACGGTTTGAACCCGCCGCGCGTGGTGTTTTCCGTGATCGCCCGGTGCATGATCGGCGCGTGTGAGGTGTCGAGACCGCCTTCCAGACCCTGCAGCCAGTTGCTCTCCTGGATCACCTTGGTCACGTGGCGGCGTGATTCCGGGACCTGGGTCCAGGCGAATTTCGGCGCGGGCGGCATTTTCTCCGGCGGGCCCATGTAAGTCCAGATCAGGCCGCCCAGTTCGATGGTGGGATAGGTTTTGATGTGGATTTTATGTTTGAAGTCGTGCTCTTCCGGTTCGTTCATCATGTCGACGCAGGCGCCTTCGACGTCGAACTTCCAGCCGTGATAAACGCAGCGCAATCCGCATTCTTCGTTGCGTCCGAAGTACAGCGAGGCGAGGCGATGGGGACACAATTCGTCCAGCAGGCCGATGCGGCCCTGGCTGTCGCGGAAGGCGACCAGGTCCTCGCCGAGCAGGCGGACGCGAGCGGGGGCGCAGTCCGGTCCGGGGATCTCGCTGGCGAGCAGCGCCGGCATCCAATAGCGCCGCAACATGTTCCCCATCGGCGTTTCTGGGCCGACCCGGGTGACGATCTCGTTTTCTACTTTCGACAGCATGGGCCTCGCTCCTGGTTCTCGGTTGGTCCTGTTTCGGCACCTCGGGACAGACGCTAACGCCGGGCGGGGGTGGAGGTCCAGTGGCTGGGAATTCGCGGGTACGGCGAAAAGCAGGTTTCAAACCAGCACCCTTGCCTATCGCGCCCTGACCTGGGTCGTGCGATCGCGCCGGTTCCTCGGCGTTCGTCATTGGAACGCGGCCTGTTCAACCTTAGATAGAAACGAATGGCCGTTCCTCGCGCGAACGGAGATTCCTGACTATATCGCAGTGACCGTCGCAACGGATCGGATTGACATACGCCCAGGCACCAAATTAGATTGGAGTGTCGTTGTTTGGAGCACGGCAACTTGGGGGATCACGCACGCATCCTGACCCTGTCAGTGCCGCACGGGCACGTGTCATGCCTCGACCTGGTGTCAAATGGCTAAATAAGTAGTCGAACGAACAAACAAAAGGGGGACGGGGCTATGCCTATGGGTGCTCAAAATCACCATGGATCCAGCTTGTTCGATGACGGATCCGGTCTTATCGATGGCGCTTCGAACAACCTTTTGGACATGAACACGGGGACCCTCGCCGCCACGGCCGACCCCGTGATGTGGCCCGCGATGATCGCGGAGGTACCGACCCCTGGCGTGCCCGAGAACGGAGCGGTGGTAACCGCCTCCGCGTCAGGCACTTCCGCTCAATCCATCGTCACCGACGCCTTCCCCCCCAACACGCTGCCCCTGACCGCGCCGACGATCGGTCAGTCCGTTCTGGTCACATCGGGCAATCTCACCATCAATCTTGAGTTCGACGCGGCGGCCCTGGCGGCGCCCGCGAGCTTCCAGACAGGGATGGAGCAGGCCGCGACGCTGCTGGCCGAGGCGATCTCGGTTGACAAACCGATCACCATCAATCTGCAAATCCAATACAACGAATACGGCATTGGCAATGGTTCCGCCTATGCATCGGCGGAGGGTGCTCAAAGTGTATCCTATTCGACGGTCCGGTCTGACCTGATCGCCAACGCGGCGCCCGGCGACCCGAATTTCAATTCGCTGCCGGCCGGCCCGACCGATCAAGGGCAATCGCAGGTGACGGTCTATGGCGCGCAGTTGAAGGCGTTTGGTCTGTTGGCCGGCAATAGTTCCGCGGAGGATGGGTTCGCGAATTTCTCCAGTGCGATACCTTCCGATGCTTTGGTTGGTGTGGCGCTTCACGAACTGACGCACGCGATGGGTCGCGTTCCCGCGGGACCACCATATTCAAGTTTGCCGAACATATTCGACCTTTACCGCTTTACCAGTCCGGGTACGATACTGATCCAGGAGGTCTGGCCCGGCGCGACACCGGCGTATTTTTCGGTGGATGGCGGTAACATCGTCCTCGCCGACTACGGTATCAATTCCGATCCCTCCGACTTTCTCAATTCGACCGGTCTGACGCCGAATGATGCGTTTAATGAATACTATACTCCGGGCGCCACCTTCCAGACCCTGACCGCGGTCGACCTCACGCAACTCGACGTGCTCGGCTTCAATACGGTGGCTTCGGGCCAGCGCGATTTCTATTGGACCGGGGCGAGCAATAGTAACTTCGCCAATGCGCTCAATTGGAATGACGCGACCGATAAGGCCAATCCGGCGGCG
>ODAK010004560.1_pt1 | contig 14147 bp, 15 predicted proteins | sample 1539591 | NCBI WGS metagenome assembly ODAK01 (sample SAMEA3539303, study PRJEB22396) | soil metagenome | biome: tundra; feature: field; material: soil | place: USA | collected 2010-05 | depth 0.15 m | reverse complement strand
ATCACGATGATTTTGGATTGAAAATCCAAAATCATAAACGTGATCGATTCCCAAGTTTAGAGCGGGTTGCGGGCGAAAAACCGCTTCGCACTTTTCCTCAACCCGCTCTAGGGATCGGACACCACGCTCGCGGCGTTATCTCGGTTTCAGGACGGCTCGAGGACAAAGCCATGGGTTCGAAGACTTTAACGGCAAGCCTGCTCAGCGCCGCGCTTGCGTTCGCCGCCGGCGCGGCCGGCGCCCAGGACATGAACGCGCTCGCCCGCGACCAGGTGGGCACGCCGCTCGCGGTCTCCGATGCGGCCGCTCAGGGCTGGACGCTGGAAACCCAGGGTCGCGCGATCTGCAAGGTCAGCCTGAGCGCCCATCCGGCGGGCAACGGCGTCTATAGCGCCGATGTTCCAGTCGCGTGCGGCCAGACCCTGCCGGCGGGGGTCGCGGGCTGGAAGCCTGTCACCGATGGCGCGGCCCTGGTCGATGCCCAGGGTCAGGTGCTGATCGATTTCAACCGCTGGAGCAACAGCCTTCTGGTTTCGCACCGGTCGAGCGGCGTCGACATCCAGCTTCGTCGCGGCGGCTAATAGGTAACGTCGGCGGTATCCGTGACGACGTTGCAGAAGCCGTCGAAGCCCTTGTCGTCGCCCCAGAACACGATCCGCACGATGCCGGGACCGGACAGGGTGAAGCGTTGCGCCGGCACATCGGTATAGCTGCGAATCTCGGCCTCGCCCACTGAGCCGAGCGCATGGCCGTCCGCATCCATGGCGGTCGCGGTCCAGACCGGGTGGGTGACGCCGCTGGGTCCGGCGACCAGGCGTGAGCGATTGAAGGCGAAGTCCACGGCGGGCCGGTCGAACACCATGGCGTACTGGCACGGGTGGCCGCCCTGTTGCAGCAGGACCACGTCGCCGCGCGCGCCGGCCAGCGCATCGCCGCCGTAGACGTAGCGCGAATCCATCAGCACCACCGGCTGATCGGCCGGCGCTTCGAAGGTGATCCCCTTGGGCCGGAAAACGGCGTTGAGTTCGGCGCCCTTCACCCCTTCGCGCGGAAAGTCCTGGGCGACCGCCGCCGCGGTGGTCAGGGCCAGGGCGAGACCGGCGGCCGCGGCCGCGAGACGACTTTTCATGAGCGTTTCTCCCTAGTGTGCTGGATTTGAAGTTCGCCCGCATATTGGGTCACGCTCGGAGCGAACTTCAAATCCAAGAAGCACACTAGAAATCAACCGTTGCTAGTGTGGCTCTTGATTCAGAAATTCGCTCCGAGCCCGCCACAACACGCTGGCGAATTTCTGAATCGCCACACTAGCGCCGATAGGCTTCGACCCGGCCGCTGGGGCCGATGAACCAGGACGCGACCCAGCCGGTCAGGCCGACGACGATGGCGCCAAGGACGGCGGCGAGGAAGCCGTGCACCTGGAATCCGTGGAAGAAGAAGGCGACCAGCTCCAGCATCAGACCGTTGATCACCAGCAAAAACAGACCAAGCGTGATGATGGTGATCGGAAAGGTCAGGACCACCAGGATCGGCCGGACGATGGCGTTGGCCAGGCCGAGCAGCAGGGCGGCGAGCAGCAGGTCCTCATCGGAGCTATAGTGGATGCCCGGCACGATGTGGGCCGCGACCCAAAGGCCGACCGCCACGATCAGCACCCTGATGATGAAGCCGATCATCGCTTGGTCCTCCCATTTCGCGCCGTTGAAGCGCGACCATAGCCGAAGCTTGGCGGCGGACGAAGTGCCTGGACGCCGGTGGCGCCGCGCGCGATCATTGGCCCATTCAAAACAACAGATTTGTTTGGGGGAGGTCATGTTCAAACGCGCTTTGACGACGCTCGCGCTGGTCGCGGGACTGACCGGCGGCCTTGGCGTCGCCGCACACGCGCAAGCGCCCGCCGCCGCACCGCCGGCGGCCACGCCCGCGCCCGCCGCGACCCCGAACGACTACACCAATCCAGACACCTGGCTTTGCCGACCGGGGCGCAACGACGCCTGCGCTGTCAATCTCGACGCGACGGTCATCCAGGCCGACGGGACCACGATCGTTGAGCGCTTCCACACCGATCCGAACGCGCCGATCGACTGCTTCTACGTCTATCCCACCGTTTCCACCGACCCGGGCGCCAACGCGACCATGGCGATCGAGCCGGCGGAGACGAACGTAGTGCTGCACCAGTTCGCCCGCTTCGGCGCCAAGTGCCGCCTCTACGCGCCCATGTATCGCCAGGTCACCCTGACCGCGTTGACGGCCATGCTGATGGGCAAGCCGATAGCTAACGCCAACTGGAACCTGGCCTATGAGGACGTCCAAGCTGCCTGGAGCGAATACCTCGCCCACGACAATCATGGGCGCGGCGTCGTCCTGATCGGCCACAGCCAAGGGTCCGGCGTGCTGACCCTGCTGATCGCCGACAAGATCGACGGCAAGCCGGTGCAGAAGCAGGTGATCTCGACCCTGCTGATGGGGACGGCTCTACAGGTCCCGCCGGGCAAGGATGTTGGCGGCGCATTCCAGACCATTCCGCTTTGCCATTCCGCCAGCGAGATCGGCTGCGTGATCGCCTATTCGTCGTTCCGCGCCGATTCGCCGCCGCCGCCCAACAGCCGCTTCGGCCAGGGCCGCCCGGCGAAAGGCACCGTCGCCGCCTGCGTCAACCCAGCCGCGCTCGGCGGTGGTTCGGGCGCGTTGACGGCCTATTTCAGCTCCAGCTCGGGCCAGATCGCCAACGCGGCCAGCCCGCAACCCGCCTGGATCACGCCGCCGCAACCGATCGACACCCCCTTTGTCGAGACGCCCGGCCTTCTGACCGCCGAGTGCGTTTCCAACACGCACGGAAACTATCTGGCCATCACCGTCCATCCCACGCCCGGCGGCCGGCGCGCCAACGATATCGGCGGCGACGTGGTGCTCGGCGGCCAGGTCCAGAAGGACTGGGGGCTGCACCTGATCGACGCCGACCTGAACATGGGCAATCTGGTCGAGATCGTCGGCGACGAGTCGAAAGCCTATCTGGCGCAAGGCGGGAAGTAGCCATCGACCACTTCCCGCTTTCGCCGTGGCGATACGTCGGGCTATGACGGCTGACCATGGCTTCGAAGACTGAAAACCCGACCGAGATCTTCAAGCGGGCGATCGCGCACGCGGCGCGTTCGCTGGCCGAGCAGCCGGACCTGGAGGTCACCTTCTCCGGCGACGGGCCGGCGCTGAACGGCAACCACGCCATCCTGCCGCACCCGCCGCGCGACCTGTCGCCGAAGGAGACCTCGCGCATCCGCGGCCTGGCCGACCAGATGGCGCTGCGCCTCGCCCACCACGACGAGGCCGCCCACGCCAAGCTGCGGCCCCAGTCGGTGCAGGCCCGCGCGGTCTTCGAGGCGGTCGAGCAGGCCCGCATCGACGCCATCGGGGCCAATGCGCTGATGGGCGTGCGCGCCAACCTGGCCTCGGCGCTGGAATCCAGCATCGAGAAGAAGGGGCTGAACCGCTTCGACGATCCGGCCGCCGCGCCGCTGGCGGACATTGTCGGGCTGATGGTGCGCGAGCGGCTGACCGGCGATGCGCCGCCCGACGGGGCCAAGCTTCTGGTCGAGCGCCACCGCGCCGATATCGAGGCCAAGGCCGGCGCCGATCTCGACCGGCTGTCCGACAAGCTCGAAGACCAGGCCGCGTTCGCCCGCGTCGCCCGCTCGATCATCAAGGACCTGGATCTGGGCGAGGAGTTCGGCGACGACGCCGAGGATTCCGGCGAGAGCGACACGCCGGAAATGCCCCGCGACGTCCAGGACGACATGGGCGAGGACGAGGACCAGGACGGCGAAGGCGCCGAGCCGGATTCGTCCAAGAGCTCCGACCGCGACGCCGACGGCTCGGAAGAGCAGCGCACCGAGGCCGAGTCCGACGAGGATGCCGAACCCTCGGACGACGATGTCGAGATGGGCGACGGCGAAAAGGCCGCGCGGCCGGACATCAAGGACCCCGGCCACCGCGAGCCGCCCTACAAGGTCTTCACCACCGCCCATGACGAGGTGGTGGGCGCCGAGGAGCTGTGCGACGCCGAGGAACTCGGCCGCCTGCGCGCCTATCTCGACCAGCAGCTGGCCAGCCTGTCCAACGTCGTCTCGCGCCTGGCCAACCGGCTGCAGCGCAAGTTGCTGGCCAAGCAGAACCGCGCCTGGACCTTTGATCTGGAGGAAGGGATGCTGGACGTGGCGCGGCTGACCCGGGTGATCATCGACCCGACCGCGCCGCTGTCTTTCAAGCAGGAAGAGGACACCGAGTTCCGCGACACGGTGGTCACCATCCTGATCGACAATTCCGGCTCCATGCGCGGCCGGCCGATCATGGTGGCCGCCGTCTGCGCCGACATTCTCGCCCGCACGCTCGAGCGCTGCGCGGTCAAGACCGAGATCCTCGGCTTCACCACACGCGCCTGGAAGGGCGGCCTGACCCGCGAGGACTGGCTGAAGGCCGGCAAGCCGCCGGCGCCCGGCCGGCTGAACGACCTGCGCCACATCATCTACAAGTCCGCCGACGCCCCCTGGCGGCGCGCGCGGCGCAATCTCGGCCTGATGATGCGCGAGGGGCTGCTCAAGGAGAATATCGACGGCGAGGCCCTGCTCTGGGCCCACCACCGGCTGATCGGCCGCACCGAGCAGCGGCGCATCCTGATGGTCATTTCCGACGGCGCGCCGGTGGACGACTCCACCCTGTCGGTCAATTCCGGCCACTATCTCGAGCGGCACCTGCGCGCCGTGATTTCCGAGATCGAGAACAACTCGCCGGTGGAGCTGATCGCCATCGGCATCGGCCACGACGTGCGCCGCTATTATCGCCGCGCGGTGACCATCGTCGATGTCGAGCAGTTGGGCGGCGTGATCACCGACCAGCTGGCCGAGCTGTTCGACGAAGAGCCCAAGAAGCACGGCCGCATGGGCGCCAATCTGCAGCCGCCGCCCTCGATGCAGCCGACCCCGCCGCCGGCTCCGCGCCGCACCACCGCGCGCGACGTCGCCGAGGCGCTGCGTTGAGCCGGCCGGTCAATGTCGCCGACTATCGCGAGGCGGCGCGGCGCAGACTGCCGAAAATCCTGTTCGATTACGTTGATGGCGCGGCCTATGCCGAACAGACCCTGGCGGCCAATACCGCCGACTTCCAGGCCTTGCGTCTGCGCCAGCGCATCCTGAAGGACGTCTCGAAGATCTCGCTGAAGACCGAGCTGTTCGGCCAGTCGCTGAACATGCCGCTGCTGCTCGGTCCCATCGGCATGGCCGGCATGTATGCCCGCCGCGGCGAGACCCAGGCGGCGCGGGCGGCCAAGGCGGCCGGCATTCCCTTCTGCCTCTCGTCCCTGACCATCTGCGACGTCGACGAGGTGGCCAAGGTCGCGCCGCCCTGGTTCCAGCTCTACATGCTGAAGGACCGCGGCTTCATGGTCGAGTACCTCGCCCGCGCCACCGCCGCCAAATGCCCGGTGCTTTTGTTCACCGTCGACCTGCCGGTGCCCGGCACGCGCTATCGCGACATGCGCAGCGGTCTTTCCGGGCCGCCCCAGGCCTTCGCCGGCCTGAAGCGGGTCTGGGACGGCATCACCCACCCGGACTGGCTGTGGGACGTGCAGATCAACGGCACGCCGCACACCTTCGGCAACATCGCCGCCGCCGTGCCCGAGGCCAAGGGGCTGGGCGACTTCTGGGGCTGGATCGGGCGGAATTTCGACGCCTCGATCACCTGGGACGACATCGCCTGGGTGCGCCAGCACTGGGCCGGCCCGATCGTGATCAAGGGCATTCTCGATCCCGACGACGCGCGCGAGGCGGTGCGGGCCGGCGTCGATGGCATCGTGGTCTCCAACCACGGCGGCCGCCAGCTGGACGGGGCGCCCTCGACCATCTCGGTGATGCCGGCGATCAAGGACGCGGTCGGCGACGACATGACCCTCTTGCTGGACGGCGGCGTCCGCTCCGGCCTCGACGTGATCAAGGCCCTGGCCTCGGGGGCGGACGCCTGCCTGATCGGCCGCGCCTGGGCCTGGGCGCTTGGCGCGCGCGGCGAGGCCGGCGTCTCTCACGTGATTTCAGTCATGCGCAGCGAAATGCTGGTCGCTTTGGCGCTTACCGGCTGCACCGACGTCAAGGCGGCGGGGCGGGAGTTATTGGCGGATTAGACGAACAAGGATTTCAGGCGATGCAAGAGGTTGCGATTCCAACCCCCGACGGCGACGCTCGAGCCTACAGCTTCCATCCCGATGGCAAGGGCCCCTGGCCGGCGGTGATCTTCTTCATGGACGCCCCGGCGATCCGGCCGGCCCTGTTCCAGATGTGCGAGCGGCTGGCGAGCAACGGCTATTTCGTGCTGCTGCCCGACATGTTCTGGCGCGCCGGCCCCTACGCGCCGATCAACATGGCCGAGGCCTTCAAGGACGAGGAGTCCCGCCGGGCCATCTTCGGCAAGTTCATGGCCTCGACCGACCCGGTGCGCTCGACCCGCGACACCGGCGCCTTCCTCGACTGGCTGGCCAAACAGCCCGAGGTGAAGGGCGATAAGGTCGGGATCACCGGCTATTGCATGGGCGGCGGCCTGTCCTTGCGCGCCGCCGGCGACTATCCCGATCGTGTCATCGCCTCCGCCGGCTTCCATGGCGGCCGCTTGGCCACCGATGCGCCGGACAGCCCGCATCTGCTGGCGCCGAAGATCAAGGCCAAGGTCTATGTCGGCGGCGCCGACGAGGACGCCGGCTTCCCGCCCGAGCAGGCCGACCGCCTGCGCGAGGCGCTCACCGCCGCCGGGGTCGAGAACACGGTGGAGATCTATGCCGGCGCCAAGCACGGCTACGCCCCGCCCGACATGCCCGCCTACAACGAGGCTGCGTCCGAGCGGCACTGGCGCGAAATGCTGAAACTGTTCGACGAAAAGCTGAAATAGGGTCGCAACGTAAACCGTCATCCCCCGCTGTAGACTCGAAGCGGCGGAATGCCGGGACCCATGAACACTCACATTCGAAGTCGATCATGGGTGGCCCGGACAAGCCGGGCCATGACGGCGGGGATTCGGGCGCGCTTTTCCAGCCCCCAAAGAGGGGCTCGAGAAGTACGCAGATGCGTCGAATTCTTAGGCCGGCGCGGCGACGGCCACGGCCAGCTTGGCCTTGACCTGGCGCTTGATCTTGCGGGCGCGGGCGGAGAGTTGGTCGTCGCGCGCCTTGACCAGATAGGGGTCGAGACCGCCGCGGAAATCCAGCGTGCGCAGGGCCGCATTAGTGATGCGCAGGTTGAAACCCTGGCCCAGCGCATCGGACTGCAGGCGAATGGTTTTCAGCGCCGGCAGAAAGCGGCGCTTGGACTTCATGTTCGAGTGACTCACATTGTGCCCGACCATCGGTCCGACGCCCGTGAGTTCGCAACGCCGCGACATTTGAGGAAACCTTCTTGGGGCAAAGCGTTTTTGGCCGTGGAGCTAGCCTCGGCCGAAGAGCGGGCGGTATAGGCGAAGGCCGCTTGTTGCGTCAAGACCAAGGACGCCGCCGCAAATTCGCCGCGCGCCGCGGTCAGGACGTCCCGCCTCCGGGTCAACCTCTTAAAGGAGCCTTCAAAATGAAAGCCCGATTGGCCCTTGTCGGCGCGCTGGCCCTGTCCCTCGCCGGCCCGGCCCTGGCCCAGCCGCCCGCGCCACTGAAGATGAGCCTGGACTATGACGGCACCCTCTATCCGCTGAATCTGGTGCCGGTGAAGGTTCTGGTCGTGCATGCCGAGGGCCATTCGACGCCTGGCGGCTTCGGCGCAAACATCTCGATGAAGAGCTATGGCATCCTGCGCGCGCTGAAGCGGGTCGATATCGACGCGGAGAGCCAAGGCCGCACCGGCGAGGACGGTCAGGCCTATCCGGGCGCCTTCAGCTACATCCACCATGACGGCAAGCGGGTTCGCCACGTCCATGTCAATTGGAGCCGTGCCGATGTGCAGGTGGCGTCCACCCCGCCCTATTTCGACCTCGGCAAGCCGCCCGCGACTCTCGCCCAGAAGCTCGCCGCCACCGATCCCCTGACCCAGTTCGTGCGCGTCGCGGTCGCGGCGGGGCCGCAGGCCATCTGCCGCGGCCCCGACCGGTTCTTCGACGGCAAGCAGCTCTATGAGCTCGATTTCGGCCACGCCGAGCCGGCCAACCTGACCAGCGACGACAAATCCATGGGCCTGACGCACGGCGCTGAATGCACGATCCGCTTCACCGAGGTCGCCGGCTTCAAGCCCAAGCCACCCGACCAGCGCAACCAGGGCCTGACCAGCCCGATCACCATGGTTTTCGGCCAGATGGGCGCCGACGGTCCCTGGGTGGTCGCCAATATTCACGCCGACACGGTGATCGGCCACGCCAATATCGCGCTGAAGAGAGTGAGCGTTTCGGGGCAGCGGCCGAAGCCTTGAGGCTTGTGCCTAGCTTGGCCGCGGCTACCATATCTCGTAGGGAACAAAGGCCGAATCAGCGGAGGTCGCCGATTCGGACCTGATTCGTTTCGCCAGCGTTCTTAAGCGTTTACCACCCTCATTAATGCGCCGGCCAAACCGCCGGACCCGCTTGTCCGCGGCGGTGGAATCCTCCACCTTAAGTCCATGAGCGTGCGTTCGCCTGGGCCGGCGCCGTCGCGGCTGGTCGCCGTGCTGGGCCCCACCAATACCGGCAAGACCCATCTGGCGGTCGAGCGCATGCTGGGCCACGCCTCCGGCATGATCGGCCTGCCGCTGCGCCTGTTGGCCCGCGAGATCTACGACCGGGTGGTCAAGGCGCGCGGCGTGCGATCGGTCGCCCTGATCACCGGCGAGGAAAAGATCATCCCGCCCCGGCCGCAATATTACGTGGCGACGGTCGAGGCCATGCCGCTCGACCGGGCGGTCGAGTTCCTCGCCGTCGACGAGATCCAGCTGGCCGCCTATCCCGAGCGCGGCCACGTCTTCACCGACCGTCTGCTGCACGCCCGCGGCAAGGCCGAGACCATGCTGCTGGGCGCCGGCACGATGGCGCCCCTGATCCGCCGCCTCTGTCCCGACGCCGAGATCGTCGGGCGCGAACGCTTCTCGCGCCTGACCTATGACGGCCCGCGCAAGCTCAGCCGCCTGCCCAGGCGCTCAGCCGTGGTCGGCTTTTCGGCCGAAGCCGTCTACGCCATCGCCGAGCTGATCCGCCGCCAGCGGGGCGGGGCGGCGGTGGTGATGGGCTCGCTCAGCCCGCGCACACGCAACGCCCAGGTCGCCCTCTTCCAGTCCGGCGAGGTGGACTTCCTGGTCGCCACCGACGCCATCGGCATGGGCCTGAACATGGATCTGGACCATGTGGCCTTTGCGGGCCTGCGCAAGTTCGACGGGCGACGCACCCGCTGGCTGGCGGCCCAGGAGATCGGCCAGATCGCCGGGCGCGCCGGCCGCTATCTGCGCGACGGGACCTTCGGGGTCACCGGCGACTGCCCGGACATCGACCCCGACCTGGCCGCCCAGGTGGAGAGCCACGCCTTCGAGCCGGTGATCGCCGCCGAGTGGCGCAACAGCCGGCTCGACTTCGATTCGCTGACCGAGCTGCAGCGATCACTGGCCGCGCCGCCGCCGAGGGCGGGCCTGAAACTGTCGGAGGAAAGCCTGGACGAGACGGTGCTGAACAAGCTGGCCGAAGACGACGACATCCGGCGGCGCGCCAAGGACCGCTCGAATCTCGCCAGGCTCTGGGACGTCTGCCAGACGCCGGACTTCCGCAAGACCACCTTGGAAGACCACACCCGGTTTGCCTACACCGTCTTCCAGCACCTGACCGAGCGCGACCGCCGCATCCCCGAGGACTGGGTCGAGGGCCAGTTCCGCGGCCTCGACCGGCTGGACGGCGACATCGACGCCCTGTCGGCTCGGCTGGCCAGCGTGCGCACGCTGGCCTATGTCGCCAACCGCTCCGACTGGCTGCGCGATCCGGCCCATTGGCAGGGCCGCACCCACGGGCTGGAGGACCGCCTCTCCGACACCCTGCACGAGCGGCTGATGCAGCGGTTCATCGACCGGCGCACCAGCGCCCTGATGCGCGGTCTGAACGTCAGCGACACGCTGATGGCCGGGATCGCCGCCGACGGGGCGGTCACCGTCGAGGGTCACTTTGTCGGCCGGCTCATCGGCGCCCACTTCGACCCGGCGCGGGGCGCGAGTGCGCTGGAGGACAAGGCCCTGCGCGCCGCCGCCGAGCGCGCCATCGGGCCCGAGGTCGCGCGCAGGCTCGGCCGACTGGCGGCGGAAGCTGACGATGCCTTTTCCATCCTACCCACCGGCATGCTGCTCTGGCGCGGCCAGGCGACAGGCCAGCTGAACGGCGGCGGGCCATTTTCGCCGCGCGTGCGCCTGCTGGGCGAACTCGGCCCGCCGCCAGCGCGGGAGCGGGCGGTGCGGCGGCTGGAGGCTTTCGTCGCGGCGGAGGCCGCGCGGCGCTTGCGGCCGCTGCGGGCGCTCAAATCGGCAGTGTCGGAGGGACGCATCAAGGGCCTGGCCCGCGGCCTGGCCTATCGGCTGGTCGAGGCCGGCGGCCTCATCGACCGTGGCCCCGTCGAGGTCGACGTGCGAGCGCTCAGCCAGGTCGAGCGGCGCATATTGCGCGGCTTCGGCGTGCGGTTCGGCGCCTTCAGCCTCTTCCTGCCGCAGCTGCTCGCGGCCGATGCGCTCGACTTCACCGCCGCCTTCGCCGCGCTCTGGTCGCCGGACTGGCGGCCCATGACCGGCGCTGTCGTCGTCCTGCCGGAGCCCGCGCCGTCGGCGACCGCGCTCGCGGCGCTGGGCCTGCGCGCCGTCGGCGGCGTGGCCGCACCGGTGGAGGCGCTGGAAAAGCTGGACGATCTGTTGCGCGCCGCGCCACGCATATCGGGGGCCGCGGCCCTGGATGACGCCGCCATCGCCACCTTGGGCTGGAGCCGACCCGAGACCGAGCAGATCCTGCGCGGCCTTGGCTATCTGCGCGCTCGCAAAACCGCCTCGGACGACGCCTCCGCGTGGCGGCGGCAAGCGCCGCAAAAGCCGCGCGAGGCCAAGGCCGCGCCGGCCGCCTCGCCCTTCGCCGCCCTGGCCGCCCTCACCCCGCCGGCCAAGCGCCGGCCCAGGCGCAAGCGCCCGCGCCGCGCCGCCGCCTCATGAGCGAGACGGGATGAACGAGACGGGGGCCTGCCGCGTCGACGTCTGGCTCTGGCGTGCGCGGTTTTTCAAGACCCGCTCGCTGGCCGCCCGCTTTGTCGAGACCGGCCGGGTGCGTCTGACGCGCGGGCCGGCCGAGAGCCGGATCGACAAACCCGGTCGCAGCCTGAAACCCGGCGACAGGCTGGTCTTCGCGCTCGGTGGCCGGCTGATCGCGGTCAGGGTGGAACAGCTTGGCGAGCGGCGCGGACCGCCGGACGAGGCCAGGGGCCTCTACGCCCCGTTACAGAATCCCTCACCGGGCGATGAGCAGACTGCGCATTGACAAGCGCCGTGCATCCCCCAAATAGACGCGGCTCCCGCCTGGCCGGCCTTTAGACGAGTTCTCGATGACCTACATCGTCATGGATGCATGCATTAAGTGCAAATACATGGACTGCGTGGAGGTGTGCCCGGTCGACTGCTTCTATGAGGGTGAGAATTTCCTGGCCATCCATCCGGACGAGTGCATCGACTGCGGCGTCTGCGAGCCCGAATGCCCTGTGGATGCGATCAAGCCAGACACCGAGGACGAGCCCGACGGCAAGTGGCTGAAGATAAATACGGAATACGCCAAGGTGTGGCCAAACATCACGCTGAAGGGCGTACCGCCCGCCGATGCCGACGACTTCGAGCGCGAGACCGACAAGTTCGACAAATACTTCAGCGAAAAACCCGGCAAGGGCTCGTGACGCTGAGGCCCGCCACCTCGCAACCCTTTCATCGCGTTCATTTTTGTGATACTATTGCAACTGACGTGGGGTGCGGGTCGCGCTTTGGCGTCTTGGTTGAAGAATAGCCGTCCTAGCTGACGCGCGCCTGATCGAAGGCGAAGGGTGTCGTAAACGATATTCGTGAACCGGGTTCTGCGCCGCCCGCTGCCCTTGCGGGCGCGGCGCTTTGCCCGTGGCGGCTTAAGGATGGTCCCGGCCCTGGTGGGGCCCAACGGACTTTGAGAGGACAAAGATGAACAAGAGCGCTCACGATTTTTCCCTTGGCGATCACGTCGTCTATCCGGCGCACGGCGTCGGCACGGTGGTGGGAATCGAGAACCAGGAAGTCGCCGGCCTCACCCTCGAAGTCTATGTGATCACCTTCGACCATGAGAAGATGACCCTGCGCGTCCCGACCAAGAAGGCCAAGACCGCCGGCCTGCGCGCGCTCGCCGCCGGCCTGGTGGTGACGCAAGCCCTGACCACGCTGAAGGGCCGCGCGCGCATCAAGCGCACCATGTGGAGCCGTCGCGCCCAGGAATACGAAGCCAAGATCAACTCCGGCGACCTGATCTCGATCGCCGAGGTGGTGCGCGACCTGCACCGCGCCGAGAACCAGCCCGAACAGTCCTATTCCGAGCGTCAGCTCTACGAATCGGCGTTGGACCGCATGGCGCGCGAAGTGGCCGCCATCGAGCAGATCGACCGCGACGCCGCCATCGGCATCCTCAACAAGTCGCTGCAGAAAGCCGCCTAGCGGTCCTTGAGCAACTCAATCGGCTCGGGATGGTCGATCCGCATCTGGCCGTCCCAGCCGATCATGCCCCGCACCCGGATTAAGCGCCCGGCCAGGCTGGCCGGCGCCATTCCGGCCGCTGTCAGGTCACCAACCGCGTGCGGATCGATCACGGCCGCGAAGCCGGAGTGATCCTTGCTGAAGTCCAGATAGGTTCCGCTTCTGGCCGTGGTCACGCTGGCCACCCGGCCCTCGACGATCTGGTAGCCGTGGGTGTCGCGGGTCACCTCCTGCGGCAGCCGCACCTCATAGTCCGGCATCGCCCATAGGCCGCGCCTGGCCTTGCGAGCTCGCGCCTCGTCGTCGAACATGGCCGCGGCCAGGGCGCGATTGTCGGCGAAGGTGCGCGCCCGCGCCCAGCCGTCGCGCAGCAGGGCCGCCTCGACCCATATCCGCCCATCGACCAGCCGCACCTGGGCCAGCGCGCGGCCGCGCGGATCGCGCCGCGCGCCGCCATAGAAGAGCTGCACCTGGCGACCGAGCACCAGTCGGCTCAAATCGGCCTGCGACCCGGCGCCGCCCGGCTCGTCCATCCACGGCGCCTCGATGCCCGACAGCCGAACGTCGAGGCCGTTGTCCAGCACCAGTTCATCACCTGAGGCGACCGAGACCACCTTGCCGCGTTCGCCCGCGGCCAGCCGGTCGAGCGCGCCGCCCTCGCCGCATCCGACCAAGCCAAGCGCGATCGCAACCCATGCCACGAGCAGCCTTCGCAACGCCCCGTCCTTTGCGCTATGACCGCACCGTCGCGGCCGGGTAGCTCAGCAGGATAGAGCAGCGGTTTCCTAAACCGAAGGTCATGGGTTCGAGTCCCGTCCTGGCCGCCACGCAGTCCCATTCAATTTGCTCTTGAGAATGCCGGGCTCTCAGTGCCCCGAAAAGGCGGTGCATTTGGCCGCCAATCCGTACTGGCGGCGCCTATCGCGGCGCCCGAAACTGGCCGTTTCGCGCCCCAAATTGGCCCGAGTCTCCGGGCGGTCCCGACCATGTACGGTTTCGCCTAAAACCCCAATTTTCGGCTCTTTCATTCGTCGCGACTTTTCCGACATCGCGTTCGGCTGGGGACTAACTCGCGGTATTCGGTGGGGAAATGGCGCTAATCGGAGCCCAAGCGGGGGCGAGAACAGGGAATAAAACAGGGAAATAAATGCGTCCTAACAGGGAAATAACAGGGGAATTTTCTGCACTTAACAGGGAGATTTATTGACGCAGCGGTGATCCGACGCTTGATCCGTGTCCACAACTCAGAAGAGCTCAAGTCCTGACACCGCACAACCCAGCAGAGCTGAACGGTCACCGGGACTAAGGCGCATGCTCCAGTCGCCATAAATGCTAGCAATTAATGGGGCGTCGGCACCCGTTCCGAGCGCGGACCAATCAAGTCGCCTTCCGCTCTGACGGCGCGACACTACTCGATCCAATTGCTGATCGCGGCGAGACTTTCGAGCCGCACTGAAT
>ODAK010004559.1_pt1 | contig 14147 bp, 16 predicted proteins | sample 1539591 | NCBI WGS metagenome assembly ODAK01 (sample SAMEA3539303, study PRJEB22396) | soil metagenome | biome: tundra; feature: field; material: soil | place: USA | collected 2010-05 | depth 0.15 m | reverse complement strand
GCGGGCACGGTCGAACGGCGTTTCATCCGCCAGGCTCTAAGGCAGGCTCTGGATCGTGGTCTGATCGCTCACCACCAGATTCTAGACAGGCATCTCAACGGGGCGGCGCGCAAGATGTTCGAAGAGGTCATGCAGCAACCACCAGCCATGATCAATCGGCTACTCCGGCTGGCCGCATTTCAGAACCCTGAGTTCTACAAGGCTCAGGCAATGCGGCTTTCAACATACGACAAACCGCGTGTGATCGCATGCGGAAAGGAACTCGCCCAGCACATTGCCTTGCCTCGTGGATGTCTTACTGAGGCGCTGGCGCTTCTCGCGGCGCACAAGATCCGGCCCGAAGTTCGGGACGAACGGTATGAGGGCATGGCGATAGAAGCGGAGTTCCATGGCCAGCTTCGGCCGTTCCAGGAGGAAGCCGTCGCGAAGATTACCGAGTACGACGAGGGCATCCTTTGCGCTCCAACAGCATTTGGAAAAACAGCTGTTGGGGCATGGCTGATCGCGAAACGCAAGGTCAACACTCTGGTTGTGGTCCACCGCCAACAGTTGCTCGATCAATGGCAGGAGCGCCTTACGATGTTCCTCGATTTGCCGGCCAAATCTATCGGACATGTCGGTGGTGGAAAAATGGACCGAACGGGTTGTGTGGACGTCGCCGTGATCCAGAGCCTGTACCGAAAAGACGAAGTGAAGGACTTCGTCGCCGAGTATGGACAGGTGATCGTAGATGAATGCCATCATATATCCGCCTTCACGTTCGAGCAGGTGATGAGGCAAGTATAGGCCAGGTATGTTGTCGGTCTGACCGCTACGCCGACACGGAAGGACGGGCACCATCCGATCATTTACATGCAGTGTGGCCCGGTGCGGTTCAGTATGAGCGCCCGAACGATGACCGAGACGACTCCCTTCGAGCATAAGGTGACCCCCCGCCATACGGAATTCCGGATGGCGCCCGAATTCACCGACGTCACGATCCAGGACATCTACAGCGCGCTCGTGAACGATATCGCGCGCAACGAGATGATCGCCAGCGACATAGTGAGTGCCGTAGAATCCGGACGTTGTCCGCTGCTGCTGACCGGCCGGACAGAGCATCTCCAGTACTTCGCCGCCAAACTTGCGCGTGCGGCCAAGCATGTCTTCGTGCTGAAGGGCGATATGGGGAAGAAGCAACGTCGGTCAGTCGCGGCGGCACTGGCGTCCGTGCCCGAAGACGAATCGCGGGTGATCCTGGCTACCGGGAGCTACATCGGCGAAGGGTTTGACGACGCGCGTCTGGACACGTTGTTTCTAGCCATGCCAATCTCCTGGAAGGGCACGCTGCAGCAGTACGTTGGCCGGTTGCATCGTCTCCATGACAACAAACGATTCGTCCAAGTCTACGACTATGTCGACAACAACGTATTGATGCTTGCCAGGATGTTTGAACGCCGAATGAAAGGCTATGACGCGATTGGTTATGTGATCGAGCGGGAGACGTCTCCGCCTCATCCCCCGGCGGCAGCACACGCATAGACCCGGACCGTTCCGTCATTGTCACACGGAAAGAGCGATTGCTCAATGATCTTGAGCTGAGCAGATGACTATTTCTGTTGGGACGAAACAGAATGGTGGCGTTCTCAGAGCGGTCGAGATCGATGAGAAGGAGAGCCGGATGCGAGAAGATGCTGAAGCAGCCGCATCACCGGTCACAGGAGTGGATTCTCATCGAAAATCCATGCTTATCGAGTGAAGGCAAGTTCGAAGAAAGGGATCAAACTTAAGCAGAAAAACAAGTTAGCGAAATGAGTCGAGTTGATTTGCTCGCTCTTCACCATCCGTACAACATCGGTACAAGAAGGGCCGACATCCTCCTGTAAGTAGTTGAAAACAAAAAACTGGCTCCCCGGCATGGGCTCGAACCACGATAACAGTAATGTCTTTATAATCTGTAACTTACAGATTATAAAGAGGCCGAAATGGCCTGAAGGGACACTAAATACCCACATCGGTACAACATCGGTACAAGTTCTGTGGCTCGAATTTCGACGCATATTATGGTGTGTCCGCCCAACACGACGAGATCGAGGCTGTCGATATCGGCAGGAAGCTGCCCTTGTTGCGCAACTCCTCTGGGAATGTACACGAGCCTATTATCTCCCGATTACCGACATTCAGGGTAATTGCACTCACCCGTAATGAAACGACGGTGCTCTCGACCCGCGCCCACAGCTCGTTCTCCCACGGCTCCTCCCTTCAACCCCTAGGGTCGAAAAACGTCTATCCGGTCAATATCTTTCTAACAATGGAACTACTGCTGACAAGCCTGAAGGCGCGTACGTGACGCCAGCACCGCATTAAAAGTGCAAATCAGTCAGCTATCATTGTCTGGCGATGCCTTATTTTCAATCGCTTGCGAGCTTCAGACTGGCCACGGAAAGGTACCTGAAGGCAGAAAAGTTGCAAAGTCAGATGCAAAGTCAAAATCGCTGGTTATCTCCATGGTCCCGGCCCGGTCCAAACCAGATCCGGCCCATCTCCTGCCCCCAAAGCAGGCATGAGGAATTCCTCGATTGCCGCTCCGACGCCCGGTAGTGTGGGCAGCTCAGCTCCGAGCGGTTCCCGAAGGCTTTCCATTGCCTCTGCTTGTTTTCATCGAGCAGAAAGCCTTCGGTAAACGCCACCGGCGCCGTAGTGGGAACCGGCGTCCGGCGACGTTCGAAGATTTGACGAACCGAACGGCTGAGCGACTGGAAGCGGAAATTGTGGGTTGTGGCCAACGTCCAGATGTCGAAGAAATCCTTCATTCGGCTGTTGCCAATACCCAGCATCACCATCGCCTGGAACTTCTCCGCGATGACAGTTTCTGGCGGGTAGCTACGGACGATGGGCGGATCGAAGGGAAGAAGAACCGGGAACGTGAGTTGCGCCGGTGGAGGTTCGACAAGATCGCCGAAACCGACATCGATCGCGCGCGCCGTCAAGGCTTGCGGGCACGCGCACTCAGACGCCTTCGTATCCAGCGTCCTCCCGGATTTTCTCGCCGCGGATGCCTTCAAGGTCGAAGACGATTCCGTCGTCCACCGATTCCGCGCAGATCTCGCGAATACGATGAACGACCTCGCCGACTTCGGGATTGCCGTAACCGAGAAGATCCACGTCCTGCGTCGGACGGTGCAGTTTCCCGTCCCAGGCAACGAACATCATCGCCTTTCAGTGAGTCGTCGATCACCTTCGATGAACCCCGCCGCCAGTGAACCGGAATTGACCGCGTAATTCTGTACAGCGAAGTCATTTCGGTGACTATTCAATCTCGAATGCCGTGTATCGTATGCGCCCATGACGCTCGATCTGCAACGCTACGGGATCTCCACGGTGGAATTGATTGATGCGTTCCCGAAACAGATCGAGCGATGCGATGGGTAAATTATTCAATTCGTGAATGACATCGCCTTGCTTTAGTTAGATCCAGAAATGCCGACTGGCTCTCGGTCGACCGCGCCACGACCAGAAGACCGTACTGTATGCGGAGATCCGGTAATGCTTCGGCTATCTTCGTATCGATCTCCAGGCAGAAGATCCCAAGCCGGGAAACCAAATTGCGTTCAAGTGTGCCGACGAGTGAGAGAGGATTAACCGGCGTCGAATAGCTGTCGACCTTAGCGGTCACCGAGAAGATTTCTTCCCGCCTTTGAACGTTCAGACTGACTTGTTCACCGGCTCGGCGCTTGTAGATCATTTCGTTGAACTGCCTCGTCGTTTGCACTGCACCGCCGTCGAGACTGAGGATCACATCGTTGCGTTGCAGCCCTGATAGAGGTCCTGAGCCCTTCGGATCTATATCTGTAACCAGTACTCCATGCTTAACCCGAAGCGAAAGACCCTGGGCGAGGGTTGGTGTGACGTTCTGGACCGATACGCCGAGTGATCCGCGTGAAACCATTCCACTTGCTCGGAGCTGCCGATAGACGGAATGGACCAGATTGCTGGGGATAGCGAAGCCGATTCCCTCATCGCCACCCGACTTACTGAGGATAGAGGTGTTCAAGCCGATCAGATGTCCAGCGATATCGATCAATGCTCCGCCGCTAGCGCCGGGATTGAGAGACGCGTCCGTCTGAATATATAGGACGGGGTCGTCGTCGCTGATGGCTCTGGCCGGAGCGCTCACCACTCCGGCAGACAGCGAATTGCGCAGAAGCATAGGGCTTCCGATCACAAGAACGAAATCGCCCTGAGACAGAAAGTCAGAATTGCCGAAATCGAGCGCCGGAAGATCCGTCGTATCGATTTTGAGCAGCGCCAGGTCGGTATCCTTGTCCACTCCAAGCACGTGCGCATCGAACTTGCGCGGGGGCGCCGCTCCGATCGCGCCAGCACGCGTACCATCGGTAGCGGCTCCCACGGTGACTTTCAACGCCGTAGAACGGTCAATCACATGGGCGTTCGTCATAATGTAGCCAGCCGGGTCGACCACAATGCCGGACCCACTGGTGCGCTGGCGGGACACGTGCTCCGAATCGTGTTGATCGTCATCGGGAGCCGCATAGCCGGTAACGGCTATTTCAACGACGGCCGGCGAAACGCGGCGGGTCAACTCCCGGATAGATCCGCTAAACCGCGAGAGAGAATTATGCTCGTCGACCGTCTGGGCGAACCCCGCCGGGCACCCCGACATGAGCACAAGCAAGGCGACGGCCTTCGACAACGGCATTATAGTGGCTCTTTCTGCCTCCACAGACCATCGCCGGACCCGGTCTGTGAAGGCATTCATCAGAATAAGTTAATTCGGCATCCTGGAGAATACAGAAAAGGGAGGATTATTGAGCGGATATTGCCTTACGGTGGTTGGCGTTGGCACGGATAAACGCGTAGCTAAGCCGGAGTGACCAACGACAGCCAGGCAAACCGAAATACTCGTTTCAACTCTTCGGAACCTGCGGATCTTTTGACAATGTCGTAGCCACGGTGCAGGAGTACTTTGCGCCACAAGTCTTCATCAATCGAGGGAGCTGCCAGCAATATCCTCCGGTGATTCGGGACGGCATTCATCAGATCGAATGCCGAGCCCCATTCGATATCCGGAAGATTGCTGTCGTAGATCACGATTGGCGTAGGTTCCAACCTGCATATCTCGATCGCGCGACCCAAAGTACGCGCCCATTCCGTCCGCCACTTGGCTTTACTCGTCGCGTTCAGGACACCTGCGTAAAAACGGACATCGGCCGTAACAGCCAATACTCCAGGGCGTTGGCTGATTTCCGTGATTTTCGTGTTTGCCACATAATTTGGAGGCGACAGCAGACGTTTTATTTGGCCGAGCATGTTTTGACAATTAGAATAGGCTCCTGGCTGACCCGAGGGAATACTGCTGATCCGGGATATTTTCACAATCGCCGACATTGTGATCCTGATGACAAAGCTCGATGGTTGTATTGATTTCATTGAGTGTTTGCCGATCGGAGTCATTTGAGATGAGGCTGAAATTACCCTGAGGCCCGTATGGTGTCATCCGCCGCCCGGCAATAGATTGGAGTTTATGCGTTGCTCTCAACTTGAGCGAGTTGCCGGTGTTCCAGATCTCCCCGCTTCCAGGCGCAAGCTGACGAAAGTGTTGGCAAGCCTTGTTTCGTCCTATTCCGATGCGACCCTCGCGCAGGAATTCGCATCATCAGTTTGCGATTCAGGGGATCAATTGGCTATGGATTGCGACAGAAATCTTATGCTGCAGCGGCTGGAGTGGATGTCCCTCCTGACCCGGCAAGTTTTCGAGGCGTTGGAGCGGATTGATAACGGCACATATGGACTTTGTGTGCGGTGTGGGCATTCCATTGCCGTCAAATGCCTTGCCGCGTTACCCTGGGTGGCATTTTGTACGACCTGTCACGAAGAGCAAGCCGACGCTGGGTTAATGTGAGCACGAAACAAGAGGTGAGAAAGAGATGAATTCGAGACCCTGGGGAATCATCCTTGCCGGCGGTGACGGCACACGATTGAAGACGGTGAGCCAAGTCGTTTCGGGCGACAATCGGCCCAAGCAGTTTTGCGTTCTCTTAGGGAGCACTTCGCTGCTGGCAAGGACTCGCGGCCGGCTGAGTTCTTCAATCGAACCGAATCAGATGCTCTTCGCGGTAGTCAGGGATCACGAGCGGTTTTATCGACCCGAACTGGCCGACGTCGACGAGTCGAGAATTGTGATTCAACCAGCAAACCGAGGGACCACAGCCGCAATTATCTACAGTCTTTTGCGTCTGACGCGACTGGAAAAAGACCCGGTCGTGGCATTCTTCCCGGCGGACCATCACTTCGTAGATGAAGCGCAATTTGCGCGCACAGTGAACAGTTCCTTCGAAGTGGTGACGAAACACCCGCGAATGCTGGTGCTGCTGGGAGCACGAGCAGATAAGCCGGAAGTGGGATACGACTGGATTGAACCGGGATACGCGATGGATAACGGAGGCAGATGCTCGCTGCCGGTATTCCGCGTAAACCGCTTCTGGGAAAAACCTTCGACATCGACCGCAGAGGAGCTGTTGGGCCGGGGGTGCTTGTGGAATACGTTCGTTATCGCGGGTTACGCGCGGACGTTCCTGGAGATCCTTGAGTCGTCAATCCCGCAGACGCTGAAATCGTTTCAGGCGGTGGCAGGCTCCAGATTGAAGGAAGAGGAAGCGACGCGAGCGACCACCTTGTATGAGCGCCTTCCGGGGGGAGACTTCTCGCACGAAATACTGACTCACGTTGTCGACAGGCTGGCAGTGTTGCGGATGGATAACGCGGGCTGGAGCGATCTGGGCACACCGCAAGGTCTGCTGGAAGCATTAAAGAAAACTGCGAGCGCGGCGGACTCGCTTGAAAATACGCAAGCGGTCGGGTCTTATCAAAACCCAACGGCGCCGAGTGTTTTCACCGCCTGGACAGAGGCGTACCGGCATCGGCTGGAAGAACTCTGCGAGCGCGCGTCAAGCAATGCAGCGATGCCCGGCTGGCAGAGGGGAACATGAGCTCCCGCGTAAGAATCATGATTGCGGACGATCATCCGCTGGTGCGCAGCGGCTTGCGCGGGCTACTGGAACGCGATGGCGAATTTCAGGTGGTTGCGGAGGCAGCGGATGGATGTGAAGCCATCGATCTCGCGCTCCTGCACAAGCCCGATGTCATATTACTGGACGTCGGAATGCCGAGGCTGAGCGGGCCCGATGCCGCGCAAAGCATCTCTCAGAAGCTTCCTGCCACGCGGATCGTCATGCTCAGCATGCACTCAGACGAAGCCTACGTTCTGCGGGCGTTGAAGGCGGGAGCGCGCGGATACCTGCTGAAGGCTTCGCCCGAGGCAGATGTGCTCGCCGCGATTCGGGCGGTAGCAGCCGGGAACGCCTACTTCAGCCCCAGCATTACAAAGCTTCTGGTTGAGGAGTATGTCGTCGAAGCCCGCCGGCGCGGCGTACAGGACAGCTATGACCTGTTGAGTACGAGGGAAAAGGAGATTCTTCAGTTGCTTGCATCGGGGAAGAACAATCGGGAGCTCGGCGATCTCCTGTACATCTCTGTCGCAACCGTGGAGACCCATCGCAACAACATCTTTCAGAAACTTCACCTTCACAATCTGGCCGAACTGATTCTCTATGCGGTCCGGAAGGGGTTGATTTCCTGAAGGAAGGCACTACTGGAGACGGCTTCCCCCGACCGGTGCCTGGTCGGCAGAGGAAGATCGAACGTTATCAGGGTGCCTCTTCCCGGTGTGGAATTCACCTTCATCGTGCCGGCAAGACTCACAACGCGTTCCTGCATTCCGAGGATGCCGAGGCCGGTTTCAAGAGCGGGAACGAAGCCCTTGCCGTCATCCTGGACCGATAGCCGGAGAATCCCGCCTTCCTCCTTTACGCAAATTCGGGCCTCGCGTGCGCCAGAGTGCCGGGCGGCATTTCGCAAAGCCTCCTGCACTACACGGAAGACGCAGGTTCGATGCTCTTCGGGAACGTCGTCCACGAATGAGTCAGCCTCCACTTCGACCGCCATTGACCCGGTGCGGGAAACCTCGCGCGCCAGCCATTTCAGAGCAGGTATCAAACCAAGATCATCGAGCATCGTGGGGCGGAGGAGCAGCGAGATGTTGCGCACCACAGTGGCGTTGCGTTCCGTCATATTTTCTACAAGCTGGAGTTGCCGGAGCGCTTCCGCGGAGTTGTTCGCACGCAGCGCCGATCTCAAATTTCCCAAACCCAGCATAATTGCCGAGAGTACCTGTCCGACTTCGTCGTGAAGTTCGCGGGAAATCCTTCTCCGTTCATTTTCCTGCGCCGATACCAGTTCCGCAGAGAGCCGCTTCAACTCCTCGCGTGTACTAACCGCGTCGTCGAAGCGCCGTTGCGATTCGTGTTCGAGATTCAGAAGCCGCCAAAGGGAGATTCCGGCCAGCGCCAGCCCACTTACAGCCGTGAGAACGAGGAGCAACAGAAGTTTGGCCTGAAACGACGAAAGCATTACGCTCACCGCTGCGCTGTTTTGTTCCAGTTGTCTCTCGCTGATCTGTTGAATGTGATCCGCGAAGCTGAGAGCGCTCATCCGGCGAGGCAACAGCTCATCCTGCATAAATGCGTAAGCGCGCGTGCGACGCTCGGCTGCATCCCAGTTCAGAACCGGTGCGAGTGCCTTCATGTACGCTGTCAACTCGCCCGCAAGCTGGCTGACAGGCGCCAAATCGGCTGAACCGTTGACGCGGCGGTATTCCGCGACTTCGTTCCCGAGCTGCCGTTGTGTTTCCAGAAACTGATCGCGGTGACCGGCGGCAAACGCTTCGTTCGTGTCCAGAAGGAAATCGCGAATGTACGTTCCGGAGGTGTAGATATCCGATCGGAGGTTCTGCAGTATCCGGTTGCGATTGACGTAATCCTGACGGATTTTCTCTTCGTGGGCTTTGATTTCGGACAGAAAGGATATTGCGCTGAGGCCAAGCACACCGAGAAGTACGAGGAGACCGCCGAATCCCGCAAAGAGAGCGATCCTGGTCTGGCGGTGGGGGGAGCTGTGATGGAGCGTCAAAGGTGGTGACTTGGGGCTAAACATAAATGGCATCGCGCCGTTTCTTTTGAATAAGAGAAGCAGCCTCGATCATACAACCGGCAAACCGGGCCGAGTATACAGTCGGGACGGGATTTTCGCGGTAAACAAAAGCCAGGTCCGATAGTACTTCTACGGTTGAACTACCTCAAAAATCGGTCTCACCCGGTATGGTTTGCCGAGTCTCACGCCTATATTCTGGCATTACTATGCGACAACTGATTCTAATTCTGTTTCTTACAGGGACATGCTTCACTGCGTTGGCGTCAGCGCAGACGGACGAGCTCCAGCGGCATCACGTCACAGTAGGTATCGGCCCGGTGATTCCTGTTGGTAACACTGGCAATTTCCTGAGTACTGCTCCGCTGCTCTCGGCCGGATACGGATATCGTTTCACACGCTCCCGGGCAGATGTGGGTTTCCACGTGGCATTTGGGGCGGCCAACAATCAAAACGGTGAACTGACGTACATTGGGCAAGTGCAGGGTGGCGATCACGAGTATACGATCCCGCCTGGATTTCGTTACAACATGGCCAACCCGTTCAGACAGACGGGGTTCTCCGCTCGGGGCGGCGCGGTCTACCTACCGTTGAGCGGAGATTACTCCTCGGCTTGTTATTCGTGCACATCGCGGGGAGGCTGGGGAGGGTATGGTCCGGGGCACGCCAGTTATTTTTTGGGCGGTAATCACACCTTTCATATCGGAACTATGTTTGAGTTCAATGCCCCATCGACCAACGGGCAGTCAGTAGGCAATGTACCCGGCATACAAACCAGGGATCACTGGTCTAATCTGTCCCTTGAATTCGGCCTCAGTTTCTAGTTGCAGCCCACATCGCTACAGGGCATCCCCGCGGAATTTACACTGCTGACGGGATTCACCTTCTCGCCAGGCTGGCGTATCCTCCAGGTGTGAAACGCTATGACTGGCCCCTGCTGGCGGTCCTTTTTCCTGGTTGTGCTGTCGATTGCTATCACGCTATTCGCTCTTCAGATTGCCACTGGATTGTGGCGAACTCGTGCCCGGAAGGCCACACGATACCCGGTCGTGCCGGGAAAATACCATCGCGGCAGTATTCTCACTCGCTTCTGAAAGGTATAGCCTCCAAACGGATGCTCAGCAAAACCAAGGAGCGACCTGGATAATGTCTTCCTTCTAGCCGCCGTCGAGGTGTCATAGCTTGTTTCAATCAAATCTGCTGCGTACGCGCCTGTTCGCGGTTCTGGCATCAATAATGGTGGTTAGTTCCCTGATCGCCGCCGACAAAAAGAAAGATCCCGACCAGATCGGCAACCGCGATGTGGGTAAGGGTATGAACTTCTACTCAATTGAGAAGGAGATCGCCCTCGGAAAGCAGATGGCGCAGGAAGTGGAGCGTCAGGCGAAGATCGTGGAGGACCCCGTTGTCGCCGAGTACGTGAACCGCGTGGGGCAGAATCTCGTGCGCAACTCGGACGCAAAGGTTCCATTTACCATCAAGGTGGTCGATGACGAGGAGATCAACGCATTTGCCCTACCGGGTGGATTTTTTTTGTAAACACCGGTGTACTCCTCAATGCCGACAACGAAGCTGAAATGGCTGGCGTGATGGCTCACGAAATCGCCCACGTCGCGGCACGACATGGCACCCGGCAGGCGACCAGGGGCGAACTCGTCCAGTATGGGACACTTCCACTGATATTCATGGGTGGGATGGCGGGTTACGCGATCTACCAGGGCATGGGAATCGCTGTTCCCCTGGGTTTCCTGAAGTTCAGCCGGGGCTTTGAGGCTGAAGCCGACATGCTTGGTCTCGAGTACATCTACAAATCCGGGTATGATCCAACGGCCTTCGTGGATTTCTTCGAGAAAGTGGAGTCGCAGGAAAAGACGAAACCCGGCACAATGTCGAAGCTCTTTGCCAGCCACCCTCCAACCCAGGATCGCATCAGGAATTCTCAGGAGACCATCGAGAAGTATCTGAAGGCCAAGCCTGAATACGTACTCAATACCAGCGAGTTCAACGACGTGAGGGAGCGCGTGGTGGCCATGCATAATCGCAGGAAAATTGATGTCACCAAAGACAGCGACCGCCCCACTCTGCGCCGGAATCCGAACGGCCAGATCGATGCAAATGGCGACGAGAAGAATCCAAAAGCAGATCAGGATGATCGCCCAACGCTGAAGCGTCGTGATAATTAAAGTGCCGAGGAGGGCACTGGGCCGCGTTGCCATTGGGCTGATGTTTGCATTCGTCCTTAATGGAGACGAGCGAAACGACACCCGGCTGCTGGACTTCACCGTAGTGGCGGTCGACAGCCAGGGCCAGCCTGTGAACGACCTGTCACCTGGCGAATTTCAAGTCACCGACGCCGGAAAGCGTCAGCCAATCAACTTTTTTCGCCACAACGATAGTAAGCCCCTGCAGGCTCCGGCGTTAGGTTCAAATGAATTCTCGAATCGTGGCAGAGCCAAAGATCCGCACGTCACTCTTGTGCTCTTCGATCTGCTGAATGAACGCTTTGCTACTCGTGGAGTTGCTGGGAATCAAATAATCCATGACCTTGAGAGGCTTGAAGCAGCCGATAGCCTATACCTGTATCTCCTGAACGTAGACGGCCGGATGTATCCAGTCCGGGGTGTCTCCAACCGGGAAGAAGAAGCACAGCCGCTCGACGACGGACCCTGGACGCGGCGGATCAAGCCCATGCTCGATGACGCACTGCGTGCAGTGTTGCGTATGAGACCAGTCGACATTGACGTGGCTGCGCGGGTCCAGTTGACCCTCAATGCGCTGAGCGCGATTGCCGCCCAGTTGTCGATCTTCCCGGGCCGCAAAAATATTGTCTGGGTAACCGACGGAGTGCCTATCGCTCTCGGCGAGCGACGCTCGGACGTCGGAGAAGCCGTCGATTTCACACCGCAAATGCGGCAACTGAGTGAATCGTTCGACCGGTCGGAGACCGCGATTTATCCGGTTCAACAGATCATGATCGGCAGCCCCGATGCAATGGGCGGCACCGGTCTGGGGAGTAAAGCGTTTTTGGACGAATTGGCGGGCCTGACGGGCGGACGGCCAAACAGCGGCAAGGATATCGGCGCCGCTGTGAGGCAGGCCGTGAACGATGCCCGTACCAGTTATCAGATTGGATACTACGCGACACTGCGGAACTGGGACAGCAAATTCCACAAACTTCGCATCACCTGCACGCGCAAAGGCGTACGCATTCAGGCAAGGAGCGGCTACTATGCCTGGCCGGAGCCAACCGGAGCGAGAGCTGAAAGGGCTATCGAAGCGGCCGTTTCCACAGCGTCCGATGCCGCCGAAATCGGGCTGCAGGGCTCGCTGACGCCCGATCCGAAGAACCCCCTAACTTTGCACGCGGCCTTGCGCATCGATGCGAACGATGTAGCCCTGGCTCAGGACGGCGACCAGTATCAGGGACAACTGCGGATTGCCATCGTCGGCTACCAACCCACCGGACGGGTGACGAACTCCACCATCGTCCCCCTTGATATCCATTACAGCGCCAGGGAGCGCGACAATGCGCTCAGGGAAGGGATCGCCCTCGCGCAGGATCTGACGCTCGACAAGAATGTGAACAGGCTCCGGTTTATTGTGTTCGACCGCGGCTCGAATACTATTGGATCGCTTACTATTCCCGTGAGCGCTGGAGTACGGCCTTAGTAACCACGACGCTCGGACACAGGGGATTTCGTCGACTTCACACCTCAACTGCGACTACTGAGCGAGGTGTTCGACCGGTCCGGCGCTGCGATTTATCCTGTCGCGCAGATCATGCTTGGCAGCCCCGACACGATCGGAGGCAGAAGCGGAGTCGGAAGCCGTGCAACGCTTGACGATCTGGCGGGACTGACTGGGGGACGGCCTACGGGCAGCAAGGATGTTGGCGCCGCCGTCAGGCAGGCTATCACGGACGCTCGCACCAGCTATCAGATCGGCTACTATGCGGAGCCGCGCAACTGGGACAGCAAATTCCATAAACTCCGCATCACGTGCACACGCAAAGGGGTTCGGATTCAGGCGAGGACCGGCTATTATGCATGGCCTGAGCCACCGGGGGCCAGAGCCGAAAGGGCCATCGAGACAACGATCGAAGCTGGTTTCGATGCCGCTGAGATCGGGCTCCGCGGTGCGATAACGTCCAACCCGAAGAACCCCCAGGGCGTGCATCTCGCATTGCGCGTCAATGCTAATAACATTGCCCTGGCTCACGATGGCGATCGCTATGCCGGACAACTGCGGCTCGCCATGGCCACCTTCAAATCGAACGGTCAAATAATGCATTCCGCCGTCGCTCCTCTCGATCTCCATTTCAGTGCCTCGGAACGCGACAAGGTACTGAAGGAAGGTATCGATATCGCTGAGGATGTAGCGCTCGATAAGGATGTCAACAGATTCAAGGTCGTCGTATTCGACCGTGGTTCCAATACCGTTGGATCGTTGACAATCCCGATAGGTTCGACTGCACCCCACTGATCCAGGTTAGTAACCAGGGGCGTAGCAGCCGGGGTACGAGTGCCAGTATCCCCAATTGTCGTAATAGCCGTCAGTACAATAATCGGGTCCGTAAGCGAAGCCACCGTAGTAAGGCGCGCCGTAATATCCGCCCCACCCGCCGCCATAGTAACGGCCTCGATCGTCCCGGTCGCGTCCTCCCCGGCGGTAATCTCGTCCGCCGCCCCAGCCTCGACTGCCCTCGCGGAAACCGCTGCCACCGCCACGAAACTGCTGTCCACCACGGCGGAATCCCCCGCCACCGTTGAACCGTTGTCCGCCCCCACTAAAGCCGCCGCCCCGGAAGCCGCCACCACCCGAGCTGCGCCCACCGGAGAATGAACCTCCACCGCCACCGTGTCCTCCTCCACCATGTCCACCTCTTGCCAATACAGCCATTGGGCTCGACAGGGCGAGCAGCGCTGCCAGTGCGAACGCCGGTACGCCGGACTTCCTGAATAAGTTGGATAGTTTGCGTCTCATCGAATTTCTCCCGAACTGCAACCTGACGTAACGCAGTTACCAGGCCAAATCCAAACTATTGAACCACAACTGTCCGGCTAATGATGACGTGGCGGCTGGCAAGTCACATTCTTGCTGAT
>ODAK010004558.1_pt1 | contig 14148 bp, 13 predicted proteins | sample 1539591 | NCBI WGS metagenome assembly ODAK01 (sample SAMEA3539303, study PRJEB22396) | soil metagenome | biome: tundra; feature: field; material: soil | place: USA | collected 2010-05 | depth 0.15 m | reverse complement strand
CAACTCCTCAGCGGCGACCACTTACACCACGGGCTGTTAGGCCTAGTGAGATCATTCGTCTATGCTGAAGAAGGGCGAAACGTCATTGGTAGCTTCGAATACAGCAAGCGACAACGCGGGTGCGGGACTTGCGCGGCTATATCGAGCGCGCTTCTCGTCAACTGAGATCGCGAAAAAAGACAAGGTCTGGGCGATCCTGTGCGAGGACTTTTTCAGCCGGTTCGTGAACCCGGGCGGTCGGGTATTGGAAATCGCAGCCGGCTATTGTGAGTTTATCAATCACATAAAGTGCCGCGAAAAGTTTGCGTATGACGCCAATCCAGACGTCGTCAACTATGCGGCGAAGGATGTGAAAGTCGTAGTCGGCGATTGTCGCGAGATGTCGGAGCTTCCGTCCGCATACTTCGACGTGGCATTTGCCAGCAATTTCTTTGAGCATCTGGAAAACAAACACGACATGGACCTGGTGCTCGCGCAAACCAGGGACCGGCTTCGTCCGGGGGGACGGTTGCTAGTGCTCCAGCCTAACATCAGGTATCTCGGTGCGCGCTACTGGGACTTTTACGATCACATAACTCCCCTCACTCACCTGAGCTTGCGTGAAGCACTGGTGAAGAACCGGTTCGAAGTAGAGTTGTTGATTCCGAAGTTCCTCCCCTACAGCTTCAAGTCCCGATTTCCGACGGCCGGATGGATGGTACGGTTGTATCTTCGCATGCCGCCAGCGCAGTGGGTTTTGGGCAAACAGATGTTCGCTGTTGCAAAGCGGGCTGGGGAGTAATTGGACAAGTGTCAGTATTGGTTCCAAACCAAGGAGCTTTCGATGCGCTTTGACCTGTGCGTGATCGGGGGATGCGGTCACGTGGGGCTGCCACTGTCGATCGCATTTGCGCTGCGCGGCAAGCGCGTGGCCGTTTTCGATATTGACCGCGACGCTTCGAGCAGAGTGGGCCGAGGCGAGATGCCGTTTATCGAGCAGGGGGGAGAGCGCGATCTGCGTGCGGCGCTTGCAAGCGGCCGGTTGGAGGTGGGGTCAAGTCCCGACGTGATCGGGGAAAGCGACGCTGTAGTGTTGGTGGTCGCGACGCCGATCGACAGCCACATGTCGCCGTCGTTCAAAGCTATCGATGACGTTCTCGCGTCCTATCGCAGCCAGTTTCACGACGGCCAATTGTTAATCCTGCGCAGCACACTCTATCCAGGAACGTCGGCGCGCGTGGCCCGATGGCTCGATGAAAACGGCCTGAAGATAGACGTCGCGGTATGTCCCGAACGGGTTTCGCAGGGGCAAGGCCTGGTCGAGATTTTCAGTCTGCCGCAGATAATCTCCTCGTTCTCCGACCAAGGTCTCACCCGCGTGCGCGAACTGTTCAGCGTGCTGACTAAGGACCTGGTCGAGATGGAGCCGGTTGAAGCGGAACTAACCAAGCTTTTCACGAATGCCTGGCGCTACATCAAGTTCGCGGTCGCGAACCAATACTACATGATCGCCAACGAGATGGGTGCCGACTTCGACGCAATCTACAGCGGCATCACGCACAACTATCCGAGAGCGAGCGATCTACCGGGACCTGGGTTTGCAGCTGGTCCGTGCCTGTTCAAGGACACGATGCAACTTGCGTCGTTCAGCAAAAACCACTTCTGGATAGGCCACGCCGCGATGCTGGTGAACGAAGGGCTTCCGCAATACGTGGTCGCCGCACTTCGGAAATCGGTTGGCGATCTGTCCGGCAAAACGATTGGGATCCTGGGGATGGCGTTCAAAGCAGAAGTCGATGATTCCCGCGACTCATTGTCGTACAAGCTCAAGAGCCTGCTCGAGTTAGAGACGGGAACGGTGCTGTGTTCGGACCCATACGTGCGCGAGGCGGGGTTGGTGCCTGCCCAAGAGTTGGTTGATCGCTCGGACCTCATTCTGATTGGCACGCCGCACAAGCTCTACAAGCAGCTCGATTTTCAGGCAAAGCGTGTGATCGACGTCTGGAATCTTCTCGGAAAAGGAACGGCACTGTGAAAATTTGTTTAACCGGATCCGCGGGCTTCATCATGGGCTACCTAGTCGAGGAGCTGCTGCGCGCGGGTCACGAGGTTGTCGGAATAGACAACTTTTCGAAGTATGGCGAGATAACGCGGAGCTACGATACTGACCCGCGCTACAAATTCGCTCGCGGGGACGCCAAAGATGTCGAGCTGCTCAAGAGACTACTTGGCGATTGTGACGTATTGGTGGCGGGGGCCGCAAAAATCGGCGGCATCTCCTATTTCCACGAGTATGCATACGACCTGATCGCGGAAAACGAGCGAATCACTGCGGCTGCGTTTGATGCGGCTATCTGGGCCAAGCGCGAAGCACGCCTGCAGAAAATCCTGGTCGTGTCATCGTCAATGGTGTTCGAGAATGCCACCGTGTTCCCCACTCCGGAAGGCGCCCAAATCACTTCGCCGCCCCCGCACTCGACCTACGGGTTCCAGAAGCTCGCGTGCGAGTACTTCGCGCGCGGCGCGTGGGAACAATACAAACTGCCCTATACGATCGTCCGGCCTTTCAACTGTGTCGGAATCGGAGAGGGCCGGGCCCTCAACGCGCCCAGTGTGCTTTCCGGCAACGTGAAACTCGCCATGAGCCACGTCTTGCCTGATCTCGTGCTCAAGGTCTTGCAGGACCAGGATCCGCTGCACATCCTAGGCACGGGCAACCAAGTCAGGCACTACACCTATGGCGGAGACGTAGCCCGCGGAATACAGATGGCGCTGGAAAGCGAGCGAGCCCTTAACAACGATTTCAACATCTCGACCGCGAAGTCCACCAACGTGCTGGAACTGGCCGAGCTGGTCTGGAAGAAGCTAAAACCGGGCCGGAAATTTCGCTACGTATCTGACCCGCCTTTCCCGTACGACGTGCAAATGCGAGTGCCCGAGGTGACCAAGGCTCGCGAGGTGCTGGGATTCGAGGCCAGTGTTGGCCTCGATGCCGTTCTCGACGAAGTGATCCCATGGATTGCCGAGCAGATGAAGCTGGGACGAATGTGAGCGGATTTACCAGCTTCGTCATCCCGGTGCGCAATGAGGCGGAGAACATCCGCCCGACGCTCGAGGCCCTGACCGCAGCTATTCATGCGCCCGCGGAGATAGTGATCGTTTACGACGAGGAGAACGATCCGACGGTGCCGGTAGTTAGGTCACTCGAAGCTCCGCCGTCGGTGGAGTACAGGCTGGTGCGGAACACGCTCGGGCGTGGGCCCGCCAACGCGCTCAAGGCCGGATTCGCGGCAGCTAGAGGCGATGCTCTCATAGTGATGATGGCCGATCGCTCCGATGATCTACGAGCGCTCGATCCAATGCTAAAGCGCTTTGCCGAGGGCTACGACTTGGTCGTGGGCTCCCGCTATATGCCGGGCGGCGAGCAAATTGGCGGGCCATGGCTCAAAGGCAAGCTCTCGCGAATTGCTGGCGTGTCGCTGAAGATGTTCGGACTGCCTATCTGCGATCCGACCAACAGCTTCAAACTGTACCGCACCGACCGCCTGCGGATGCTCGCGCTAGAGAGTGTCGGAGGATTCGAGATTAATCTTGAGATTGTCGGCAAGGCCTGTCGCGCGGGATGGCGCATCACGGAAGTGCCTTCCCGATGGGAGGACCGCACCGACGGCCAATCCAAGTTCAAGCTGTGGCGCTGGTTGCCGCGCTACCTTCGCTGGTACGGCTACACGCTCGCGGGGATAGCCGCATCGCGGCGCGCCACCGGACCGCGGCCCGCGTGAGGCATAAGTGCTTCGACGGCGATCCCGTTGCGCCAGCCACGAGGTCATCGCGGCGGAAGAGGCAAATCTCATCTTCGTCGAAATCTTCATATCCTCTTGGGGCAGCGACATCCTCACCGGGGGCTTACTGCTGCAGCGCCACGCACGCCGCCAAAGGCTGGGAGCGGCGCCGATGCGAGCCGCCGATGCGACGGCGCGCGAATGTAGCAACACGCTGCTGGTGCTCGACGCCTCACTAGCGGCGATGCCGAACGTCTGCATCAGCGCCTGGGATGGCAGCGCGAGGCCGTGATCCCAGGCTATGCCTTGATGCCTGCGGGGCCGTCTCTGCAGCACGACGGTCTTCCTCCGCGACCTCGGCGGTTAGTTCGCGAGCATCCCATCGACTGGGCAGGTGGAATGCGGCCTGGCCTGTGGCGAGATGGGCGTGAGCGTCAACCATGGCGGCACCCGCTGGTGGACGACCAAGTATGGCGGCTGTTTCGCCAGCGCCGCCGGGAGCATCGAGAGCGGATGCACACGGCTTCCGGTAGTATCACCCTGATCGAGGCGCGGGATCTGCTTGTTTGGATGCCTCTGGCTGCGCTATTTCATCGGCTATTATATGGATTTTATGAAGATCCGAATCATGATGGCGGCAGCATCAATTTTTCTTTTGACCGGACTCGTGACCAGAGTCCGCGCAGCGGGCAATGCTGTCGAGGGATGGAATCCGGATGCGTGGGCTGATCTGAGTACGCTCCAGATCCTGACGACCAGCCCCGAGGGGGAGGAGCACTGGTCGAAGCTTTGGCTGGTCGTTATCGACCACAAGCTATACGTCCGACTGGGCAATCGCGCGTACGATAGGATTCAGAAAAACAAAACGATCCCATGGGTGAAGCTGAAGATCGACGACAAGGAATTCGACAAGGTCCTGGTTGAAACAGCGCCCGAAATGGTCGCGCCGGTTGCTGATGCGATGGCGCAAAAATACTGGCTCGACGTTTTGGTTCGCTATGAAGAACATCCATGCACGGCGCGCCTGATTGCGCAGCCCACGCCTGCCGCGGCGCCAACACCGTCGAAATGATGTAGGGGCGGCGATCGACTCCTGAGGGCCAGCTGCCGCGACGTTAGGCGGCCTGGCGCGGCGAAGCGATTCCCTGATGTTCGACCTCTTCGGCACGACGCTCTATACGGCGTCCGACGCGAGCAGCTCGGGACCCTTTGCGGCGCCCAGTAAGTTCGGATACGACGACCCAGTTAGTTTACGGAACGGGTTGAAACTCACTTGGGGTTCCGGCAACAAGGTGATCGGCATAGTGTCCAACTAATGTCAGCCTCTATTCGCGATGCCAGCTGGCCCTGGCTCAATGAACACAGTGCGAGCGCACTGATGTATCTGCTGGCTCTCGTGCTTTGCTCCGGCGGTCTAGCGTACGCCCACGGCGCGAACATTCAAGCCAATTGGCACGTCGCGCAATGGGAAGACACGATGTTCTTCCGCTACAACTCGGATGAGGTGCACAGCGTGCCGGAGTGTTTCGAGAAAAGAGGCGTTTGGCAGGGCCTGTACCGACCGCTCACCACAAATCTCTATTACTACATCGGGCACAAGGCATTTGGTGATCGCGTCGAGCCGTACCACTTAATCACCCTCATTTTCCTCGTCCTGAACGCGCTGCTGCTCTATCGACTGGCGGAGCTTTTCATGGGCCGCTGGTGGGCGATGATTCCGGCGGTCTTGTTCGCCTCGAGATATGCGCTGGTCGAAGTAGTCCTGCACACGTGCGAGTTTCAGGGATTGTTTTATGTATTCTTAAGCATTCTGTCGGTAGACTGTTTCGTCCGATCTCGGCGGTCTCCGCGGAGCGTCAGCTGGTCGTTTCTGGCGGTTTCCGGCGGGGCGTTTGTGCTGGCCCTGCTAAGCAAGGAGACGGCGATCGCGGTGCCAGCAGTGCTAGTCCTGTACGGTCGGCTGTTTGATGATTCTATCGCGCGGCGCGAATACCTGTTGCATCCGGCCATCGCGGTCGCGTGGGTACTTCCGTTTTGGCTCCTGACGCGCCATCAGTCGGCCGGTTTTTCGCATGACTTTTCGATGTTTAATATTCTGCGGAATTACGGCGCATATTTTCTCGATTTCTCGAATTGGGTGCTCACGCCGTTTAACGACCCAATAATGCCTGCGCGTGTTCCAGCGTTTGCTGGCAAATTGCCAGTCAGATCATCGTTCACCGCTCTGATCGTCTTGGAGGCGCTGGTCTTTGCGTTTCCGAAAATGTTGAAGACTCAGGAGCAGCGCGTCATCGCTTTCGGCTTCGGATGGTTTCTTGCGACGACGCTGCCGTTTGCTATTTTCGCCAGCCGACTGTTCATGCGTTACAGCTATCTGGGACATGCGGGTCTCGCGCTAAGTGCCGGCGCGATCGCCTGCGGCGGTACGCAGCTAATCCGGCATGTGCGCCCCGTAGCCGCCGCGAATCTACCGAGGAGCGCTGTAGTTTGGAAGCACGACATAGTCCCGCAGGTTGGGCAACGTGTTTCGCCATCTCCATCCGCACTCGATTCTTGAAAGAGAGCCGGCTCACAATCGAGTTTTGAAAAAACGCACCCGGACAGAGTTCCGGTTCGGTCTGGCAGTCGTCCGGGAAAAATCCATCAAGATTCCTAAATCTTCGAATTGGGATTTCGTTCGCGAAGCCAGCGGACGAAGTTTTCCGGCACCTCCATCGTGGAGAGCCGCCCTTGCCGCACCAACGCGAAATCGCCGAATTTCCCGGACTGCTTGACCTCTGCCAGCGTGACAGGATGCTCGAGCCGCCAGATCGACCACGGCTAACTTCGGATTCTTCGCATCGGGGCGTGGATCCGATTTCACGACAGCGATGCCGACCACGCTCGACACACCGCCGCTATGAAGCGCAGCACATATGAACTATCGATCGTCAAGTCGAGTCCGGGTCGTCAGGAGTTTCGGAGGGAGTGCGCTCGATCAACCAGATCGTCAGCAAGCCTAACGAAGCGACGAGAGTAAGAACCAGGGCCAGGCGGATGTGCGGTGGTCGGTATACGAGCACAATTTGATAGTGACCGGCGGGAAGGCGCACTGCCATGAGGGTGCCTTTGGCATAAAGCGAACCTTGGCCACCTACCAGACGCCATCCAGGTGCGATGTTCTGATTGATCACAAGCGAGGTCGCGGCAGGCAGATCAACTTCGTAGGCCAATCGATTAGGTGTCCACGCTAAGTGCTTCAACTGCCCTGCACCCGTGAGGTAAGCTTCGCCGCGATAGCCAGCTTCGTCGTAGCCGCGTACGTCGCCGCGCGGAACCAGATAACCGACGCCTTCGCAATTTACCGCACCCATATTGGCCTGATTGATACAGGTCATACAGCCACGCGGCGGAAACCAAAACTCGCGAAAAGTCTGGGACGGTGGGAATGACGCTACGTTGTATGGAAAAAGGTAGCGGTAGTTTGGCGAGCATACCAGCCATGCGTCGATGAGTCCGACGGCCAGCAGAACCGCGGCAAGCCGCACACCCCAGACGCGAAAGCGATCGCACAAGAATTGCGCGCCCATCGCCGCGAGAACTCCGACGCAAAACACAAGCGGAATGACCCATCGGCCACATAGCCCGAGGTTGCCTCCGAGAGGAAGAGCCTTGAGATATGTGGTCAGCGCGTGTGGACCGTAATCGCCAAGAAACAGCGAGAAAGAGGCTATCACGCCTACCACCCAGACTATTGCGTCGAGCCCGCCTGCGACGATTCCTATCGTCGCGAGAGCAGCGAACGCTGCGCCGATATAACCGCCGAACTCGGTGAACTGAGCCGGACCTGTCATGGGGCGGAACGCATCCTGATTGCGGGAAAAGATCGATTCAAAAGCGTTTGATACCCAGATCCACGACGCGCCGAAGTCTCTAGGATGAATCGCCAGCCAACCCGCAACCGGAATGAGCTTCAGGGACGCGAACGCGAGCGCAAAAATGCCGACCAGGGCTCCGGCCAGCAGCGGCCTGATGCTCAAGCGAAGGATAGAGATAGCCAGCGCGAACATCGTTACCAGCATCGCTGCGTAGACGAAAGTGTAGTTGCCTTCGGTGAGCGTCAGCGCGCAGAACAGACCGCCGAGCACGGCCGGATACCACAGACGGGTTCGGCACGCGGCGAGCAACAGTGCTAGAATTGACGGTACGTAGGCAGCAGGCAGAAAATTGAGATGGCCTACCGCGATGTGGAGCGGGAGCCAGGAGCTTGAGGGGAACAGTACCGCCAGCACGATGCTGGGAACCGGACGGAGCCCAAGCTCGCGCCCGAATACATAGCCACCGGCGAAAGCAATCGCGAGGTGCAGGTAGATTTCGAGGATCATTCCGGGCATCAAGCCGAACACTAGATAAGGAACGATGAATGGAGTCACAATCGCAGACTCCGGATTCCCAAGCATCGCCATCCCACCGCACTTGTAAGGATTCCAGAACGGCAACTGATGGAACCTGGTCAGCGTGTAGTAAGGCACCCAGCGCAACTGCTCGAAGAGATCGCGATCGCCGTCGCTCGGGGGCGCAGAAAAGTTGGAGAGGTCGGGCCATCGATTAAGCCATTGGCCGAGGTCAGCGCCGATGTAACGGCTGTTGTATAGGACGGGAAAGAAAAAAATCAGGGCAAAGACCAGTGATCCAGCGATAAGCCACAGCGTTTCACGCCGCGACAGCAGAAAGATTGGGGCTCGTTCTATCTTTGCCGGTTTCAAGCGAAACACACGAAAGCAGCTAGGCCACACTGGCGGGAAGCTTTGCGGGAAACCCTGACGATCGATGTCGAGCTACAAGCAGGATGATTACGATTATTGCGAAGATAGCTATCAGGTTGCGATAGATGAAACTGATATGCGGAGGTGTCGCGGTGAGATCGCTGCGACGGTAGACCTTGATACCTCCGCTGGTGAAAATGAGGTCGTAGCCTGCCGGAGGATCGAGTTGCGGCGGCGCGGGCACTTGCTCCAAAATATACGGAGGTTGAGAGGCAAGCGCGTTCGTTAGATCGTTCAACCCGCGAACGCGGCTGCCCACCTGGTAAAGGTTGTGAGGATCATAATCGACTTCCATCACATCGTCGTCGATCCCCGTTAGGATCGAAAACTGCAGCAACGTCCACGACGAGGTATCGTGCGCAAGATGCAGAATGTGGGTGGCGGGAGTTATGCGTCCAGCGGCGACTTCCTTGTTGAGCATCCGGATCAGCGCCATCTCATCACTGCCGAACGTCCAACGACGATCGGAATGACCCGCCCAATAGCCTTCGCTGGCAGTGTGCAGGTTGAACGCCCATTGCTCGGTGATCGAATGCTCCACGGAGTCGAAATCGACCGGGTTGGGAAGTTGGACCCATGGGTAGATGAGCAGCGTCATGAGAACAAAGAACGTGGCAGGCCGCGACCACCGCTCATAGGCCAGCGCCACCGCGTATCCCGCCGGGAAGAGCAGAAAGTACGGACACCAATAGTCCCATAGCTTGATCGCGACGTCCCACAACAAGCTGAGCTGATACTGCGGCGTATGAGCGAACGCGTCGACGTACTCGCCGACAAGGCCCAGGGAGAGAGCTATCACGACTAGCCCAGCATAAGGGATCGGAGCCCCCTTATCTCGCCATGCGGCATTGACGGCCGCGATCAATCCGACGAAGCATAGCAGCGTCAGCAGCGGAAGGTCTTCAGCCACTTTGTGAAACAGCGAATAGCGCTCCTGCGACTGCCGCCATAGGACCGCGAATATGAACGCCGCGACCAGGGCGGTGTTAGTGATGTTCAGCGCGCCGCGATAGGCGGTTAGCGAGGGACGAATTCTTTCGCTCACAACGACAATCAGCCCCAGTCCTGCCACAATTGATCCAGCCAGCACGCCGTAAGACCAATGCCTGGCCAGCGAGACTGCTATATCAGGAACCGCGATCAGTGTTGTGCCCGACAGGCAAAGCACGCCTGCAACAAATTGGCGGTAATCATCCTCCGCGAGCCAGAAGAGCACGCCGGCGGACGCGACGATCATCGTATAGCCGCCGTTGAGCGAATAGGAAGCTACCGCCGTGCCTAGAATCATCGCGCCAAGCGCGATCAGAATCCGTCGATGCGAGCGGTCGAGAAAAAATGCGAGCCCCAGTCCGATCAGCGCGAAATCGACCACGGTGCCGCGGACGCCCTGCGCTCTACGGAACAGGCACGTCAAGAAGAAAAGTAGCGCCGCGACCCCGCCGGCGGTGTCATTGAATAGCGTCTTGCCCAGACGCCAAGCGGCGAAGATCATCAGCACGCTAATAGGAAGCATCGCCTGCGATTGCGCGAGCGCTCCCGCGCTGGCATGAAGGTCGGCTCCAAACGCCAGCATCGCGAGGAACAACTCGAGCCCCATCGACTGCGCCGCCGGCACCCAGATGCCATACGGATCGTTGTCGTACGGCAGATACACGCCGAATGTGACGACACGCTGGGCCGCCGACGGCACCGCAAGCACATCCATGAAGGGCGCCACCGGCGATGCGAGTTGCAGCGGCAACATCGAGACGGCGAGCAGTGCGGCGGCAAGCAGCGCCAGCTTCTGCCCAGTCGTCATCGGTGCTCGCCGAATTCGCGGCCGATGATACCAGAGCCAGACGGTACCCAGCGCGAGCAGCCCCCACAGCGTTGCGGTGTTGAACAGCCGCAGCGGTCCAAGCACGACGCCGAGAGAATAGCCGAGCACCCACAAGCCGGCGACGCCGCCGAGAATCGCGTCTGCGAGATCGATCTCGGGATCGATTCGCAGAATTAATCCAGCGAGCACTGCGGCGCCCCATGCCCAGAAGATCCAGATGCGCACCGCCGCCCACAGCGTCGCCGACACCACCTCGGACATTCCGTGGAAGGCGGCAATCCAGCTTAGGTGGTATGGAAAGTCGCGCATCCGCCAGAGCGCGAGCGCGGTAACGATCGCAATCCCGGCCCACGCCGCGATCCACTGGCGGCTCTCGCCTCGTTCGGTTGCGTTTGCGTTTTCGTCCTTCAAATCGTGATCGACGCCGGGAAAATACGACCTCAGCTCGCCGAAGGAGTTCCCGGTCCTCGCTCTATTGCTACTTGCGCCGCCGCCCAACTGAAAAGCTGTCCCTGCCCGCAGGGCTTGTCCTCGGTGGGCCCGGCTCCAGCCTGGTACGCCGCGAGAATCCAGTATTCATGCGACGCAGTATCGAGGTCCATCACCGTCGTCGTGTTGTCGGGCATCTTCGGACCCAATCCCGGCGCGTGAAAATCGGTCGAGTAGAAGAGGAGGACGAGGTCGGCATCGTGCGTCGTGACGACAGATTTGGGAATCAGCGTGCCGCTTACGTCGGTATTGCCGATGCTCATATCGATCGGCGACGTCGTGTCGGCATTATCGATCAGCACGATCGCGCCTTGCGCATCGACGGAAGTGCTGAAGGTCCAGGTCGCGGTACTCGGCTCATTCGCTTGCACCGCATGCCAATAGAGAGACTGGCGTGTAGTTGCCGTCGAGTCGTCGCGAATCAATTGCCAGCCGCTCGGCGCCGTAATCTTCGGCTTGTTCCCGCCATAGCTCAGGACGTCGGCGATCGCGACCTGCCCCGCTTTTACCTTCTTGCCCAAGTCGAGCGTCAGACTGGTCGTCGCATTCGCCATCGGCGTTTGCGTCGAAGCCACCACGTTGGGCCCGCCTACGGTGTTTTCAGGAACTAACGAAGAACTCTGGCTGCAGGCGACGATCAAAACGGTCGTGGCTATCAACAACGCACGCTTGATGACTAGTCCCCTCCCCTCTTGCATGATTCGATCTTGCGATTGTGCCGGCTATGCCTTCTTCGCGAACGGACGATCGCGATCTGTCAGCGCGCCTTTGAGACCCTTCTCGCGGCTCGCCTTCATCCAGTTCTTCACCGTATCGGTCTGATGCGCGATCACGTCGATGTCGGCCGCCGACTGCTCGGCCGCCCGAATCCCGATGATATCGAGATAGCGATTCACCGCCGCCTTGTGCAGCATCAGCAGCTCCGCCGGCACCATCGCGACCCGGCGCGCATAGTTCATCGTCTCTTCCTCGAGCTTGTCCTTGGGGAAGACGCGATTGACCAGGTGGCATTCGAGCGCTTCTTTCGCCGACATGTAGTCGCCGGTGAAAAAATACTCTTTCGTTTTGCGCGGGCCCATCAGCACCGGCCACATCGACATCGTCGGCAGGATGCCGAGCGAGCGGCCCGCGGGATGCCCAAACTGTGCATCCTCGCTGGCGAACACGATATCGCAGTGGCCGACGAACTCCGTGCCGCCCGCCAGGCAGTAGCCCTGCACCTGCGCGATCGTGGGTTTGTTGATCGCCCACAGCCGCTGCCATCGCTCGATCGTCTTGTGCAGGCCCATCCGGTCGTTGGTGACGGTGAACGTCGCGCCGGGATGCTGCGTGCCCTGCAAGTCGTAGCCGGCCGAGAACGCGCGCCCGGCGCCGCGGATTATCAGCACGCTGGCATCGGGATTCGACTCGTACTCGTCCATCACCGAGTCGAGTTCCTTGAGCAGCTTCTGCGATAGCGCGTTGAGCTTCTCCGGACGGTTGAGCGTCAGCCGGTAGATTTTGTCCTCGGCCTTTTCGTAAATGACGGTTTCGTAGTTCGCCATCTGAGCCTCCCGCGCTTACTTCACCGCGGCCAGGAAGTCGCCCGCCACGCGCACGGTCTCTTCCGGCGCTTCCCAGAAAAACATGTGGCCCGCGGCCTTTAGCGTATGCTTTTTCGAACCCGCTATCGCGCCTTGCAGAACCTCCGCGTTCGGATACGGCACGATCGAATCGTCGTCCCCGTGAATAATAAGTGTCGACGACTTGATTTGTCCAAGCCGCGCGAAACTGTCGAATCCGCCAATCGCCTGTCCCTGCCTCATGAATGTATACATCGGCGTCATCGGGTAGTTGCCCATCTCCACGATCGCCTGCACCAACGTCGCCTGCCCCGCCGCCGAATTCAGAAACGCCTTTCCGCACGCCACCGAAAATGCGCGCCGCGCCAGCTCGAGCGGATCCATCCCGGGCACCGGCATCAGGTTGGCTATCGCCGCCGGATCTGCCGCGATCGAATGGCTCGCGCCGCAGTTGGTGCATCCGAGCACCAGCCCGCGCGTGCGCGCTGGATGCGCGAGCACGAATTCCTGCGCGATCATCCCGCCCATCGAGATTCCGAAAACATGCGCGCGCGGAGTCTTCGCATGGTCCAGCACCGCCGCGACGTCCGCCGCCATGTCGCCAAGCGTGAACTCGGTGTCGGGCTTGTCGCTCTCGCCGGTGCCGCGATTGTCGATGACGAAAATCCTGAACCGCGCTTCCATCAGTTTCAGAAATGGCTCGCCCCATCCCCGCCCCGAGCCGCTGAATCCCATGATGAGCGCGACCGGCTCTCCCTCCCCTCTCACCTCGTAGCGAAGCTTGAGGCCGTCCCTGCTCTCGGCGAAATCGCGAACTGCTGCCACGTTGGAAATCTCCTCTTGCCGGAATTTCTCCGTACGATGAATAGAACTACGAATGGATACGGTTCAAGCGGCGGCGCTGTCAACTGAGGCGTCCGCAAGGATCGCCCCCAGGATTCGATAGACCTCGCGATTGGCTATCAGGCTCGCGTGCAGTCCCGACACTTCGAAATTGGTGCCCGCGTCGTCGATGCACGATTGCCATCGGGTTCACTCCAGACCCGTGGTCAGTTTTGCAGGGGCGGGCACATCAGTGCAACTTTGTTTTCGTGCGGCCCTTGCCCTGGAGTTCCGGGATCGATCATCGCTTCGAACCCAGCAGTAGACTGAACACCCGCGTGCGGATGGCCGTTAACAAAGAAAGTCGGCGCGCTTCTGACTCCAAGGCGCAGGCCCTCATCTATGTCCGCTTCGTTTGCGCTCGAGTACTTGCCGCTATCGAGGCGGGAATCGAACTTCGCGGAATCGAGTCCAACTGTCGCGCGGACGCTTTCAGATCCGGAACCGCCGCCGGGGGAACCGGTTGAGCCGCTCGTCACGGCGCTTGCGGATGAGATCGATCCGCAAGCAGCGGCCTGTCACCGTGACGGAAAGCCCGCTGATGCTTGCCAGTATCCGCGGTGCGTAGACGTTAAAAGCGCGGAAAGAATTGGTCTGGCGTCAACCACCCGCGACACGCGCGCGCCGCGCTTGAAGCCGGCACCGAGCGTCGGCATCAAGGAAGACCGACTTCTGCGGTCGGCGTCGGTCGTTACACCCCGTCAATAGTTGGGCGCCGAGTTGCGCCAAGGAGAGCACCCACGACCCAGAGCCAACTTCGCCCTACTTAAAGAGCACAAGAGCCTCCGGCAGAATGTGCCTGGCGATGTCTTGAAACCCCGGAAAAGATC
>ODAK010004557.1_pt1 | contig 14148 bp, 10 predicted proteins | sample 1539591 | NCBI WGS metagenome assembly ODAK01 (sample SAMEA3539303, study PRJEB22396) | soil metagenome | biome: tundra; feature: field; material: soil | place: USA | collected 2010-05 | depth 0.15 m | reverse complement strand
GAGCTGATGGAGACCCACCTCTCCTACCCGGTCCTCGCCTACTTCCGCTCCCAGCACGTCAATCAGAACTGGCTCTCGGCGCTCTGCACGATCCTCGACGCGAGCGCGCTCGCGGTCTCGGCGGCGCCGGAGGGGACCGTTGAGGAGGCGCGCTTCACCTTCGCGATCAGCCGCCACGCGATCGCCGATCTGGCCTACACCTTCCGCGCGAAGCCGATCGTCGAGGCGCCCGACCGGCTGCCGGCAGCCGACTTCGACGCGCTGATCAGCGAGATCCGTGCGAGCGGCGTGGCGCTACGCGACGAGCCCGACGCGATCCGCGAGCGCTTGGAGCGCCTTCGCCGGCTGTATGAGCCCTACGCCCAGGTGCTCGCCGAGCGTGTCGAGCTACGCCTGCCGCCGTGGCTCGCGCCGGAGTCGCCGACCGACAACTGGCGCACGACCGCCTGGCACTGAGCGCGCCCAGCGACCTTTGGAGTCCGCGCGCCGCATCGGCGCTGAGTGGCTGGCCATCCCGTCGCCGTCACGGCGCGACGGGGTGGCTTGCTCACGTGCTGCCTACGCGGTCGGCTGAGAGCCGTAGAGGTTCGATCCGTCGGCGCCGGTCGATCCGCTGCGGGCCCAGTTGCGCCCGCCGGCGGTCCAACTGCGCCCCGCGGTCCAGGTGCGCTGCAGGAGTGCGTCAATGCGGCTTGAGAGGGCGGTCAGTCGTTGCTGCTGCTGCTGGCTCGTGATCTGCCCGCTGGACACCGCAGCGTTCAGTCGCGCCGTCTCGGCGGCGATGATCGCGGCCTTCAGTCCGCCAACGGACTTGCCCGTGCTCGCGGTCGCGATCGCAGCCAGCGACTGTCCGGCCGCCAGGTCGGAGCGCAGCGTGGCCTCGGTGATCCCGAGGTAGCTCGCGGCGGCGGCGTCGGCGCCGGCGAAGCCGCCCCTGAACCCGCCAGCGCCCAAGCGGTGGCCGAAGAACGGGACGCCGCTACTCGTCTGGATGCGAGCCTTCAGCGCGGTCGCCTCGGCTTGGGTCAGGCGGCCGGCGACGACTGCCGCGTCAATCTGGTCGCTGTCGGTCGCTTTGATCGCCGCGCTGAGCGCGCTGGGCGTGACGCCGAGCCGGGTGGCGAGGTCGTTGATGTAGGCCTGGGCCGCTGCGCCGGGACTGCTGGAGCTTTGCGTCGCGGCCACGGCGCCTGCGGCGCCGGCGAGCATGACAAGCCCGGTCCCTGCGATCACGAGCTTCTTGCTCAAGAATGCTTTCACGTTGTTCCTTGCATGCGAAGGGTGGAAACGGATTGAAGCGCTCGCCACTGATGCCCGGCTAAGCCTGCGCGAAACCGCAGCTAAATCCGTGCGCGCCGAGCGCGCCCGATCACCCGCTCGCTCATGTGGCGAGCGAGCGCATCGCGCTGCGAGGTGCGCGCCGCAGTACGACACGCCGCGTCCGGACCCGTCCGCGTCGCTGTGCTTCCGGGGGTTGCTCAGGTTCGCTGAGCGTCGCGCGGGCGCCCCTCGCGGAGGCTGTCGCACACAGCCGTCCGCGAGAACCTCGGCCACGCTCGCCATGTCGGCCCTGCAAGACCTTTCGGGAGCACTCAGCCGAGTAGGGCGTGCCGCGACACTACCCCGAGATCACGGTCCCGAAGAAGCCGCAGCCGCCGTAGCTGCCGAACAACGGAGCATGCTGGTAGCCGATGCTGCCGGTCACGACCTGACCCGAGCTGCTCGCGTAGGAGAACGACGCCTCGCCGGCGCTCGACGGGCCGAGCGGCGCCAACGACGTTGGCCCGAGCGTATTGGTCTGACTGCCGTAGTACGGGGTGGCAGCGTTGTCATAGCCGCTGACCGTCAGCTCGGAGTCCGCGCTGGCCGGCCCGTTCGCCGCAAGGCTGGCGTTGCCGGAGCTGTCGCACTGCGCCAGGATCGTCAGTCCGTTAGTGCTGTAGAGCGTCGCGCTCGTCGTGCCTGACGCCGGAGTCGGCTCCTTGAACAGCAGCTTGGTCACCGTCTGACCATCGACCGTCGTCGCAGCAGCGTTCGTCGCGCCGGTCGCGCCGGTCGCGCCGGTCGCGCCGCTGGCGCCGGTCGCCCCTGCCGCGCCCGTCCGTCCGGTCGCCCCGGTTTGAGCTTTGGCGGGAAACGCGAGCGCCACGCGCCCTCCCGAGCAGCGGTGCCCCGGCTTCCAGACGTTGACCGAGCCGCCCGACGGCGGCACGCAGGTGTTGATGTTGCCGTGCGGGCCGACGAACGAACCGCCGCTCGCGGCGTACGCGGCCCCGCCCAGCGCCGCGAACACGGCGACGCCGATGACGACGCTGGCGACGCCGGAGCGGCCCCGAATCAAGCGCCGCATCCGAGCCTTCCCGTGATCGGCCTCGGCAGGGAACTCGCTATTTGCGGTGACCTGATCGTGCATATCGCCTCCAATTCGAAACGTGGACCTCCCAGGGCCTGTAACCCGGCGCGCATCCCACCGTTGCGCCTCCTGATGGAGTTCTTACGGGCCCGATGCCCGCCCCGACGACTGCTGCTGCGTGTCAGGACACGCTCGCCGGCCGACCGCGGCGCCTCGCGCGCGCCCACGTTCGACGTGGCCGTGCTCGCGCAGCTTGCCGCCTGTCGCGCTCCCGGATCCGCGAGCCGCGCCGCGGCTCCGCGTCCGGTCCCAGAGCTCGCCGCCGTCACGAACGGCCAAGGCGCCCCGCCCCCGCGTCGCTGCGCTCGCTTCGCCGTCGCACTACTTCATCGCGGGCGCGCGGGCGCGCGGGCGCGCGGGCGCGCGGGCGTCTCGGATCTGTCCGCCGGATGCGCCGACGGGCGTGGCGTGGGAGATCGGCGTCGCAGACGCCGCTGAGAAATCGCGGAGCGCACTGGTCGAATCGGCGAGAGCTGATTAGCGCTGCAGGGGGCGGCTACGTGGTGTCTACACCGTGCGTCGCGTGCGTGCCGGGCTGCTTGGTCGGCTCGATCGCGATCAGCTGGTCGCCGTCGTGCTCGACCTGGAGCGTCGTGTGCTCGAGTGCGAACTGCTCGTGAAGCAGCCGTTCGAGCTCGCGCCGGACGGCGTGGCAGTCGCTGTGTGTGCCCACGAGCACGTGGGCGGACAGCGATGGGAAGCCGGAGCTGACCTCCCAGACGTGCAGGTCGTGCACCTCGCTCACACCGGCTTGGCCGGCCATCGCTCGTCCGATGGCATCGGGGTCGAGTCCGCGGGGCGCGGCCTCCAGGAAGACGCGGCCGGAGTCGAGCAGCAGTCCATAAGCAGCCCTGAGCATGATCGCCGCGATGACCAGCGACGCGATCCCATCGGCGCGCCTGAAGCCGGTCGTGATGATCAGGACCCCGGCGACGGCGGTGAAGACGAACGCGGCGAGGTCGGTGAGCATGTGCTGGAAGGCACCCTCCACGTTGATCGACTCGCGATTGGCCTTCGACAGCGTGTACGTCGCGGCGAGGTTGACGAGGATGCCGACGAGCGCGACCACGAGGACCGGGGTGCCACCGACGTCTGGCGGCGCGATGAGACGGCTGATGCCCTCGTAGATGATCAGCAGAGCGAGCACCAGCAGCGTCGCGCCGTTGAACTGCGCCGAGAGCGTCTCCGCACGCTTGAAGCCGTAGGTCATGGCGCCCTTCGCGGGCCGGGCAGCAAGCCGGATCGCGAACAACGAGAGTGCGATGGCGCCCGCGTCGGTGAGCATGTGCGCGGCGTCGGAGAGCAGCGCGAGCGAGTGCGCCAGCGCGCCGACGATCACCTCCACCGCCATCAAGGCGACGATCAGCACGAGCGCAAAGATCAGCTTGCCGGCGTCGGCGTCAGCGTCCGCGACGCCGTGCGCCGCTCCTAGGTGCCCGCCGCCGTGGGAGTGGCCGGGCTCGTGGGCGCCCATCCACGGCAGCGTAGCGACTCGCGACGGCCCAACGACAGGGCGGTCGCCGCACGCGGTCGAGCGTCCTCGCAGAGTGCCGCAGCGCGCGAACATCAGCCACCGCGCGCATGACGGCCGCCGACGCCGCCGCTTCAACCGAACGACTCGTCATGCTGGACACGTGCGTCAAGACGGATCGGCGCGATGCGTGATGGCTGACGACAAGATGCGCGAACGGATGGCGGCACCGCTGGAGCGCGGGATCGGCCCGAAGCGTGCGCAGACCGGCAGGGACGGTCGCCGGCGCCGGCGCGGGGGTGGGGGCGTCCTGCGCCAGCAGCTTGGCCTCTATCCAGGCGCCCTGTGACACTTCTCGGCGTCAGCGGCACCGATCTGCGATGAGCGATTCGACCCGAGACCCAGCTGGAAACCAAACGGAGGACAGAGCCGGAGCGTTCGGCGTCGCCCCGGCACGGCCGGCCGCGAAGCGCGGAGCCCCGTTGCCCAGGCATCGGCGCGTCGGCAAGCACGCCGACGAAGGCCACGAGCTCAGCGTGCGAGGGGGGCTTGCGGCACTCAGTCTCGACGCCCTCTCGAGTGTCGCCTACGGACCGCAGGCGATGGTGCTCGTGCTGGTCGCCGCCGGGTCGGGGGCACTGCGCTTCACCCTCCCGCTGACACTGGTGATCGTCGGGATGCTGGCGCTGCTGGTGGTTTCCTACACCCAGGTGATCGCGGCGCATCCGGAGGGCGGTGGCGCGTACGCGGTCGCGAAACTCAACCTCGGCCGCATTCCGGCGCTGCTCGCCGCGGCGTCGCTCTTCGTCGACTACGTGCTCACGGTCGCGGTCAGCCTGGCAGCCGGGGCGGCGAGCCTCGGGAGCGTCTTCCCAGGCCTCGCGCACCATTTGCTGTTGGTCTGCCTGGTCGGCCTGGCGCTGCTGACCGCGGTCAACATGTTCGGGATCGCGGAGTCGGCGAAGCTGCTGATGGTCCCGACCGCGGTGTTCATCGTGAGCATCCTCGCGCTGATCGTGGTCGGACCGTTTCATGCCCACCCGGTCGCGACGATCGGATCGAACCTCGGGCCGATCCGTCCGACGACCGCGCTCGGAATCGTGCTGGTCCTCAAAGCGTTCGCGTCCGGCTGCTCAGCGGTCACCGGCGTTGAGGCGATCGCCAACGGTGTGCCCGCGTTCCGCGCGCCGCGTGTGCGCACAGCGCAGCGCACGGAGATCTCACTCGGGGTGATGCTCGCGGTGATGCTGGTGGGGATCGCGCTGCTGATCCACGTCCACCACGTGGTACCCCGCGGCGGAGTCACGATCCTCGCCGAGCTCACAGCTGGGGCCTTCGGGACTGGTTGGCCGTTCTACGTCTCGAACCTCGCCGTCACGCTCGTGCTCGCGCTGGCGGCGAACACGAGCTTCGGCGGGCTGCCGGTGCTGATGAGTCTGCTCGCCCGCGACAATCGTCTGCCGCACCTCTTCTACCTGCGCGCCGAGCGGCCGGTGTACCGCTACGCGATCAGCGCGCTTGCCCTCGCGGCGACGGGGCTGCTGATCGCCGTGAGCGCCGAGACGAACAGGTTGATCCCGCTGTTCACGATCGGCGTGTTCATCGGCTTCACGATCAGCCAGGTCGGACTGGTCCGTCATTGGCGCGAGACGCGTCCCCCGCGGTGGCGGTTACGAGCTGCGGTCAACGGCACCGGCGCGGTGATGACGGCGATCGCCGTCATCGTTTTCCTCTCCACCAAGTTCCTCGCGGGAGCATGGGTGGTGACGATCGCGATCCCGCTGCTGATGTTCCTCTTCTGGCACATCGAGAGCTACTACGCGAGGGTCGCTTCCGCGCTGCAACTCGGCAGGACGCCCGGGATGCCCCGCCGACAGCGGAGCATCGTCATCGTCCCGACCTCGACCATCACCCTGCTCACCCAGCAAGCGCTGAGCACCGCGCTCTCACTCGGCGAGACCGTCGTCGCGGTGGCCGTGGCCGGCGACCAAGAGGAGAGCGAGCAGCTCAAACACCACTGGGAGCAGTGGAAATGCGCCGTCCCGCTCGAGGTCCTGCTCGACCCCCATCGCTCGCTCGTCCGCACCGTACTGCGCTACGTCGAGTCGATCGAGACGCAGGACGCGACGATCACCGTCCTGATCCCCGAGATCATCCCCGGCAAACGCCGCCACGAGATCCTCCACAACCAACGCGGACGACTACTCGAAACCGCCCTCAAATCACACACCACCGATGTCGTGGTCGCGACGCTCCCATTTCACATCCACGACTGACAGCCCGTTCCATTCAATACACGGCACCCGGGCCCTCGCGGGATCTCCGACCGAGACCCGAGGTGCCCTACGGATATGCCCAACAGGGCGACTCGCAATGCTGTTGGCATGGATTACGCTCCGGCGTCCTCAGCTGCGCCCAGCCTGACGCCGACGACTGAGTCGACGTTGCGCAGGCGCGCCCTGTCGGACGTCGTCGAGCACCGCGCGCGCCTGCTTGCCGCAGTCGCGGTGCTGGCGATCACAGCCGGTGGCTTGCTGCACCTTGTCGGCACGGCCGGCGCGGGTGACCGCGTGTGGGCCGCGGCGGTCGCGTTGCTTGCCACGGTGCTGACGTTCGAGGTCGGGCGCACGATCGTCATCGACCGCCATATGGGCGTCGACACGATCGCGCTGGTCGCGATGGTCGGCTCGCTGGCGCTTGGTCAGGAGCTTGCGGGCGTCGTCGTCGGCCTGATGTTCTCTGGTGGTGCGGCGCTTGAGGACGTCGCCTCGACGCGGGCGCGGCGCGAGTTGACCGCGCTCGTCCAGCGTGCCCCACGCGTCGCGCAGCTTCGCGTCAGTGGCGGTCTGGAGCAGGTGCCCGTCGAGCGGGTGCAGGCAGGTGACGTCGTCGTCGTGCGCACTGGGGAGGTGGTACCGGTGGATGGCACCGTCGTAGGTAGCGAGGCCGTGGTGGATACGAGCACGCTCAGCGGCGAGGCGCTCCCAGTGACGATCGGGCAGGGCATGCCGGTGCTCAGCGGAACCGCCAACGCCGGCGCGCCGTTTGAGGTCCGTGCGGATCGGCCTGCGGCTGAAAGCGCGTACGCGGCGCTCGTGCGACTCGTTGAGCAGGCGCAGGCGCAACGTGCGCCGTTCGTGCGCATGGCGGACCGCTACGCCGCGTTCTTCTTGCCCGCGACCCTGATCGCGGCAGGCGGGGCCTGGGCGGTCAGCGGCAACGCGGTTCGCGCGCTGGCGGTCGTGGTGGTTGCCACGCCGTGTCCGCTGATCCTCGCCGCGCCGATCGCGCTTGTCTGCGGCCTTTCGCGGGCAGCTCGCGCGGGCGTGATCGTCAAGGGCGCCGGCGCGATCGAGACGCTCGGCCAAGCCCGTACCGTCATGTTCGACAAGACCGGCACGCTCACCGTCGGCACGCCGGACGTTCGCGACATCGTGATCCGCGGGCGCCTCGAAGCGGGAGAGTTGCTGCGGCTGGCCGCATCGGTCGACAGGATGTCGGCGCACGTGCTCGGGGAGGCGCTCGTCCGCGCAGCTGCGCAGGCGGATCTCACACTCAGCACGCCGACGCACGTACGCGAAGTCACCGGACAGGGGATCCAGGGGAACGTCGACGGCCACTCGGTTGCCGTCGGCAGCCGCGCGTTCGCGCGCGCAACAGGCGTGCCCGCGGACGAGGTTGCGGCCGCGACGCTACTCAGCGGACATGGCTCCGGTGAGGCGCACGTGCTCGTCGCCGTCGATGGGCACATCGCAGGTGTGATCGTGATGGCCGACGAACTGCGCCCCGATGCTGCGCACGTAGTCGAACGGCTGCGCGACGAAGGCGTTCGCTACGTCGGCATGGTTTCCGGAGATCGCCGATCCGTGGCCGAGCGGATTGGCCGCGAGCTCGGCGTCGATCGCGTCTACGCCGAGCAGTCTCCCGAGGACAAGCTCGAGGTCGTCGCACGGCTGCGAGCCGATCCACAACTCTGTCCGGTGATCATGGTCGGCGACGGAGTCAATGACGCGCCGGCACTGGCGCTCGCCGATCTCGGCATCGCGATGGGCGTGGCCGGCGCCACCGTCTCCTCCCAGACCGCCGACGCGGTGATCACCGTCGACCGGGTCGACCGCGTCGCGGACGCGGTTCACATGGGCCGCCGTGCCCTGTTCATCGCGCGCCAGAGCGTGCTGGCCGGCATGGGCCTCAGCCTCGCCGGCATGGCCGTCGCCGCAGCGGGCGACCTGCCGCCTGTCGCGGGCGCCCTCACCCAGGAAGTGATCGACCTCGCGGTGATCCTCAATGCCCTGCGCGCGCTGCGCGGCTAAACCTGCCGGGGGCGGCCTCCCGCTGTGCCAGTCAACACCACGTCGGCCCCGGGCCGGTGGGTCATCGCCGCTCGATTCTTGTCACCTTCGAGATCGCGGCGATCACGATCGGCGCGATCCGACGCGTGTCGATCGACGGTTGCTCAGCGCTCGGATCATTCCGGTGTGTGCGTGCTGCGGCTCGACCCGTTCGAGCCGCAGCCGGTTCGAGCCGTAGCCGATCGTGTCCCCAATCTCGGGGTGCTGGAAGCTCGGCAGGGCGCGGTCGACGCTGCGCTTGTCGAGGCCGAGCACGTTCTCGATCCAGTCATAGGTCTAGGCGCCGCCGCGAGGCGACGGACCCGTCTGCGCAAGCCACGGCCACACCGCGGCAGCGGGCTCATCCAACTCTCATTTGCGGCGTGCGCTCTCACTGTCGTCTCATTTGGCGGGGCTACCGTGATCTCAGTTGATCCCCCAACACTCGACCTAAGGAGAAACAATGATCAAGCTGAGGAACAGGCATCTCGCAGCCCTCGCCGCCGTCGCAGGGCTCGGAATCGGAGCAGTCGCCGTCCCGGCTGCCGCGTTGGCGGCGTCTCATCCGAGCACGGTCAAAGTGGTCAAAGCTGATCCGGCGAGTCTCGACAAGCCGGGCACCAAGGACGCCACGTCGCACGACTCGACGGCGGACAAGACCAGCAGCGTCGACCGTGCGCCGGACGGTTAGCGCTCAGGAGCACCAGAGCGGCTTTGCGCGGCGGCTCATGCGAGCCGCCGCGCACGCGTCCTTGATGTGTCCGAGGCGAAAGTGATAGACGCTGCACATGCGGATTCTGGTTGTCGAGGACGAGATCAAGCTCGCGAGCCTGATCCGCCGGGGGCTTCGGGAGGAGGGCCTGCTCGCCGATGTGGCGATCAAGGGCGAGGACGCGCTATGGATGGCGGGGTCCTCGGAGTACGACGTGATCGTGCTCGATGTGATGTTGCCCGGCATCGACGGGCTGGAGACGTGCGGACGGCTGCGCGCCGATGGGGTGCGGACGCCGATCCTGATGCTGACCGCGCGGGGTGAGGTGGCCGACCGCATCGAGGGCTTGAACGTCGGTGCCGACGACTATCTGACCAAGCCGTTTGCGTTCGGTGAGCTGGTCGCGCGGGTGCACGCGCTTGCGCGTCGCGGGGAGGTTGAGCGCCTCCCGGTGCTCGAGCTCGACGACCTCCGACTCGATCCGCTGACCCATCGAGTCTGGCGCGGCGATCAAGAGATCGCGCTGTCGGCGAAGGAGTTCCTTCTACTCGCGACGTTGATGCGCCATCCGGGGGCGGCGATGACCCGGCAGCAGTTGCTCGACCACGCGTGGGACAGCGCGTACGAGGCCCATTCGAACGTCGTCGACGTATATGTCGGCTATCTACGGGACAAGGTTGACCGCCCGTTTGGGCGAAGGAACGTAGAGACGGTACGCGGTGTGGGATACCGGCTGGTCGCGAGGGCGATTGAGGCTACGGAGGAGTCCGCGACGGAGCTGGGATGACGATCCAGACGTCGGCGCCACCCGCCAGACGGTTCGCCGCGTGGGCATCGCCGCCATGGGCCTGCGCGATCGCGCGCACGATCGAGAGGCCGAGTCCCGCTCCGCGACTTGCCCGCCCGGTGTCGGCGCGGGTGAACCGCTCGAACGCCTGATCAACGAAGCCAGGCGGGAAGCCGCTCCCGGTGTCCTCGACGTGCAACTCCACGGTTTGATCGTCTTGCGACGCTCGCAGTATTACCTCGCCGCCGCCGTAGCGGATCGCGTTAGCAACCAGGTTGCCGAGCGCCTGCTCGAGCCGATCCGGGTCGCCCCGGAGTCGCATGTCGTCCGACGCTGTGACCAGAAGCCGTGTGTGCTCGGGATCAAAACGGTCGCGCACTGTGTTCAGCAGATCAACGACGCTGATCTCCACCCGCCGGACGGGAAGCGCGCCTTCGTCGGCGCGCGCCAGCACGAGCAGGTCATCGGCGAGCGCCGACAAACGATCCACCTCGTCGTTGGCAGAGCGCAGCGCCTGTCGCAGCTCGGATGCGGAGCGCTCGCGGCGCAGCGCGAGGTCGAGCTCGGTCTTCAGGGTCGCCAGCGGCGTGCGAAGCTCGTGGCTCGCGTTGGCGACGAACGTCTTCTCGCGAGCGAACGACTCCTCCAGCCGCGCGAGCATCTCGTTGAGTGTGGCACCGAGCCGGCGAATCTCATCATCGGCCGCAGGCAGCGGCAGTCGCCGCCCGGGCTCGGACGCCGACACCGCCGCGGCGCGCCGACGCATCAACTCAACCGGTCTGAGCGCCGCCGAGGCTAGCCCGTATCCAGCCACCGAAGCGACGATCAGCGCAAGTGGGCCGATCAGCGCGAGCAGCACGGCGAGGTTTGAAAGCGCACTCGAGCGTTCGTCAAGAGTGGCGCCGACGATCAGCACCACGCGTCCGTGCATCGGAGTGCTGAGCGGCGTGGACAATAGTCGTGAACCTTCGGTGAGCGGCGGGTTCGAGCCGCGAGTCAGCAGTTGAGTGCGCTGTCGCGCTGCAGCGAGCTGATTTCCCCTCAGCAGCGGGCTCCCGCGTAGCAACGAGGTCGCGGCGAGGACGCGCCCGCGCGTGTCGAGGACCTGGACGAAGCTCTCGTGTCCTCGAAACAGCGGGCTCTGCACCGCGCTGCTAAGCCCGGCGTCGGGACCGACGATCAGTGGGACCAGGGCGGCCGTCTGGGTGCGTAGGTTGAGGTCGATCGTCCGATCCAGCTCGGCGCGAAACCGCAGGTACACGAACAGCCCCGTCACGACTAGGACCAACAACATCATCGCGGCGAACACGAGGGTCAGCCGCAGCCTGGTCGGGACACGACTCATCGCATCCCGACCCGCGAGACCCTGGAGGGACGAGACATGAGGCGATTACATCAGCCCGCTCGTGAACAGGCAATGAGGATCGCGCGCTCCGGCTCGCGTCGCCGGCATGGTGCGAAGATGAGTCCAAGCTGCCAAGGCACTGACGAGATGAGCAGACCGTGTTTGGACGGCATCGCGGACTCGACCGGCTGCGGTAGCGTGCGGGTATGGGCGATGAGCCGCCACGGAAGCGACGCGTCGACCGCCGTACGCTGCTGAAGGGCGCCCTGGTTACGGGCGGTGTATTGGCGGGCGGCGGGGCGCTTGGGGAATTGCTGGCCGGCAAGGGCCGGACTGTTGCGAAGGTTCCGGCGGGGCGTCAGCGTTTGCCGAACGTCTTGGTCGTGGTGGTCGATCAGCTGCGTGCGCCGCAGTGGTTTCAGACAGGAGCGGCGTCGGCTGGTTTGATGCCCAATCTTGCGCGGCTTCGCAGTGGCGGGGTTTCGTTCGACAGTCACTACACGGCCGCGAATGACTGCTCGCCGTCGCGCGGGGCGCTGCTAACCGGCCTGTACAGCCACCAGACCGGTTGTTTGATTACCGGTGGCAGCACCCTGGACCCCGGGTTTGAGACCTGGGGGACGATGTTGCGCGAGCACGGCTACGACACGTGGTGGTTTGGCAAGTGGCATCTGACTCGCCACGACAACAAGTGGAACGCCTCGCGCAATGCGGGTGCGCTGGAGCCCTACGGGTTCTCCGGCGGCACTTACCCCTCCCCGGACGGTCGGCCCGGGCAGGGCTGGCGTGTCGACCCGATTATCGCCGCCCAGTTCAAAGCGTGGTATGCGAAGGCGCCGAAGAACCGGCCGTGGTGCACGACGGTGTCGTTCGTGAACCCGCACGACATCGCCTGGTGGTACCGCTGGAGCGACCACACCACGGCCGAGAAGTCGGCACCGAGCGTGGTGCGCGCGCTGCCCGCAAACTTCGAGACGCCCGCGCAGCTGATGGCGAGACACAAGCCGCTCCTGCAGCTCTCGCTGCAACAGACCGCCGCCAGCGGCTTCGGCCCCGTTCCGTTCACGGGCGCGGATGCGGTCAAGGCGTGGCTGCCGTTCATGGACCTCTACCTGAAGCTGATCCGCGAGGTCGACAGCCAGCTCGGAGCGGTGATGGCAGCGTTGGCGAGCCGCCCGCAACTCGCCGCGAACACGATCGTCGTGTTCACCTCCGACCACGGCGAGTACGGCTCCTCGCACGGCCTTCGCGGCAAGGGTGCCGGCGCCTACGAGGAGGCGATCAGGGTCCCGCTGATCGTCAAAGACCTTCGCGGCCAGCTGAACCCCGCGCCCGCGCAGCCGCGTACCGGGCTCACCTCGAGCGTCGACATCGCGCCGCTGCTTCTGACGATCACGGCCGGTTCGAACGCCTGGCGACAGGAGTCCCGCTACGCCCACATCGCCGGCCGACACGACGTCGCGCGGATGCTCATGGATCCCACGGCAGCGGGTCGCGACTGGGTACTGCACGCGACCGATGAGATCGTGAGCGAGTTCGCGACCGAGGCCTACGCGGCGAAGGCGCCGCTGCACGTGGTCGCGATCCGCACGCCAACAGCGAAATACGCCCTGTACTCCAACTGGAAGCCCAAGACCAACACCGTGCACAGCACCGGCCAGGAACGCGAGCTCTACGACTACTCCTCCCGCCACGGGATGATCGAGCTGGACAACCTGGCCGGGCACAGCCATCTCGAGTCGGCGTTGGACGCCCAGCTTGCCAGCGCCGTGCGCAACGAGCTGCGCGAACAGCTGCCCCAACGCCTGCAGGCAGCCGTCGCCAGGGGCTACGCCGACTACCACACGACGGCACAAACCGTCGCCCTCCAACAGGCCAAACTGCGGCGCAAACTCGAAAAGACCGAACCCCCGTCTGACGTAAGCGAGAAGCTCGGGTCGCAGTAGGAGCGGCTGCGGGCGCTCGGGCCCGGCCCCGGGGATTGCGTTGGCGTGCGTGTGGCGAGCGGGGCGGCGGAGCCCACCCCAAAAGCGGGCGCCCGGACAGCCGGAATGCTCACGCATGGCCTCGTCCCATGCGGTCGTGTCGAAGACTCCTACCCGACGCCTCAGCTTGGGCTGTAAGCAGGCGCGCAAGCGGCGCCCAGCGCGGCGAGGAGGAGGTGCGGCGAGCGACCCGGGCCGAGTCCTACCGCACGGTGCCACGAACCCAGCCGCCTGGACCGCAGAGACTCGATTGAGGCTCTGGCGCCTCTCGGCAAAGCGGAGGAAGGTAACGGGGTCTGTCGTCTGCCGTTTCTGGCTTGGTCGAGTCGAAGCTGCGGCTATCGCCGTGGGCCGAAAGCCTCAGCCATCCGAGCGTCTAGTAGCTTCTTCACGAGCTGCTTCGGCAGCGGCCTATCGATCGGGAAGTGCAGTGAACCCTTGGTCTTCGTGTATCCCTCAGTCTCCTTGGCGAGCTGTGGAATCACAGAGCCGCTGTGCGGCAGGTAGCTCAGATGGCTCTTGAAAGCCGCGAAACCAGCAACGGTTTTGCCCTGGAGCCTGAACGCGGGCATGCCGTACGACATGCACTGCTCTGCGTCAGGGACGATCTCGACGATCGTGTCGCGCAACTGGGCAAGCGTTGCTCTCTTGGGCTCACCAAGCGTGCCGAGGTACTGGTCGATTTCATTGTTGGACACACCGGCACTTTCAAGGTCGCGACCCGAGCTGTCAAGCTAGCCCAGACCGCGATCCCCACCGGCCTGACCTCAAGTCGCACCAGCCCAGTATGGACCCTGGCGCGCTATCGCTCTGCGTCGATTTGCGAGCGTCTGCTCGGCCTCGCGTCACACGCCCGATCTGGACGACCAACGAGTCCGAGGCGCGACGCAGCGAGCAGTTTTGCTTCTCCCGGCGCGAGCGGGCGCATGCCGATCCTCAGACCGTGCGCCCGAAAGTCGTCCTGAGCGGGCACGCGGCGCTCCGGTACTCGGGCGCTCGGTCCTGGGCGAAGCCAGGAGCGAGTGAATCAGCGCGACGGGCTTCTGTAACTCGTCCAGACCGGGCGGCTGGAGCGAGGCTGAGCGGACGCTCGCAAATCGCGCG
>ODAK010004556.1_pt1 | contig 14150 bp, 12 predicted proteins | sample 1539591 | NCBI WGS metagenome assembly ODAK01 (sample SAMEA3539303, study PRJEB22396) | soil metagenome | biome: tundra; feature: field; material: soil | place: USA | collected 2010-05 | depth 0.15 m | reverse complement strand
GCTGGCTGTCGCGGCGGCGATTGTTGCCCGCGTCCGATCAGTTCAGCCCAACTCACATGGTAATGTCCCTGATCCTCCTGGCTCGTTCGAAGTCCGCCTGAGTTCGCCCCGGTTGCCTCAATGCGCGATATGCGCGGCCACGATGCGAATAAATCAAAGAAGTGGCTTGGCCAAAGGAAGGGGAGTGCCGGGTGGCTCGGTTGAAGTCTCCGATTGCGCGGGCGTATTGGCCTTTGGCGGACCAGGCCCGACCGCGGTTATAACAGGCTCTGCCCAGATCACTCAATTCTCCCTCACCAGGATCGAGCCGGATGGCAAGGGTGCAATCCCGGATAGCGAGATCGGGTTGGCTGTCGTCGACAAAAGCGCCACACCGATCGCATACCGCATCGACATCAATTGGATGCAGCCGAATGGCCTGAGTGAAGTCCTGGATCGCGCGGTGGGGTTGCTTCATTGCCACGAAGGCGACGCCCCGCGGATAGAACGCGCGCTGCAAATCTATCGATGCTGCGTGGTCCGATAGAATAACCGCCGAACAATCAGCGATCGTCTCATAAAAATTTGAGTCGTAGTCAGCGCACTTTTGTCATCGTGCATCGAGCGTTGCTTGTTCATGCGTCTGCTGCTGAATTAACTGATCGGGAGCACAACCATTGGGTCCCGCGATCAAAGTCATCACAATCCGCCTGGCCCACTTCCCCGGCCAAACCATAACTCCAACGCGATCGACGACTTTCCTTCTCGGCCACGCGAGCTTAACCCAGCGTCGCATATTAACCGGCGGTGCGGTTTCCGATCGGCTACCCCGCCGCCCGCTCCCGCAGCACTTTGTTCCCTTGCCGGAACGCGTTCACCATCGATTCGGCAGGCATCGCGCCGGAGAACAGCCCGTACCCATCCAGGAAGAACGACGGCACCCCGCTGACGCCGGCTTCCCGCGCGGCCTGATCCGCGGCGCGCATTTCCTTGTCCGCGAGGTCTCCGGCCAGGAACGTGGACACTTCGTCCCGATCAATCCCGGCTGCCGCGGCGCACTCCGCCAGCACGGCATGCTGACCGATGTCCTGAGCCTCGATGAAATAAGCCTTGAACACCGCTTCCATCGTCGCGTCCTGCACGCCCTTCTGACCGGCGAACCACACCAGCCGGTGCGCATCGATCGTGTTCGGCGTCCGCCTGATCCGTTCCGGATGGAACTCCAGTCCCACCGCGGCCGCCGCCTCGACGATCCGCGCGTCGAGTGCCGCCGCCTTGTCCGCGCTGCCGAACTTCCAGGCGCGGTACTGGGCGCGATCGACCCCTTCCTTCGCCATGTCCGGATTGAGCTGAAACGGGTTCCAATGGATCGAGAACGCCAGGCCCTCACCAGCGAGGGTCAGCAGCGCCCGCTCCATCTGCCGCTTGCCGATATAGCACCACGGACAGATCGCGTCGGACACGATGTCGATCCGCGTGCCGGCGGCTGCCTGTGGGTTCAAAGTTTCGGCGGAGGCAGTGTCGTCACAGCCATCCGGGCCGCGAACGGCGCCCACCGCGGTCTGATCATCCATGGTCGTGCTCCTCCAACAACGTCACGCCGGTCAACAACGCATGGCCGTTGAACGACGTCATGGCCAGGCTTGAACACCCCGCCACGATGGGACGAGGAAAGGCGCCCGCCAGCCTCGCGCGGCCGCCAGCCCTACTCCACCGCCTCCGGTTCCTTGCCGATCCCGCCTTCGTCCTCGCCTTCCGGCTTCGGCAGCGCGGGCAGCGACGCCTCGGTGATCTCGAACGCCAGCTTGTCGTCCTTCATCGTCACCTTGACGGAACCACCCTTCACCAGCTTGCCGAACAGCAACTCCTCGGCGAGCGGCTTCTTGATGTACTCCTGGATCACCCGCGCCAGCGGCCGCGCGCCGTACAGCCTGTCGTAGCCGCGCTCCGCGAGCCATTCCTTCGCCGCCGAGGATGCCTCGATCGTCACGTTGCGGTCGGCCAGTTGCGCTTCCAACTGCATGAGGAATTTCTCCACCACGCGGCCGACGATTTCCGGCGTCAGGCCGGCGAAGCCGATGGTGGCGTCCAGCCGGTTGCGGAACTCCGGGGTGAACAGGCGCTTGATCGCTTCGCCATCCTCGCCCTCGCGCGTGTCGCGCCCGAAACCGATCGCTTCCTTGGCGAGGTCCGACGCGCCCGCGTTGGTCGTCATGATCAGGATGATGTTGCGGAAATCGACCGATTTTCCGTTGTGGTCGGTCAGCTTCCCGTGATCCATGACCTGTAGCAATATGTTGAACAGATCAGGATGCGCCTTTTCGATCTCGTCCAGCAACAACACCGCGTGCGGATGTTGATCGATCGCATCGGTCAGCAAGCCGCCCTGATCGAAACCGACGTAACCTGGCGGCGCGCCGATCAGGCGTGAGACGCTGTGCCGCTCCATGTACTCCGACATATCGAAGCGGATCAGTTCGATCCCCATGATGGAGGAAAGCTGACGTGCCACCTCAGTCTTGCCGACGCCGGTCGGTCCGGAGAACAAGTAGTTGCCGATCGGCTTTTCCGGTTCCCGCAGGCCGGCGCGGGCGAGCTTGATCGCAGCGGCCAACGCCTCGATGGCTTTGTCCTGGCCAAACACCATCGCCTTCAGGTCGCGTTCCAGGTGCCGCAGTGTTTCCTTATCGTCGGCGGAGACGCTCTTGGGTGGGATGCGCGCGATCTTGGCGACCATTTCCTCGACATCGCGCAGCGTGACGGTCTTCCGGCGCTTATTCTCCGGCAGCAACATCCGTGAGGCGCCGACCTCGTCGATCACGTCGATCGCCTTGTCCGGCAGCTTGCGGTCGTTGATGTATTTCGCCGACAACTCGACCGCGGCGCGGATCGCTTCGTCGGTGTAACGCACCTTGTGGTGCTTCTCGTAGTTCAGCTTCAGGCCGCGCAGGATCTTGATGCTGTCCTCGATGTTCGGCTCGTTCACATCGATCTTCTGGAAGCGCCGGACCAGCGCGCGGTCCTTTTCAAAATAGTTACGGAATTCCTTGTAGGTCGTGCTGCCGATGCAGCGCAGATTGCCCGACGCCAGAGCCGGCTTCAGCAGGTTCGACGCATCCATCGCCCCGCCACTGGTGGCGCCGGCGCCGATCACGGTATGGATCTCGTCGATGAACAGGATGGCGCCCTGCATGGCCTCCAGTTCGTTCACCACGGCCTTCAGCCGTTCCTCGAAGTCGCCGCGATACCGAGTGCCGGCCAGCAGCGCGCCCATGTCCAGCGCGAAGATCGTCGACCTGGCGAGCACTTCCGGCACGTCGCCCTCGACGATCCGCTTGGCGAGGCCCTCGGCGATGGCGGTCTTGCCGACGCCGGGATCGCCGACATACAGCGGATTGTTCTTGGTGCGGCGGCAGAGGATCTGGATCGTCCGCTCGATCTCCAGGTCGCGGCCGATCAGCGGATCGATCTTTCCGGCCATCGCCTTCTTGTTCAGGTTGACGCAGTAGTTGGTCAGCGCGTCCTGATTGCCGCGGCGGTTTGGTTTTTCTTCCCGCTCCTGCTCCGGGTTGTTTTCATTCGGCTGCTGGTTGTTGGACCCCAGGACCGGCCGCTGCGCCGAGCGGCCGGGCGCCTTGGCGATGCCGTGGCTGATGAAATTCACCGCGTCGAGCCGGGTCATGTCCTGCATTTGCAGGAAATACACCGCGTGACTCTCCCGCTCGCTGAACAGCGCCACCAGCACGTTGGCGCCGGTGACCTCATCGCGGCCGGACGACTGGACATGAATCGCCGCACGCTGCACGACGCGCTGGAACCCCGCGGTTGGCTTCGGGTCGCCGGGCCGGTCGGTGGCCAGGCCGGCGAGGTCCTTGTCCAGGAACTCACCGAGGTCGGTGCGCAGTTTATCCAGGTCAAGGCCACAGGCCTTCAGCACCGTGGCGGCGTCCGAATCGTCCGTCAGGCCCAGAAGCAAATGCTCCAGGGTCGCATATTCGTGGCGGCGTTCGCTGGCCAGGGACAAAGCTCTGTGAAGCGTCTGCTCCAGGTTGCGTGATAGCATGGGGTCTCTGCTCCTGGTCTACGTGGTCCCCGGGTGCTCCCGGGCCGTAATCGAAACAGCGGGGTTCGCCGCTATTCCTTCTCAATCGTGCATTGCAAAGGATGTTGGTTCTGCCGTGCGAGATCCATCACCTGGGTGACCTTGGTCTCGGCGACCTCATAGGTATAAACGCCGCAGACGCCGACGCCGCGGCGGTGGACATGTAGCATGATCCGGGTCGCCTCCTCCCGGTTTTTTTGGAAGAAGCGCTCCAGCACGTGCACGACAAATTCCATTGGCGTGTAGTCGTCGTTCAACATCAGCACCTTATACATGGCGGGCTTGCGGGTCTTGGGCCGCGCCTTCACCACCACGCCGGTGTTGGGGTTCTCGGTGTTGCCGCCCCCGCGCCTGTCGCTGTCGCTCATCGCTCGGCCCTGTTCATCCGCGCCCTGATCATCCGCAACGGCACCTCGCCAGATCCTTCCACTCGCCAGCACCGATCATATCGGATCACATCCCCCGGTTGGAAGCATCGTGTTCCGTCAGTCAAAAATGCCGCCCCAAAAAATTCCACCCCAAAAAGTGCCACCCACACAAGCGTCCCGAAGCGCTACCCGGGAAGCCGTCGCAAGAAGATCGCGCGTCCGCTCGGCCAGAGGTTCGCGCGTCCGCTCGGGTTCGGCAAGAGGCACGCGATTCGTCAATGCTGTCCGCCTTCAGTCCAGCCGCCTTCCGGATGCAGCACAAAGCCCGCCGGTCGTGCCATGGTCTTCGGATCGCGCCCTTCGTGCCAGTTGTTCGCGTCGAAGCGAAAGCCATTCACGCCGTCCGCCGCGCGCGAAACGACAAACAGTAATGGCGCCACCATGTCGCCGGGTTCCACCAGCAGAGGCACCGTGCTGGCGGCCGAGCGAACTCGCATCTCCGCCGCCATGCCCGGCGTGTTCGCGCCCGCCCCTGGATTAACGATATTGACTGTCACCCCGGTTCCGACAAGTTCCTTGGCCCAGATTTCCGTGGCCATCTCCAGCGCCGCCTTGGACGGGCCGTAGGGCGAACTGCCCGCCCGGTTCATCGTGTCCAACTTGGTGGTCACGTTCACCACCCGGCCCCAGCCCGCGCGCAGCATCAAAGGCACCGCGCGGCGCGCCATTTGATCCGCCGCCACGTAGTTCGTGTCCATCACCGCCTGGATGATGCCGTCGCCGCATTCCCAAAACCGCTGCGGCTGCTCCCGGCGAAATCGGGTGGGATCGATAAAGGTGAAGGTCAGCCCCGCGTTATTGACGAGGATGCCGGGGTCGCCGCCAAACCGGCCGCGCGTCTCGGCGAACACGCGATCGCACTCCGCTGGTTTCCGCAAATCCGCGACCAGCGGCAGCAACCGCTCCACACTGACCCCGGCCAAGGTCAGCATGTCGGCGACGTCCTCCTTGATGTGACCGACGGCGGTGACGCGATAGCCCAGACCCAACAGGCCGATTGTCATGGCGCGGCCAAGTCCGCGGAGGCCGCCGGTGACGATGGCGATCGTGTCGGTCATGGTTCGGTTCCTTTCATCGCGGCCATGCTCTCCTGGCTTCTCGTTGGGCCAGCATCCTCCTGACCCCAAAATGGTGCAACCGAACCGGGTCGGTCGCTGATTGAATCGTTGCCTCATGCCACGGACCGGATCGACCGCGGGCGCACAGGGGGAAAAATTGCCGGCTTTTGTCGTCACCCAGAAAGCACCGACTCACGGCATCGCCGCTCACGCCACCAGCCGCCTGAAGCTGAAAACATCCGGAATCGAAAACGCCCGGACCTTACGATCCGGGCGGTTTCACCGTGTAGCCTGGTACGCGGTCGGGAGGGAGGGAACGCCGCGCCCCGAGGCTGCCCGGAAGGCTGTTCAGGCGTCCTTGCCGAAGGTCTCAACGGCCACCGTCACCCGAGCGGTGATCGGCGCCAGCGTCTGCTCGGTCAGCTTGATCGACGCGTCGGTCAGCTTGTTCGACTCGGCCATCGCCTTCTCAAGCGCCGCCTTGGCGAAGCTGCTCTGCAGATCCATGGCTTCCTTCACCGACTTCGCGGTGCTCATCGCCTTGAAGGTGGAAACCGACTCCTCAAACGAGGCCTTCGCCGAAGTGGCGATCTGCTTCGTCAGTTCCTGCACGCCGGCGCTCCAGATCTGGCCGGACTTAACGAACGCTTCAAGGTTCGCCTGGCCGAACGCGACGAAGTCTTCAGTGCTTTTCATCATGGTCTTCATTCCTTGGATAACGTTGGGGGTGAGGGTGAGTCTTGTCGGCTTGATCGACGCGGCGGTTTCGACGACCTCCGCGGTGACGGCCGCAATGGTGTCGGCGGTCGCCGTGATGGATTTGGAGACAACTTTGGCGGCGGCAGCAGCGAGGTCCGACGCCGCCGCGATCGTCTCCTCGACGGGTTCCGATGCGCTGACCATGGTCTCCGCGGCAATCTTCGCGACCGGTGCTTCTGTAACAACCGGCTCGGCTTTAACAACCGGCCCGGCTTCGACCGGTGGTTCCGCTTTCATGACCGGTTCCGCTTCGGCCGCGACTTCAACCATGGCGGGCTCCGCTTTCATCGGCTCCGATTTGGCAACGGGCTCATCCTTGGCGGGGGCAGCCTGCATCACCACTTCCTTCGGCGCCACCTTGGCGGCCGAAGCTGGCCGGGCCTGAGCGCCAGCCTTGGGCATTTGGCTCATTGTCGTCTCTCCTGTCGGAAGCCGGAGGCCCGCTATCGGCACCATCCTGACCTCGGAAATTCTGCTTCAGCAGGTTTGCTGCACTGCACAATCCAGGATATAGGCAGGTGGCCCACACGGATCAAGAGCGAAATGGTGCGTCGCACAAGAAATTTCAGCGACCGTACACAACCGCCTCCAGGTCCCTCGGGAAATCGCAACAGCGTTCCGTAACCTGTTCACTTTGATGAATTTCTATCTGGACGGCCGAGCCGTTCCCGGGTAAGATGCATCACGCACGTTCCAGTCGCGGACCGCAGCCAAGGGATCAGGGATGGATCACCAGGGGAAAGTCAGACCGCCAGCCGCCGCTCACCGGCCCGTGCTGGCATTGCTCGGCATCCTGCTCTCCCTCGCACTCGCCCCGGTCGCATCAGCCTGGGCGCAGGTCGGTTCGGCGCGCTACAGCGCCATCGTCATGGACGCCGGCACCGGCCGCATCCTCATGGGGGTCAACCAGGACGCGCTTCGCTTCCCCGCCAGCCTCACCAAATTAATGACGCTCTACATGACGTTCGAGGCGTTGCGCGATCGCCGAATCCAACTCGGTCAATATCTGACCGTCTCCGCCTCGGCCGCCTCGATGCCGCCAAGCAAGCTCGGTTTGCAGCCCGGGGAATCGCTGACCGTCGAGCAGGCGATCCTCGGCCTCGTCACCAGGTCCGCCAACGACGCCGCCGCCGCGCTGGGGGAGTTTCTGGGCGGCGGTGAGGACCGGTTCGCGCAGATGATGACGCTGCGTGCCAGAGCTCTCGGCATGAGCAGAACCAGTTTCCGCAATGCGTCCGGCCTGCCGGATCCGGACCAGTGGACCACGGCCCGCGATCTCGCCACCCTGGGGCGGCGTCTTGTCCTCGATTTTCCGCTGCTTTATGGATACTTCTCGGTGCCCGGGTTCGTCTGGCATAACCGGGTCATTCAAAATCACGACACCATGTTGCGCACCTATCCCGGCGCGGATGGGATGAAGACCGGGTTCACCGACGCCGCGGGACACAACCTCGTCACCAGCGCGCTGCACGGCAACGTACGGTTGATCGGCGTCGTCATGGGCGCGGCCTCCAACGTCGAACGCGACCAACACATGGCGATGCTGTTGGATGGCGGCTTCAACGAGGTAAACGCCCCGGCGAGCCGGTTCGGCGGCAGTCTGATCGCCCTCGCCAACGCCGCGACAACGTTTTCGCTGCGTCCCACCCAACCCGCGCCCGCGGTAGTTCCACAGCAGTCCGTTCTCGCACCCCGGATCGTGCGAGACCACGCGATTCAGACCGGAGCCCTCGCGGCCGAACGTATGGCACAAGGGATCGCGCTGGAGTCCGCCCGCCTCGCACCGGAGGGACAGCCGCGGGTGCAGCCCGTCGTTTTCCGCCACCGCACGGTGTATCGCGCCCAGTTGCTGGGGCTGAGCGAGGCGGAGGCGCGAAGCGTATGCGCCGACCTGGCCCGGCGGGTCTCCTCATGTGAGGTGTTCCGGATCGGCACCGGTCCGCTGTCCCAGCGTTGAGTATTCTTCCAGCAGATTGATCTGTCACGGCGTCGCGACGATCGGGAGCGGGCCAGGATCCCGCCGTCCAGTGCCTGACGGGCCAGTGCCTGTCGGGCCAGTGGTTGACGGGCCAGTGGTTGACGGAGCCGCCAGAGCGGCGACACTCGCGGCCGCGACAATAACCGGAGGGACGGTATCATGACCGATGTGACAATACTCGCGACCGGACTGGGTTTCCCGGAAGGCCCCGTGGCCTGCGCCGATGGCTCCGTCGTGTTGACGGAAATTCGCAACAACAGATGCTCGCGGGTCACGCCGGACGGCAAAGTCAGCGTGTTTTCCAAATGTGGCGGCGGCCCGAACGGGCTGGCGATCGGGCCGGACGGCTTCTTCTACCTCTGCAACAATGGCGGCAGCCGCTACGTCGAGGGCAGCTCGATGGGGCAGGGTCCGCACCCGGACTACAAGTTCGGTTCGATCCAGCGCATCGACCCGAAAACCGGCGAGGCGAAACTGCTCTACAAGGAAGTGAACGGGCATGTGCTGTCGGCACCGAACGACCTGGTGTTCGACACCGCCGGCGGATTTTATTTCACCGACCTGGGCAAGCGCTACGCGCGGCATCGCGATCATGGCGGCCTGTACTACGCGTTGCCCGACGGCTCGAAAATCGTGGAACTGGCCTATCCGATCCTGAGCCCCAACGGCTGCGGCCTGTCACCGGACGGCAAGACGATCTACGTCGCCGATACCGAAGGTGCGCGGCTGTGGGCGTTCGATATCGAGGGACCGGGCGTGATCAAGGCCAAGAAGCCGCACACACCGCACAGCGGCCGGGTGATCGCCGGCCTGGGTAGCAACGCGCGGTTCGACAGCCTCGCGGTGCTGGCCAACGGCAACATCTGCGTGGCGACGCTGACCACCGGCTACATCACGGAGATTTCGCCCACCGGCGACATCGTCCGCGCGGTGAAAATGCCGGATGCGTATCCGACCAATATTTGCTTCGGCGGCCCCGACATGCGCACCGCGTATATCACGCTGTCCGACTCTGGTCGTTTGGGCGTGATGCAGTGGCCGGAGCCGGGACTGAAACTCAACTTCAACTGACACTCGCCGCCGTGACCGGGCAACGGGGCACGACCTTCCTGTTGCTCGGCATGATGGCCTGGATTGTCGCCGGGTTCCTTGGCGCGGCCGCGGCCGCGGCGATACTCGGCATTGGATTGGTTTTGCTCAACCGTATCCCGGGCTTCGCCATCGTCCCGCAATCGAATCGAGTCGTCACCGTTCTGATCGCGGCGGCCGCGTTTCAGGGAACGTTGCTTTTGGGTGCGCTGCGGCAGGGGCGGCGGGCAGGCGGAGGCGACCGCGACGCCGGTCTCGGCGTCAGGCCGATCCGCCGCGGTGGACGGGTGGCGCTGCTGTGCGTGGTGATGATCATTTGGCTGCTGGCGTTTATCTTGCTGGCCGCCGCGATACCAGCGCTGCGCGAGTTCGCGAAATCCGTCACGCCCGATGCTCTGTCTGGCCTGGGTGAAGGGGGCCCGGTCGTCATTGTGCTGCGGGCGGCGCTCGTGGTGGTGCTCGCCCCTTTATCGGAGGAGCTGTTTTTCCGCGGCTGGCTGTGGGAAGCGCTGCGTCGGCGCGGTCATGGTTTCACGACGACCGCTGGTCTGACGGCGGTGCCCTGGCTGTTGCTGCATGGCATCGATGCACCAGGACGGATCTTGTTTTTGATTCCGGCCGCGGTGGTGTTTTCGCTGGCGCGCCAGCAGGGCGGCGGCGTGCTCGCGTCGCTGTCGGTGCATGTAACGAACAATGCGACCGCTGTGTTGATGCAGGCGATAGCCGCGCTGTTTGGGCACCAGTAATGACCCGGCGCGCCTGGAGCCCGACACGCGTTCCTTACGCCAGCATCATGAAGCACTGGCGCGCGGAATTATTAATTTGCCGTTATGATATGGCCGCCGTTCGATCCATCCTCTGGTCAGACCATGAAAACCAGGGTCGGCGGTTTGGCGGTGCGCCGTCAGAGCGTGATCGCTTGAGGCTGGTTGGTCGGAAAGCGTGAATCACGCTCTTGGACATTAAGTACGCCAGAGCGGGCATCAGTGACGATGCCCGCTCGCGGGCCGCGCATCCGCTGCGATCGGGTGGTCGTTCACGTCGCGAACCGCCGCGAGAATCTGCTCCCGCCCCGAGCGCGGCGGAAGCCAGGCGCGCAACCATCCCTGACTGTCGACAATCGCCCTGTACCCGCCGAACCGTTGCCGCGAGACCCCCGAGAGCACCCGCCACGCCTCCCATGCCGTGGACGCGGCCGTCACGCATTCACCCTCCCCCGGCACCGTCCCGGCGTCATGCGTGAGCCTGATCGTCTCAGCGCCCGGGATGCTACCAGGGCCGGTCAGTGCCGAAACGGGCGCCGCCGGGTTACCTTCGGCGACGACCAGCAGATCGTGTGCGCCCAATTCCGCGAGTGAGCCGATGTCGTCCCCATCGCAATTCAGTGGCGTGGCCGGCGCGGGGACCGGCGGAGACCATTTTCCGCTGTCGGCGGCGTGTGCCCCGACATTCCGCGCGTGGATGAAATCGATCAACGCCCAGAGGTCGGTTTCGGACAGCATCGATCCAAAACCGGGCATCAGCGCCGCGCCCTCGGGGTCGGTGACGCCGTTCGTAATCCACCAGAACAGGTCGCCATCCAGGTGACCCCAAATGTGCGAAGCTGTCAGATCGGCCGCTCTGCCGCTGCCTGTCTGAGGATCGTGGCAGATGGCGCATTGCTCGCCGAACAGGGTCTGACCGCGGCTGATCGCGCTCACGGAAAAACCCGTGGTCGAGTGTGCGTAACTGGTTGGGAAGGCCTCGACCAGCAGCAGATCCAGCGAGTGGGCGAATGGCACGAACACGATCAGGGCGATGCCCGCCGCCAGAAACCGGAAGCGCCGACGGATCAGGCTGATCCCGATCAGCACCAGACCACAGGCGGCGGCAATCAGCAGCCGCTCCAGTTCCTCGCGTAGCTCGGGCTCATCCCAGGCGTCCAAACTCGGGCGCCAGGCAAACGGCCACACCGGCTGCACATGGGCCGCCGGTGGTGAGGAGGCCATGGCGGCCGCGGCGAGCACGACGCACAACCCGGCGGTTGCCTCGATCGCGATCGAACCGATCAATGCCCGCCGTGCCGAGCCAGAGCCAAGGTGCCGGGAGCCAAGGCGGGGGGTCAGCAACAGGCGGTTGATGCACGCCAAACCGAGTGCGAGACAAAACAATCCCAGTTTGATGAGCGCCATGTGGCCGTACTGCGTGCCGAAAAGTCCAGGAAATCCGCCAATCAACTCGCCCGCCTGCGGGAGGGCGGTCACCGCGATCGTGCCGACCGCGACCAGGCCCACCGGCGTGAACCGGTCGCACAGTTTGGCGGCCAGAGGCTGAGGTGCGCGCACCACGCAGAGCAGCAAAGGCAACAGACCGCCCAACCAGGCGCCGGCCGCCAGCAGATGAGCGGCCTCGATCGGGATCAGGATTTCCCGAACGCTCGAGGCACCGATATGACCGAGCATCGGCTGCAACGCGAGAGCGGCGCCGGCGATGAGCAACGCCGCGATCCGCGCGCGTGGATCCTGAAGCGCCAGCGGCACGAAGACCGCCACCAGCAACAGCAGGCGCGCGCAAACGAAATTCCCAAAGTTGGTGTGGCGCGCCACCAGCGGCACCGCGGCGAGCAGCGACGCGATGCCGTTGGCGCCGGCGATCGTTCCCGCCACCGCCGCCAGCCAGGCGCCGCCCGCCACCAAAGCAAGCACGGCACTGACCACGGTGATCCTGTCCACCGCGGCCAGCGGCGGTTCCACCGCGCCTTTGGGAACCACGCAGCGCCGAAACACCAGGCAACCGAACAGCGACAGCAACGCCGCGACATGCAGGCCGCGCAGCAGAGCGGTCGCGATCTCGTACCGGTCCACGATCTACGGCCCTATCGTGAACTGATAACGCCCCTCGGTCTTATGCGTATCGACCGAGGTCACGTGCCAGACGACCGTATACGTGCCAGGCGGCAATTTCGGCAGCGCGACGACCAGCATTTGCCCATCGTCCGCCGCCTTTGGCGCAGGCACGCTGACCGCGGCACCGGAGGGGCCGAGCAACTCGATGGTGCAGAACAATGGTTCCACACCCTCGGTGAAGCGCAGCGTCAGTTCCGGTGGCGCGGCCGGCATCTGGCTGCCGACCGGCGGTGACGCTTTGGCCAGGAACGCATGCGCCCAGGCGCGCGGCGGAACCGCCAGAAGGACCAGGGTCAGGAGAACAAGACGGATCGGCGCGGTCAAAACGACACCAGGGGTTTGCCCAGACTGGTGGGAAGCAGATCGTCGAAGTAGAGGTGGAACTGGGCGACGAGGCCGAGATGCGAGCCGCTTTGCCGGTTGCCCGGAATAAGCATTTCAATCGCCATTGCATAATCGCGCGAGGTGTAATTCACCCCGGCGCCCACCAAGTACTGCGTGCTCATGTTGTTTGGATTGCTGGCGGGTGACGACCAGGTGGCTTCCGCCAACGGGGTCAGCCGGTTGACCCAGTCAGGGAAATTGAAATCCTTCACCTGCGACTGCAGGTACAGCAGGCTGTACTGCACGGTGATGCCGCCGACCCATTGGTTTGACGTGCCGTTGTTAAACAGCGGGTTGCCGGAGTCCGGATCAATGCCGGTCAATTTCAGCTTTTTGTCGGCGATCTGATAACCGAATGTGCCGGTGATCGCGAACGGGCGCAGGTAACCGATCGGCAGATCGCCCAGTCCCTTGCCGAAATAAAACATTGGCGTTGTCGATCCGCTGTCGCTGTTCCCAAGCACCGCGCCGTTGGAGCCGTTCGCTCCGGTACGTGCGAAACTTCGGACCACGCCGACCGACATCATGAACTCGTGCTCGGCGTTGACATAAGGTTTGTATTTCAGCGTTACCGCGAGGTTTTGCCATCCGTTGGCGGTTTTCGCACCGGGCGCGCGCAACCACGAATACCCGGAGTTGAGCGCGAAGCCGAAGTTCTCGGTGATGCGTTTGTCAAACTCGACGTTCAACTGATACTGCTGCGGGGGTTGCGTCCCCGCGCCGGCCGGCCGCGGCAGCCAGAAGAACAACGGCAGGGTCGCCTCGTCGGCCACGTTCGGGTCGTCGATCAACATGGTGCTGACGAACAGCCGGGCCCCGGCGACGCCATGCGCTCGCGCTGGACCGGTGGAGAGAAGACCAGCGATCAGAAGAGCTGAGAGCACAAGGCTCGCTGGTCGAAATGCCTTTGAAAGTTGAAGACTTTCGCACGAACGATTGGCGGCGACGGCCACCGGGCGGAGTTGGGGTAACATCGATATGTCCTTGTCATGAGTCAGCGCGGTGCGCGAGGCATCGCATCGGAACGCTGGAACTCAGACCAGGACGGGTGGACCGCGCGGTCGCGCGGCCGTGGCGAAGCGAAGCGGCGGCGCCGTCGCGGGGGGCAGAACCACCGCGCGCGCGACCCGCGACGTCGTGGGCATCGGTGTGATTGGTGCGTCGGCGAGCAGGCCCACCGGCCCCGACGCGCCATGGCAGACAAAGCAGAGCAGACAATCCGGCGTCTGATGGGCGGGAGCCGGCGGCGTGTCCGGGTTGCCGGAGCGTTTGCAAAGCACGGTCACGTCCGCGAGCGACAGTGTTGACACCGGCACGGCCGCGGCCAGCGTCAACTGCGCCACCAGGGCCAGCAACGCAAGGAACAGACCAGAAGCCCGGCGCGTCTCCCGCATCATCGGGGCTGACCATACGGATTCTCATGCGGCGCGGATACCCCGGATGGCGAGGCATATTGAGCCGAACGTCAACGAGGTGCAGGTTGAGCCG
>ODAK010004555.1_pt1 | contig 14151 bp, 3 predicted proteins | sample 1539591 | NCBI WGS metagenome assembly ODAK01 (sample SAMEA3539303, study PRJEB22396) | soil metagenome | biome: tundra; feature: field; material: soil | place: USA | collected 2010-05 | depth 0.15 m | reverse complement strand
TGGTGCGGGGCAGCGCGGTGAACCAGGACGGGGCCAGTAACGGGCTGACGGCGCCGAACGGGCCGTCGCAGGAGCGGGTGATCCGGGCGGCGCTGGCCAGCGCGGGCCTGGGCCCGGCGGACATCGACGCGGTGGAGGGGCACGGGACCGGGACGCGGCTGGGGGATCCGATCGAGGCGCGGGCGCTGCTGGCCACCTATGGGCGGGAGCGGGTGGATGGCCCGTTGCGGCTGGGGTCGGTGAAGTCGAATATCGGGCATACCTCGGCGGCTTCCGGGGTGGCCGGGGTGATCAAGATGGTGCAGGCGATGCGGCATGAGCTGTTGCCGGCCACGTTGCATGTGGATGCGCCGTCGCCGCATGTGGACTGGGACGCGGGCGGGGTCAGGCTGCTCACCCAGGCCGAGGAATGGCCGGCCTGCGGGCAGCGGCCGCGGCGGGCCGGGGTGTCCTCGTTCGGGGTCAGCGGCACCAACGCGCACGTCATCCTCGAGGAGCCCCCCGCCGCCGAGGCGCCGGCGCAACGCCCACACGCCGTACCGCCACCGGTGGTGCCGGTGCTGGTATCGGCGAGGGATGAGGTGGCGTTGCGAGCGCAGGCCGGGCGGCTGCGGGCGCACCTGCTGGCCCGGCCGGAGCTCGGCCTGGCCGATGTGGGGTTCTCCGCGGCGACGACGCGGGCGCTGCTGGAGCGGCGGGCGGCGGTGGTGGCCGCTGACCGGGACGGGCTGCTGGCGGGGCTGGCCGGGCTGGCGGCGGGTGAGCCGGCCGCGGGGGTGTTCACCGGGTCGGCGGTGGGGGGCAGGACGGCGTTCGTGTTCTCCGGGCAGGGGGCGCAGCGGGCCGGGATGGGCGCCGGCCTGGCGGCGGTGTTCCCGGTGTTCGCTGACGCGCTGGGGGAGGTGTGCGCGGTCCTGGATCCGCTGGCGGGCCGGCCGCTGATGGGGTTGCTGGAAGCTCCGGAGGGGTCGCCGGAGGCGGGGTTGCTGGATGCGACGCAGTTCACGCAGGCGGGGTTGTTCGCGGTGGAGGTGGCGCTGTTCCGGCTGGCGGAGTCGCTGGGGATCCGCCCGGATTACCTGATCGGGCATTCGGTCGGGGAGATCGCGGCGGCGCACGTGGCCGGGGTGCTGTCGCTGGCCGATGCGTGCGCGCTGGTGGCGGCGCGGGGTCAGCTGATGGGCGCGCTGCCGGGCGGCGGGGCGATGGCCGCGGTGCAAGCCGCCGAGGAAGAAGTCGCGCCGTCGCTGACCGGGTTTGAGGGGCGGCTGTCGGTCGCGGCGGTGAACGGGCCGCGGGCGGTGGTGGTGTCGGGGGACGCGGACGCGCTGGAGGAATGGCTGCCGCGGTGGGATGGGCGTAAGGTCACCCGGCTGCGGGTGAGTCACGCGTTCCATTCGGCGCGGATGGAGCCGATGCTGGCCGAGTTCGGCCGGGTCGTGGCGGGGTTGAGCTTCGCCGAGCCGCGGATCCCGGTGGTGTCGAACCTGACCGGCGCGGTGGTGTCGGCGGAGCTGGCCGATCCGGGGTACTGGGTCCGGCACGTACGGCAGACCGTCCGGTTCGCTGACGGGATCCGCGCTCTTCACGGGCACGGCGTGACGCGGTTCCTCGAGCTGGGGCCGGGCGGGTCGCTGACCGCGCTAGCCCGGCAGGTCCTCGACGGCGAGCCGGGGATAATCTTCGTCCCGGCGCTGCGGGCCCGCCAGCCCGAGCCGGAGGCGTTCGCGGGGTTCCTGGGCCAGGCGCACATCGCCGGGGCGAGCGTGGACTGGCCGGCGTTCTACGCCGGGACCGGGGCGCGGCGCGTGGACCTGCCTACCTACGCATTCCAGCGCGAACGGTACTGGCTCACCCCCGCCGTCGCCGGCGATCCCGCTGCCGCCGGGCTCACCCCGGTCGATCACCCCCTGCTCACCGCCGCGGTCCGGGTTGGCGACCGCGACGAGTGGCTGCTGACCGGCCGCGTCTCCGTGGACACCGCGCCCTGGGTGCAGGACCACGTCCTGTTCGGCAACGTCGTGGTGCCCGGCACCGCGCTGGTCGAGCTCGCGCTGGCCGCCGGCCGGCACACCGGCAGCCCGGTCCTGGACGAGCTCGTGCTGGAGGCACCGCTGGTCCTGCCGCCGCGCGCGCTGGTGCAGCTGCAGGTCACCGTGGCCGCAGCGGACGAGGACGGCCGCCGGGCGGTCGCGATCTACGCCCGCCCCGGGACGCATGGCCCGGACGAGCAGCCCGAGGCGGCGGACGGGCAGCGTGCGGTGACCTGTCACGGACGCGGGTGGCTGACCGGAGAGGCGGAGCCGCTGACCCGGCCGTGGCCTTCGGTGTGGCCGCCGGCCGGGGCCGAGCCGGTCGTGGTCGACGGGCTGTACGGTCGGCTGGCGGCGTCGGGGTATGAGTACGGGCCGGTGTTCCAGGGGCTCCGCGCCGCGTGGCGGGCCGGGGATGAGGTCTACGCCGAGGTCGTGCTGCCCGAGACAGCCGAGTCGGCGCCCGGGTTCGGTATCCACCCGGCGCTGCTGGACGCCGCCCTGCACGGCGCGCTGCTGAACAGGGACGAGGGGTCGGCGGTCGAGCTGCCGTTCTCCTGGTCGGGAGTTTGGCTGGGACGGGACGGCGTGTCGCGGATACGGGTCCGGATCGGGCCGGCCGGCCGGGCGGCCGACGGGGCGGTGCGGATCGATATCGCCGATGAGCGCGGCGAGCTGGTCGCGAGCGTGCAGAAGCTTACCCACCGCCCGGTGGATCAGGCGCAGCTCGGCAGCGGGTCGCAGGCCGGGAGCGGGTCGCTGTTCACCGTGGAGTGGACCCGGGTCGCGGCCGGGGACAGCGCCCGGCCAGCCCTGGTCGCGGTGCTAGACGGGGACGGCACCGGCGCCGAGGGTCGTTACGCGGACCTGGACGAGCTGGAGCGGTCGCTGGCCGAGGGTGCGGCGGTCCCGGATGTCGTGGTCGCCGCGATCGGCAACCCGTCGGCGAATCCGGCCGGCCCGTCGGCAGAGCACGTGCTGGCGGCGCGCACCCTATTGCAGCAATGGCTGGCTAGCGAGCGGCTGTCCGGCGCGCGGTTGATCGTGACGACGCGGCGGGGCATCGCGGTCGGTGACGAGGCGCCGGATCTGGCGGCGGCGCCGGTGTGGGGGCTGGTGCGCAGCGCGCAGTCCGAACACCCGGACCGGTTCATGCTCCTCGACCTGGACGCCGACGACGATGAACCCGACTGGGGCCTGCTGACCGCTCTGGGCGAGCCGCAGCTGGCACTGCGCGCAGGTCAGCTCCTCGCGCCCCGCCTCACGCCGGCCAGCGCGATGCCGGTGCCTGACGGGGCGGCATGGCGGCTGACGGCCACCCGGAAGGGATCGCTGGAAGATCTGGCGCTGGCCGGCTCGGACGGGGACCGGCCGCTGGGCGCGGGCGAGGTCCGGGTCGGGGTGCGGGCCGCGGGGCTGAACTTCCGGGATGTGCTGATCGCCCTGGGGCTGTATCCCGGCGAGGCGCCGCTGGGCAGTGAGGCCGCCGGGGTGGTGCTCGAGGTCGGGCCGGACGTAGCCAACCTGGCGCCCGGGGACCGGGTCCTCGGGCTGGTGCCCGACGGATTCGGCCCGGTGGCGGTGGCGGACAGGCGGCTGCTGGCGCCGATGCCGGCCGGCTGGTCGTTTACCCAGGCTGCGTCGGTGCCGGTGGCGTTCCTGACCGCCTATTACGGGCTGGTGGACCTGGCCGGGGTGCGCCGTGGCGAGAAGGTACTGATCCATGCCGCCGCGGGCGGGGTGGGGATGGCGGCGGTGCAGCTGGCCCGCCATCTGGGCGCGGAGGTGTTCGCGACCGCCAGCCCGGCCAAGTGGGCCGCGGTGCGGGAGCTGGGCGTGTCGCCGGAGCGGATCGCGTCCTCGCGGGATCTGGCCTTCCGGGAAACGTTCCGTCAGATCACCGGCGGTCAGGGCGTGGATGTGGTGCTGGACGCGCTGGCCGGGGAGTTCGTGGACGCCTCGCTGGACCTGCTGCCGCGCGGTGGCCGGTTCGTCGAGATGGGCAAGGCCGACATCCGCGACCCGCAGTCGGTCGCGGAGGAACGTCCCGGGGTGCGGTACCAGTCGTACGACCTGTTCGAGGCGGGGCCGCAGCGGATGCAGGAGATGCTGGCCGAGATCATGGCGCTGTTCGGCCAGGGGGTGCTGGAGCACGCTCCGGTGCGGACCTGGGATGTGCGGCGGGGTACGGAGGCGTTCCGGTTCCTGCGGGAGGGCCGCAACACCGGCAAGGTAGTGCTGACCGTCCCTGCGCCGCTGGATCCGGACGGAACCGTGCTGATCACCGGCGGTACCGGCGGGCTGGGCGCGCTGGTGGCCCGGCACCTGGCCAAGGTGCACGGCGCGCGGCGGCTGCTGCTGGTCAGCCGGCGTGGCCAGGCCGCGGAGGGCGCGGGCGAGCTGGCCGCGGAGCTGGAAGGGCTGGGAGCCCGGGTACGGGTGGCAGCCTGCGACGTGGCCGAACGCCACCAGCTGGAGACCCTGATCGGATCGCTGGAGCACCCGCTGACCGCGGTGGTGCACGCGGCGGGAGTGCTGGCTGACGGGCTGGTGGAGTCGCTGACCGCGGAGCAGATTGAGCGGGTGATGCGGCCGAAGCTGGATGCGGCGGTGCACCTGGATGAGCTGACGGCAGAGATGGAGCTGTCGTCGTTCGTGCTGTTCTCCTCGGTGGCGGCGCTGATCGGCAGCCCGGGACAGGGAAACTACGCCGCGGCGAACGCGGGGCTGGATGCGCTGGCCGCTCAGCGCCGTTCGGCGGGCCGGCCTGTGACCTCGCTGGCCTGGGGGCTGTGGTCCGACGCCACCGGGATGACCGGCGGGCTGGAGGAGGCTCAGCTCGCGCGGCTGGCGCGGACGGGCTTTGCGCCGCTGCCCACCGAGCTCTCACTTGAGCTGTTCGACCAGGCCAGGCAGCTCGGCCAGGCGCTGGTGGTACCGGTGCGGCTGGATCTGGCTGCGCTGCGGGCCCAGGCCCGGGCCGGGATGTTGCCGGCGCTGCTGCGCGGCCTGGTGCGGACCCCGGTCCGCCAGGCGCAGGCCGCGGGCGGGTCACTGGCGCAGCGGCTGGCCGGCGTCCCGCAGCCCGACCGGGAACGCGTCACCCTCGAGTTCGTGCAAGCGCACGTCGCCGCCGTCCTGGGACACGCCTCACCCGACGCCGTCGATCCCGCGCGGCCCTTCAGGGAACTCGGGTTCGACTCCCTCGCCGCGGTCGAGCTCCGCAACCGGCTCACCCAGGCCGCGGGCGTGCGGCTGCCCACCACCCTCGTCTTCGACCACCCCACCCTCACCGCCGTGGCGCAACTCCTGTGCACCGAGATCGGCGCAGCGCAGGAGGCCGCGCCGCGGCCCGCCGACGTGCACCATGACGGCCGCGGAACGTTCAGCGGGCTCCTTCGCCAGGCTCACGCCCAGGGGTCGATCGTCGCGGCGCTGCCGCTGCTGACCGAGGCGTCCAGGTTCCGGCCCGCCTTCGCCTCGGCCGCCGAACTGCCGAAGGACGACGGATATGTCGTCCGGCTCGCCTCGGGGAGCGGACGGCCGAAGCTCGTCTGCGTGCCCTCGTTCATGGTCGGCTCCGGTCCTCATCAGTTCATGCGGTTCGCCGATCACTTCGAGGGCGCGCGGGATGTCCTGGCCTGCTCGCTGCCGGGATTCCGCGGCACCGATCCAGTGCCGGGATCCTGGGACGCCGCCATCGAGGTCCTGGCGGACTCCATCCGCCGGGCTGTCGACGGCGCTCCTTTTGCCCTGGTCGGCTACTCCATCGGAGGCGTCATCGCGCACTCCATCGCGGCCCGACTCGCGGAGGCGGACACGGACGCTGGGCCGGCCGCCATCGTCATGATCGATACCCCCACCCCCGAGGGCAAGGAGGAGACCAACAGCATCTTCTCCCAGGTGATGACGGAAATCCTCGAGCGGGAGCACGGGGCCAGCTCCGCCGCCGACGCCGACTGGCTGGCCATGGGCACCTACATGCGCCTGCTCGCCGAGCGCCGCCCGGAGCGGACCGTTGCCCCGACCTTGCTGATCCGGGCGGGCGAGCCGCTCGGCGAGGGCGGTGATGCCTCCGGCTGGCCCGGCTGGGACATCAGCGACGACCAGGTCGAGATCGCCGCCGATCACTTCGCCCTGATCGAGGCCGCAGCCGTGGCGACCGCGGAAGCGACCGAGAGGTGGCTGAAGCAATGAGCTGGATCGCGCCCATCGTCAACATCGTGTTCTCTGAAAGGTGACCTAAATGACTGTTCCTGAGACCAGCAACGCCGAACCTCAGGGCCGCGAGGCTACCCAAGACGCCGACGCGGTGGCGTCGGCGGACCGGTGCCCGGTCGACCACGCCGCCATGGCGTCGGCCGCGGCGGCCGCTCCGCCGCCGACGGCCGCCATCCCCGCGGCCACGCTGCCCGGGCCGCGGATGCCCGTCCTGTTCCAACTGCTCTCGTACTGGCGACGCCCGGCGGGGTTCATCGAGCAGTGCCGCGAGCGCTACGGCAGCCGCTTCGTGCTGCGCATTAGCATCCCCACCCGGCCGCTGCACGTGATCTCGGATCCCGAGGACGTGAAGCAGATGTTCCTGGCTCCGGACGACGTCCTGCACACCGGCAACGGCTCCGCCCGGCTCGAGAACCTCATCGGCCATTCCGGGCTCGCCTGGCTGGACGAGGACAAGCACAAGATCAGGCGCAGGCACACCATGCAGAGCGTGCACGGCCAGGCCCTCCAGCGCATCGATGCGTCCATCACCGAGATGTCCGAAAAGGAGATCGCCAACTGGCCGCAGGGTAAGCCCGTACCGCTGTACCCGCTCATCCATCACCTCACGATCAACATCATCCGCGAGGTGATCTTCGGCACGGCGCCGCCGACGTGCTCAGAAGAGCTCATCAACGTGCTGGAGCAGATGACGGACTTCAACTACAAGATCGCTTCGACGCTGATGATCTTCCGGATGAAGCCCCGGACGGTGCGGCTGCTCCGGGCCATCCGCCCGCTGGGCCTGGACAACTTCCTGAAGCTCAGGGAACGGGCGAACGCGCTGATCGCCGAGGCCGTGCAGGAGCGCAGGAACTCGGGCGAGTCCGGCGACGACCTGCTGTCCGGGCTGCTCCGCGTGCGGGGCGAGGACGGCTCGCCGCTACCCTTCCAGGAGCTCCGCGACGAGATCATGACCATGTTCCTCGCTGGCACCGAGACGACCGCTGCGGCCCTCACCTGGGCGTTCGAGTACCTGAGCCGCGAACATGGGGCGCGCGACCGGCTGGTCGCCGAGATCGACGAGGGCGGGGACACTTACCTCACGGCGACGATCCAGGAAGTGCTGCGCCTGCGGCCGTCCGTCCCCCAGATCATCCTCCGCCAGGTCATGAAGCCGATCGAGATCGGCGGAGTGCGATACGAGCCCGGGATGCTGCTGTGGGCGAGCCCTTACCTGCTGCACCGCGATCCAGCTCTGTATCCGGATCCTTATGTGTTCCGCCCTGAGCGTTTCCTTGGTGCTAAGCCAGGCATCTACACGTGGATTCCTTACGGCGGCGGCCGCATCCGCTGTCTCGGCCCCTCCGTCGCGGAGCTCGAGATGAAAGCCGTGCTCCGCGAGGTGCTGGGCGGGTACGAGATCCACCGGGTCGACCCGCGGCCGGAGAAGGTCCGCACCCACCTCATCACCCCGCTGCCTGGGAACGGCGCGCGCCTGGAGCTGCGGGCCCGGTCGTCGCAGCCGAGCCTGGCCGGAAGCTAAGGAGAACTCACATGGCCGACCTCGATAGCCGCACCGTAGCAGCCCCGTACCTGCGCCTCGCCGAGAAGTATGACACCCCGAACGGGGATGTCGTCGCCCTCTGGGACCTGCGCATCCAGCAACCCAACACCTCCCGGGTGCCGCCTGAGGTCATCCACTCGATCGAGCACTCACTGATCTACGCGATGCGAACCCTGATCGACCCGCGCGCATTCCTGGCCGCGCCGATGGGGTGCAGCACGGGCTTCTACATCTCCGCCATCAACATCACCGACTACGACGAGATGGAGTCGGTGATCGCGGCGGCTCTCACCTGGCTCGGTGAGCAAGACGCCATCCCGTGGGCCGATGTGGAACACTGCGGCATGTACCTCAGCCACAGCCTCGACGGCGCGAAGGAACTCGCCGCCCGCCTGCTCTCCCAGCGTGCCGAGTGGGCCGACCCCGGCCCGAACGCCCGCGAGCTCACGGACGACATCACGGCCGACAGCCCGGAATGACCGCCCCGACCGCCGCCGACCCGGGCGGCGGCGGTCGGCCTTGACGTGGGAGCGTCAGCCGAGCGGCCTCCTGGCCAGCTGCGTGGCCTGTGCGACCAGCCGGCCGGTTCCGTCCCAGACGTCGCACGTATGGTCGACCCACCGCGGGTCGATGAGCCGGGCCCGGGCCGCGATCCGTACCGGGCCCGGAGCGGGGATGGCGCGCACGTACACGGTCAGCTCAGCCGTGGATACCATGTCGATGAAATCGGTGTCGAACGTGGGGGGCGGGAGCGCATCGACCGCGTACAGCAGTGATATCGGGTCGAAGCTCTCCTCGCCGAGAAGCTTGAGCCAGCCGCGCAGTTGCCCTCGACCGCTCGGACGACCGTTCGTTACCCCGCTCCATTCCGGGTCAAGACGCACGTCGGCCTGATCAAACATGGCAACCCTGGATCCGTCAGGTGTGACCGGCTTCAGGCGGATGCAGTCGTCGAAGGGAAGGACCTGACCATCCGGCACGCCGGCGTCCCAGTGGGGCGCTGTGGACGGGTCCAGCTCACTGATGCTCATCAGTGACTCGACACATAGTCGGCCGCCCTGGCTCATCCGCGCGCGGACCTGACTGATCGAGCGGCCGCGTCGCAACAGTACGCCCTCAATCTCGACCGGCCCGGGAGCAGGGGAACGCAAGTAGTGCGCGCTGGCCGCGACTACGTCGCCGGAATTGGTCAGTGCCGAGGCAGCACGCCCCAGGAGAGCCAGAAGGTATCCGCCGTTGGGTTTCCCTGCGATTGTCCACGCACCGCTGATCTGGCCATCGAAGGTCCCAGCTCCGCAGGCGCGGATGGAACTGACCTGCGAGAAAGCCTCAAGAACCGAGTCCGATCCACCGCCGGGCGCCTGATTTTTCATAGCACGCACGGCATTTGTTCCCGTCAATTCTATGCCCATTTGCTAAAGGCTAGTCGAACAGGACCCGTAAACACCTAGTAGCGGGTTTCCTGCAAATAGTCTGGGGATTTCCCTGGCGTGTTCCCCGGCGAGGACCGGTTAGCCGCCGTATGGAAATACGGGCGCGTCAGAAACCTTGTAAGGATTTCCTGGCGTGCTTTCTCTTAGCCTCACCCTGGCTGCTGATTTCGCAATCTTGCCGCAGTCTCGGTGACGCCGGTGGCCCGACTTCTCATCCGATCTCCTGGGAGCGTACGTGCCGGTCCGCAGCGATGATTACCTGATCGAATCGCCGGTTGAGGCGGAGGTACCGGTAGCGGCGGTGGCCGGTGACGATCCGGTGGTAGTGGTGGGGATGGCCTGCCGTTACCCGGGCGGGGTCAGCACGCCGGAACAGCTGTGGGACCTGGTCCTCACGCGCACGCATGCCATCACCAGCTTCCCCGCGGACCGGGGCTGGGACCTGGAGTCGCTGTTCGATGATGATCCCGATCACGTGGGGACTTCGTATGTGCGGGCGGGGGGGTTCGTGCATGACGCGGCTGAGTTTGATCCGGGGTTTTTCGGGGTCTCGCCGCGTGAGGCGGTGGCGATGGATCCGCAGCAGCGGCTGCTGCTTGAGACGGCGTGGGAGGCGCTGGAGCGGGCCGGGATCGACCCGGCGTCGCTGCGCGGCAGCGCCACCAGCGTATTCGTCGGCACCTTCGTTGAGGATTACCGCGTGCTGCTGGGCGGGTCCGGGGAACAGGCCGTGGGACACCTGACGGCGGGCAACGCCTCGAGCCGTATCTCCTCTTCGTTCGGGTTGCAGGGCCCGGCGGTGACGGTGGATACGGCGTGTTCGTCGTCGCTGGTGGCGTTGCATCTGGCGGTGCAGTCGCTGCGGGGCGGGGAGTGCTCGCTGGCGCTGGCGGGCGGGGTGACGGTGCTGGCGACGCCGGGTCCGTTCGTGGAGTTTTCCCGGTTGCGGGCGCTGGCGCGAGATGGCCGGTGCAAGGCGTACGCCGAGGCCGCCGACGGCATGGGATTCGGCGAGGGCGTGGGGATGGTCGTGCTTGAGCGGCTGTCGGATGCCCGGCGCAGCGGTCACCGGGTGCTGGCGGTGGTGCGGGGCAGCGCGGTGAACCAGGACGGGGCCAGCAACGGTTTGACGGCGCCGGCCGGGCCGTCGCAGCAGGGGGTGATCCGGCGGGCGCTGGCGGCGGCGGGGCTGAGCACGGCGGAGGTGGATGTGGTGGAGGGCCACGGGACCGGGACGGCGCTGGCGGATCCGGTCGAGGTGCAGGCGCTGATCGCGACGTACGGGCAGGACCGGCCGCGGGGCCGTCCGCTGCTTTTGGGGTCGGTGAAGTCGAACATCGGTCATGCGCAGGCGGCGGCGGGGGTGGCCGGGGTGATCAAGATGGTGCTGGCGATGCGGCACGGGATCGTGCCGGCGACGTTGCACGTGGATGCGCCGTCCTCGCAGGTGGACTGGTCGGCGGGGTCGGTGGAGCTGGTGACCGAGGCGGTGCCGTGGCCGGACGGCGGTCATCCGCGGCGGGCGGGGGTGTCCTCGTTCGGGATCAGCGGGACCAACGCGCACCTGATCGTGGAGGAGCCGCCCGGCCCGGAGCCGTCCGTCTCCGGGCCGGCGGACCCGGCGGGGCTGGTGGCGGGGGAGCCGGGGGTGGTGCCGTGGGTGGTCTCGGCGCGCAGCGCGGCGGCGGTGACCGATCAGGCCCGGCGGCTGGCGGCGCATGTGCGGGCGGCGGGGGACGGCGCCTGCCTGGTGGATATCGGTTATTCGCTGGCGGTGACCCGGTCGGCGATGGGTCATCGCGCCGGTGTGGTCGCCGGGGACGCGGAGGGGTTCCTGGCTCGCCTGGACGCCCTGGCGGCCGGGCGGGAGGCGCCCGGCGTGGTGCGGGGCGCGGCCGAGGGCGAGGGGACGCCGGGGCCGGTGTTCGTGTTCCCCGGCCAGGGGGCGCAGTGGGCCGGGATGGCGGTGGGGCTGCTGGAGTCCTCCCCGGTGTTCGCCGAGCACCTGGCCGCGTGCGCGGCGGCGCTGGCCCCGCATGTGGACTGGTCGCTGCTGGATGTGCTGTGCGAGGTGCCGGGGGCTCCGCCGCTGGAGCGGGTCGATGTGGTCTCACCGGCGCTGTTCGCGGTGATGGTGTCGCTGGCCGCGCTGTGGCGGGCCCATGGGGTGCAGCCCGCGGCGGTGGCGGGGCATTCGGCGGGGGAGATCGCCGCGGCGTGCGTGGCGGGCGCGCTGTCGCTGCAGGACGCGGCCAAGGTCGTGGCGTTGCGCAGCCGGGCCCTGGCCGCGCTGGACTACGCCTCTCACTCCGGCCAGCTGGATCAGGTCCGGGACGAGCTGCTCAGCGCGCTGGCCGCCGTCACACCCCGGGCCGCCGGCCTCCCGTTCTATTCCACGGTGACCGGGCAGCTGACCGACACCGCACGTCTGGACGCCGCCTACTGGTTTGACAACCTGCGCCGCCCGGTGCAGTTCGAGCCGGCCGTCCGGGCCCTGATCACCGCTGGCCACCGGGTCTTCATCGAGGTCAGCCCGCATCCGGTGCTGACCGCCTGGCTGCAGGAAACCATCCAGGACGCCGGGGCCGCCGCGGCCGTCACCGCCACCCTGCGCCGCGGCGAAGGCGGCCTGGACCGCTTCTCCACCTCACTGGCCAGCGCCTGGACCCACGGCACCCGCATCGACTGGGACACCTTCTACGCCACCGCCACCGCCACCACCGCCGCCCCCCACCGCGTCCCCCTGCCCACCTACCCCTTCCAACACCAGCCCTACTGGTTGACCCCGGCCACCGGCAGCCGCGATGCCGCGGCCGACACGATCGATTCCGGCTTCTGGGCGGCCGTGGAACGCGGGGATCTGGAGGCGCTGTCGGCCGCCCTGGCCGTTGACGACCAGGGCCGGTCGTCGTTGGGCACCCTGCTGGGCAGCCTGTCGTCCTGGTACCGGTGGCGCAGGACCCAGAGCACGGTGGACAGCTGGCTCTACCGGACGAAATGGACCTGGGTAACCTGCGGCACCATGTGGGTTCCTCCGGGGCGCTGGCTGGTCGTGCTGCCAGCCGACGCCGCCGAGGACGCATGGATCACCGGAATCCTCGATGGCCTCGCGAGCCTGGGCATGCAGACCGAGCGGCTGGCCTTGTCCGGGAGCGACGATCCGGCGGTGGTCGCGGAGCGGGTGAGCGACGCCGTGGCCAAGCCAACCAGCGGTGTGCTGTCACTGCTGGCCGTGGACGAGACACGGCATCCGGAATATCCCGTGATCCCCCGTGGCTTGGCCGCGACCACCCAGTTGTTGCTGGCATTGGGGGCGGCGGGTGCCGAGGTACCGCTCTGGTGCCTCACCCGCGGCGCCGTGTCGGCAGATCGGCTGGACACCCTGACCAGCCCAGGCCAGGCGATGATCTGGGGTCTTGGCCGTGTCGTAGCCATGGAAGCCCCACGGTCCTGGGGTGGAGTGGTCGACCTGCCCCCGGTGGTGAACCGCCGGATGGTTTCGCGACTCGCTCACGTCCTGGCTCATGGCCGTGAGGACCAGGTTGCCGTGCGCCCGGCCGGCGTATTCGCCCGGCGGCTGACGCAGGCCGTCCTGGACCCCGGCGACCCCGGCGCCGGCGGCTGGTCTGCGGGCGGAACGGTGCTGGTGACGGGCGGTACGGGCGCGCTGGGCGCGCGGGTGGCCCGGTGGCTGGCCAGCGTCGGCGCCGAGCACCTGGTGCTGATCAGCAGGCGGGGTCCCGCCGCGCCAGGGACAGCGGAGCTTGAGGACGAGCTGAAGGCCATGGGCGCGCGGGTCACGTTCGCCGCGTGCGACGCTGCCGACCGGGCGGCGCTGGAGCAAGTGCTGGCCCGGATCCCGGCCGACGCGCCGCTGACCGGGGTCGTGCATGCCGCGGGTGTCCTGGACGACGGCGTCTTGTCCTCCCTGACGCTGCAGCGTTTTGAGACCGTCATGCTCCCCAAGGTGGCGGCGGCGATCAACCTGGACGAGCTCACCCGCGGCCATGACCTGGAGATGTTCGTGCTGTTCTCCTCGGTGTCCAGCTCGCTGGGCAACGCCGGACAGGCCAACTACGCCGCGGCGAACGCCTTCCTCGACGCGCTGGCGGAATGCAGGCGCGCCGACGGCCTGGTCGCGACGTCGCTTTCGTGGGGCCCGTGGGCGGGCGCCGGGCTGGCCGCGGGAAACGCGGTCCTCGACTGCCGGATGCGCCGCAGCGGGATGACGCCGATGGCACCGAACACCGCGATCGCCGCGTTGCAGCGGGCCGTAGCCGCCGGCGCGACGCACCTGACGGTGGTAGACGTCGACTGGGAGTCGTATGCCGCCGCGCAGATCGCGATCCGGCCCAGCCCGCTGATCAGCGACCTCCCGGAGGCCCGTCGTGTGCTGGCCGTCAGGCATCTGGGGGCCGTCGGCGCACTATCGGACCGGCTGCGTGGCCTGGCCCCGGCCGAGCAGGATCGTCTGCTGCTCGACGTGGTGCGGGCTGAGGTCGCCGGGGTTCTGGGTCTCACCGGACCCGACGCCGTCGAGGTCAACTGCGCGTTCCAGGAGCTGGGCTTCGACTCCCTGACGGCGCTGGAAGTACGCACCAGGCTGATGGTGGTGACGGGCATCCGGCTGCCGGCCACCCTGCTGTTCGACTATCCGACCACCGCCGCGGTGGCCGGGCACCTGCGCGCGCGTCTGCTCGGTGACCCCGGGCCGCTGGCCGCGTTCGCGCCGCCGCCCACGCTCGCCGACGAGGCGGTCGCGATCGTCGCTATGGCGTGCCGCTTTCCCGGCGGCGTGGCCTCGCCAGAAGACTTGTGGGATCTGCTCCTACGCCGGGGTGACGCGGTCGGCGCAGTGCCGCAGGACCGGGGCTGGGACCTGGAGTCGCTGTTCGATGATGATCCCGATCACGTGGGG
>ODAK010004551.1_pt1 | contig 14161 bp, 13 predicted proteins | sample 1539591 | NCBI WGS metagenome assembly ODAK01 (sample SAMEA3539303, study PRJEB22396) | soil metagenome | biome: tundra; feature: field; material: soil | place: USA | collected 2010-05 | depth 0.15 m | reverse complement strand
GTTGCGACGACGAAACACTGATCAAGAATGCAGATGCGGCTATGTATTGCGCCAAAGACAGCGGGCGCTCCACGTTCCGATTCTTTACTGATGATGAACGCGGATGTTGTGGAACGACTCAAGATCGAAAATGACTTGTGCCTGTCAATGGAGCGTAACGAACTTTTTCTCGTGTATCAGCCGCAGCTGAGTCTTACCACGGGAAATGTCACGGGGTTTGAATGCTTGATTCGCTGGCAACATCCTGAAATGGGCTTGGTGCCACCCAACCGGTTCATACCCGTGGCTGAGAGCAGCCGCCTGATAATTCCGATGGGTGAATGGGTGCTTAGGACCAGTTGTGCCCAGGTGCGCAAATGGCAAGACGCAGGCCATCGCATACCGTCAATTGCGGTGAATGTATCGGCCATTCAGTTTCGCCAGGAGGGATTTTGTGAATTGGTCAAGACGATATTGAAAGATACTGGGCTCGCACCGAAGTGTCTGGAACTCGAGCTTACTGAAAGCCTGTTGTTGTCGAGCGGCGACTTGATCTTTTCCGTTCTCGCCGAACTAAAGAAGATGGGTGTGAAACTGGCGATTGATGATTTCGGCACAGGCTATTCAAGTCTCAGTTATTTGAGGCAGTTTCCTGTCAGTAAGATCAAGATCGACGGATCATTCATCAAGGACATCTCCGAAAATCCTGATGATGCGGCCATCACCACAGCGATCATAGATATGGGCAAGGCTTTGAATTTGAAGATGATTGCCGAGTGCGTAGAGACGGAGGCGCAGGTTTCATTCCTGCAGGCACGTCGATGCGACGAGATCCAGGGATATTACTTCAGCAAGCCACTTATCGCCGAAGAGGTGGAGCAGCGGTTGGTAGCCTATGAGGCTCGGTCCAGAGCTGCTGACAAAACTCCAACTCTTGAGTTAGAGATGGAAAAAGCAGCCGTAGGTCTCTAATGCGGGATCGTTGAAGCGAATGTTGCGAATCGCAAGAGCGTTTGGCGGCGAGCAGCGCCCAGTCGCCATTACGTTCGGACTGCGCGTCAATATTCAAATGACAACTTATTTACGTTGGGCTGACAACTGCTGCGCCGCGGAGGTTCACCTTCTTAAGCATGGAGGTTCTCCCAATGCATCAGATGTGGAGCAGTATGAAAACGGAAATCAATCGCCGCGCCTTTGTAAAGAAGGGACTATCCGCGGCGGGCGTCGCCACGGCTGGAGTCGGACTGCTGGCAAATGGCTCATCGCTCTGGGCAGAAAACGAATCGATGGAACATAACGGCCGTCTCTCTCGGGGAGATGCAGCCCTGCTTCGCTTCGCGGCAGCAGCAGAAATTCTCGAGACTGATTTCTGGGTGCAGTACAACGAATTGTGCGGCATACCAGACAAAGAAGTTCCGGGAGGAACCGGGAATCCTGCCTTCACGGCCGCACTCTCAGTTTTAGACGCGGATATGGCGCAGTATGTTCACGACAACACTGACGATGAATTTACTCATCAGAATTTTCTCAATGCGTATCTGGTTTCAAAGGGCGCATCGCCCGTGAATCTCGAGCCTTTCCGGACTTTGATGGGCAGCACTGCGACTGGGTCCAGCGGAAAAATGCGACTTACCAACCTGATGGAGCTGACGCTCGATACCAGTTGGTGGACGCGCTATCGAAGCAGCACCCATAACCCTGATTTGGACCCACATTTTGTGTTCCCGCAAGCCGTGCCCACGCTGGCGGTAGGGAAACACACTGCGATTCCCAGGACAGATGACGACACCATGGATGCCAACTTCCTGCAGGCGATTGCAAACACCGCCGGTTTTCATATGCCCACAATCGAACAAGGCGGCAACAGCCTCTATCCCTCCATGGCGCAGAGAGCCAGCAGCACGGAGGTCTTGCGCATTTTGATCAGCATCGGTCCCTCTGAAACCATGCACTTCCAAACCTGGGCTGACAAAGCTGGCAATGCGCCACCGTTGACAGCCAAGGATCCGAAGACCGGCGTGTCGGTGACATTCCCGGATTTGAATTCGGCGCCATTTGGTGGCGAGAATTTTCAGACGAACCTCATCATGCCTGAGCCATGCCCGTTTATCAGTCGCAAGCTTCCGCCGTGCTCAATCATTCGGCCGACAGAAACGCGGGGCATTGCGATGGGCGTGGTGAACTTCCTCACGGCGATGGGCCTCTTCATCGGACAGTCACCAGCGTTCTTCGCGCTCATGCGCGATCTGGCGTCGGATGCAGATCAAGCCCGGCGCGAACCGCACAACGATTGACTTCACTGCTACGAACGGCGTCTTGAGACACCGCAGCGCAGCTTGTGTCTCAAGGCAGGGAAGCAATATGGGCTCGTGCCTATCCTGCTTCCCTAATCAAACACGAACTGATCGCTAGTTGGTGCCGGGAGTGTTTCTCCGGAGGAGTGAGATCATGTCCCATCCGCGCAGCCGATACAACATCTTTGTAGTGGATGACGAGTACATCATCGCATCTACCCTCGCTGTGATCTTGCGAGGCGAGGGGTTTGATGCCATGCCGTTTAGCAAGCCGCTCGATGCGCTGCACGCGATTGGATTTGATACGCCAGACCTGCTTCTGTCGGACGTGGTGATGCCGATGATGTCCGGCGTCGATCTCGCGATCGAGGTTCTAAAGCACTGTCCCGCGTGCCGGGTTTTGCTGTTTTCGGGAGCCGTCAGCGCAGATTTGCTTATCGCTGCAAAGGCAAACGGCTATCAATTCGATCTTCTCTCAAAGCCGGCGCACCCCAGGCACCTGCTGAGAACAGTTCAGAATGTCCTGGACGCGCCCAATAGGCGAGAGCAATAAGTAGCACGCTCGCTGTTACTGGGTTACCCGCCAGGGGGATTCGGTAGACCAACGCTTCAACTCCGCTAGCGCCCACTCATTCGACTTGTCTGCGTGGCAGGACGTGCATGGATTGGGAATGTCGAACTGCATCGTGAGCTTTGGCGAAATGAAGCGAAATGTATGGCTGCTCACGCGATTGTCGCCCAGGGTTTGAGCGATCTCAGGCATGTGGCAAGCTGTGCATCGGCTTCCGGTGCTGCTTACGGAGTGATGCGTGTGTTCACTCACTGTCCCACGCAGCCCGGCGGGATTGCTTCGGGTGTGACAGCCGAGACACAACCCGTTCCCATCCTGAATCAGATTCGATCGGTTCTGGTTGCCGTGTACCTGGTGACAATCGAAGCATCGCAGACCGCGATGGTACATGACGCTTTGGACGAAATCGTTTCCCTGCATGCGGTTTTTGTGCGCGCTCGCATCTTGCCAGAAATAGAAATCCTGTGTGCCGAGCCGCGAATCTTCGAGGTTCCAAACATCTGCCAAACGCTTGCCTGGCAAATAGCCCACGGGCCAATCGACATACTTTCCTGCGATGGGCAGGTGAGCGGGCCTGCCCTGACTGTGACACTGCAGGCAAACATCGTTTCCTCGCACGGGATCGAGCTTTTCCGGATTCACGATGTTGGCGACTGTCGGATGCGCGACGTGTTCACTTCCAGGACCATGACATTTTTCGCATCCAACGTTCCATTCGGTCACTTGCCTGGTCTCCAGGTTGTAATTCACCGAATGACAGCCGTCACACGTCGGGCCTGTCGGGCGCTGCTCGTTTTCCTTCGGATAGAACGGCACCCACCAATCCGTCCCGTCGGGTACGTGGTATGGCAGCCACTTGCTGTGCTTGATATCCCACTGCGCCGGCAATGGGTAGTAGTCCTCGTCGTGCTTGGCAAAGTAGCGCTGCTTCCAGCGGCTGCCGTAGACAAGAGCAACCTGGCTCAGATCGAACGGGCGATTCGGGTCAGGATGATTGAAGTCGCCCAGCACCGCCTCAGGATAAACCTTCGGATCACGTACCACGTTGGCCATGCGCGTCTGCTTCCAGCCGTTGTAGGCCTTCTGATGGCATTTCCTGCAGGATTCGGAGCCCACGAAATGCGGCGTATCATTCGTCGTCTGGGGCGCTGCAATCTGCGCAGCTAAGCCAAGCACGAGAGTTGTGGCTATAGTGAGCAGACTATTCATCCAGTGCAATCCTCGTTTTGCAGGGTGCGCAGCCGTACGACTATGGAACGATATTTTGCCGGGTCGAAAAAGTATAGCGCGAATGCTGGCCCAGGTTCAGCAGAAAGCTCAATGTCTCATTCCTGACAAACAAATGACAATCGCTTGACGGCGAGTTGACACTTGTCATGGGCGGTCCTTCTAGGTTGAGAGGATGGCGTGTCACTCCCGGCGAGGCACCACACATCCCGAAGCGCTTTTCGGAGCTTGCAGAATTGGGAGAACGTCCGCTGACTCGCGTATCTCGCGAACGCGTGGTGTGGCATGAAAGCCCACCTGTCGAACGCGGCCTATGGCGTATTGGATTACGCAGCTTATCCGATTGGAATGCTGCTCGTTGCGCCAATCATGCTGCGAAATCTCGGGGTGGCGCAATACGGAGTGTGGGCAATTGCGACTGCCGCGGTGAACGCCGGGTCGATCATAGCGTCCGGCTTCGGCGATGCCAATATCCAGCATGTCGCGACTAGTCGCAGCAGTGGTGATTCGACGGCACTCCGGCGCGCGGTGCGCAGCACCATGGGCATTCATCTGGTGCTCGGCTCGGTAATGGCCATTCTCTCCTGGGTTGTGGCGCCATATTTGGCTCACCACGTTGCTGCTTCCAGTGCTGATCTCGATTTCACTTGCCTGTGGTGCATTCGAATCGCCGGTGTCATTACCTTTGCTCGCGCAGTTGAGACGGTCTGCATCAGCACGCAAAGAGCCTTTGAGCGCTACGGTGCCGCAGTTCGAATCAGCGTGATCGGGCGCCTATTGTCATTGGCCGCCGCCGCCGTGCTCACGTTCATCAGCCATAGCGTGATAAGCATCTTGGCTGCGACTGCAGTAATCACGGTACTGGCATTGTATTTCCAACTCGGGCGACTCAAGCAGTTGCTTCATGCGGAAACTTTGCTTCCGGCCTTCGATCCTGAAGCTACGCGAGCGCTGTTCAGGTTTGGAATCTTCAGTTGGCTGATGGCCGTATCGGGTGTGATCTTCAGCCAGGCAGACAAACTCATTGGCGGTGCGACGTTGGGCGCTGTCGCTGTGGCTTCGTACGCTCTTTGCGCACAGATGGCTCAGCCGATTTATGGACTGACTGCATCCGGGCTTCACTTTCTCTTTCCTTATCTCTCTGGTCGGCGTGTCACCGCATCGCAGACTGCGCTGCGTAGATCTGTGATTATGGCCCTGGCTGCGAACATCGCCTTCGTCCTGTTGAGCACATTTGGTCTTCTCCTGGTTGGCAATCGCATTCTGTTTGCGTGGGGAGGCGAGGCAATCGCACGCAGCGGCTCATCGTTGCTTCCGGTTCTTGCGTGGAGCTCCGCGCTGCTCGCTCTCAATGTTACGGGGTCTTACGCAATGCTGGCGCTGGGTCGAGTGCTGACGATCACCTGGCTCAATTTGTTTGCGGGCGCCACGATGATGGTCCTCATTTATGAACTGCTGCCTCGTCTTGGAATGAGCGGAATTGCCGATGCGCGCGTGGCCTACGGGTTGATCACGCTTTTGATTTACATCCCAATGGCTTTTCTGTTGCGACCAAACACCAAAGAAGCTGCAAAGATCACGGCCCGCGTTCCTCTGCGGGAGGAAGCATGAGCACGCGCATGAATACGTATCAGGAATTTATGTCGCCATTGCTATCTCATTGCGGCGAGCACGCCGATTTGAAATGAAAGGTTGCCTATATGAGCAAACATCCAAATAAGCCTCACGCAAATCTTCTCGGTGTGGAGGTAGAAGCTCTGGATATGGAGCGAGCAGTTACGCGCGTAGAGGAGGCTCTCTCAGAAAAAAGGAAGGGCTACGTATGTCTGGTTGGCGTGCACGGAATTATGGAAGCTCAGCGCAAACCCAGTCTTGCCGCAATCTACGCCGACGCGACGATCGCTGTCCCTGACGGCACGCCGACCGTGTGGGTGGGCCATCTGCAAGGCTTATCTTGGATGCGGCGTGTAACTGGGCCCGACCTCATGCTTGAGATCTTCCGTCGCGAGCAATTTGCTTCGTGCACACATTTCTTCCTCGGTGGCAAGGAGGGAGTTGCAGAGGAACTATCAGCGGCAATCTTGCGGCGTTTTCCGTCGGCGCATATTGTCGGTACCTACACGCCGCCATTTCGCGATCTCACGCTGTCAGAAGAAGTGGGTCTGGTTGCGAGAATTCGCGAACTCAAGCCCGATGTTATATGGGTTGGACTCAGCACGCCGAAGCAAGAACACTTCATGAGCAAGTACCTGCCTGTGCTCGATACGACGCTGATGTTTGGTGTGGGCGCAGCTTTCGATTTTCACACAGGCCGGATCAGGGACTGCGCCGGATGGATAAAGCGCGCAGGCCTGCAGTGGTTGCACCGGCTGATACAAGATCCGCGGCATTTGTGGTTGCGCTATCTTCGCAACAACCCTGCATTCATCTATCGCATTGCCCTGCAGTTGACCGGACTAAGGACATTTCCTGTTGCCGGAGTGCCAACTACGTTGCGTGAAGGATCGCGATCAGCCAGCGAGAGCGCGCGCGAACTATGCGCCCGTGAAACGGTGCAATCAAACGAAGCTTGATCTCAGGAATATCAGTAGGTCGGTTTCACGTCTTTATCGTAAGGCTGCCCGTACATATTTGGGTGGTCTGTGGGATCGATCCGCACGCTCGGAAGACTGAGTGACCCGAGATCGCCTGCACTCGTCGAGAGATGAACGCGACGAATTAATTTCGCAAGAGCCGGCTGCGCTACTCCCTCAATCCAGACGTATAGGTCGTAGTCTCCCACGGGTACGTCGGCGATCTGAAATGCGCCCTTCGCATCGGCAACCGCAAACAAGTGAGTAGATAGCGTCACAATGACCGCGCTCATCTCCGGGTGGATGTTGCAGAAGATATATGAGACGCCTTCACGCGAAAAGGTAACAGCCTTGGTAGAACCTGCTTCGTAGAGTCCGAGGTCAAAGCGCCTTCCGTCGAAGAGCGAAAAAACATTGTGGAAGAAAGGATCGGCATTTGGAAACTGCACGACACTGCCTACAGGAATGACCAGCAAGTGCGGCGTGAACATGCGATTCTTCTGCAGCAGTGTGTAACGATGCTGCGGCAGGAATGGCGCTGGCGGAGCCTGATGTACGGGTTCGAGCCAGATCACAGCGGGAGTTAAAGGATGCGAGCCGGGATGTTCGTGGAACGCAAGTCGCATGCGTACGTCCACCGATGGGGTGGTCTGTGCGTGCGCCACCATTGCAGTCAAGCAGAGGGCACGGAGCAGTGATGGGATGAGCAGCGCTCTCATCAGAACCTGTACCCCGTTGCGATTCCGATAACGTCGCCGGCTGCGGTTGCGCCGTTGACCGGTGAGCTTTGCAGGTGTCGATACTCGAGCGAAAACAGAAGGTACGCGCTCGGGCTGAAGATCACGTTGCCGGTGTAAGTGCGATTGCGAGCGAGATTCAAATAGCTTTCATTAGAAGCGCCGGCATAAGGTCTTAGCTGCCCGGCGAACACCTGGTCTGTACCGAATGCGAAGTTCGATTCAAAATGCTCGCCCTTGTGAATTCTGAATTGCGCCCAGCCACCAACATCATCGAGTGCGCGGAAGTAGACCGCTTCAGGGTTATATAAACTCACGTAATAAACGTAGTCCTTAAACGTGCCTGCGCCCAACCCGCCAAGAGCCTTTCCACGATAAAAGCTGCCTCTGATTTCAGTATGCTTTTCAAGTGGCACGCGGTAATCAAGTGTGGCAGCCCAGGAATCGAATCGAGTGCCCTCCAGGCCATGATGTGGTGCAAAGAGGCCGCCCACACCAAACTCGAATCCGTTTGCAGGTGCTGCACGTGTAAGCGCAATGCGGCTCTCGACACCCGGCCAACGGCTCTGTTCACTGGTCGGTGGAAGAGAAGTGTCAGACGGCGCGGCGCCGGCATTGACGCCATACACAGATGGCGGATCGGCGATATCAATCAGAGCGGCCTGCGCGCGAAAGCGAGTAGAGGAGGACAACGGAATATCCTGTGTAACACCGAGCTGAGGATTCCATGTCCACAAGTTACCTGACCACGCCAGAGCAGGGACAGCAACGGCTGTCAACGATGAAGGCGTGTTTGGAGCGATGATCGGATGATCGAGAGAGAAGAACGCTTCGGTCCGCTCCCACGCGAGTGATGCGTGTGCCGTCCTCAATCGCAGAAGGCCGCCACCGTATGCGTTGTTGGCGTTGCTACCGTTGGCGACGTTAGCTCCATCGAAATCAATGCGCACGTCGGCGTGGCTGCTGGCGCCAAGTAGATGAGGGCCGCGCGCGTCGAGGCCAAGCACGGTCTGCCTTACGGTCGCTCCACTGCTGCCAGGTCCCGGCGTGACGACCGTTGGAGTGGGGGGCAGATCCACTTGCCGCGTGTTGACAAACCCGCTCAGCAGAACGAGTCCGCTCAGCTTTACGGCGTACTTCGATTCACTCTCGATTTTGCTCTGCTCGTGTGTCGCAATCTGGGTGCCTTGCAACGCCTGCTGCTCACGGATTTCATCCACTGCCGCGGACAGTTGTGCAGCCGAGCCTGAGGCCGATGCGGCATCGCGCTCAGCTAACTGGCGCTGCAGAACTGAGAGTTGACTGCGCACCTGTTCTAGTGCGCGCTGAGACTCTTCAACCTGCGCCTGAGTACGTGCCAGGGCTTCAGTCAACTGCTGAACTTGTTTACCGAGTGCGTCATCGGCCGTATTCTGACCTTTGGAATTGACGCACGTGATGCATACAAGTCCCGCGAACACGAGAATGCCACGCCGCATGATCGAGATCGGCGCTCGTCGCAATTGAGATGCGCAGCACTTTTTCATCCCGATGCATACCTTCTTTGATTTGTACCTTCCGGCGCAGTTTGCGGCACGAGACCGCTGGCGATTGTCATTCTGAAAATTGTCTCGCCGGGCCGAGTGCTTACAAGCGTCACTTCGCCGCCATGCTCAGCGGCGATGCAGTGAGCCAGTGTCAGCCCGAGTCCCGTGCCTTTCTGTTTGCCCTCACTGACGAATGGTTGGAACAAGCTTGAGCGAATGCCTTCAGGAACACCTGCACCATTATCTTCAACCTGCAGCGTGATCAGACCCTCTGATACTTCTAATGTCGCTAATATGCTGCCGGCTCCGGTGTACGCATGGGCGGACTGGCAGGCATTCAGCAGCAAATTGTAGATCGCTCTCTCCATCTGCCTTCCGTCGACGACGGCTGCGGTAGTCAACGGGTCGCATGAGTTGGCCACGAGGGTAACTCCGGCCGCGTCAGGGTGAGCTCGAAGCAGCGTCATAGCACGCTCTAACAAAGTTGCCACCAGTTCGTGCCCACGGCGAATCGCAGCACCGGTTCTGCTGAAAATGAGCATCGACTCGATGAGTTCCGTGGTTCCGTGGACGGCGGTGCGGATGTCGGAAAGTATGTCGCTCCGTTCCGCTTCAGAGAGAGGCGAGGAAGCAAGAAACTCAGCATTGGCATAGACACTGGCCAGGTAGTGTCGAAGATCGTGCGAGACCGAACTGGCCATACGTCCGATCGTGGCAAGGCGCTCGGACTCAAGCAAAGCCTGGTTGGCATGAAGAATCTCACTACGCATGCTCGCAAAGGCCATACTCAATTCGCGCACCTCCCGGGTACCATTTTCGGGCAGCAGGTGGGAGCTATCGCCGACCCCAAAGGCGCGCACGCCGGTTGCGAGGTCTTCAAGAGGGCGAGTCAAGAACTTGGAAAGAGCTGCCATCAAGCCGATGCCGAGAATCAACGCGAAAACACCGGCGATAATCACCAATCGATCGATTTGCCGGATAGACTGTTGTGCCTGATCGAAAGACTTTAACACGATAAGCTGCAGTGGCGCCGATGAATGGGAAGAGAGATCCTCGCCTTCAGTGATGTAGCGTTCTTTTCCAAGCTCAACCCATACGGGTTTACTTGTGCCATGGGATACCTGCGTAGCTCTGGCGGTCAGTTCATTGACCACAGGCGCATCAAGCGTGCTGGCGACGGCACGACCTTCGCTGATGAAAGTCGCTTCAGCAGCGGTTGCCTGGCTGATCTCAGCGAGAATCTCACGGTCGATAGCGAAGCCGCTGATCACATAGCCAAGAAGTGTCCCATCCGTTTGCCTCCCAAAATATAGAGGACGCACCGAGCAAGCATAGAGATGATCTCCATCGACGAGATAGTGCGTCGCCGATGAACCGAGCAGGGTGTGAAGGCCGGCGAGAAGATTTGCATTCGAGCCAGTATGATTTTTTGTGTAGGCTGTGACCATATGCCCCTGGTTGTCGGCCAGGGCGAACAGGTCGTTGCCGCTGACCCTCCAGAACTCGACGCCCGCATCTTCAATGGTGCGCCGGTCGCTGGTAGTCATCAGCGCCTTGAGGCTGGGCAGGTCTGCCAGCAAAGCGTTCTCGCGATCGAGAGAACTCAGTCGCTGCATTTGCAGGTTCTGAAATGTAGCTACAGAGTGAGCCAGGTCCGAAGTGAGATTGTCGGTTACCTGCGCCTGCATCCGATGGCGAACGATTAAAAGGCTGCAGAAGGTTGCGCCCGCGACGATAAGCGCGGTAGCCGCAACCAGCAGCATGCGTGTCTTAATCCCTCTCCTTTCACGCATGCACCGGCTCCTGATCGATCATCGCAGCGCTCTTTAGTTCACCGAGGATCTACGGAACAAATTTATAACCTGCTCCGTAAATTGTTAGTAGATGTTGCGGGCTGGCAGGATCAGGTTCGAGCTTTTGACGCAGCTTGAGAATCTGATTATCGACGGTGCGGGTCGTCGGGTAAGAATTATATCCCCAGACCTCATTGAGGAGTAACTCACGACTGAGTACCCGCTCCGCATTTTCTGTAAAAAATTTCAGCAGCTTGAATTCATGCGAGGTGAGAACGACAGCCGAGCCGGCGCGAACCGCCGTCATCTTCTGGAAGTCGAGTTCGCAGTCGCTGAACCGGTACACCACCGGCTGCGAAGGTCGGCGGCGCCGTCGGATCGCGGCCTGCACCCGCGCCATAAGCTCACGAGGACTGAATGGCTTGGTTACATAATCGTCCGCACCTAATTCGAGAAGCAGAACTTTATCGACCACCTCAGTGATCGCGCTGAGAACGATGACCGGCGTATCGCACGCAATCGACTTCATAGTCTGGCAGAGTTCTCGACCTGAAATTTGAGGAAGGATGAGATCGAGCACCACGGCTACGGGGCGGTGAGCCCGAAACAAATCAAGTCCGGTTTGACCGTCACCAGCGACCTCGATCGAATAATTCTCCTCTGCGAAGAGCCGCCTCAGAACTTTCTGCATGCGTGGATCGTCTTCGACGACCAGGATAGTGCCAAGTTCAGGCTTTGGCGCCAAATCCTCTCGCCCACCCATCAGCATTTCCGTTTCGCTCACCATATTGTTCATTCTGCTCCCTTAATTAGACCGTTAACAAGCCAAGAGGTGGAAAGTGACAATCCTTTGACAATTTCTACGAGTGGGAAACTACTCCCGGTTTATTTGTGTGATCGGCGGCCTTCAATCGCTCCGCAACGCCGGGCACCCTGGCGAAGGGGCGAGTGAAAGCCGGACTGCGACTTGACGAAGTAAAAGTAGCAGCAACAACACCATAGATCCGCATGTACTGGTTGGCGACGACTGTGGGTGACAGCTTTGGGAGAGCGATGGGCGATGGCCGCCTTTCCTTTACGGCGTCGCAGACAGCGCTGGCAAAAGCCTCAACCTGCTCCGGTCCCAGGGCGACGAATCGGCACAGGTTTGCTCCCAGTTCACGGAAGGCCGGGATATCGGAGCAAACGACCCGGCACCCGGCAAGCAGAGCCTCCGCGACGGGTAATCCGAATCCCTCGATGACTGACGGAGCCAGGAGCACCTCGCAATTCCGGTAACACCATTGAAGCTCGGAATCTGTGATTCCGCTCGTGAGCATTACGTGTTGCCTGAGGCCGGACTCGTGGATGTAATGGTAGATCTGGGCTGTTTCCGGCCCAGACATTCCCACAATCAGCAATCGGCTTGGGGAAGTGATGCGTTGGCTCGAAAGTAGCTCTTTGAAAGTCTGCAAAAGCAGCAAAATATTTTTATTGCGCCGATGTTGCGCAACGCACAGAAAGAAAGGATCTCCGGCCCAGTCGTCGAGGAAAGACGGCTTGACGGCTGCCACCGAGGGCTCAACACAGTTATAGACCGTGACAGCCTTGTTCGAAATTGCTTGAGGCATACGCGCCGTGAGGCTCAGCCGCGTGCTCTCAGAAACGCATGCAATGGCATCGGCAGAACGCACACACTCCTGCAGTACAAGACGATTGAAGAAGACCTTGGGAAATCCGAAGTTCTGCGGGATGTCGTACGGATAAAGATCGTGGAGGGTCACGACGACGGGGCAATCGAACGCCCGCTTTTGAATCGGGGAAGGATACGCGATATGGACTACGTCTGCCTTAAGCTGTGCGGCGATCGCAGGAAGCTGCCGGTAATACCAGAGATTTCGATGCAGTGTACCGGGACGCAGCGAGACGGAGTGAACGTGAAGCCTGGAATCTCTGCGCGACACCGCTTCGCACACGTACTTGTACTCCCACGGAGAGACGAGAAGGTGGACCTTTGTAACGTCTGAGCGCGTGAGCAGACACCGAACCACGTTGGCTGCATGCCGAGACACTCCGGACATGTGAGTATTCGAGGAAACAGCTGCGATAACGACTCTCATGATTTCTGAGCCTCCGAACTCGAGAAACAAACCCGGCAAATAGCGGTTGATCAGGCGCCATGGAATCTCATGCAGGCACCTCCGCGCGTCTCAATTCTTCGTGAAGGATTGAACCGACTGGCACGATGAGCCAAATGGGTAACGAGAGGTCGAAGACTTCCGTGTCAGCAAACCCTCGCACGATGATGAAAACCATCAAGCCTATAAAAAGGGTTTTCATCCTGCCTGATGGAGCCATGCGGATCTCGCGCACGACTGACCCATACAGACCCACCAGCATGACCACGCCGGCAACTCCGTAGGCGTAGAACTGCTGCAGCAGTTCGTTGTGTGCGTGCCTTGCCTCGAATACTCCAAACGCGGGAATCACTTTCCAGACTGAATGAAAGCCATGTCCAATCCACGGCTGCTGCAGCGCCTCATTGAGGATGTACGCCCAGATTCCGATGCGCCCAGTTAGAGTCTCCGATTGGTTGCCGGCGTTTGTGTAAACGTCGTAATAGGCGCTGAGCAGGCCCCAAAACACTGCGACGATTGCCAGCGCCGCGCAGACCAAACCTATTTTGGCCTTTCTGCCGATCGACCGATCCATTACGAGCAGAACAGCCTGACCCAACACGAATGCCAGGATGGTTGTTTTGCTCAAGCTGCGAAGGAGGGTAATCGCGAGGAAGCCCGCGGGAATTGCCCAGCCCTTCTCGCCTCTGCGCATCAGGTACTGTGCGAGAAAGAATGCGAAGGCGCATTCCCAACCGATCTGGTTCGGGCCCAGGAATTCCTCGTCGCCGAGTCGCAGATCAGATTGAGCGGGAAGGCACCAGGCGATGGTGGCCATGGTGCAGGTGCCCCAGACGTATCCCCGCATCAGGGCGGCCGACGTCAACTCAATTGATCCCAAGCGAAGCAACATGACGACCATCGCGGTGTCGCAAAATATGGCAGACCAAAAGGCGGCTGCGGCCGGCAATGAAGCTGTGCTACTCCAGAAAAGACTGCAGCCCGAGAAGCCGAGAAAAACGAGTACCCAGCGAAAGCTTGTGACCGGCAAGAACGAGGCAAATGTTCGCGATCCAGGTCCGACCGAATTGAAGGCCACGACACCAAAGAGGATGAAACTGAGCGCAAGGCTCGCGGCAGCACCCGCCTGTGGTCCAGCCCCGACAACGCGAACAGATAGCAGCACTGAAAACAGACGGAAAGCAAAGAAGAAACCAACGAGCGACGGCAAGAAAGCTGCGGTCCGGACGGCAGCATCGTTGCGCTCGATAGAGAGGGAAGCAATCATTGCGGTCCACCCTTGCGCTGTCTCACCTTGAGAATCATGCTGCGCACGTCGTTCGCGATTTCCTGTCCAAGCGCTTT
>ODAK010004549.1_pt1 | contig 14166 bp, 9 predicted proteins | sample 1539591 | NCBI WGS metagenome assembly ODAK01 (sample SAMEA3539303, study PRJEB22396) | soil metagenome | biome: tundra; feature: field; material: soil | place: USA | collected 2010-05 | depth 0.15 m | reverse complement strand
GAGGTAGTCGTCGCCGATATCTCGATTCCCACCGCCGCCATCGAAGACGAAAACATCGCGCTGGCTCTGACGACGCCTTCCGATGTCCGCCCGCATTTCGCGCCGCGCCTGGCCTCGACGCACAAGGGCACGTACGGCCATGTGGCCATCATCGCCGGATCGCCCGGCCGCAGCGGGGCGGCGGTTCTGGCCGCCCGAGGCGCGATTCGCAGCGGCGCGGGACTTGTGACTGTCGCCACCGATGCCGAGACCGCGAGGCTCGTCAATGCGGGATCGATCGAGTCGATGACCTATTCGGGAGATGACGTGATCGCATTCGCGAACGGCAAAGACGCGGTGCTCATCGGCCCCGGGCTTCCCGATGACAAGGCCAGCTACGCTCGCGTCCTCGGCCTGGTGGCCGCGATCGAACGTCCGCTCGTCGTCGATGCGTCTGCGTTGAACGCGTTTGCATCGCGCGCGAGCGAGATCAACCCCTCACGCCGGCCACGCGTCCTCACGCCGCATCCCGGCGAGCTGGCCCGTCTCCTCGGCACGACGGCGAGCGAGGTGAACGCGCATCGCATCGACGTCGCGCGCGAAGCAGCACGTCTCACCGGCTGCGTCGTCGTGCTCAAAGGTTTCCAGTCGCTGATCGCTGAACCGGATGGACACGTCAACGTCAATCCAACCGGCAATCCCGGCATGGCCACCGGCGGCATGGGCGACGTTCTCGGCGGCATGATCGCCGCGCTCCTGGCCCGCGGCATCGATCCGTTCGACGCAGCGATTGCCGCCGTCTACACCCATGGATTCACCGGCGACATGCTGAAAGAGGAAATGGGTGACACGGGTCTCGCGGCGCTCGATCTCGCCGAACGGATTCCACTGGCGATCAAACGATTGCGCGAAACGTAGGATCAGGCCTCACGCACCGCTTCGGCGAGCGCGCCACGCTCGAGCCAGTGCGCCACGAGCCGGCGCACGCGGAAGGAATCGCTTGCAAGTTGCCGCTCGCATTCGACGATGCTCGTGCCCGACGAGGCCTTGATCCACACCTCGCGCGCCAGCGCCGGATCCTCTTCCTCCTCAAGCGGCGTCGGCTTGTAGTTCGTCTTCATCAAAGTCATGTCGTCAGGAACGAGGGCGGTGAGGCGCTGCAGCTCATCGTTGCGGCGCATCCCTTCGAGAACCAGCCGCACGATTTCTTTGGGGACGGTGTCGCTGGCCAACTTGTCCGGAGGATACGGAACGAACGCAAACGTCCCCGCCATCGGACGTTCGAGGGTCTGGAAAAGAGCTTCCTCTCCCCGCAGGTGCCCCATCTGCGCATTGAGGAACTTCCCGTCGACGAAGACCAGCTTGGCCACGGCAACCTTCTGTTTGTTCGTGAGTGTGAGCATTCCCGAGGCGCCCATTTCCGCAAGCGTTTGCATCACCGACGGCAAACCGAAGAATTCGAGCTCGCCCGCGAGTGTCGCCGCCGTCTCGGCGCGTGCCACAACCTCTCCCGGCGACCACTTCGCGAGCACTTGCGCCGCCGCGCGGCCGACGTCGTGATCCGGAAAGCGTCGCGCAATGTCTCGAAAAAGATCCTCGGTCTGCTCGGATCGCGTTCCAGAAAGAGCCTCGACGAGACGAACGGTTGCCTCCTGTTTTCTGGGCAGGAGCCGGCCCAGAAGTTTCCCGGGGATCTCCTCGCGCAGCGCTTTGAGGAGGATATCGACCGTGCCTTCGTCGAACGAGAGATCGAACTGCCCGAGTGCAGCGAGCCGGCCCCGCGCATCGCCCAGCAGCGGACTGGCCTTCATCCCGTGCCGCGCGACCGTGAGCAGCGCGGCAGACGTTCCGATCCGCGCCAGCGCGCTGATGATGCGGTCGAGCAGCTTCCGCATTTCGCCAGCCGGGTACGCCGAGGTTTCTTCGCGAAGAAGCTTGGCCTCGAATTGAGCCAGCCGCGTGGTCAGCACCTTCGCCGCCGCCTCGGTCTTGATCAACCCGAGCGCAGTCGTGGCTTCCTTGATCACGTAAATGAGCTGACCAGGCTCCGAGGCTTTGGTCAGGCAATCGAACTCGCGCACGGCCGCCTCCTGCGAATCGCGCGGAATCCGATGCAGGAGATAGATGAGGTTGCGGAGGTAGTACGTGGCGTGCTCGGGCCTGCGCAATTCAAGTTCGAGCTCGTCGAGCGCGCTATCGCGACCGATCGCGCCGTACGCCTCGATGAAGGCGAGGAGCGAGCGTCTACGTTCGGCCCGCGGCTCTCTGCGCAGATTCTGAAAGAGTGTATGCAGTTGAAGCGTGGGAAAGAACTCGAGCGCGATCTTGACTGCGGCATGCTTCGATCGCGTCTCCGCATACTTTCGCAACTGCGCCGCGTTAATCATCTCCACAGCCTCGGCGCGAAACTGATCGACCGCTGCGATCTCGAGCTTCTTCTCTGCGATCGAGTCCTCCGCGAGATCGAGCATCCACAGCGCGGCACCGAGCGCGTTCTGATTGAATTTCTCGATCGCCGCGGTGACCAGCTCGCGAAATCGCTTCATGGCGACCTCTGAGCTCTCCGCAAGGTCGATGATCTTCTCCATCGCGCCCACCTGCGACGGCGGTCTCACGTTGGACCCGGGCAGCAGGCTCGCCACATCCCAGGAGGGCATCCCGCCGCCGAGGATGACGAAGACGTTTCCTTCGCCACCTCCCGCAAGCGGGCGGAGCTGCTCGAGATACTGATTCAGTTGCTGCGCGTTTTGCGATCGCGTGGCCGCCATCGCCAGGAGTTGCGCAATCGCCTGCGGCTCGGCCGGCGCTCCCTTCGATCCGGCTTCCGCTTTCTCCCGCGTCAGGCGATCGAAAATCAGCGAGAACTGTTTCGACAAGTGCATCTCCGGCGTCTCGACCGGCGTATTCAGTGCCGGCATCTGCGCCGGAGCGACGGTGTCCTGCAGCGAGGCGGTCGTCGCACGCGACATCCGCATCGTCGAGATGTCGCTCCGCAACCGATTGCGGTCCGGCTCAGGGCAAAGGCGTACGGCCACGCCCGTGGCCCGATCCAGATAGTTCGCCACCGCTTCGCGATCGAGCAGGTTCAGCTCACCCGTGACGTAGACCTTTTTCAAGGCAAGGAGAAGAAGATCCCGAGGCGCGACCGACTGCGACGTCTTCTCCGCTGTCCACGTCGCGACGAGCTGCATCAGGACGTCCGGCGGCTGCGCCATCAGCGTCGCCAGCGCGTACGACGCCGCAGACGGCGGAATCTCATCATCGAGATACCGCCGAAACATCGCCAGTGCCGCAACAACCGTTTCGCTCATTCCGTACGCCGCATCCGCCTGGTTGCTGGTCAAAACCGATCCATTTTCTCCCGGAAGCCGGTCATTCGAATTCCGCGGACAAATCCGCGCATCGCTGCGATTGGCTTGTCCGGCACCAACGTGATCACGCCACCCTTCGCGACGAACTCGAACTCCTGACCGGGGCGAACATCAATCTGGTCTCGGATTTCCTTCGGGATGACGATTCGATACTTCGATGAGACTCTTGTACGTGCCATGCTTCCTCCGCATCGGGCAACGATGAGTGATCGTAATACGGTCGGACGCGACAAACCGCGATAATCAGCGCTCGTGACCCAGTTCCTCTGCCGCACCGAATCCGAAACCGAAGCCGCCGGCCGCGCGATCGCACGCACGCTCGCGCCCGACGCCGTCGTCCACCTGATCGGCGATCTCGGCGCCGGCAAGACCTTCCTGGCCCGCGCCATCGCCTCGGAGCTAGGCGCGAATCCGCTGGATGTGGCGTCGCCATCGTTCGCGATCGTCCACGAATACCGGGTCGCAGGCCACGCTCCGATCATCCACATCGATGGCTACCGCCTCACCGATAACCGCCGCGAATGGCTGGAGATCGGAATCCCCGAATTGCTGCAAGGGCCGGGAGTGAAGCTGATCGAATGGCCGAAGGGCGCGTTCACGCAGTTCGAGGATGGGCATGTCGAGATCGCGATTCGCGTCGATGACGACGGAGGCCGCGTTATCGAGGTGAGCGACCGATGAAATCCGCTACGCTGGCGAGAGCGCTCATTCGAGCAACGCATGGTATGAAAGTCCCGGTCAATGACATGGAAGCCTCATGAGCGTCGAAAGAAATAGGCTTCTCTCCCTTATCGAGTTCTCTCAACAGTCCGCGCGTCTGCGGAGCAAGCCAGCCGCTACCGTTGCCTCACACGGTCTCTTCGCTCGATTCGAGCACGAGATCCAAGGGCTGCCGGGCATTCGAGTTAACGTCAGCGGCCCTGAAGACGAGGACGAGATTTGGCTTGCCGTTGAACGGCTGCATGAGACGAAGCCGCCGGACATTGCCAGCGCAGTATTGCGCCCCTGGGTGCAGATGACGCAGGGACCGACCGAAGAACCGCGGCTACGGGAAGCCACGGACGGTGCAAGCTTGATCGCAGCGGGCACCCATTGTTCGTCGGCGAAGCCGGAGCAAGGCAAAGCTGCCGTCATGCCCGAGGCGACGGTCGTTCTCTCCGACTACGAGAAGTTCTCCCTAGTCAAGGCCCAGTTCGCGACCTATCTCGACACGAAGTGGCGCCCGTGGGCCGAGGAAGAGAAACTCCGCCGCAGGACCATCCACCTTTACTCCCAGCTCTTCACGCTCAAGCAGCAGCTTGAGGGCAGCATTATCGAAGCGCAACTCGAGCTCGTCTGGGGCGTTGGCCTCGGCATCTGGAGTTCCAACGGCGCCACCGTGTCCTATCCGCTGATAGGACGGCTGGTCGAGATGTCGCTCAATCCTGTGACGGCCGAAGTGGAAATCCGGCCGCGAGATGTCGATGCGCGCATAGAGGTCGACTGGTACGCATCCGTCGATAACCCTGGCCTTGCCAACCTGGAGAAAGCGGCGAAGGAGTTCTTCGGAAAGGCGACGACTACGTTTTCGCCGTTCGACCGCGGCACCTTCGAACCTTTACTTCGCACAGCGGCCACGAACCTCGACGCGAACGGCATCTACTGGCCAAACGTAGTGCCGGCGGAGGACCGGACGCTTCCCAAGCCAGACGACAACCTCAAGGTCACTGACACGTGGGTGCTCTTTGCGCGTCCGCGCACCAACAACCTATTCATCCAAGACTTGGAAAAGCTGAAGAAGCAAGCCGAGGAAGCGGAGTCCTACCCGCCCGCTGTGGCTGCGATCGTAACCGACCCAGACACGACCAACGCGGTTGTCGAATTGCCAGCTTTCCGTGGTGTGTCCGACTCATATCAGTCAGAGCCCAGCATGAGCGGCAAGAAGCCGCGCGACCTCTATTTCCCTAAGGCCTTCAACGATGAGCAGGTGCGTATCGTCCAGCTGTTGGATGTTTCCGATGGCGTTGTCGTCCAAGGCCCGCCCGGCACGGGCAAGACGCACACAATCGCCAACGTCATCTGTCACTACCTGGCCGAGGGCAAGCGGTAGCTGGTGACCTCGATGAAGGACCCGGCATTAGCGGTCCTACAGGAGCAGCTTCCTGAGGAAATCCGTCCGCTCGCTATTTCGCTGCTGACGAGCGAACAGGATGGCATGAAGCAGTTCGAACATGCCATCCAGAAGATTGCCTCCGAGGTGCAGAGCCTCGATCGCACCAGCACCGCGAGAGCCATCAGCCATCTCGAGGAATCCATCGATGCCCTCCACGGCAAATTGGCAAGCACTGATCGCAAGATTGACGAATGGGCGAAACGGAACCTCGCCAAGGTCACTCTGGAGACCGAGGAAATCGATCCTCTGGACGCCGCGCACGAGGTGGTTCGGAACGCCGGTCAGTTCGAGTGGATTCCCGACTCTCTTGGAATCGCTCCCGAGTTCGCGCCGCAGTTCTCGGACACGGATGTTCTGCTAGTGCGCGAGGCAAGGCGTGCTCTGGGTCAAGACATTGACTACCTCGATTCGTCGTTGCCGCAGCTCGTGGAGTTTCCCGACTCCAAGGCACTGCTCGACGTCCACCAGGACCTGTCGCATTTTGAAAAGCTCAAACAGGGCGTAGAAACCGGCGTCGTTCCGGCGCTCGCTGATTCCAGCCAGCAGATACTCGCTCTCGCGCAAGAACTGCTCACCGACATCGAAGCACTGCAGCGCCTACGCGATGAGGTCGTGCAAGCGCGCCGTCCCTGGACGGTCACTATGCGCGACCGAATGCGGCGCCGTAGCAGTGACAACCTTCTGCCAATCCTGGAAGGCCTCGGCACCGAGCTTGAGCGAGCTGTCGAACATCAGAGGGTGTTTCTTGAGCGGCCGGTAACCACGCCAGCAGGCATCGAGCTTGATGCTGAACTCGTGGAGGCTGTGAAGAAGCTCGCTGAGGGAAAGCGCCCCTTTGGTCTGAAGGGGCTGATCGGCAAGTCAGTACAGAAGAAACAGCTGGACAGTATTCGTGTTCTCGGTAATTCCCCTTCCGGCGGCGAGAGCTGGAAGCACGTGTTCGAGCATCTGGCGTTGTCAAAACGCCTGCGCGAACTGTCCTTGCGCTGGAACGCGCTTGCCCTCGAGCTTCAGCTCCAAGCGGTACCCGCGGGACAAGCCGGGGGCTTGGCAGCCGCCCAGGAGCACGCCCTTTACCTCAAGGTGAAGGGCGTAGTGAAGGCGGAACGCGAACTCTGCGCCGCGGCTTCTCACGTGTTCCCGAACTGGGCCTATGCCGGCGACGTGTCAGATAACACGCAGCGACTGGCTGAACTGGAGAAGGCCCTGCGGCACCACCTAACCAAGAGCCGGCTCGCCAACGTCTGGGCCGCTAAGGAGCGTTTCCAGAGGGTGCTGCAAAGCCGCACTGGCCGCGTTATAGAGGACCTTCGACGATTCCTCTCCGAGACCCTGGGCAATCCTGAGATTGAAGACGCCCGGATGCAGGCTGAGTGGTCGGCGCTGATGGCTGAGCTATCTCGCGTGCTGGGTCTGGGCACGCATCTCACCGCCGTGCGCGATGTTTGCGGCAAGGTTGAGGCTTCTGGTTCTCCAAAGTACGCAGCTTCGCTCAAACAACCGCTTGAGGGAACGGTGGATGGCCTTCTGCCGGATAACTGGCGCAAAGCTTGGCGCTTGAAGCGCCTGGACACCTATCTTGAGTCGATTGACGCGCGAGAAGAATTGAAGCGGCTGACGAGGGACCGCCGCGAAGTGGAGGGCGATTTGTCGCGCGCCTATCGAGATATCGTGGTGAAGCGGACGTGGCTAAGACTCGCGGAGAATGCTTCGCCCAGCATCCGAGCCGCCCTTATGGCGTATCTCACAGCCATCAAGCGGTTCGGCAAAACGGGCAAAGGCAAAAGGGCGATATTCGCACGGGTCGAAGCGCGAACGGCAGCATCGCAAGCGATGCCTGCCGTGCCGTGCTGGATAATGCCCCACTACCGCGTGTCCGAATCGCTGCCTGCAGAACTGGGCTGTTTCGACCTCGTCGTCATCGACGAAGCATCGCAATCGGACTTCGCTGCATTGCCTTCGCTGTTACGGGCGAAGAAGGTGCTGATCGTCGGCGACGACAAACAGGTATCTCCCGAAGGTGTTGGCCTCGAAGTGGACAAGATGGCCGCTCTCATGGACCGCTTCCTGCGCGACCAAGTCGCGACCTACCGCGCTCAAATGTGGCCGAACAGCTCCATCTACGATCTGTTCAAGGTGGTGTTCGCCGGGAGCGCGGTCATGCTGAAGGAACATTTCCGCTGTGTAGGTCCTATCATCGAGTACTCCAAGCGCGAGTTTTACAATCACGAGCTGAGGCCGCTGCGCGTGCCAAAAGCCTCCGAGCGCCTTGACCCACCGCTTGTTGATGTAGTTGTGCAGGACGGGTATCGCAACGGCGACGTCAATCTGTCCGAGGCGCGCTTTATCGTCGATGAGATCAAGGCAATTGCGGCGGACCCTGACATGGCTGAGCGCTCCATTGGGGTGGTCTCGCTGCTCGCTGACAAGCAGGCTTTGGCGATTTGGGAGCGGCTAACGGATGAGCTCGGGCCGGAACTCATGCAACGCCATCGCATTGCGTGCGGCGATGCGCGCACGTTCCAGGGCAAAGAGCGCGACATCATGTTTCTGTCCATGGTGTCAGCGCCTAATCAGGTGGGTGGGACGCTCTCCGGGCTTATGTATGACCAGCGCTTCAACGTAGCTGCCTCACGCGCGAGGGACCGGATGTACTTGGTGCGCTCTGTGGATCTGGAGCATCTGTCACACGCGGACCTGCGCCGTGGCCTCATTGAACACTTCTACGCGCCCTTTGCGAAAGATGAGATGCGTGTAGAGGACCTGCGGAAGCTCTGCGAGTCGGGCTTCGAACGCGAGGTGTACGACGAACTCACGCAGCGTGGCTACTGCGTGACGCCACAAGTCCAAGCCGGCCCGTATCGCATTGACATGGTAGTTGAAGGGCACAACGATGCTCGCCTTGCAGTCGAGTGCGACGGCGACAAGTACCACGGCCCGGACAAATGGGCCGACGACGTGCGGCGCGAGCGCAACCTTATGCGTGCTGGCTGGGGAGTGTTCTGGCGGTGTTTCGCGTCCGCGTTCATACGCCGTCGGAAGGAAGTGCTCGGGGACCTCTTGAGGACGTTGGCCGAGCGCGGTATCGAACCGATTGGGGCCGAAGGCGCGCCGAGGAGCGTGCATACCGAACACCGCGTCGTGTCCTCGGTCTCCAAACCGCCGAATCAACCCGAAGTCTGGCCCGCTGAAGGTCCCGTAGGCCTCCGGGCACCAAAACCCGATGCCCCGTCGATATCATCCATCTCCCCGGGGAAGGTCTTGCCCCGACCGGCAGAGCCGCGCCGTTTCGATTCCGACGCCGTGAGGACGGAAGATCCCGCAGTCCGGCCAGAATTCGATGATGGAGATACTTCAGAGATTCCGACAACAACGCCAGGCACGGATCAATTAGATGCTTTGAATACTGTCAAATCCCTCGCAGGGATCGAGGCAAACGAGCTTCACCAGCCCACAACACAGGTCAAGGAGGGAACGCCAATGGAATTCGTACTCAAAAAAGAGAAAGAGACACCGGGCACGTGGAGATTCAAGGAAGACAAGGATGAACGCCCGCTGACCATCTATCTGACTAAGGATCAGGTCAGTGAACTCGGTAACCCGACATCGATCATTGTCACTATAAAAGCAGCGTAGTAACGGGAGCCATTCAAGAGGAGCAGGCGCCACGATCAATCGAGGAGATTTCATCGAGCGAGCTGCAAGTTGCAGCACTGTACTTGGCGGAACGGCACAGTTTGCCATCCGGCAGTGATGAGCATTTGCGCGCCGCCTTGGAGTCTTTGATCTCAAACGGCTGACCGCGCAGGTCGGCACGACGTTGCTGGAAGTCCTAAAGGGTTCCCCTACGTGGACGAGTTTCTGAGGGATATGCGCAAATAGCGGGTGCTGTGAGTGGGCATCGACGACGATGACCCACTCGGGATGCCTCGAGTACGTTCCTCTTGGGAAAGACAGACTGCCGCGCCGTCAGCGAGCAGCACTGACACGATGTGCATGTGGATGCATTCCGAGAAGGCAGACTCACCGCGTTACAACCGCGCGAAGGTGGCTCGTTCCCCGGTCGAGATCGTCGAGCACTTCGTTGATCGCTTGCGCTTCGAGTGGAACGCGGCGGGTGATTGCGGATGAGAGGTCGATGTCGCCGCGGCGGGCGAGGTCCATCAGTTCGGGGAGCTCGGTGAGGAGGTGGTCGGAGCAGCCGATGATGCGGCGTTCGCGGGTGAGGACGTCGGAATATGGGTCGAAGGTGAACGGCTCGGGGCCGAGGGCGACGAGGACGAGACGGCCGCCGGGGGCGAGTGATTGCAGTGCGGCGAGACGCGGCGATGCGATGCCGGCGAGGTCGAGAACGACATCGGCTCCATGCCCGCCGGTGATGCGCCTGATCTCGTTGGCCAGATCGTCGCGCCGGGCGTCGATACCGACGGCGCCGAGGGCTGTGGCTGCCGCGAGTTTCTCGGGGACAACGTCGATTGCCGTGATCGAGCTGGCTCCAAACGCGCCGGCAAGTCGCAACGCGGAGACGCCGAGACCGCCGAATCCGATGATGGCGAGCGATTCGCCGGGTTGCAGTCCGGCCAGCCGCAGCGCGTGGTAGACGGTGGCGGTCGAGCACATCATCACCGCGGCCTCATCGAACGAAATCGACGGCGGAATGAGCACCGCGTTGCGAGCGGGGATGACGATCCACTCGGCGAACCCGCCATCGCGCTCCTTTCCAAACATCTCGCCGTGAGCGCAGAACTGCTCGCCGCCTCGAATGCAATCGGCGCATTTGCCGCAGGAAACGAGGTAGTGCACAGCGACGCGATCGCCGACTGCGACGTTGGTGACGTCGTCGCCGATTTCGAGAACGACGCCGGCGATTTCATGGCCGAGGGTCAGCGGGAGCGCGACGCGGCCACGGCCGGCGCGGTAGTGCGCGTCGCTATGACAAATCCCGGCGGCGCGGATCTCAACGATGACTTCGTCGGACGCGCACGCAGGATCGGGGATCTCCTGGTCCTCGAGGGGCTTGGCGGGTTCAATCAAGCGAACGGATTGCATTTCGGGAACATACACCGGTCACGCGGAGACGCGGAGCAGCGGAGAAAACCCTCCGTATCTCCGCGTCTCCGCGTGAAATGCCTTTATCCGGTGAACTTGTACCCCAGCCCGTGCACGGTCACGATGTACTCAGGCTTCGACGGATTCGCTTCGAGTTTCTGCCGCAGCGAGGCCACGTGCACGTCGACAGTCCGCGTGACCGGCGTGGCGTCGTAGCCCCACACTTTGTCGAGCAATTCGTCACGCCCGACGACGGCGCCGCGGTGCTCGACGAAGTAGCGGAGCAGTTTGATCTCCAGCGTCGACAACTCCACCGGCGCCCCTTCCCTCCTCACCTCGGCGCTGCGAAAGTCGACGTGGATCGGGCCGAAGGCAAATGAGTCGGAGGCGTTCGCGGCCATTGTTCGGGAGCGGCGCAGCAGCGCTTCGACGCGCGCGAGAAGCTCCATCATCTCGAAGGGCTTGGTCAGGTAATCGTCAGCGCCCAGCTTGAGTCCGACGACGCGGTCGACGACCTGGCCGCGCGCGGTGAGCATCAGGATCGGCGTCTGGATTCCGCGCTGGCGAAGGTCGCGGCAGACATCGAAGCCGTTCTTTTTCGGCAGCGCCACGTCGAGCACGATCAGGTCGAACGGCAGCCGCGTTCCCGCGGCCAGCGCGGACTCGCCGTCGCTCTGCACGTTCACCGCATATCCCTCCGACTCGAAGCGGTCGCGGAGTGTGAGGATCAGGCTCTCTTCGTCTTCGACCAGCAGGATGCGCCGCTGCAGCTCAGGCATGCTGCGCGATCTCCGAAACCGGCTCGGCGACGGAGCATGCCGGTAGCCGGAGGGTGAACGCCGCGCCATGCTCCCTGCGTCGCTCGGCGGTGACGCTCCCTCCGTGCGCGGCAGCGATCTGCTTGACGATGGTGAGGCCGAGGCCGCTGCCGCGTACGCGATCGGCCCCACGCCCGCGGTAGAACGGCTCGAACAGATGCGGCAGGTCGCGCGCAGCAATCCCCGCGCCCCGATCTTCGACGCGAATGACGACGCTTCGTTCGTCAGCCGACGCGCTGACCGCCACCCATTTGCCTGACGCACCGTGGCGAACGGCGTTGGCGATTAGATTCTGGACCGCACGAGCGAGCGACGCGGCGTCGCCTTCGACGAGGGGCAGCCCGCGATCGACGTGCGTTTCCATCACCACGCTTTGCTCCTCAGCCATCCACCGGCACGCCGCAACCGCCTCTTCAATCACGACATTGATGTCGACCGGCGCGTGCGACAGTTTGCGGCGCGACTGCATGCCGCCGTAAGCCAGAACCTGGCCGATCATCTCGGTCAAACGCCGCGACTCCTTGACGATCGCGGTGCCGTACCGCACCACTTGCGATTGCTCGGTCACGATCCCGTCGGCCAGATTCTGGCCGGCCGCAGTGAGCGCAGCGACCGGCGTGTTGAGCTCGTGCGTGACACCGGCAACGAATTCGAGCTGCTGCAATCGCAATCGTTCGGCGCTGCGAAGCATCGCCACGAGCGCGAGTACCGTGCCGGCGAGAACGGCCAGGATTCCACCGGTGAGCATCAGATTGCGGCGGCGCGTCGCGCCCACTACTTCTTCGAGCGAGCCCGCATGGTGCCGCACCTGAAGCTGCCAGACCGCCGGATGAACCTGCGGCTCGCGCAGCAGCACGGGGCTATCGAAGGGCTCACGCCGCAGCGCGCGCACGCTGAAGATCGGCAGCGTCAAATCGGCGCGAAACGGCGCCGTCGAATCGTCCGAGCGATAGAGGAGATCGCCGTTGTCCGTCGCGACGATGGCTACTTCGTACTGACGGCCCGCCGGCGTATCAAAGTAGCGGTGCGTCAAGTCGGGCAGCAGGACGCGCGCGATGTAGTCGCGATCGAGCTCGACGATCGTGTAGGCCGGGCACACCGGACCGCCGGCTGGCGGCGCGAACTCCATGTGCGGCATCCCCATCGCCGCGCGATGGATGGCCATCATCTTCATGCGCTCCATCCCGCCGCACGGCACGACGAGCGCGGTCACGCGCGGAATCAACGGCGGCACGGGACGGCCACCGGCAAATTCGGCGGCGATCATCGGCCGCAATTCACTAAGCGAGGCAGGCCAGGCGACGGGACGGAGGCTGCGCGTCGCCGGATCGACGAGCTCGATCTTGTCGACTCCGTTTGGAGGCACGAAGTAGATGGCCTTCACGATGCGCGGATCGCGCGATGAGGCTGACCATTCGTCGTAGATGCGCAGCAGATGGTCGGGCGTCGCTTCCGGAAGTGGCATCTGGAACGCGACGAACATCCGTGTGAGCTCGTGATCGAAGTCGTCGCCGTAGTGATGCGCGGCGAACTCGATGCCTGCGCGCATCCGCTGGCGCTCGGCATCGGCCATCTCGCCGATCCAGCGATACTGCAGCGCTCCAAGCACGACGAGCGCCGCGCCCAGGACTGCGAGCGAGATCAGCGCCGCGACGGCGTTGCGGCTGCCTTTCATGCGGTCGAGTCTAGCATCCGCATTTGCGCGGAAATCGCTGCTGGAAGCGGGTTTTACGTTTCTTACAAACAGCTTGCGTGCCGTTGATCACTCCGAGGCGTACGATGCGTACATTGCCCAGCGAAAGGAAACACAAAATGAAACGAATCGTCATCGCACTCTTGATCACCATCGTCGCAGTCGCCGCATTCGCGCAGGAGCCGGAACATCCCGGCATGATGAAACACCGTCTCGCCATGGGCATGGGCCCGGGTAGCGACGAGCTGGCTACCGCACTCAACCTCTCCACCGATCAGAAGGTGCAGTGGGACGCTATCCACTCGCAACTGGCAGCGTCGGTGAAGCCGCTGTTCGGCCAGCATCAGGCGGCCGAGCAGCAGTTGCAGGCTCTCGTCGAAGCGTCGAATCCTGACCCGACCGCCGTCGGCACGCAGTTCCTGGCCATGCGCGCCATCGACAAACAGATTCAGGCTGCACATGAGTCGACCCACGCCAAACTCACCGCGATCCTGTCGCCCGACCAGAAGGCGAAGTTCGACGCCATCCACGCCAAGATGGAGAACGGCGAGCATGGGCCGATGATGATGATGCGTCATCACGACGGCGCGAACGAGTAGCTCGATCCGCACGCAACGCTCAGGGCCGCCGCCTCGGCGGCCCTTTTTTTGACAGAATCAGCGGCATGAACGAGCCGCCCATCACCCCCGAGCTCATCGCATCGCACGGACTCAGCCCCGACGAGTACGCACGCATCGAGCAAATCCTCGGCCGCGCGCCGAACTACACCGAGCTCGGCATCTTCAGCGTGATGTGGTCGGAGCACTGCTCGTACAAATCGTCGCGCGTGCATCTGCGGACGTTCCCGACGACGGGGCCGCGCGTGATTCAGGGACCAGGCGAAAACGCGGGCGTCATCGACATCGGCGACGGCTGGGTGGCCGCGTTCAAGATGGAGTCGCACAACCATCCGTCATTCATCGAGCCGTACCAAGGTGCGGCCACCGGCGTCGGCGGCATCCTGCGTGACATCTTCACCATGGGCGCGCGCCCGATCGCCTGCCTCGACTCGCTGCGTTTCGGTGCGCTCGATGCGCCGCGTATGAAGTATCTCGTCGACGGTGT
>ODAK010004547.1_pt1 | contig 14168 bp, 14 predicted proteins | sample 1539591 | NCBI WGS metagenome assembly ODAK01 (sample SAMEA3539303, study PRJEB22396) | soil metagenome | biome: tundra; feature: field; material: soil | place: USA | collected 2010-05 | depth 0.15 m | reverse complement strand
TTGCAGTCGAGGCCCTCGCGACGCGCCGGCTCGGTCCGAATTTGAATCAGTAGTGCTAGCCCGGCTGCAGCACGACCTTCTCGAGTGGTCGCGCTTCTCTAGAAACATCTCGTACGCGCGCGGCGCATCCTCTAGACTCATGTGGTGGCTGATGACAAAACAGCTCGGCAGCGCCTAGCCCCAGCGCCAGATACCCAAGCGGCCGAACGAGTGTCGATTTCGAATTGTGGTCATTCCGATTCTTCATGACAGCTCACAGTTTTTCGTTAGCGTAACGGGGTCCGCCGAAGGTAACGTCGAAACGGCGCGCGGCATGGTTGATTCGTTGCTTTCAGGCGCCGGAAGTACAGCAAGTGCTATGCCGTCTGCACCGTTCGTCGAGCACGGGGGGCTGGGTCCCACAACCGGATTCCCCCGCGGATCGCATTGGTGTTCTCGCCCAAGCGGACGTCCGGCGGCAATTTGTGCAATAGCCGTGCGTTGCCTCCGCCCAATACGACGTAGTCCGCCTGGAAAGCCGCCTTGAGGCGACCGACGACGTCGCGGACATACCGCCGCCATTTCTTCTTGCCGAATCGCTTGAGGCCGGCCAAACCAACGTAATCTTCGTACGTGCGATGCTTCTTGTAGGGAAGGTGCGCAAGCTCCATGGGCACGAGCGTACCCTCGACGACGAGCGCACTGCCAAGCCCGGTCCCAAGTCCGAGGAAAAGCATGCTACCACCGTCGTAACTACCGAGCGCCTGCATGGCAGCGTCATTGACGATGCGGATCGGGCAGTTGAAAACCTGGGCGAAGTCAAACGCCCTCCAGCCGCTGCCGAGATTGTAGGGCTCGCGAACGATCCGTCCGTGCACGACAGGCCCTGGGTACCCGATCGAAACGTGGTCGTAGCTCCAGCTTGTAACAAGCTTGCGCACGCCCTTGGCCACCTGCCGCGCGGTCATCGCGGGACCGGAGGAAAATTCGATTCGGTCCTCGCGATTGCTGGCGGCGAGCTTCACGTGCGTTCCACCGATATCGATGACGAGAATATTCATGGCGTGCGTTCGCCAGCGAGGCCAGGCTTGCTTCCGTCGGGAGGAGACATGACACAGCTGGAATCGATCAAGAGCGTCACGACAGTGGTCGCGGATACGGGGGACATCGAAGCCATCGCCAAGTATAAGCCCCAGGACGCCACGACCAATCCATCCCTTCTATTGAAAGCTGCTCCCATGCCACAGTATCGGCATTTGGTCGATGAAGCAGTTCGCTTTGCCCGCAAGCGCGGTGGAGACACGAAGGCGAGGGCGACGTCATTCATGGATCGGCTCGCCATCGATTTTGGGTGCGAGATCCTGAAAATAGTCCCGGGCCGCGTGTCGACGGAAATGGATGCCACGCTGAGCTTCGATACCGAAGCTGCCATTCAAAAGGCGAGGCATCTCATCGAGCTCTACGAGACCGCCGGGGTTTCTCGCGATCGCATTCTCGTCAAGGTGGCCAGTACCTGGGAGGGTATCCGCGCCGCTGAGCGCCTGGAAAAGGAGCGCATCCACTGCAACATGACTTTGCTCTTCAGCTTCGCGCAAGCGGTTGCCTGCGCCGAGGCCCGAGCTACGTTGATTTCGCCTTTCGTCGGTCGCATCTACGATTGGCACAAAAAGGCGCGCGGTGGCGAAATCCCCATCGAGGACGATCCCGGCGTGGCTAGCGTGAGGCGCATTTACAACTACTACAAGAAGTTCGACTACAAGACCCAGGTCATGGGTGCCAGCTTCCGCAAAGCCGAACAGGTGTTGGCCTTGGCAGGCAGCGACCTTCTGACAATCAGTCCGGAGATCCTTGAACAGCTGGACAGTCGGGAAGGAGAAGTTCAGCGCCAATTGCGTGTCGAGGATGCCAAGGCATCGGATGAACGTCGCTTGCAACTGAATGAAGCAACGTTTCGCTGGATGCATAACGAAGATGCCATGGCGACCGAAAAGCTGGCCGAAGGCATTCGCATTTTCAGTGCGGACGCTCGAAAGCTGGAAGGCTTGGCCGAGAAGGAATTGTCTCAATCGGGCTCCTGAGAAGAGCTACTTTTGAAACGGATCGGCGTCATCCGACTTCGATGCCGGCCGCTCGGCTGTCGGCGCCCCCGTCGTCGCCGGCGCAATCGTCGATTCGGGCAGACGTGGAGGACTCAGTCCATTCCGCTCGAACGGGCTGGGACGCGGGACTCTATTCGGCTCCTGCGGCGACGGATTCGCTGCGGACGTCGCGGCACCCGCAATCGAGTCGTCGTCCGACATCGCCGGAATCAGCGCATTCGTCTCTGGGGACCACACGTAATTGTCGCGCGGATGCTGTCGGTGATGCGCTTGGCGCTTGGCGACGCTCTCGCTGCTCGCTTTTTCCGCCTCGTGGGAGGCACGGCGATCCGGCGCACCCTCGGTGCGGTCAACAGTCGCGGTGTCCTCTTGGGCAAGCCCAGCCTGGCGTTGCTCTTGCCGAGAAGCTTCGTCTCGAGTCTTCTGGGGCGCAGCTGACGGTTGCGCGGTAGGCGATGGCGTCGGCTGTACGATGGCTGGAACTGGAACAGGGCCCGGTGCGGGGGGAACCGCGGACGGAGTTGGCGGAGTTGTTGGAGGCGACGGTTGCGACAGTTCAGTCGGAAGCGGCGTCACCTGCGGATGCATTGGCTGTGAGTTGGTTGGCGCAGCGGGTTGAGCCTGCTCACTCGTCGCCGCGGAAGAAGGCGAGGCCTTGAACAGAGTGAGGAAACTGTCGAGCCGGTTCCCAGTCTTCAAAAGTTCGGAAGCACCGACTCCCAAGCCCACCACGAGAAAGATGGCGAACAGAGAGAGGGCAACCATGGCGCCTCGCTGACGCGGGACTTTGTCTATGGAGCCGCGTCGGCGCTTGGGCTCCGGCTCGTCGTCGGGTGGAAGAATGACGTCCTGCCACTGTTGCGCCTCATGTTGTTCACCTTCGACGAAGAAGCGTTCGGTTGTCCGCCCAAATGGGATTTGCCTGTTGAGCGGAATCCCGATCATAAGTGGCGTTATGGTTCGTTTTCTTTCGGCTCGCATACCCGCTACGCCAGCGAGAACCGTGCCAGGTGTCCGTCTCCGCTTGGCGCTGTCAGCCTGTGGCAGCTTCCGGGTGTTCGACACCGAAGACACGCTTGAGCACGCTGCGAGCTGCCCAGTAGCCGCACATTCCGTGCACGCCACCGCCTGGCGGTGTCGATGACGAACAAATGAATATGTTCGTCGCAGGGGTCGCGTAGGGGTCCAGGCGCATGACGGGGCGAAAGAACAGTTGCCCAACGTCCGATATGCCGCCGCCGATATCACCGCCTACGTAATTGGCGTTATAGGTTTCCATCGCCTGGGAATCGCGGGCGGAACGTCCAAGAATCGACCCGCGAAAGCCGGGCGCGTAACGTTCAATGTGGTCTTCGATCCGCCGTGTCATGTCGACACGAGAGCCGCTTGGAACATGACAGTAGGCCCATGCCGTATGGGCTCCTTTGGGAGCGCGCGTAGGGTCGAAACGGCTGGGTTGGACGACCAAGGTAAAAGGTACCTTGGCCGTGCCCCCCTCGTGGACGATGGCCTCGGCGCGGTCGACCTGCCTGAGACCGCCCGAGAGGTGGACGGTGCACGCTCGCGCGCAGGCCGCATTCGCCCAAGGAATAGCGTCGCGCAGGGCCCAGTCCAGTTTGAAAACGCCTGGACCGTAACGAAAGCGTTCAAGACGTCGTCGATAGCCGTTCGGCAATGCGTTGCCGGCGATAGAAAGGAGCTGCTTGGGCGTGATGTCGAAAACGTAGGCACGCGCCGGCGGCAAGTCCGCCATGCAACGGATTGGCTGGTCGAGCACGAGGTCTCCGCCAAGACTGCGCAAACAGGCGACCAGCGCACGCGTTATTGCGTGGGATCCCCCGCGCGCTATGGGCCAGCCGACGCGGTGACCGGCGGCAGCCAACACCAGCGCAAAGGCCGACGTCGCCATGGCATTGAGGGGTAAGGCGGCGTGCGCAGCGAGTCCTGCTAGCAGCGACGGTGCCGCCTTGGTGTAAAAGTGTCGAAAGACCAGTCCCTTGATCGACGTTAGGCCGGACCATCCAAAGCGCGCGAACAAAATGGGCGATGACGGCAGTCGCAGCGGCCCGAGCAACATTTGCATAAGCCCGTCGAAGCGGTCGACGAGAGGCGCCAGCATTGCCCTGTATGCTTTGCCGTCCGAGCCAAGCTGCTCTGCCGTCGCATCGAGCGAGCGTTCGAGCGTCACAACGCTGTTCTCGTCGATGACATGAGCGAGCGGCGTCGGTGATTCGATCCATTCGAGACCGAAGTTCTCGAGACCGAGGGTTCGGAAGAACGGAGAGCCGACGCCTAGGGGATGCACAGTCGAACAGACATCGTGGTGAAAGCCGGGGAGGGTAAGCTCCTCGGTGCGCGCACCTCCACCTGGCGAGCCTTTCGCCTCCATGACCAGCGTTGAAAGGCCCGACCGGGCCAACTCGACGGCCGCGGAAAGTCCATTCGGTCCCGAACCGACGATGATGGCATCGTATTTCGCTGTCACCGATCCCTGCATTTCCTGGATTGGGCTGCTGCAATGTCGATGCCGCCAAGAACCGCAGAGCTGCGACATCTGCGGGCGTAAACGTCACGGTCTTCTATGTTACAGGCCTGTGCATGGCGTGGCGCCAGGGGAACGCTGGTCCTCGTACAGCGACTAGGCCGGACGCTCGCGCAGGGCTCCGGCACGGAAGGTGCCCGGACCTACTGCAGACGCATGTCGCGCCGACCAAGGAGTAGGCGATGGATAACAAGCGAGTCGAAGAGCTGGTCCTGCAATCGCTCGAGCAAGAGATAGAGGGTGAACGCATTTACGACACGGCACTGGAGTGTGCGGTCAATACAGATTTGCGAAACGAATGGGCGAAGTATTTGGACGAGACCAAGATGCACGTCGCAGCGCTCATGCAGGTTTGTGAAGCGCTGTCTATTGATCCGGATAAGGAGACCACGGGCCGGGCGGTAGTTCGGCATGTGGGAGCGGCACTGGAAGAAGCGATGAAGCTTGCCCAGTCGGGCGGCGATGCGACAACCGCGGAGTTGGTGGCGTCCGAGTGCGTGGCAATGGCAGAGACCAAAGACCACCAAGAGCGGGAATAGAAGAGCGAGAATAGACGATTCCGAGCGTCAGCGTTGCGCTTCCGAGGTAATGACCAGGCGCCAGGGGAAGAGGCGCTCTACCCGATAGGTGTCGCCAAGACGCGCCTCTTGGCAGGCCTCGTGCAGCTCGGTAGCACGAAAGCCCTTGCGAATCGAAAGCCGGCCGTCCGAAAAGGCGAAGCTGCGGTGAAAAAGTAAGCCGGCGACGACCGTGAACAGCGCATAGGCCATCGGCGAGCGATCCAGATCGTTGATGAGCAGCCGCCGCCTTTTCAATTGCGATAGCCTTCGCAGAAACGGAGCCAAGTTGTCAGGCTCGACATGGTGAAGCACGTGGTTGCAGAAGACATAGTCGAAGGTTCCGCCAACATGCTCGAGGCTGCTTACACTGAACCGCAGGTTGGGCTCGTCGGCGAAGCGTTGCCGGGCATAAGCGATGGCCCGCGGATCGCGGTCGATTCCGACCAGCTGAAGGTTGACCTTGGCCCGTCTGCTCATGCGCGCGAGCTGGGCCAGGACATCGCCGCCCCCGCAGCCAACTTCTAGTACACTCGCCGGGGTACCCATCGCCCGCGCGTGCTCGACGATAGTACGGCGAAGCAGGCTGTTCATGCGTGAAAGGCCGCGATTGATGATGGCCAAGTGCCGGTAGGTGCGGTCGAGCTTGCGGCCATTGCAGACCAACGCGTCCATGGCCTCGGGTAGGTAGATGCGTTGAGTGAAATCCATCATGCCGGATGCCCGTCAGGTGCCAGCGTGGGGTCAGTCGCTCCAGGGGCCTTTCATTAATAGTGCGGACTCCAGGGTCAGCCCCGGGCCGAATCCGCATCCGTAGACGACGCCAGGCACCGGTTCGCGCCGGATGCGGTCGAGCAGAAACCACAAGGTGGCAGAGCTCATGTTGCCGTGGCTACGCAGCAGTTCCCGTGCCAAAGCCAAATCGGTCGACGCCAGTCCGAGTGCCCGCTCCGCATGCCGCACGATCGCGGCACCCCCTGGATGCACCGCCCAGTGACGAACCGAATCGCGCGGAACGCCATTTTCCTGCAGAAGCGTCTCAAGGGCAGCCGGCAGGTACTTTGACAACAGATGCGGTACGCGCGGCGACAAGGTCATGCGGAAGCCATAATCGCCGATCGACCAAGTCATATCGCCATCTCCTTCGGGAAGCAGAAACGATCCTGCCCCGACAAGGGTCAACGGAGGGTGTTGCCCGAGACCGTCTTGGCGACTCGTGCCAACCAGGGCCGCCGCTGCTCCGTCGGAAAAAATGCAATTGGCGACCACGGCCTCGGGATCGTTGCCCAGCCGGATGTGCAAGCTGCAAAGCTCGACGTGGGCGATAAGGACAAGCGCTCCGAACACCGGAGTCGCAGCGCAACAGTCGATCCCAGAATGTGGCGACGTTGACGCCCGCTGCGCTCACTACGCCTAGACCGGTCACGACCACCTCTTCACGCATACTCGAAGCTCTTAGCATGCGCAAGGCGCCAACGGTGGCTTCAACCGAGCGTCACCATTGCAGTTACTGCGACGTTACCGGTCAATAAAGGTAGAAGTGCCCGGCTCAATTATTGCGGTTGCGCTTCCTGTTCTGGCCCGACTTGTGCTGGCCAGCTTGGCATAGCGCGCATGACCGCAACGAACGTCCCCAAAAGCAGTGTAATGACAGTAACTTCCCCCTGTGCGGTTATCGCTTGCCTCCTGTTGATGGGTCGCGCGGGAGACAGTGCCGTTGCGTTTGCGGAACCTATGTTTGCGAAGGACGGAGGTTTCACGGACGATACGGTCGTGAAGGAGGCGCGACGTCTTGCACAGTCGCCGTTCGCGCCGCCGCCCGTGCCGCTGCCCAAAAGCCTGGCTGGCCTTGATCGAGATCACTATCGCGACATTCGCTTTCGGCCCGACGAAGCCATCTGGGCGAAGGACGGTTTGAGTTTTCATCTGCACCTCCTTCAGCGAGGGTGGTTGTACGTGGATCCGGCAGAAATTGCTCTCGTCGACGATAACACAGCGCAGCACGTCCCCTATCGTCCAGAGCTTTTTACGACGGGGAAAGTCATGACGACGCCGCTTCCCACTGAGGACATCGATTATTCGGGCTGGCGAGCTCTTTATCCCATCAATCGGTGGAGAGTGTTCGACGAGGTCGTGGTCTTTCAAGGTGCCTCCTACTTTCGCTCGCTCGGCCGGGACCAGGTCTATGGATTGTCAGCACGGGGACTTGCCATCAAGACAGCGGAGCCGACCGGCGAGGAATTTCCGGCGTTTCGCGCCTTCTGGGTCGAGCGCCCATCGCACGGCGCGCATGTGCTCGTTGCTCATGCTCTACTCGACAGTCCAAGCGCGACAGGGGCGTATCATTTCACCATCCGTCCGGGGACTGCGACCATGATGGACGTGGAGGCGGTGCTCTTTCCACGCACGAAGCTGGAGAACGTGGGCCTCGGTCCAGCCACCAGTATGTTCATGTTTTCCGCGAATGGCCGCGAGCGTGCCGACGATCCTCGGCCTGAAGTGCACGATTCCGACACTCTGCTCATGTTCAATGGAAGAGGCGAGCACCTGCTGCGCCCGCTCGCCAACCCGGTCGACCTGCAAGTGAGCTCCTTCCAGGACCGCTCGCCCAAGGGCTTCGGCCTTCTCCAGCGCAATCGCAATCCCGCGGACTATCAGGATTTCGAAGCACAGTACGATAGGCGGCCAAGTTTATGGGTCGAGCCTCTTAGCGATTGGGGCGAGGGCGCGGTCGTGCTGACCGAGATTCCGAGCGACGCGGAGATTCACGACAACATCGTCGTCTACTGGCGGCCACGGCAGCCAATCGCCGCGGGCTCCGAGTACCATTACTCGTATCGGTTGTTCTGGGGTGACGGTCCGGCAGCCGCTTACGACCGCGCGCGCGTGCTTGCTACCCGACGAGGACGGGCCGATTCGAATGCGCCAACGCCCGTGCGCCGATTCGTCGTCGACTACACGAGAGCGCCGGGAGCCCGAGGATCGACGGCGCTGCCCGAAGCGAAAGCCACGGCAAGCGCGGGTGAAATCAAGAACGTCGTGGTCGAGCCGAATCCGCTCTTGAATGGCTACCGTTTGAGCTTCGCCTTTGATCCGAAACAAGCCAAGCTTTCCGAGCTGCGCGCCGAGCTGACCTTTGAAGATGGGCGGTTGGCCGAGACATGGGTGTACCGGTGGACCGCGCCTTAGTTCGCAATAGCTCGTTTCCGCCAACCGCGCTGACCGCCGGCACGCCAGCGGAAACGCCCGGGCCCATGCCGCCGCAAGACCTTCGACGTTTCGACCGTGCCCGGCGGCGCAAGCCGCATCAAAGACCGCCTTGGCTGACGCCGCTGCTCGTGCGGACGGCCGTCTTTGGCGGCACACTCGCCATGGCGGCGGTGGCCGTCAATCAGATGCGTCTGGTCTTGAACGTGGGCGGACTGACGTTACTCGAAATCCTCGTGCTTGTTCTCTTCGCCATCAACGTCACGTGGATTCTGTTTCCGCTGACCACTGCTGCGGTCGGGCTCGTCCGCGTTATCACTCGGCGACGTCGCGACCACGCTGTCCGGCCACTCCATAGCCGAACGGCGCTTCTCATGCCTACCTACAACGAAGATCCTGCACAGGTAGCCTCGGCACTCGAGGCCATGGCGCAGGGGCTCGTCGACCATGGCGAAGGCCGTTCGTTCGACGTCTTCGTGCTCAGTGATACAACCGATGGCGCGGCTGCGCGCGCCGAGCATGAGGTCATCTGGGCGCTGCGGCGACGGCTCGGCCATCGCATCGACGTTCACTACCGTCGTCGGCTCTACAATCGCGGCCACAAGGCCGGCAACCTGAAGGATTTCTGCGAACGTTGGGGGCGATCTTACGATCATCTGGTAGTGCTTGACGCCGACAGTCTGCTTGGATCCGCGACCATCATCGAGTTGGTGCGAAGAATGGAGGACGATCCCGATGTCGGCCTCATCCAGACCGTTCCGCAACTTCAAGGCGGCACCACGCTGGTGGCGCGCGTACAGCAGTTTGCCGGTCTCGTCTACGGATCGCTGCTTGCCGCGGGTCTTGCCTGGTGGACCCGCAACGAAGGCACGTACTGGGGACACAACGCCATCATCCGCACGAGGGCCTTCATGGAAGCCGCAGGCTTGCCAGATTTGCCGGGGCAGCCGCCGTTTGGCGGCCCCATCCTCAGCCACGATTTTGTCGAAGCCGCTCTGCTTCGGCGTGCCGGCTGGCGCGTGATCATCGCCGATGACTTGCACGATTCCTTCGAGCAATGCCCGCCTTCGATCATCGACCTAGCCGTACGCAACCGGCGCTGGTGCCAGGGCAATCTTCAGCACACACGCATCCTCGGTGCGAAGGGTCTGCATTGGGTAAGTCGTCTGCATTTGCTCAATGGAATCTTTTCGTACGTCTCGTCGCCGCTGTGGCTTCTGTTCCTCATCGCTACGCTTGCCCTTGGCGTGCAGAACGAATTCGCCAAGCCGGAATACTTCACCCGCAGCTACACTCTGTTTCCGCTTTGGCCGCACCTGGATCCCGTGCGCGCGATGCGCCTGTTCGGCTTCACGCTGGCCATTCTATTCGGACCCAAAGCGCTGGGCTTTCTGTGGTTCATTGCAAGCCCCAAGCGACTGCGCGGCGCCGGCATTCTGTTACCTATCAGCGTCGCCTTCGAGATCCTGCTCTCGGCTCTAATCGCTCCGATTCTGATGCTGATTGACTGTGGCATTATTCTGGACATTCTGCGCGGGAAGGACTCGGGATGGCGGCCACAACGACGCGCGGACGACAGTCTGCGGTGGTCGCAGATCCTCTACCGGCATCGCTGGCATATGGTCATGGGCGCGGTCCTGATTGCGGCATCTCGGTTCATTTCGTGGCAAATGCTGGCGTGGCTTCTGCCCGCCGTCGTGGGCATGATGCTGGCCGTGCCCGTTTCTCAATGGACGGGATCGGCGGCGGTTGGGCGCTGGTTTCGCCGCATGGGTGTCTTGCGCGTGCCGACGGAATTAGAGTCACCGGCCATCGTGACGCAGGCGCAAGCGACTTACCCCATCTATCGCGACGTCGCCGCCGCAGCGCCGGACTTGCTGGCCATCGCCGCCGACCGCAAAAATCTCGAACGGCACTTGGCGCTCGTCGATCGAGCGCCGCACGACCAAGGCATCGATCCCGTCGATCCCGTTCAGGCCACCGCCAACCTCAAGATCGAAAGGGCGGGAACTCGCCAAGACGCAGTCGCTGTGCTTACGCCGCAAGAATGCGCGCGCGTTCAGTCGGTGCCCGAGCTCTTGTTGCGGATTTCCGCGCTGCCAGATCGCGCGGAAGTGGCCGACGAGGAATAGGGCGGCCGAGGCCCCGAAGGGAGAGGGTGGCTACACAAGTGATCGATCTTTCAGTAGGAGTAGATGTTGGTTGTGATTTCTCCAGTGGGGCTGTCGGAGCACGTACTGAAAGGAAATCCCGCTTGAACAAGACAATCACAGGTCGGACAGCGCTGCCCGAAGCAGCCGGCCGGCAAGCGGACGCACGTGTAAACCTCGGGCCCCGGAAGCTCGCCGCCGCGCCAAAGGACACTACAGTAGGATTCGCCCTCGTTGCAGGTCTGATCGCCGCACGGGAAGGTCGTGGGCAGGCAACCGATGAATTGCCTCCGCCAGGCTCCGTCGGTGCAACTCCAAACGTCGGTGCAGCAGGTGGCGCAAGCTTTTTGGTCGGTTGTGCAGGCGGCACCCGCAACCGGCTGAACGCATTCGCCTGGCGCGGCGGCGTCGAGCTTGGAAACTGGGGCGTCGTTGTTGACGGATCCATCTCTTGGGCGCTCGGTGACGCCCCATTGGAAATTCTTGCACTGTCCCTGTTCGCACACCGGATCGCCCTGGGATATGCACAGACTCATCTTTTCGGGGCAGCCGGCGGCGACGTACGGGGCGCAGATGTCAAACGCGGCGGAGGTCAACGCCGAGCGACTAGCGGCGCCCACGAGCTGCCCGCAGGGAGCAATGCAATTGAGTGTTTGAAGATGGAGCATCCCGCAATCCGAGTCGCTCTGGCAGGTCTGCGCGGCGGTGCTGTCCAGATAGTCGTCGAGCCGTTTTTGTGCCGCGTTCGCCAGGTCGTCACAGGTAGGAGAGTCAGGTGCGCCCTTGGCATCGGCTGCGCCCCCGAGGCCGTTCGATCCCCCCGAGGCCGACGCGCCACCCGTGCCGCCGGCGCCAGGCGTCTTGCTGTGCAATGGATCGCTACACCCGCCGAGGGCCGTGATCTCCGCCAAGCATAGAGCGAGAATGAACGGGCGGCGTGGTTCCTGCGGCGCACACCGGTCACTGCGGACGCCGACGATTCGCATGGTCCGAGGGAAGATAGCAGAACTGTCCACGCACGCCCCAAGCCCCTTCAAAGAGGCGTGACGGCGAACACGCCCGCAATCGGGCGACTGGCCTATCGGACGAGGGGCTAGTGTCCGGCTCCAACGCCCTCTTCGATGGCGTGGGTCGGCGCTCGCTTGGCGACCTGGGCAAACCACAGGACGTAGAGATAACAGGCGAGCGGAACGACGAAGGCCAGCGAGCGCGCCCCGACCGGGAAATGCGCCAAGAACTGGTCGACGGCGAAACCGTAGACGACCGAAATGATGCCGCCGCCAGAGATGGCCATGCACATCAGGCCCGACGTCGCCGACGCGGGAGCCGTCGAGCGTTCGAGGGTCAGAGTGAAGATGGTCGGGAACATGATCGAGTTGCAGAGGCCGATCAGGATGGCGGCGAAGCCCGGCAAAAAGCCGGTGGTCAGAGTCGCATGGTAGACGCCGGGAAAGGTCGGGATCGAAAAGGTGCCGCCGAGCGCGGTGGCGGGCATGTGAAAGGTGGCGATAACGATGACGCTGAGGATGGCCGCGCCCAGCGCCGCAATGGTCAGCATGGTCGTCGCCTTGACGAAGGTCATGAGCCACGAACCGAGGAAACGGCCGCACATGGCCAGCAGCATGAAGACCGGACCGACGAAGCCGGCGACCTGCGACGGGATGTTCATGATCTGTGGCTGTTCCAGAAAGAAGATCATGCCGGAGATGACGCAGACTTCGGCGCCGACGTACAGGAAGATGCCGAGCGAGCCGAGGTTGGCCCATTTCGACCTGAACGCCGAGAACGGCGATTCCGAGTGCACGGCCATTTTCGGCGAGTTGGTCGAGATGGTATTGCGCACGAGGAAGACCGCCAGCGTGAAGACGGCGAGAATGCCAGCGACCATCAGGTAGACGTTGGTGACGAAGCCGAGGCCGGTCGTCTTCATCGTAGCGGTGATGGTGACGTTCTTTTCGAACAGCGGTCCGCTGAGCAAAAACTTCGAGCCAAACATGCCGCCCAGGAAGGCGCCCATCGAATTGAAGGCCTGGCTGAGGTTCAGGCGGAAAGGTGCCCGTTCTTGCGTGCCCATCGAGGCGATGAGCGGGTTGGCCGCCACCTGCAGCAGGGTGATACCCGAGGCCGCCACGAAAAGGCCCAGCAGTACGGTCACGAAGGTATGCGAGTAGGTGGTGGACCAGGCGATCAGGCAGCCGATGACGATGCCGCTTAAGCCGACGATGATCGACTTCGCGTAGCCCTTCTTGGCGAGATAGGCGCCCGACGGGATCGACATGATGCCGTAGGCGATGAAAAAGGCGAACTGGTTCAGCTGGGCCTCAGCGTCCGTCAGCGTGTAGATGACCTTCATGCTCTTGACGAGCGGGTCGATCAGGTTAGTGACGAACGCCCAGATGAAAAAGAGCGCCGTGATGTAGACGACGGCCAGCAAGAGGCCCTTGGACTTGGGTGCGGCGGAGTCGGACATTGTTCCTACCTGTTAGTCGTTTGTTGCGGACGAGGCAGCCGCCTAGCCCTGGTCAAATCAATCACGTTGCAGCAGGCCGTTTTTTTGCAAAGGACGCAAGCAAAAAAGTTTGTTGTCCGAGGGTTGGGTAGCTTTGCTCTGCTCGGTTGGTGTCTTACATCTACCCACGGTCGATCCACGTCGAGACGCTCGCGGAGACCGGGTGCGCTTCCAGGTTTCTGACTGCCATCGCCAGCATGAGGAAAGCTGACGCTATAGTCGACATAGCCATCAGGACGCGCGCTGAACACCAGCGCCGGTGTCGAGTCGACCACCAAGCGATAGTTGATGTCCTCGCGGTTCATTGCGTCGCGCCTCAGGCTGTGCGCCAACTCCAAAGCCGATGGTTCTCCTTCCATCTGCGTCCGTGACATGCCCTTATACCAATTCCTGCGCGGTCAGCTCGTCCTTCATGTACGCGTAGTAGATGGGCGCGGCCACGACGCCCGCGACGCCGAAAGCAGCTTCCATCAGGAGCATGGCCGCCAGGAGCTCCCAGGCTCGTGCGTTGATTTGCGCGCCCACGATGCGCGCGTTGAGGAAGTACTCTAGCTTGTGAATGACGACCAGAAATATCAATGCGGCCGACGCGACGTAGGGTGAGACACTGAGTCCGACCACGACGACCACCGTGTTCGAGATCAGATTGCCAATCACCGGCAAGAGGCCCACCACGAACGTGAGGACCACCAGCGTTTTGGCAAGCGGCAGACGGACGCCGAAGATCGGCAGTCCCACCAGAAGAAACACGGCGGTCAGAAAAGTGTTGATGGCCGAGACTCGGACCTGCGCGAAAATGATGCGGCGAAAGACATTGCCCAGGCGGGACATGCGTTCGGCCAAGGCGCGCGCCAAGGGCCGTTCGACTTTGCGTGGGCGCAGGTCGGTCAGCGACAGCATCATGCCGATCACCAGTCCGACGAGGATGTGGACGAGCGTCCGGCCAAAGTCGGCCCCGACCGTGCGAATCTCTTGCGCGTGCAATCGCAACCAACCCACCGTTGCGTCCTTCAGGGCATCGGCGTTGGCCGGCAACCCTTCAGACAACGCGGGCGGCAGGTTGGCCCGCGCGAGCGAGACACTGTCGGCCAGCTTCTCCAGCAAGCTGGCGAGATGCCCTTCACT
>ODAK010004546.1_pt1 | contig 14168 bp, 13 predicted proteins | sample 1539591 | NCBI WGS metagenome assembly ODAK01 (sample SAMEA3539303, study PRJEB22396) | soil metagenome | biome: tundra; feature: field; material: soil | place: USA | collected 2010-05 | depth 0.15 m | reverse complement strand
ACCGATCACAGGCTCTGTCTGCCGCCGGGGCCGGGTGCGGCATGCGGTTTGCCCGATGCTGCCGGGCTAGCGGGTCAGTCGGTGCCGGATTCCATCGCGGCGTGGTCGAGGAGTTCGTCGTCGCCCGGGACCGTCCCGCGGGAGGCGATCGCCTCGGCTCCGCCCTTGGGCATCGCGCCGATCAGCTCGGCCGGGGCCGTGTAGGCGGTACCGGTCAATGCCGGGTGCGGGCTGCCGAGGATGCCGAGTCCGGCGTACTGCTCGAGCTTGGCGCGCGAGTCGGCGATGTCGAGGTTGCGCATGGTCAGCTGGCCGATGCGGTCGGCTGGTCCGAAGGCAGAATCCTCGGTCCGTTCCATGGAGAGCTTGTCCGGGTGGTAGCTGAACGCCGGCCCGGTGGTGTTCAGGATGGAGTAGTCCTCACCGCGCCGCAGCCGGAGCGTCACCTCGCCGGTGACCGCCGTCCCGATCCAGCGCTGGAGCGATTCGCGCAGCATCAGTGCCTGCGGGTCGAGCCAGCGGCCCTCGTACAGCAGCCGGCCAAGTCGCCGTCCCTCGTTGTGGTAGCTGGCGACGGTGTCCTCGTTGTGGATCGCATTGACCAGCCGCTCGTACGACGCGTGCAGCAGGGCCATTCCCGGTGCCTCGTAGATGCCCCGGCTCTTGGCCTCGATGACCCGGTTCTCGATCTGGTCGGACATGCCCATGCCGTGCCGGCCGCCGATGGCATTGGCCTCAAGCACCAGGTCGACGGCGGTGGTGAATTCCTTGCCGTTGACTGTCACCGGGCGTCCCTGCTCGAAGCCGATCGTGACGTCCTCGGCGGGTATCTCGATGCTGGGGTCCCAGAACCGCACACCCATGATCGGCTCGACGATCTCGATGCCGGTGTCGAGGTGCTCGAGCACCTTGGCCTCGTGGGTCGCGCCCCAGATGTTCGCGTCGGTGGAGTAGGCCTTCTCCGCGCTGTCCCGGTAGGGCAGGCCCCGGCTGAGCAGCCACTGGGACATCTCGGTGCGGCCGCCGAGTTCGCTGACGAAGCCGGCGTCCAGCCACGGCTTGTAGATCCGCAAGGAGGGGTTGGCCAGCAGGCCGTAACGGTAGAACCGCTCGATGTCGTTGCCCTTGAAGGTGGAGCCGTCCCCCCAGATCCGCACGTCGTCCTCGAGCATCGCGCGGACCAGCAGGGTGCCCGTCACGGCCCGTCCGAGCGGGGTGGTGTTGAAGTAGGCGCGGCCGCCGGACCTGATATGGAACGACCCGCAGGCCAGGGCCGCGAGTCCCTCCTCCACCAGGGCCGCCCGGCAGTCGACCAGCCGGGCGGTCTCGGCGCCGTACACCGTGGCGCGCCCAGGCACCGAGGCGATGTCAGGCTCGTCGTACTGGCCGATGTCGGCGGTATAGGTGCACGGCACGGCACCCTTCTCGCGCATCCACGCGACAGCTACCGAGGTGTCGAGGCCGCCAGAAAAGGCGATACCGACACGTTCGCCGACAGGAAGGGAGGTGAGCACCTTGGACACGAGTGCAAGTATATGCATACGAGTGCATGATCATGCAAAGTCGTTGAGGCCGCGGTGCCCGTCGGCTCCCAGCCGCCGCATCTGCTCCTACCGGTCAGGAGAAGGAGTCGCTGCTCGCTGGCTGTTATTGTCGAGGAGCCGGCCCGCGATCACACAGGCGGATCTCGTGAGTACGTCCTCGCCTCGGCGGCGCCCAGCGATGATCCGGCCGCGTTGTGGCGGGCGGCAGCACTGCTGGGCCTGGGACCCGACGCCGCCGAGCCCGCGGTAGTCCAGGGCATCGTGTCGCTTGATCCGCGGGTAGCGTTCCGGCATCCACTGATCCGTTCCGCGGTCTATGAGGGGGCGACGGTACCTGCGGGGGTTAGTGGCCGCCGAGCGCTAGGCGGGCGGCGCTGACGTCTTCCCGGCCGTGGCCGGCGTCAACGGCTGCGCGCCACTGGCGGGACAGCGCGGCCAGAAGCGGCAGCTCATCATCGCCCGCGGCCCCGATCGCCAGGTCCACGTCCTTGAGCGCCCACTCCAGCGGGAACTCGGGCGCGAAATCGCCGCGCTCCATTTTGTGCAGCTTAGCGTCCGCGATCGGTGCGTCCAGCGGGCCGCCCGCGATGGCCTCGGCCAGCTTTGAGTCATCGATGCCCAGCCGGCCCGCCAGTTCCAGGGCTTCAGCCACGCCCTCGATCAAGATGGACATGTAGGCGTTGACGACCAGCTTCATCCGGCTGCCCTGGCCGGCTTCGCCCAGCCACACGGTCTTGCGGCCGATCGCCGAGAACACCGGGCGCACAGCCGCGGCCGCTGCGGGCGGGCCGGACGCCAGGATGAGCAGCTGGCCGGCCTCGGCGGGGCCCTTGCTGCCCGATACCGGTGCGTCCACGAACATGACATCGGGCCGCAGCTGACCGAGCCGGCTGCCGATCTCGGTCGTTGCCGTAAGGCCGATGGTGCCCATTTGTGCCCATACCGCGCCCTCAGCCAGCGCCTCCACGACGCCGCCAGCGAAGATCACCGAGTTAACCACGTCGGCGGTCGGCAGCATCGTGATCACGACCTGCGCATTCTGCACCGCTTCCGCCGGCGAGGCTGTCACCAGCGCTCCGGCATCGGACAGCGCCGCAGTTGCTGTGGGCGACCGATCCCAGACCGTGGTGCGCAGCCCGGCGGAGACCAGGTTGCGGGCCATCGCCGAGCCCATGATGCCGGTCCCCAGCACCGCCACCCGCACATTCTCGCCACGGCTATCCGTAGCAGCCATCTGAGTCTCCAACGAGTCGTAGCGCGTGGGCGGACGAGCCTCGTTCGCCCACGATCACGCTACCCCTGTGGGATGTAACCGGCCATGTCGAGGGTCGCCTTGACCGTCACCCGGCAGGCTCAGGCCGCGGGCTCGAGCGGAGCCCTCTGCGGTACGAGGTGGATCTGTGTCCCGTAGCGCTAGGACAACGGTCAGATCGTGGAGGAGAATCTCTGTTACGATCCGGCCGGGCTCACGAACCAATCAGCCCTGGCCGCTGACACCAGCCGGGTCAGGCGCGAAGGCCTTGCTCACAGGGCTCACAGGGAGCTGAAACGCGGCATGGCTGACTCAGGATTGGCCTCGTCGACCTGGGCTCCGTTGCGCATCGGGCTGTTCCGGGCGCTGTGGATCGCGGCGCTGGTCAGCAACGTGGGCACCTGGATGCAGACCGTGGGCGCCCAGTGGCTACTGGTCCGTGGTCCTCACGCGGCCATACTCGTCTCGCTTGTGCAGACCGCTGACACGCTTCCCGCCGTCCTGTTCGCGCTGGTGGCCGGCGTGCTGGCGGACATTTTCGACCGGGTCAAGCTGCTTGTCTCGGTTCTCATCGGGATGACCGCTGCCGGCGCGGCGCTCACCGCGCTGACCGCTGCGCACCGGATGCCGCCGGCGCTGCTGCTCATGTTCACCTTCGTGCTGGGCACCGGCGCCATCCTGGTCGCACCCGCCTACCAGTCCCTGGTTCCCGACATGGTCCCCCGCCCGCAGATGCCGGCCGCCTCGGCTCTCGGCTCGATCAGCATCAACCTCGCCAGGGCCATCGGCCCGGCGATCGCCGGGCTGCTGGTCGCCCGGATCGGGGTGGCCGCCGTGTTCGCGCTGAACACGGCCACGTTCCTGCTCTACGCGATCGTGGTGGCGTGCCATCCCCAGCTGGGCGGGACTCCGCAGTCTCCCGAGCGATTCATCCCGGGGCTGCGGGCTGGCGGCAGGTACGTGCGCCACGCACCCGTCGTGCGGCGCATCCTGCTGCGCGCGGCCCTGTTCCTGGTACCGGGCAGTTCGCTGTGGGCACTGCTCCCCCTGATCGCCACCAGCCGGCTCGGACTGGGGTCGGGGGGCTACGGCGTGCTGCTCGGTGCCCTGGGAGTCGGCGCTGTCGGCGGCGCGTTCATCCTGCCGATGATCCGGGCCAGGCTCTCCGCCAACGCCCTGGTGGCCGTCGCGAGCCTGACCTACGCGGCAGCACTGGCCGCGGTGGGGCTGTCGCGCAACCTCGCGCTCACCATCCTGGTGCTGCTGCCGGCCGGTGTTGCCTGGATAGCCTTCCTGTCAAACGTCAACGCCGCGCTGCAGCTCTTCCTGCCCAGGTGGGTACGCGCCCGCGGCCTTTCGGCCTACCAAATGGTCCTGTTCGGCGCCCAGGCAGCCGGAGCCGCGATCTGGGGAGTCGTCGCCGGGGCTGCCGGGTTGGTGCCCGCCTTCCTGATCTCCGCCGCCGTCATGGCCGCCGGCGCGGCAACTATCTGGTTCTGGCCGTTCCACCAGATCGCCGACATGGACCGGAGCCTGGTCCGCTGGCCCGAGCCACAGCTGCTCATCAGCACCGACCGCGGCGGCGGACTGGTCCTTGTACGGACCACCTACACCATCGCGGCCGAAAAGGAGCAGCAGTTCCTGCAGGCCATGGCCCGTCTGCGGCAGTCGCGGCGGCGGACCGGGGCCACCGGCTGGGGCCTTTACCAGGACGGCCAGAATCCGCGATTGTTCGTCGAGCTGTTCGGCGTCCCGAGCTGGGAAGAGCACCTCAGGCAGCACCGGGAGCGGCAAACCGGCACCGACCTCCAGTACCACGACGACGCCGTGGCACTCTCGGACCCGCCGCCGCAAACCGACCACTACCTGGCCGTCGACGTCCATTAGTAGCGAGAGCCCAGATTATTCCCAGGGCACTGGCCCTACCTGGCCTCCGAGTCCGGAAGCACCAGCGCCGCCGCGGCCAGGCTCACGTGCTGCACCGTGTCGCGGAATGCCCGCGCTGCCGCGGCCGCCTGCTCGGCGAGACTACTGATCTCGACGACGGCATGCTCGTCAGCGGCGGTACGGGCCACCAGGTCAAGGTATTTGTCGTTCAGGTGCGAAACCCGCAGTGCGTCCTGCCAGTCCCGGTATGCGGTTTCGCCGGCGCTGACCTGGGCCGCGTAGCGTTCGAGCGCCGTGACCCTGGACGAGATCGCATCCTGCGCTAGCTGCAAGGCCCGCTGATGCGGCTGGAGGACAGCATCCGTCAGCGGACCCATGCTGTCAGCGGTATTGAACTCGTGCTCCGTCCGCAACTCCGTGATGTCGCGCAAGGCCACCGCGATCTCCCACTCATGTCTGCGTAGCGTGCCTTCCGCCACGATGTCAGGCAGCCCGGCCTGTTGAAGGGCGGAACCGAGAACCGAGTCGATCGCGACCTGAGCACGGAGCAGAAGCTGCCGGCATGCGCGGTCCAGGGAGAAGGGCGCGACGATCTGGTGGCGGTGACGAACCTGATACGCCGGCTTGGCTGCGCCGACCGGGTCCCTGGCCAGGCTGTCGCGGACTATCCGCCGGCGCTTGCCCTCCGGCAAGTCCGGGTTAGCCACCGGCATGATGTCCCAGGAAGGATCGCTGTACATCAGCCCGCCTCTCCCATGCCCAAGTTTCGCACCTTCGCCCGGACGATCGCTACGCACGTTCAGTGCGGGACCCCCGGTTCTGGCGGCCGAGCACATGACAGGGCAATCTCGGGCCGTGTGCCCGATGCTCAGGAAGCTGTGTGCAGGATGCTCAAGAAAGGTGACGCGATGAGCGAGCTCAAGACCGAGGCCGAGCCGGCCGAGGCAGGCCTGGATCCGGGCCGGCTGCAGCGGATCGGCCGGCACTTCGCTCGCTACGTCGACGACGGCAGGCTGCCCGGCTGGCTGATCACGGTGAGCAGGTACGGCCGCCTGGCGTACGTGGCGGGCTACGGTTCCCGCGACGTCGAGGCCGGACTCCCGGCCGAGACGGACACGGTGTGGCGGCTGTACTCGATGACCAAACCGGTCACCTCGGTGGCGGCGATGATGCTGTACGAAGAGGGGAGATTCGAGCTCAACGATCCGGTCAGCTCGTTCATCCCGTCGTTCGCCGACGTCCGGGTCTACGCTGGCGGCTCGGACCTGCGGCCGGTCACCGTCCCGGCCACCGAGCCGGTGCGGATCTGGCACCTGCTCACCCATACCGCCGGCCTGACGTACGGGTTCCACCGGGTGCATCCGGTGGACGCCATGTACCGGGCCGCCGGGTTCGAATGGTCCGCGCCTCCCGGTGTGGACCTGGCGCGGGCGTGTGACATCTGGGCGGGTATCCCGCTGCTCTTCCAGCCCGGCACGGAGTGGAACTACTCGGTGGCGACCGACGTGCTCGGCCGGGTGGTCGAGGTCGTCAGCGGTCAGCGCCTGGATGAGTTCTTCGCGGCCAGGATCTTCCGCCCGCTCGGCATGAACGACACCGGTTACTACGCCACGGACACGCAGCTGCCCCGGCTGGCCGCGCTGTACACGCCCGGCAGCGGCGGCACCGCGGTCCGGCTCGACGCGCTGGGCGACGCCGTCCGCCGTCCGCCGACCCTGTTCGCCGGGGGTCACGGCCTGGTCTCGACCGCCGCGGACTATCACCGGTTCACCCAGCTGCTGCTGCCCCGCGCCGACAGCCCGGCCGGGGAACTGGACGGCACGCGGCTGCTGAGCCCGCGCACGGTCCGCTACATGACCCGCAATCACCTTCCCGGCGACCGTGACCTGGAGACGTTCGGCCGGCCGCTGTACGCGGAGTCCCCGTTCCGCGGGGTCGGCTTCGGACTCGGCTTCGCCGTCGTCCTCGACCCGGTGCCAGGTAAGGTGCTGTGTTCCGCGGGCGAGCTGTCGTGGGGCGGCGCGGCCAGCACCACGTTCTGGATCGACCCGGCGGAAGAGCTGACCGTGTCGTTCTTCACCCAGCTTCTGCCCTCCAGCGCGTACCCGATCCGCTCGGAGCTGCGCCAGCTTGTCTACCAGGCTCTGATTGATTAAGGCTTCGGCCCGGCCTGGTGCTGGCCGCGTCGGCGTCCCGGATGGACAGTGAGCAGGCCAGGGCGCACAGGCAGATCGCGGCGGCCGCCAGGAAGGCCACACGGTACGCGGTGAGGTTGGCCGCCGGGTGCCCGGCGACCAGGTGAACCGGTCCGACGAGCACGATCACCGTGGTCAGCACGGCCACGCCGACGGCCCCGCCCAGCTGCCGGATCGCGTTGAACATGGTCGATGCCCGGCCGGTCGCCTCGGGCGTGATGGTGGCGAAGGCCGCGGCCTGGACCGGGACGAACACCTGGGCCATGGACAGCCCGAGGGTGAGCATGAGCAGGCGGGGCCACCACAGGCTGGTGTGCGGTCCCAGCACGGCGAGCAGGCCGATGGAGGCCGCGGTGCCGGCCAGCCCGATGCTGATGTGCCGGCGGGGGCCGAGCCGCGGGTACAGCCACCGGCTGGCCAGCTGCGCGCCGCCCATGACGCCGAACGCCTCGGGGAACGTGCTCAGCCCGGAGCCGAGCGCGTTCAGGCCCCGGCCATTCTGGTAGTACAGCGAGATGGCGTACAGGGTGCCGAGGAAGGCCACCGAGGCCAGGACCATCACCCCGTTGCTGGACCGGAACAGCTGGTTCCCCAGCAGCCGCAGGTCCACCATGGGCGCGGCGGACCGCAGCTCCACGACCACCATGGCCGCCAGCAAGATCACCCCGGCGACAATCGTCGCGATGATCTCCGGCCGGTGCCAGCCCAGGTTGGGTCCCTCCGAGACGCCGTACATCAGCAGCCCGAGACCCAGCCCGGAGAGCAGGAAACCGGCCAGGTCGAACCGGCCGGGCTGCGCCTGAGGAGACCCATGCAGGAAGATCGCGCCGAAGGTGAGCGCCGCGACGCCGATCGGCACGTTGACGTAGAACACCCACCGCCAGGACACGTCGGTGACCAGCAGCCCGCCCAGGACCGGGCCAAGCGCCGGGGCCAGCGTCGTGGGCACGGTCAAGATAGCCGAGGCCCTGATCCGCTCCTCGGGAGGGAATGCGCGGAACAACATGGCCATCCCGACCGGAGCGAGCATGCCGCCGCCCGCTCCCTGCAGGATCCGGAAGGCGACCAGCTCACCGAGGCTGGACGCCAGCCCGCACGCCGCCGAGGCGACGGTGAACACCACGATGGCCGCGAGCAGGACCCGCTTGCCGCCGAAGCGGTCACCGAGCCAGCCGGACGCCGGGATGAACACGGCCAGGCTGACCAGGAAGGCAATCGAGATGCTGTCCACCGCGGTGGCGCTCACCTTGAAGTCACGGCCGATGGTCGGCAGCGCGACGTTCACAATCGTCGTATCCAGGATGCTCATGAACATCGCGGCGACGAAGACGACGCCGACCGCTACCTTCTGACTGATGCGCGCGGTCACAACTTTCCTCCCCCCGCGGCTCAGCCTGCGCGGCTCACGAAACCTGGCTACATCTGCCCGGTTACAAGCTCATCCAAACGCCGGGTATTCCGGCCCGAACCCAGCGCGCTCTGCTGCGCCGACTCGGCCGCACCGGCACCCATATGGGGCCGAACGGACATGCGTTGCTGCTCACATTGACCGTCAAGCGCCGTCCGGCCCGGAGAGCAGGTCCTTGAGCTCGGCGATGGTGATCACGTGCGCCTGGCGCGGGAAGATCTTCTCAGTGAGAAACTCGTGCACGCCGGGCTCGGGGTCGGCGCTGGCGTCCGCGAGGACCAGGACCTGGTAGTCACGGTCAGCGGCGTCGCGGACGGTAGACAGCACCACGCCGCTGGTGCTGATCCCGGCCAGGATGAGGTTGATGATGCCGCGGTCACGCAGCTGCTGGTCGAGGTCGGTGGTGGAGAAGGCGCCGACGCGGGTCTTGCGGACGATGATGTCGCCCGGTTCGGGGGCCACGGTGTCGTGGACGGCAGTGGCGGGGGAGTCGCTGTGCATCGCCGGCCCGGCCTTGGCCAGCAACGGCGCGAACCTGCTGTGCGCGGGCACCGCGTCGTAGTCCGCGTCCTCGAAGGCGACCCGGACGTAGCCGACGTGCCCGCCTTGGCCGCGGAGGATGGCGATGGCGTCCGCCGCGCGCGCCAGCAGGTCCTCGGCTCCGGGGAGGCGGCCGAGGATGCCGGCCTGATAGTCCATCACCAGCAGCGCGGTGCGCCGGGGGTCGAGGGCCGGGAGCGTCGGGGTCATGAGTTCTCCTTTGGCAGTGACTGGTTTGCCTGGGGCTGGTTTGGCTGGGGCTGGTTTGCGAGGACAGGCGGTCCGGCTGTCGCTAGAGCTTGCTGCGGACGGCGATCTGGTAGAGCTCTGGCAGTTTCTGCTCGGCCGCGCGGGCCGCGATACGCACGCCGATCCAGGCCAGGACCAGGCCGTACCCGGCGGCGCAGAGCACGAGCACGGGCATCCGGACCGCCGCCGGATCCGAGCGGGTAAGCACGGCGCCGAGCACGACCGGGACGACCGCCAGCACCGTGCCGAGCAGGCTGCCGAGGGTGCCGCCGAGCCCGTAGCCGGTGTAGCCGCTGGCGGCCCTGGGCGTGGGGCTGCCGACCCGCTTCTCCATCGGGTAGGGCACCGTGACGGTGAAGACGTTGCTCAGCGCCAGCCCCGCGCCGATCCCGGCGAGATCCACCGCCAGGCCCAGGAATCCGTCGGCCGGATGCCTGGCCACGGCGGCCAGGCCGAACGAGATCACCGCGAGCAGCGGCACCGCGATCATGCCGAGTGCGATGTCCTGGCCGGCGAAGTAGGCCCGCAGCGCGCGGCGTCCGGCCAGCGCCATCGCCTCCAGGCCGAAACCGGGTCCGCTCAGCCCCACCGCGTTGGCGTGCAAGGCGGCCATGAGCCCGGTCCCGAGGGCGGCGCTGCCGAGCAAGGCGAAGAGATAGTGCGGGGTCGTGACGCTGCTGACCGACGTGGCCATCATGACGACCGCGGTGATGCCCCAGTAGATTAGTGAGACGGGGTCGCGGCGCTGGTAAAGCCAGAACCGCGCGGCCGCGGTGCCGCGCAGGCCATAACGGCCGAACGGGAGCGCCGCACCGCGTACCGCCGATGACTGGGTGCTGGTATCGACGGTCACCAGGCCGCGGCTGAGCGATCTGATCCAGAGCCAGCCGAGCCCGACGATGACGGCCGCGAGCAGTGCCAGTCGCAGCAACGCGGTGCCGGGGTGCCCGGTCGAGGCGTCCTGGATCGCGTGCGCGGCCAGCCCCGGCGGGATCCAGCGCATCCACACGTCGACCCCGGCGAAGCTGGCCGGGGTCAGCTTGCCCTCGGCGGTCAGCTTCGGCACCACCTGGGTGAACACCTCGTACAGGGCGAAGAGCGGCAGGATCAGGAAGGCGGCCAGGTCCTTGCCGCGCCGGGAGCGCAGCAGCCCGGCCAGGCCCGCGGTCACGAACCGGGCCAGCGTGATGCAGAACAGCACCTCAAGTGAGACCGCGAGCAGCGCGATGACCAGGCCGGGTCCGCCGCGGGCCAGCCCGACGGTCACCCCGAGCAGGCCGATCAGGTTGGCCAGCGGCCAGGCCCCGGTGGCCGAGGCGGCCAGCAGCCCCACGGCGAGCGGGCGGGTGCGCAGCGGGTAAAGGGCCAGCGTGGCGGGGTCCAGGGTGCCGTCAAGGCCGAAGGCGACCAGCGGCAGGATCAGCCAGCCGAACGCGAACAAGGTGAAGGTGACCGTGGTCAGGTCGACCGAGGCGCCCTGGCCCCGCAGCGCGGCGAGCCCGGCGAAGGTGCCGGCCGCGACCAGGCCGGCGAAGATCATGCTTACGATGAAGCCGACCTTGGCTTGCGCGGACGAGCGCAGCGCGTTGCGCAGCAAGCGCAGTTTCAGCTGGACGAGGAGCCGAGCCACGACAGTCCCTCCCCGCCGTCCGCTCGCGAACCGACCAGCTCGATGAACGCCTGCTGCAAGGTCTTGCCGCCGCGCACCTCGTCGGTGGTACCTGTGGCCACGATCCGGCCCTGGGCGATGACCGAGACGTGGTCGCAGACCTGCTCGACCAGCTCCATGACGTGGCTGGAGAACAGCACGGTCGAGCCGGAGCCGACGAAGCGGGTCAGCAGCCGGCGGATCACGTCGGCGGAGACCGGATCTACGCCTTCCAGCGGCTCGTCCAGGAACAGCGCCGAGGGGTTGTGGATCAGGGCGCAGCCGAGTGAGGCCTTCTTGCGCATGCCGGTGGAGTAGTCGGCGACCAGCCGCTTGGCGTCCGCGGTCAGGTCCAGCACGTCCAGCAGCTGGGCGGTCCGGGCGCGCGCCTCGGCGACCGGCAGGCCGCGCAGCCGCCCGGCGTATTCCAGCAGCTCCTCACCGCTCAGCCGCTCGAAGAGCCGCGCTTCGGCCGGCACCACCCCGATGATCGCCTTGGCGGCGGGCGGGTCGGCCCACACATCAAGCCCGTTGATCAGAACCTGGCCGGTGTCCGGCCGCAGCAGCCCGGTCATCATGGACAGGGACGTGGTTTTCCCGGCCCCGTTCGGCCCGACCAGTCCGGCGAAGGAACCAGCCGCGATCTCCAGATCGATCCCGGCCACGGCCTCCTTCGCCCCGAAACTTTTCCGCAGCCCCCGTACCACGATGGCTGGCTCGCCCACGTCCGCCTCCTTGGCCCCCCGGCCCACCCTATGACTCCGGCCGCCTGCACGCTCGCATCCTCCGGCCGAGCGTGCGCCAGGGCGCGCCGGGGTGGTCTACTGGCGGTGTGGTCGTGCCCCTGATCTACCGGCATGGCGCCGCCGAGACGGCGTTCAGCGTCGCGCTCGCGACCTGGGCGGTGTTCGAGCTCGTGGGGCGGGTGGGTCAGCGCCTGCGGTCCAAGGGCCCGGCTTCCCTCGATCGCAGCGCCTTCGTCCTGATTCCCTGCCTGGTCGCGTCGGTCGCCCTCACGCAGGTGCTGGGGCGCCGCGGCACCCTGCCGTGGCCGGGGGACCTGCTCTGGCCGGTGGTGGCGGGCATTGTCCTGATGGCCGCCGGGATCGGGCTTCGGATCTGGTCGATCGCCACCCTGGGACGTTTTTTCCAGTACTGGATCCAGGTCCAGCCCGGCCACCGGGTCGTGACGGGCGGCCCGTACAGGTACGTGCGCCATCCCTCCTACACCGGGATCGCGCTCGTGCTCGCCGGAATCGCGCTGGCCAGCGGTGACATCTGGAGCCTGGTCGCCGTCGCGATCCTGGGCGGGGCGGGCCTGGAGGTGCGTATCCGCGCCGAGGAGCGCCAGCTGACCCAGGCCCTGGGCGCCGACTACCAGCAGTTCGCGGCCGGCCGCAAGCGCCTCGTGCCCGGAGTGTGGTGAGCCCGGTCCATCCTCTCACGCAATTGCGTCGCGGCGTCTCCGCGGAAACGCTTCGTGCCGGGGCCGACCGCTTAGCGTGCGAGCTTCATGCCCTCATGCGAGGCGGTGAAGCCGAGCCGTTCGTAGAAGCGGTGCGCGGCGCCGCGGGACTTGTCGGTCGTCAGCTGTACCAGCGCGGCGGGCCAGGCCGGGCCGGAAGGACAGCTGCATCGTGGCCACGATGTCCGCGCCCGCCTGCCCGGCCCGGACGCCTGGTCAGGGCGCGCCCGACAGCAGGATCATCAGCGTTTCGCGGAAGCTGGCGTGCGGCTCCTCGCCGAGGCGCTGCCGCCAGGCGTCGTCGAGGGCGCGGCTGCTGGCCTGCATGGTGCGCAGCGCGGCGCGTCCGCGGGGGGTCAGGCAGATGAGCTTGGCGCGGGCGTCGCCGGGGTCGGGGGTGCGTTTGACGTAGCCGTCCCGTTCCAGCGTGGTCACGACCTGGGCGACGGCCTGCCGGGAGACGCCCAGGATCTCGGCCAAGGCCGATGCGTGCCGCCCACCGCCGATGAGCGGGATCAGCACGAGCGCGTGCACCGGACGCAGGCTGTCCATCCCCTGATCGGCGAACTCGGCCCGGAGCCGCTGCGCGCCCGAACGGGCAAGCCGCTGGACAAGTGCGGGCACCGGCTCCGCTGCCCCGCTGGAATAGTGCTCATCCACAGCTCTATTCTGCCGCCTTTGACTTTGACAATATACTTGTCTAAGTTGAGCGCATGCAGCCACCCAGGCGGAGAAGTCCTACCACTGGGACGCCGAGGCCGACCAGGGCCATTTTCTCGTCGCCTATCCCAATGGGCTCAACCGGGCCTGGAACACCGGCGGCGGCTGCTGCGGCGTGCCCGGCCGGACGAACGCCGACGACATCGGGTTCATCACCGCGATGGTGCCGGCCATCGAGCACGCCGTGCCGGTCAACCCCGGCCGGGTCTACGCCACCGGCATCAGCAACGGCGGCATCATGGCCTACACCCTGGCCTGCCACACCACGATCTTCGCCGCCATCGGCCCTGACTCCGCCACCGAGCTGGGCCGCTGCCCGTCCCCGGCGCCCGTCTCGGTCATCGGAATTCACGGCACCGCCGACCAGAACATCCCCTATGACGGCGGCGAAGGTGACGGGACCGCGCACATCGACGGACCCGCTATCCCCGCCCTCAACGCCACCTGGCGCGCCATCGACCACTGCGCCGCCCCGCTGGTCAAGACGGCCGGGGTGGTGACCACCTCGATCGCCAGCTGCCCCGCGGGCCGCACCGTCGAACTCATCACCATCACCGGCGCCGGCCACCAATGGCCCGACGCCGTCCCGAACCGGCTCGCCCAGCTCCTACTGCACACCGACCCGCCCTCCACCGCGCTGAACGCGACCCAGGTCATCTGGCAGTTCTTCGCCGCCCACGCCCGGTAAGCAAGGTCTTGCGCCATCCGCGGAGCCGCGCCTTGCACCGCGCGGCGTTACCGGAGGCACGGCCTGACGGATACACTCGGACAGCGGCCTGATCATGCAGTTTACGTCGGCCAGGCAGCGTTCAGGGGCCGCCCAGAAGGGGCGGTCAGTCCACCCTGGGGGGTTCCGCCATGAGTGTCACCGTTATTATCCGTTTCCCTGTTTCCGATGTCGCCAAGGCCGTCGAGGGCATGAGGGCCCACGCATCGCTCCTGGAGAAGATCACGGAGAGCAACAAGAACTCGGGAAATGTTCACCACCGAGTCCTCACTGGTGACGGCGAGCTCGTCGTGCTCGACGAATGGGAAACCGCGGAGCAGTTCCAGAGCTTCTTCGAGGGGAGCTCGGATGTCCAGCAGGTCATCTCTGAGCTCGGCGTCGCGGGCCCTCCCACGGTGTCTGTGTTCAGCTCGGTCGACGTGCCCGGCACCTTCTAAAGGGTTGCCGAGCCGGACTCGGTGCCGTCGCTGGATGCATGACAATGCTAGGCCGCGGATCTTCGCACAGCGATTACGGCCAACCCGCATAGCTAC
>ODAK010004545.1_pt1 | contig 14169 bp, 13 predicted proteins | sample 1539591 | NCBI WGS metagenome assembly ODAK01 (sample SAMEA3539303, study PRJEB22396) | soil metagenome | biome: tundra; feature: field; material: soil | place: USA | collected 2010-05 | depth 0.15 m | reverse complement strand
GAGGCCACCAGCGCGATCGGCGCAAGATCCTTCACGGCGTCATACGGGAGCTTCATGTACAGGCTCGCGCTGATGCTGATGGAACTCGGCACCATCAACAACGTGTAACCGTCGGCCGGGGATTTGGCGACCAACGCCGTGCCGATGTTCGCGCCCGCGCCGGAACGATTGTCGATCACGAACTGATGGCCCAGAGTTTCGCTCAGCTTCTGCCCGACGAGCCGCGACAGAATATCCACGCCACCGCCGGGGGCGGTGGGCACGACCAGGCGCACCAGTTTCGCCGGATAGGTCTGCGCCTTCACCGTAACTGCCGCAATCGAGTACGCGAAGCACACAACGCACAGCGCGACGAGCAAGGGTCGTTCACGCCACACCTCACTATCGCGTCGCAGCGACATCGCGTATTTTCCAAATCCCATGTGGTTGCAGCCAGTCCGCTCAGTCGACATGCATGTGCGCGTCCTTGACTACCTTCGCCCATTTGGCGACATCCGCCCGCATATACGCGGCGAACTCCTGCTGGGTACCCCCGATCGTCTCGAGTCCCTGCGCACGCAGCCCATCCTTAACTGCCGGCGTGCCGAGAATCACGCCGATGTCGTGGTTGAGCTTGATTACAATTGCGCTCGGTGTCGCCGCTGGCGCCACCACTCCGATCCAGGACACGACGTCATAGCCGGGCAGCCCCGATTCTGCCAGCGGCGGCAAATCGGGCGCGGCTGGGGAGCGCGTTGTACTGGTGACCGCCAGCGCTCTCAACTTACCCGATTTCGCCTGCGGCAGTGCCACCGCAGAGATCAGAAACGCGAGCGAGACCTCGCCCGAAATCAGCGCGGTGACCGCTTCAATCGGCCCTTTGTACGGAACGTGCAGCATGTCGACCTTCGCAACGCTCTTGAATAACTCCCCGGCCAGATGGCCGACGCTGCCGTTGTCGCCGGAAGAGAAGTTGAGCTGCCCGGGTTTGGCTTTGGCCAGCGCCACCACCTCTTGCACCGACTTGACCGGCAGCGAAGGATGTACCACCAGAACGTTCAGCATCACTGCCGCCAGGATGACCGGCGCGAAATCGCGCAGCGGATCGTAGCCGGCTTTCTTGAACAGGCTCGGGTTGACGGTGAAATAGTTCGACACCGCCATCAGCGTATAGCCATCCGGCGCCGCTTTCATTCCCAGTTCGGTCGCGATATTGCCGCCCGCGCCGGGCCGGTTGTCCACGATCACTTGCTGCCCCCAACGCTCTGTAAGTTTTTGCCCGACGGTCCGCGCGACGATGTCCGGACCGGCTCCCGGCGGAAACGACACGATCAAGCGGACCGGCTTCACCGGGAAAACTTGCCCCACCGCGCCCGGCGCAAGCAGTTTCACGGTTTCCGAGTTGAGCTTTGTTACGATGGCCTCTGACGCTCCTCGCGGCACCAGCATCCCAATCCAGTTGGTGACCTCGTAGCCCCGTACGCCGGCTTCGTCCATCGTCGGCACATCGGGCAGAAACGGCGAACGCGCGGCGCCGGTCACCACGAGCGCGAGAAGTTTTCCGCTCTTGAGTGGCAACAGCGCGGCGGGAAGGCCGCTGAACATCAGCGACACCTCACCCGAGAGCAGCGCAACCATGGCGGCCCCGTTGCTCTTGTAGGAGATGCCAACGATCGTTACGCCTGTTTTCTGATTGAAAAGTAACCCCGATAAATTGGAAGTGCTGCCAAGGCCGCCAAACCCGTAATTAAGCTGGCCCGAGCGGCGCTTCGCCAGCGCAATAAGTTCCTTTACCGTCTTCACCGGAAGCGAGGAATGGACCATTAGAAAGTTGGGTTCCGACGAGATCAGGGTGACCGGCGCGAAGTCTTTCACCTCATCATAGGGCAGCTTGGCGAACAGACTGTTGGTGGTGGCGAAGGTCGTCCGTACCATCAGCAGCGTGTAACCGTCGGCGGGCGCGCGGGCCACCATCTCCGTGCCAATAATGCCGGAGGCGCCGCCGCGTTATCCACAACGACTTGCTGTCCCCAGGATTCGGCGAGTTTCTGGCCGATGATGCGCGCTAACGTGTCCACTCCGCCACCTGGCGAGGTCGGGACCACGAGACGGGTCGCCTTGACCGGGTAGGCTGCCGGAGCTTGCGGCTGGGCCTGGGCGCACAAGCCCGTCCCGTAGCTCACGAGCAATCCGCACACCGCCCAGCGCGCCGGCCCACACAACCCGCCGGTTATCCGCCTGCGATACCGGGACCCGCGTCTAATCTGAACCTTCATCGCGCGCGCTCCGTCGCTGATTCGGCGCTCGACCGGCACGTTCGCCACCGCGGATTGATCGCCCGCTTGCGTTATTGTCGCTTGTGTCACCACGCCCTTCGAGAAAGTGCCGCGTTTAATTATTTTCGCTACCTAACACGCCCGCGCGTTGGCGATTCGAACGTCAACTTCGGACCCGAGCGTCATGCGGCTGGTGACACCACCTGACGTCGCCGCCGCCTTGATCGTCTCTGTATCGACACCAATTGGATCGTGATCCACGTTGATCGAAATCACGATGTGATCGCGCTGGTGCAAGTCCTGGTGGGGTTCAAAAAAAACATCCACACTGAGATTCTGGCAGGGCACGCCGCGCTCCTCGAACAAGCGGCGTAACCCACCCATACTGCACGAGCCGATCGCGAGCAACAACAGCTCGCCTGAAGTGCAACCGATGTCAGTCCCGCCTTCCTCCAAGGTCCGGTCGGTCACCACCGCATGATGGCGTGTCGTGCCAAGCAGTTGCTTGCCGGCAAGCCGGCGCACATTGACTTTGCGCTGCACGGCGGTTCAGACGTCCTGAATCAGCGCTCGATGGGAACGCCGACCAGGTTTCCCCATTCCGTCCATGAGCCGTCATACACCCGCACCTTGTCGAGGCCGAGCAGCTCGGTAAGTGTGAAATAGAGAACCGTAGCGCGGTGGCTCAAGCGGCAATAGGCGATGATGTCCTTGTCCGGCGCCACTCCATGCGCGTCCACGATGGCGCGCAGTTCCTCGCGTGATCTGAAGCTCTTGTCGGCATTCAACAGGTCATTGAAGAACAGATGACGCGCACCGGGAATTCGCCCATAACGCATTGCGCCGACGTCAGGGCCGGGGGCGGCTCCCACCCGTTCGCCCTTATACTCTTCGGGCGAGCGCCCATCCAGGATCAAAGTGCGACTCTGCCCCAGCGCGCGCAACACCTCGTCGCGCAACACGCGCATGCGCTCGACCCGCGCCACCGGTCTGTACTCCTTGGACGGACGCTGTGGCGGCACATCGGTAACGAGTGGCCGCCCCTCTTCGGCCCACCGATAGCGCGCCCCATCAAGCACGCGCACGTTTTCGTGGCCGCAGTAGCGGAACACCCACCACGCGTATATTCCGAACTGCACGCCCTCGCCATAAAACACGACCGTAGTGTCGTTGCCGATGCCGGCAGCGCCGAGGCGTCGTGCGAACTCCTGCGGTGCAGGGAAGTCGCGCATATGCGTGTCCCACAGCGTCTCTTTCCATTTCCACGGATGCGCTCCCGGCACGTGCCCCGCTTTATAAGCCTGGAAGTCGTCCTGACCAAGGCCCGCGACATCGATCAGGCAGACGTTGGGGTCATCCCGGTGCGCTGCGACCCACGCCGGATCGACCAATGCGTTGCTTTTGTGGCTTGCTTCGGTGTTCACTTCGTTCCTTTCCTAAGCCTTGATGTCAGCACTCTTGTTGGCCCTCGCGTTCTCGGCCCCGGCCCAGCCCGTAAACTGCTCCCTGGTGTTGGCGATCACAGGGGAATCTAACGCCGGGGACTCGTTCACGTGCTTCGCCGGCGCCGGGCGCATGTTTCGCTAGCTCGCGCAACGCCGCGCCCCGGTGTCACGGCCGGATGTAAGCCCAACCCTGCTGCTGCTTTTCCATCAACTCGACCACCCCCGCCTTGACGTAACCGATATTGGGCAGCATATCGGCGCGCGTGGTTTTGGTGTTTGTCATGGTGTTTTCGCACGCCAAAATCTTCACCCCCTGAGCAAGGGCATCGCTTACCCGGCTGGCGACTTCGGAGTCGAGCTTCAGCATCGGAAGGCCCGGACCGTAGGCCACGAGTTCAATTTCGACGTTGCTCTTGCCAAGATCCTCCTGCACGTTCTTCACGTTGTTGAGCGCGAGATTCCATTTGCGCGGATCGTTGTCGCTGACCTGGAAAATCACTTTGTGCCTGGCGCCGGATATCGCGGCAGGCCGGGCCGCGGTGTCCGCGACGACACCCGCTCCCGGCGCCGACAGGAATGCAACGCAAGCCGCAAGCGCGCCATATACAAAAACTCCGATACTTCGCATAATCTCCCCCCTGTGCTGGCCGTGGACACGGTAAACAGCCGCATAAAGGTAAGCGAATCGCCGCCGCTCCGCAACCGGAACCTGCGCAAAATCTTTTTTATGAGGTCATCAATCGCGGCACAGGGTCCTACAATCCGGGCTGGAACACCCATGAAGCGATCATGGTGAAGCACTTGAAGATTTGCGGCCGCGTGCAGGGCGTCGGCTTTCGCTACCACATGATCCGCGTCGCGCGCGAGCTTGGCATCACCGGCTGGGTACGCAACCGCCGCGATGGCAGTGTCGAAGCGATGGTGGCGGGAGCGCCGGATGCCGTTGGGAAAATCATCGCATGGACGCGGCGCGGCCCGGGTCACGCGGTGGTAACCGCTGTCGAGATCAGCGAGGGTAACGGCAGCTTCGAGCGCTTCGATACGCTGCCTACGGAGTAGCAGGGTAAAGGTTGTCTGCTAAGCGCCGTTGCGCTGTTCGTTGTAAACAACCTTGACATTGTCCTCGCTCAACCACGCGGTGAGCGATTGCAGCAGATTGTCATTCAGATTGACGCGCCACGCGTCGCCGAGCTCGATTTCGCAACTCGCGCGATGGTTGTGATAGACGACCGACACCGGGCACGGGCCGTTGCGGTACGGCGCGAGGAGTTCCTTCAGTTTCTGCGCCGATGACTGGCCGTTGCAGGTCAGCCGCACGCCGCGCGCGAAGCGGTTACGCGCGGCGTTCAAGTCGTAGAGCTTGTCGGCGGAGACGCGCAGGCCGCCCGAGAACTCGTCGTGCGTGACCTTGCCTTCGACGATCAGGAGCAGGTCTTCCTTGAGCCAATGGCGATGCTGCTCGAACTGCTCGTTGAATACCATCATCTCGATGCGCGCGTTGCCGTCGTCGAGCACGATCACTGCCATCTTGCCGCGCCGCGTCATCTGGATGCGGAAGCTGTGGATCAGCCCCGCGAGCAGCACCGGCTGGTTCTGCGGCGAGAGCTGGTCGAGTCGCGTGCGCACGAATTCCTGCACTTCGCCGGCATACGATTGGAACGGATGGCCGGAGAGGTAAAACCCGAGCGCGAGCTTCTCGTTGGCGAGCCGGTCGCGGTCCGGCCAGCGCGCGCACTCGACGAGCTTCAACTCCCCGCCCGGCCCGGCGTCACCGAACAGGCTCACCTGCTGCGCGCTGCGGCTCGCCTGCTCCGCGCTTTCGAGCGCGATGCCGACCGATGCGAGCAGGCTCGCGCGGGGATCGGTGACCGAGTCGAAGCTGCCTGCCCGCACCAGCGCTTCCACCACGCGGCGGTTGACGATGCGCTTGTCAATGCGCACGCAAAAGTCGAACAGGTCCCTGAACGGCCCGTCGGCCTTGCGTGCACGCACGATCGCGGCGATGGCGGACTCGCCGGTACCCTTGATCGCGCCCAGGCCGTAGCGGATGGTTTTGATGTCGACCGGCTCGAAGCGGTAGCCTGACTGATTGATGTCGGGCGCAAGAAGCTGAATGCCGTGCGCCCGCGCATCGTCGGCGAACGTTTGCACCTTGTCGGTGTCGCCCATCACCGCCGCCATGTTGGCCGCAAGAAATGCCGCGGTATAGTTGGCTTTCAGATACGCGGTCTGATAGGCAACCAACGCGTAGGCCGCGGCGTGCGACTTGTTGAAACCGTAGCCAGCGAACTTCTCCATCAAACCGAACAGCTCGTTTGCTTTGCGCTCGGATACGCCGTTCTTCGCGGCGCCCTCGACGAAGATGCCGCGGTGCTGCGCCATTTCCTCGGGCAGCTTCTTGCCCATCGCGCGCCGCAGCAGATCCGCAGTGCCGAGCGAATAACCGCCGATCACCTGGGCGATCTGCATCACCTGTTCCTGGTACACCATCACGCCGTAGGTCGGACCGAGGATAGCTTCAAGACGCGGGTCGAGGTACTCGACACGCTCGCGGCCGGTCTTGCGGGCGACGTAATCCGGTATCAGCTCCATCGGTCCGGGCCGATAGAGCGCGACCAGCGCGATGATGTCCTCGAACCGGACAGGAGGCGCCTGCTTCAGCAGCTCGCGCATCCCGCGCGATTCAAACTGGAAGATGCCGACGGTGCGCGCTTCCCTGAACACGTTGTAGGCCGCATTGTCGTCGAGCGGAATCGCATCGAGCGAGAAGGATTGCGGATTGAGGATTGCGGATTGAAGCGAAGCGCCCTGATTTTCCTCGATCCTCGATCCTCGATCGTGCATCCTGATGTAGCGCAGCGTCCAGTCGAGTATGGTCAGCGTGGTGAGCCCAAGGAAATCGAACTTGACCAGGCCGGCCGCCTCGACGTCCTTCATGTCGAACTGGCTCACTACGCTGTTGGAACCTTCGGCCGCATACAGCGGGCAGAAATCAGTGAGCTTGCCGGGCGCGATCAGCACGCCACCCGCGTGCGTGCCGACATTGCGCGGCAGGCCTTCAAGCTGTTCTGCCAGCGTGAGCAGCTCGCGCACTTCTTCTTCCTGCTCCTCCCGGCTACCGATCAGCGGCTCGACCTCTCGCGCATATACCGTCTCCCTGTCCTTCGGATCGGTGCGCCGGCGCAGCGTGACATGCTTCCCAGGCTGAAACGGGATCAGCTTGGCAAGCTGGTCGCAGAAGTTGTAGCCGAGATCGAGCACGCGCCCCACGTCGCGCACTACCGCCTTTGCCGCCAGGGTGCCGAAAGTCACGATCTGCGACACGCTGTCTTCGCCGTACTTCTGCCGCACGTACTCGATCACGCGGTCGCGCCCGTCCTGGCAGAAGTCGATGTCGAAGTCCGGCATCGACACGCGCTCGGGGTTGAGAAAGCGCTCGAACAGCAGGTCGTAGCGCAGCGGGTCGAGATCGGTGATGCCCAGCGAGTAAGCGACGAGCGAGCCCGCGCCCGAGCCGCGGCCGGGCCCGACCGGCACGCCGTTCGATTTTGCCCAATTGATGAAGTCCGCCACGATCAGAAAGTAGCCGGCGAAGCCCATTTGCAGGATGGTCTTGATCTCGAATTCGAGCCGTTGCTGATATTGCGGCATTTTTTGCGCGCGCGGCGCTGTGTCCGGATACAGCCGCTGCATGCGTAGCTCAAGACCGGCCTGCGCGCGGGCATGCAGATAATCGTCGAGGCTCTCGTTGTGCGGCGTTGGAAAGCGCGGCAGTTGGCTCTTGCCGAGCTCGATGGTCAGATTGCAGCGCTTGGCGATCTCGACCGTGTTGGCGAGCGCCTGCGGAACGTCGGCAAACAGCTGCGCCATCTCGGCCTGCGTCTTGAAATACTGGTCGGGGCTGAAACGCTTCGGCCGGCGCTGGTCAGAGAGCACATGGCCTTCGGCGATGCAAACGCGTGCTTCGTGCGCCCTGAAATCGTCGGGCAGCACGAACTGCACCGGATGCGTCGCCACCACCGGCAGCGTGAGTTCTGAGGCGAGTTGCAGCGATTGCTGCACGCAGTTCTCGACCTGCACCGCGGCGATGTGCGGCAGCCGCTGCAGCTCGAGGTAATAGCGCCGCGGAAACAGCGCCGCCCATTCCCGCGCCAGCTTGAGCGCATGCCTGCGATTGCCGGCGAGCAGCGCCAGACCGACGTCGCCGCAATGGGCTCCCGACAATGCGATCAGGCCGTCGCACGCAGGCGCCGCAAACCATTCCCTTTTGAGCTCGGCGCGTCCGCGGTACTGGTTGGAGCGGTAGGCGCGCGTCAGCAACTCGCACAGATTGCGGTAGCCGGCGCGCGATTGGCACAACAACAGCAGCCGGCCGGGCTTATCGCGGTCGGCTTTGTTCTCGATCCAGACGTCGCAGCCGATGATCGGCTTCAAGCCCCGGCTCCGTGCGGCCTGGTAGAACTTGATTATGCCGAATACATTGGCGAGGTCGGTCAGCGCCAGCGCCGGCATGCCGTCGGCGACGGCGGCCGCGACCGCGTCGTCAAGGCGCACGATGCCGTCGGTCACCGAGTATTCGCTGTGCAGCCTGAGGTGGACGAACGGCAGCTGGGACATGACGGACATTTTACGCCGCGCACCCGAATTTTTAACAGCAGCCTTGCATCTGGACGCGAACGATTTTTTCCGGGATTGCGACTTGACAACCGGCCCGATCGCGGCCAGATTTAAGGGTCATGCGACAAATTCCACTCTTAACCGCGCTCGCGCTCGCGGCGAGCTTGGCCCACGCGCAAACTGTATTCCGCTCGGACATGCCGGACGGCAGCGTCGTCTATGGCGATAAACCGGCTCCCGGCGCGAAAGAAGCGAAGAAAATCACGCTGCCGCCATCCAATATTGTGACGACGCCGCGGCCAACCGCGCCGGCGTCGAAGCCCACTCCTGCTCCCGAGGCCAAGAAGTCGCCAGTGGAAATTGCCGACGCCCAGGTTGTGCGCGCGGAGGAGGAGCTAAGGGCCGCGCAGGCGGCACTCGAGGCAGGGCGCGATGCGAGGGAAGGCGAGCGCGTCGGCATGGTCGGCGGCAACTCGCGCCTGTCCGAGAATTATTTCGAGAGAATCAGGTCGCTCGAGGCAGCGGTAGCCGCTGCGGAAAAGAAACTCCAAGACGCTTACGAAATGCGCAGGTACGCACGCTGATCGGATGCCGCATACGGCCAGCAGCCTGCACGGAGTTAACAGTTCGTGCAGGCTGCCGATAGCAAAACCGGCTGACCATTCATTTCTGCAGCGCCTCGCGTGCTCGGGGCGTAGAGCGTTGTGCGCTCGCGCGGCCTGCGGCCGAGCGGGCGGATCAGATCTTCCATCATCGCGGGCGCCATCTCCGGCCCGTGCGATGCACCTGCCGCGCGGGAGATCGTCTCGTCCATGAGCGTTCCGCCAAGATCGTTCGCGCCCGCGCGCAGGCAGGCCTTCACGCCTTCCGGCCCCATCTTCACCCATGACGTCTGAATGTTCGGAATGAGCGGGTGTAGAGCAAGGCGTCCCACCGCGTGCATGAGCACGGCCTCACGGAACGTCGGCCCGCGGCGCGCCCTGCCCTTGAGATAGATCGGCGCCTCCATGTGCACAAAGGGAAGCGGCACGAACTCCGTGAAGCCGCCGGTCTCGGCTTGCAGCGTGCGAAGTCGCAGCAGGTGGCGCGCCCAGTGTACGAGCCTTTCCATATGGCCGAACATGATCGTCGCCGTGCTGCGCAACCCAATCTTATGGGCGGTTCTCATCACCTCGAGCCATTCGCCGGTCTTGATCTTGTCGGAACATAGGATGGCACGGACCTCATCGTCCAGGATCTCCGCGGCAGTCCCCGGCAGCGTCCCGAGGCCGGCCCGCTTCAACTCAGCAAGGAACTCCTCGAGCGAGACACCCAGCGTGCGTGCACCCTGCCACACTTCGAGTGGCGAAAAGGCATGGACGTGCATGCCGGGAACAACGGCCTTCACCGCCCGGCAAATCTCGAGATAGGTCGCGCCGGTATAGGCCGGGTGGATCCCGCCCTGCATGCAGACTTCGGTAGCGCCGCGCTCCCAGGCTTCACGCGCGCGGCGCTGGATCTCTTCAAGCGGCAGATCGTAGGGCTTGCCCCGCAAGTTCTCGCTCGCCTTGCCTTTCGCGAAGGCGCAGAACTGGCAGCGGTAGCCGCAGATGTTGGTGTAGTTGATGTTGCGATTGACGACGTAGCTGACAGTGTCCCCGTTCATCCTTGCCCTCAGCTCGTCGGCCGCGGTGCAGATGGCGGAAAACTCCTCCCCGCGCGCGCGGAACAACCGCACGATCTCCCCCTCGCCGAGTGTCTCGCCTCGACTTGCCTTAGTCAGGATAGCGTCGACTTCACCGCGCGGGACAGCGCGCCGGGACGCGACGGTCAACGCGAGATCCGACGCTGGGAGACGATCCTTCATGCCCGGCGACCAGCCGTCGGTGCGGGGAAAGCCGTCGCTGTCGATGCGGTGAAGCAGTGCCGTGCGCAATCCCGGATCGATCCAGCGGTCCGCCTCCCGCACATAGGCCGGATAAATCGCCAGACGCTCGACGAGCTCCTTGCCCGCGGTCTTCGTCGCACGCGCCAGAATATCCAGATGCGGCCAGGGCGCTTCCGGATTGACGTGGTCGGGAGTCACCGGCGACACGCCGCCCCAATCGTTGATACCCGCGTCGACGAGCTGACGCAGGGACCCGGGACTGAGATTCGGCGGCGCCTGGATATTCATCGCGGGTTCGAACAGCAGCCGCGCGGCCGCAATGGTCCACAGATGCTCTTCGAGCGAGGGCGCGGGCGCCCCGGCCATGCGCGTTCCGGGCTTCGGCCGGAAGTTCTGGACGATAATCTCCTGAATGTGACCATAGCGGTCGTTGAGTTCCCGCAGGGCCAGGAGCGCCTCGATGCGCTCGGCGCGCGTCTCGCCGATGCCGATCAGCACACCAGTGGTGAAGGGCACGCCCGCTTCGCCCGCGAGCCTGATGGTCTCGAGGCGCGCCGCGGGCCTCTTGTCGGGCGACCCATGATGAGGTCCGCCGCGCTTGCACAGACGCTCTGCCGCGCTTTCGAGCATGATCCCTTGCGAAACGGAAACCTTGCGCAGCACTGCGATGTCGGAAGCATCGAGAATCCCGGGATTAACGTGCGGCAGCAGCCCCGTCTCTTCAAATACCGCGCGCGCCGCCGCGGCGAGATAGGACAAGGTTGTTTCGTGCCCGAGTTGGCAAAGCTCCTCGCGCGCCGCGCGGTAGCGCAGTTCCGGCTTATCCCCGAGCGTGAACAACGCTTCCTTGCAATCCGCCGCGGCGCCGGCCCGCGCGAGGGCGAGGACCTGATCGAGCGTCAGGTAGGCTGCTTCTTCCTTCCGCGGGGGGTGGGCGAACGTGCAGTAGTGGCACACGTCCCTACAGAGCTGGGTCAGCGGGATAAAAACCTTGCGGGAATAAGTTACAACAGCGCGGTGCGCAGCGTCTCGCCGCGCGGCGGCCGCCCGCATGAGCGCGTTGAGATCGGCATGGTCCGTGAGCGCGAAACCCTCGTCTCGCGATAGCCGGTGGTCCGGCGCAAAGCTCTTGGAGGCGCAGGTTGTCATGGGCTCATGGTCCCTTCCATCATCGCGGCAATTACCCGGCGCAGGGTTCGTCGCATCGATCGCGGTGCGCGCGGCGCAACCGTTCCGCGATCCCATTCGCGGTCAGATAGGCGTAGCTTTGCGTTGGCGATGGCCGCAGCAGAAACGTAGCGAGATCATTGGGCCGGTCGATGTCATGCCCGACATGCTCCAACTGCAGGATCTGCGGCTCGATTCCACAGGCCCGCGCCGCCTCCCGGTGCAGGTGAAAGCTGTTGTCGCCAAAACAACACGAGACAGCACCGGGCGGGGAACAGGCGAGTGCGTTCGTTCCTCCATCAACGCTGGCGGGCACCAGCGTGACCGACGGAGCGGCGTGATGCGCCACGACGATCGTCTCGATATCCGCAGGCGTGATCAATGGCACGTCGGCCGGAACCATGAGCATGCCATCCCGCCCGACGCTGGCGAGGTGCCGTGCCGCCTGCGTCACCGCTGCAGTTGTCCCCGCGTTCTCGACGTCAGCCATGACGAGCGCACCGGCCGCATGCGCCATCGCCGCCGCATCGGCGTCGCCTGTGATCACCATGATGCCGGCGAGAGCGTGCGTGCGCATCAGCGCAGACAAGACGTCCGCAAACATGGCGCGAGCCAATGCTCCACGTTCATGGCGTGCGAGGAGCGGCATCAGCCGCCGTTTCGTCTGGGCGAACCGTTTGACCGGAACAACGGCCCAGAGCCCGCGGCTCGCGCTCATGCGATGAGAATGGCGCCAGGATGATCCCCCGGTTTGACCAACGCGACGCGCGGAATAATGGTCAAGGTGACGGTGTTGCCCTTCATCGCCACGTCTACGCGCCGGTAGCGCCGAAGGATCCGGTGATCCGGATGCCGGCGCCATCGATCTTGTACCGCCTGTTGATGCCGATGAGGACCGACGTCAACGCTTCTGCCGCCACCGAGTTGGCGATGGGGCCGCCATCGATGCCGCGCGTGCCGATGGCGTCGGCGAGTGCGATAACGGTGTCGCGCGCTTCCCGATCATTCCCGAAAACGAGCACGTCGCAGTCAACCGCACCGCCGGCCCGCAGTTTGGCGGCTCCGACATTGTGGAATGCCGACACGACGCGTGCGCTGCCGCCGAGACGCGCTTGCGCAATCTGTGCGGCCGAGCCTTGCGCGGGCAGTTGCACGAGCGACACTTTGGGCGGTACGAGCGGCACGACAGCATCGATCACGATCTTGCCGGCGACGGCATCTATGATCTCGCCGAGAATCGTATCGTGGTTCGAAAATGGCACCGCGATCACGACGATGTCGCCCGCGCGCGCCGCGCCCGCGTTGTCATCGCCGCGGACCGGCGGCGCGCCGTTCCCCGGTTTGATCTCGCGGGCAGCGGCTTCGGCCTTCTCGCGCGAGCGCGAACCGAGTACCACCGGATAGCCCGCGGCAGCCCAGCGCATGGCGAGGCCCGAGCCCAGCGCGCCTGTGCCGCCGATGACCGCCAGAGTAGGACGATCTTGCGTTACCGTAACTCCCATTTTTTGCGTGCCCAACCGTATCCCGGCAGTCATCGGCCGGTCTCAGCCAAGCGCCATCTCCGTGAGCGGCACTATCTTCACGCCGGCGGCCTCGAGGCCCGCGCGCACGGCGCGCGCGAGCGCAATCGCAGTCGGCTCGTCGCCATGAACGCACAGCGTGTCGACGCGCCGGGAGATCGTCTTGCCGTTGCGCGAAATGATCTCGCCATCGACCACCATGCGAACGACATTCTGCGTCGCGACCACCGGGTCATGGATCACTGCTCCCGGAATTTTCCTCGAGGTCAGGTTGCCATCGTCATCGTAGAGACGGTCGCAGTAGCCTTCGCGCGCGACCTTGAGGCCGAGCTTGCGGCCCGCTTTTTCCATCTCCGAGCCTACATTGGTGACATAGATAATGTCGCGATCGACGGCCTTGATGGCGCGGCCGATGGCCATGGCATAATCGGCGTTCTCCGCCGCCATGTTGTTGAGGGCGCCGTGCGGCTTCAGGTGCGTGACTTTCTCGCCCACATAAGCCGCCATCGCCTGCAGCGCGCCGATCTGATAGGCGATAAGATATTCGAGGTGCTCGGGGTTCATGTCGATGCGGCGGCGTCCGAAGCCCCACAGATCGTTGAAGCCGGGATGCGCGCCAATGCTCACGCCTTCCTCCTTTGCGCGCTGCACGACGCGACGCATGGTGAGCGGGTCACCGGCATGCGAGCCGCAGGCGATGCTCGCCGAACGGATAATCTTGAGAATGGCGTCGTCGTCGCCGATGTCATAGGCGCCGAACCCTTCGCCCATATCTGCATTAAGGTTTACCGATATCGTCATCATTCGCCTTTCATTCTCGAAGTGATTGTATGATACTAAGAATAGGATGACAATATGATTAGAGTTCGGCTTTGATGCCGGCGTTTTTGATCAAGCGCGAAAACTTCTCGATGTCGGCCTTGATCGTCGCACCGAACTGTTCGGGCGTGTCGCCGATCGCCTCGTAGCCGAGTTCTTCGAAGCGCTGCTTCACGTCGTGCGCCTTCAACGCATTGACGATCGCGGCGTTGAGCTTGGCGACGATGTCTTTCGGCGTGGCAACCGGCGCGACGATGCCGAACCACGCATCCACCGCGTAGCCTTTGACCCCCGCCTGCGCCATCGTCGGCAACTCCGGGGCCGCGGCCGAGCGCTTGCTGCCGGCGGTCGCGAGCAGGCGCAGCTTGCCCACTTTCGCGTGCGGTGCGACCGCCGCCAGGTCGGCGAACATCATATCGATCTGGCCTGCGATCATGTCGGTCACCGATGGCGAAGTGCCCTTGTACGGTACATGCACT